>PVBE010213170.1_pt1 | contig 36038 bp, 20 predicted proteins | sample 1631181 | NCBI WGS metagenome assembly PVBE01 (sample SAMN08397723, study PRJNA350692) | Marine metagenome, whole genome shotgun sequencing project. | isolation source: water | place: Pacific Ocean | collected 2012-04
ACAGGCGTGGACGTAATCGAATGGCATGTTTGCGTTCCAACTTCATCCAATTTGGTAGTGCATCTTCAGCGGCCATCCAGCGGACCCATGCCCAGAGCAATGAGAGTGCAAGTGCCATTGCAAGGGCTAGATGTGCTGCTACAGACCAATGGATGTTGTCATATCGAACCGTAATCATGCCCATCGCGCCTTGGGCGATGACTAGTATCAAGGCGACAACACTTGCTTTGTGGACACTAGGTATTCTCTCCCTTCGCTTGAAGGTAAAATACCATTGTAAAATACAGAGGGGGCCAAGAATCATTCCCGTAACAAATCGATGAGCCCATTCTAGGAAAATTTCACCTGTTGAATATCGCTTTCCAGAACCATCTGAATCGTATTCTCCAGTTTCATTGTACCAAATCCCTTGATCTTCCTCAGATATATCAAAACCCCATGTGCCAAAGCACTGGGGCCAATCTGGACAGGATTCACCCGCTTCATGTATTCGAACCGCCCCTCCTAATGATACGGCTAGCATGGTGATTACGAACAACGCTAGAGGAAGGTGATGGAGGCGACGATTGGCTGGACCTTGTGACATCCTTCATCCCTAAATTTCGTGTGATATTTTCTCAATCTGCGGCTTCTTCTTCTGATGCCTCTACATGTTCTGTTTCGGAAGGACTAGGCCAATCTCTTTGCCATTCTGCATCAACAGCACCACCAGACCATTCACCTTCAATCATAATCTCTTCAACTTCGAAGTCTTCTCGCCAAATTGGTTCACCCTTTGAACCTGAAACAATTAATCTGTTCGTCTTCTTATCCAATCCCTTCCGGATGAGCTTGACTCCACGGGTGACGGGCAGCAGGTGACCGACGGGGGTACCAGGGGTGACAATGGGGTTGTTTGCTGTACAAATGAAAATGCCACGTGATGGTGCCAAAATATCAGCACTTTCAGATGGGCGTTGTGGGTCTACAATTCGACCGATCACTTCACCAGCATCGACAAATGAACCCCTGCCAACGAACAAATCTACCAAACCACCTTCATCTGCACGAACCCATGTTGAACCACTGGCAAGTAACCTGAATTTCGGGCGTGCAGCATTCCCTGGAATAACATGAAGGCTTCGAAGAACGTTCAAGATACCATGGATCGAAATTTGGACAGCCTCGTGATCCGCAAGATTGGCACCTCCACCCTCATATGTCAATGACCCCACATTGAATTGAGAGGCAGCCCGCCGCATCGAACCCTTAGGACCCTTTGAATCAAGGATGACTTCAATGCCAAATGCACGAGCGATTCTATTGCTTGGAGGATGTGCCAAGTCGGCTCGAACTTGGGGTAAATTATCCCGGCCCCTAGCCGCTGTATGCAAGTCGAGAAGGAAATCTGAACCATTGATGAGTTCGTTAAGGATTCGATGTGCAACTCGTCCTGTTGTTGAGCCTAGTTCAGAACCTGGAAACTCTCGATTCAAATCGCGTACATCGGGAAAATACCTTCGTTGACGGGTAAAACCTGGTGGATTCAAGACGGGGGCAATACGAACCGTCCCGGCCATCATCTCAGGGTCCAATGGTCGCCCTGGTCCAGTAAACACATTCTGCGACAGTAAACTCGCAGCTACCGGTCCAACCATTTCGTCTCCATGAACTCCCCCTGTGATTGTAATTGTAGGTCCTGGGCGATTTCCATGGATGATTGTAACCGGCGTAGACCACGAATCTCCCAATTTAACATCAAGCAAGGGGAATTCAATTTGACGAATGGTGCCGGGTTTAATCCGTTTGCCAAAAAAGCGATGTTGTTTGGCACCTGAAAGTCGATCCCATTCAGGTCTAGATGGTTCGTGTGCATCAAGTGCACGTTTAATTTCACGACGACGTTTTGGAGGAATCTGATTACTGACCTTGAGCGTTTTTGAGCGCTTGGTCCGTGGGGATTTTTTCTTTTTCTCGCCGTTATCAGGCATAGGTCAATCCCCTCCGCTCATGCGGTTTGATGACTCGTTATGAGCACCCCTCTTTGAATGAACGGTACAAAGGACTCCGTAGGAGTCAATTGGGCAGTCAACCATCAAAGGCGGTCGATTTCCTGCTGGAGGCATGGAAGGACAAAGCGTGCAGGATAAATACGCTCCAAACAGCATCTGTTTTGGATGTGGACCTGCGAACATGAAAGGATTGAAAATACGTTCATTCCCAATTGAAAATGGATTGGAAATGAAATTTCAAACATCCGACGAACATCAAGCATTCCCAGGTATGATTAACGGAGGAGTAATTGGAACTTTGCTCGATTGTCACGGCAATTGGACGGCGGCGATGGCCATCATGGCCGAACGCGGTGAAGATGAGCCACCCTGTACGGTTACCGCTCGATATACGGTCAAATTACGACGGCCCACCCCTCATGGTGTTCCTTTGGAAATTACCAGCCAAGTTGAGTCATTGGAAGGGGATCGAGCTGAAATCAGTATGACACTGACTGCGGATGGAGAAATCTGTGCACGAGGTGATGGTTTATTCGTGGCTGTCAAGGAAGGTCATCCGGCGTGGCATCGTTGGCATTGAGTGCAGGGTCATGGTAGAATGAACCATCTTCTTGCTTCCACCACCATCGACCCTCTGGGTCGATGTATGCGGTAAATCCTGTTGATTGATCATACACACCGCCTCCGATGAGATGGGTGTGATCTGGGACGTGATAGGTTTCTGGCGTTTCTTCGATTTTCTCAGGAGATTCTGACACCTCATCGTTTTCCTCTAGTTCATCCTCAAGTTCTTCCTCAAGTTCACGCCGTGCCTTCAATTTGAGGGCGAGAATGACGGTGAAAGCCGAGAGGGCGATTATCGCCAAAACCACCAGAATTGCGAGCATCGAACTGACACCTCCACTCGATTGTGGAGTAGGTTCCTCATTATTTCCTGAATCATCAACCGATTCCGTTTCCTCTGCTGGGATATCGATTTCAAGTTCAGATATCGTCACGAGATTCGCGCCATCTGTTACTCGAATGTAGAGATGAGTATTGTTCCAATTATCCCATAGAATCAAGCCACCTTCTGGGTAATCAGACCATGTTGAATTGTCGAAAGACCATTCAATCATCGACGGGCCGCTTCCATCGCCATCATCGATGTTCAATGCCACAACGAGTTTGGATACGGGAGAACGTTTGGCATCAATCTGCTCGATAGAAACGATGGGGACTTGACGGTCAACCCGAATCCACGTTGCATTCGCAGGACCCACATTGCCTGCAGCATCGATGGCGCGTACCTCAAACGAATAGCGGCCATCCATCAACATCGAGAGATTAACCAGTGATTCGTTTTCGTTGACAGGAGCCCACAATCCACCCGCCCAACGAACTTCGTAATGGGAGGTCCCTGAGAGATTATCGACGACAGGAGGCCAATGAATGACGATTTCATCCGCATGTGTCCATTCATCCTGAGAAATGATTTCTGGGGCAGGGGGTGGAACGAGATCGGTTTCTGTGCTTGCATCTGCTGTTACCAATCGCAACTGATAGGGGCCACCGGGATTGGCTGGATCCCATGTGACTCGGATGTGGTAAAGCAATGCCATGCCTTCTGAATCATCATTCAATGCAGAAATTGTCACCCATCGAATCTCGTCATCAACTGTCCCTTGACCCAAAGAGGCGGAACCATTCAGTACGGCGACCTCAAGGTTTGCGCCTTCGGCACTGAGGGCAATCGAGGTCTGATTACCCGAATCGATGACAATGGCATACCAATCGACCTCATCTAGGCCCATGAGACATCCATCCAGGGTGAGATTTGGATTGGCACCCAGATGATGCGCTGATGAACGGGTCGCAGCGGCATCCGACGCGAATTCACCATCTGTCTGCGGGTCGTCACAGCCAGGGAGGGTTTCACCTGCAGGTGGAGGGCTGTTCGAATCGATTGTCAGTGTGTTGTTGGACAAACGAATGTTGTTGTTCTCATCGTCCTCATAGTGTTCTTCCGCAACATCGATGACCAGAACAATCCACCATACCCCTTCGACATCACCCGCCAGATTGACAACTTGAGAATCTACCAGCGTCGAACCACTCATCAGGGAGGGTACTCGAGATTGTGAAAGGCGAATATCACCGCTTCCAAGTGAACGATCTTCAGATAACCAAATTTCCACATCGAATCCAAGCGCTTCTTGACCAAGGTTCTCAGCGCCCCAATGAATCGTGACCGTCTGTCCCGGTTCAGCAGATAGTGGGGACTCAACCCATGATGCCAACAAATCCTTCGCTGGGGCGGAAATGGTGAATGCGACGCTGGCAGCGGCGTTGTTGTTTTCATCATCTTCTGCTACCTCCGAAGCAGTGTCGACAATAACGACCCAATGGAATTGGCCGATATGTTGTCCAGGAACCGTGATAGTGCGAGTCACTTGAATTGTAGAACCACTTGTCAGGGGGTTGATGCGGAAACTGTCCACTTGAGTGTCATCTGTTCCGGCTTGAGCATCGAGTGAGAGCACAAGTTGAACATTGAAGGAACCTGCATCTGAACCACCTGAATTACTGATGTTCATGTACACGGTCGCAGACTGGCCGCTAACGGCATTCTCTGATGCGCTAATTGAATCGATGACAATGTCAGCTTGTTCAACACAGAATTGACCGCTTGACGGCATGGCATTGTTGGTTTCATCCATCTCTGCAACCGAATCATTGGGGTCGACAATAATGCCCCAATACCAGCAGCCGTCACCTAGATTAGAAGGAATTCCGAGATTGATATTTCCTGACCATGAGCCGCTCTGTGCGATTGAATTCGCCACATCGGAGCCAATCAAGACGTCATTTCCCCCTGATATGGAAGAGTCACTAGAGAGATATATGCTGTAATCGACATTGGTGACATCCTCCATGCCGACATTCGCGATTTGCACCGAGACCTGAGCCGTCCCACCCCTCACTCCTGAAGTGGGACCCGTGAGTGAAGTTGGTTCAAGGTCGGGGCCACAATCAATGACGGTCAATTGGGCACTGCTTGAGGCGACGATGTTGTTGTTCTCGTCGGTTTCAGAAATATAGTCGCCATAATCGGCGTAGAGGCCGACATAGTATGTACCGGGTGTTATGCTGGTGGGCAATGTGGCCATCATACTCGTGTGTGTATATGAGGGGACGTTCGCCGTTCCACTGGCATAACCCAGTGAGGTCCCAGTGTAGATTGCAGAAACCGAATTCCCCGTTGAAACCAATGCCTCATAGTAGTGGGATCCAGCATTGTCCGACCCTAGATTCGTAACGATCAGAGAGATGTAGATGTCAGCGCCTTCGCAGACCTGTCGGTAACCAGAATCTACAGAGATTGAAGTTGCCTCCAAATCATAGTCTGGAACGGTGATGTAGATTGAATTTCCAACTTCGATATTGTTGGTTTCATCTCCTTCAGTCACTCGACTACTACTATCTGCAATGATGCCAAAGTAGTACGTTCCTTGAACCAAATTGCTGGGTAATGTTGGACTGTAAGTTCCACTTCGATAGGAACCTCCTGATATGCTGTTCGCTTGCTGAGTCGAACCGAGTTTGGTATCGCTGGTGGTGATGGTTGAATCCGTAGAGATGTACATATCCCAATAGAACCAACCCGATGTATCATCGCCAGTATTGTCAATTCTCCAAGAGATGCTCACCTGCTGTCCGGCCTGGGCTGTATTCGGACCAGATGGAGAATCTGGAACCAGATCAGCGGGCTCTTCAATATCGATTCTTGAACTGGATGAAACGATATTGTTGGACTCATCCAACTCATTCACGCCGTCACGATTGTCGGCAATCATCCCAAGATAGTGATACCCAGTACTCATCCCCGTTGGGATGGGGACATTGTATTCGTAACTGGAGCGGTAAGATCCCCCGCTGATACTACTCTCACTGAATTCATCGACGAATGTGTCTGATGTAGTAATCGTCGAATCCGTAGACAAATACAGTTTCCAGTAGAACGAACCGGAATAATCAGTTCCTATATTGTCAATGCGGTACTGGACGGTGATGGTGTCGCCCATGGTTGCAGAAGAGGATGAGGTGCTGACCGAGGTAGCCTCCAAATCTGGGAGGTCCTCCTGAAGCGTGATTTGGTCACAAGTTCGGACATTGTTCGTTTCGCTGGCTTCATCAACATCGGAATCAACATCGAGGATGTAGCCCCAGTAATAGGTCCCTGCATTGATGTTGGAAGGGAGTCTGGTGCTGCTTGACAATGAATCTGTTCGATAACTACCCGATGATAGACTGGATGAGTATTGGTCGCTGCCAACCTGTGTATCACTGGTCGTGATGGTGGAGTCCGTAGAGAGGTACATCGCCCAGTAAAACGTCCCTGTGGATTGGCCGTGACTGCTGGAAACGTCGTTTTCATACTGAATCGAGATGGATGAATCGAGATAGTCCCCGATGGTGCCTGTCGCTGGTGTCGAACAAGACGATGAAGTCGTTCGAGGAACCAAATCGGCCAATTCGTAAACATGGACGCGTCCTGAATCGTAATCATCGTTGTTGTTCTCATCGGATTCGCTGACCTGGCTGTTAATATCGACAATCATGCCGACGTAGTAGTAGCCGCCAGTCATTGAGGATGGGATGGTCACTGACTTGGTCGAGGAGCGTGTGCTGCCAGCGGATATACTCGACTGAGACCAATCATCCAACTGAAAGTCACTGGTCGTAATCGTCGTATCTGTGGACAAATATAGCGCCCATCTGAACGAACCTGACGATGAATCACCGTCGTTTTTGATTCTCGTACTGATGCTCTTGGAATCCCCTGCATCCGCAGTGCTCCATGAGGCTGAGAGATAATCGACGATTAGATCGGGACCGCTTCTCGCTCCAGTCTCCATTGGTACATCGGAATCGGAGAGCAGGGCCTCATCGGTGGTCGGCACGAGTGCGAGAAGCATCGAGGCCAGCGCCGCGAAAACGGCGATTCGAAGCAGGGTTCCACTGGGCACCATGGACAGTTAGCGTAACGGGTGTTGACCGAATATGTTGTGGTGGGCCTATAAGGCCCAAATCGTCGGTCATGTTGATGAACGGTGAAGTTGAGGAGTGGGTATGGAGGATGGAATCGTGTTGGCAGATATTGCCAAGGCCGTCGTGACAAGAATGCGACAAATTCCTCAACTCAATATGTTGCCTGTTGATGAATTAGGAGATGTTTCACTTGGAAAATTGAGACGTGATGCAACTCGCCTTCATGCTGTTTGTAGATACCAAAAGGGTGTGAGAAAATCTCAGATTTCTGGACCCGCTGATGTACGCTGTGTAGATGTTCATCCTGCTGCTCTAACCCAAGAGTGGCAGCGATATGCAGCATTCCTTCTGTATCATGAATTTCTTCATGCTCTCGGGTTTGCAGGCCATAATCGTACATTTAGAAATCTTGAGGCATTATGGCCCGATGAGGAGGCGAGAGGGATGGGAGTTTCATTCGGAAATCACTTGCGAAAAAGGTCTGCAAAATGGTTGTGGAAATGCCCGAAATGCCTCAAGGAGCATCCTCGAACGCGACGAGGTAAGGGGCGTTACCGATGTCGAGAGTGCCGCATTGTTTTGGACGATGTAAAAGTCGAAGCGGAAGGGACGAATGCCTAAGCATTAGGCGCCCACCCTCGGAACATGGGGTGTAGAGTTTGGCTTACTGCCATGACTCTATTTCTAATTGCTATCATCCCAGTTTCTGTCGCTGATTTATCTGTCGAGAATCAAACACTCAACTTGGTATGCTCTGATGATGAATGCTCTTTATCGAACGATGAAGTTGGAGACCTCATAATTAGTCGTGAAGAGAGACAGGCTACACCCCTACAACCGATTACAACCACACTAGAATTCTCTATGCGACCTGATCAAACAAGTGTCAGTCTTCTTCCAAACATTGTTGAATCGATGATTATTGATTTCAGAATTCAAGAGGATGGAATGGGCATTACACGGCCTGATTTAGAAATTGAACTTATTCTAGGCCCATCTACCAATTATTGGACGATACCTGCACCAAATTCATCACCTGGAAATCAGGACCCATATGTATTGACAAATGAAGACCTAGACATCTCCAATGGAAGGGTTATTTCCGCCTTAGACCAAGTTTTGCTACGAATTTCCTTTGACATCAATCAACCTGTAACTTGGGAATTACATTTGGCTGGAAATTCTCTAATTGTTTTGCCAATTGAATGGAGTATTGATGCTGAGGCGGCAAACGTTGACGAACCCAGTAGTTTGACTGAACCACGCTCAATTACACTCATCGGAGCAAACATGAATGGAGGTCTGATGAGTGATGATGTCGATTGTTATCGTTTTGATGTAGATGAACAATTGAAACATATCACCGTAGTGATTTCATGGGACTCTACACCAATTGAACTTGAACAATCACATACCATTCCTGAATTTTGGAATGAACAAGGAAATTCCGAAGATTTACCTGAAATTCGTACACGATATGAAGGAGGAACTGTCGTAAATGAATTCCGCTGGAACGAACCAGATTCTGGCGAACACGACCTTTGTTTGACTGGAATCAAAGATCATTACCAAACCTACAGTTTCACTGGTAAACAAGGAATATTGGGTTTGGGAAGTACATCACCTGAGGAATTTACTGGTGATGCAACATGGGAAACGGGTACATCTCAGGTTGGGAATCTGGATAAATCGATTGATACGGGAGGGGGTGGTATATTCACAATGGCTATTGCTGCCACTGGAATAATTGTTGCAATTCTAGGATATTTAATGCCATTATCCTCACCATGGTTGCCTAGATTAATGCTTCCGGTCTCAATCATATTGCTCTTATTTGGAGGGATAATTTCACCAGCGGTTTCGATTTCAAACGAATCACCAAATCCTGGTGAAATAACATTTGATGAACTTCTTGAACAGCGTTTGGACCGAATTCATTTGGGTGTAATCAACGACGACCAAGGAGAATTTGGACCTCAATCGTACGGGGGTTTCATGGGAATTGAAAGCGGTGAAAGACTTCAATTAATGCTGACAATCGAAGCCGCTCACCCTCTAGGTGATGGGCGATGGCAAATTGAAGCAGAAGAATTGGGGTCTGTTGATTTAGATCGATTGGTTTTTGGAAAATTAAACGATGGACGATTGTCTGAAGCAAATGAAATTAGATTTATTCTTCGTGCAGGTAGACTTCTTACACTTGATTTGTTACTTCTTGAAGCACTCCTGATTGTTGATGAGGAACCAAGAGGAAATGTGCTTCACATTGACTGGGAAATGGTCTCAGACCGCGGATTGGGTTCCGTTAGTGCCCCCGCTTGGATCAGTCGACCTGATTCAGTTTCTGCTGATGAATGGAAGCAAGTAACTGAAGCGATCAAACCAGAATTGTTTTCAGTATCATTTTGTGATTGTGGAATTGATGCAATGGAACTCTCTATTCGACCAAGGGCTGTCTATGCAAATAGTCTAATCACACCGGGTGGAATTGAATCATCAAATGGACTCATTCCGTATGACTCCTGGGTTGCAGCGCTTGGAATTGTAGTATTATTATGCTCAGCTTTCGTAGAGAAAGAACGGCGCCAAAAGGGTATGTCAATGGCTGAAGAATTCCTGAAACGTTAGTCACTCTTCTTCGTCAACAAGGTGCTCAAGGTCATCCGGAATTCCATCGTCATTACTGTCGTCATCCTCGGCGGGAATGTGTCCAAGCATTTCATCGAGCATTAATCGTTCATCAGTACTCAAATCGGGGTCCCTTAGGGCTTCTACAATTCGGGCCAATTGTTCCTCGCTTAGACCGAGTGGACGTGCAGCCCCGACGATAAGATCAAGTTCAGCCTCTGATACGTGGTCATCCTCTAGTGCTGATTCAATTGCTGCGCGTGTGGCCATTCGTGCCGCACTACGTTCAGGAACCTGCAATACTCTTGCTAGGGCACTCAATTCTTCCATTTCCTCATTTGTTAGAATCCCATCGGCATACGCCATCTCGTAGGCATCATAGAGGAGTTGTTGGTATTTGTCAGGATGAAGAAGAACGTCTCTAATTAGGCCGTAATCAATGCTGTCACCACTATCCATATCGAGGCGGACGATTGAATCTCTCACTTCCTTTAGCAGCATATCTTTGATGCCATGACCGAGTAAAATGAATCCCATTGAGACTACTGCTGCACCCAACCATTGCATGACTCCTGTTGAAAAAAGGCCTCCAGGGTTGAACAATTGATGCAAACCCATCGTAATCATAGCTGCCCCTAGGGCGACTTCGAACCAGTCATTGATATCAGGCTCATCGTCGAATAGAGCAAGGCGAGATGCCAACTCATTTTCGGAACCATCGGCTGCTGCCATTAGACCTGCTAAGACAAGGGGAGCACTTCACACTTCCGCGGCTTTACACCCGTATCCTTTTGGGCGGTGAACGATGGTAGACCTCCATGGTAGGCGATGTGCGAGAACTGGACCTGCCACCTAATGTTGTGGAACTGCTGATAGAGAAGTGGGGGATAACAAAACTTCACCCCCCTCAAATTGAAGCAATGCCAATTGCTCTTTCTGGTGGAAATTTACTATTGGCCATACCCACTGCAAGTGGGAAGAGTTTGGTTGCATATCTTGCAATATTACAGAGACTTCTCGTTCATGCCCCTGGGAGTCGTGCATTCTATCTGGTGCCACTCAAGGCATTGGCAGCAGAAAAAGTCGACGAATTACGAGAAGCCGGAGATTTCCTTGGACTATCAGTTGGAATGGCTGTTGGTGATCGTTCAGGTGAAACTGTTTCATTGGATGATGCAGATATTATCGTTGCCACGAGTGAGAAATTCGATTCTCTCATGAGAAATAGAAACGACTTCCTAAACCAAGTTAGTATTGTTGTGGCTGATGAAGTACACCTCATCCATGATCGAAGCCGTGGACCAACAATGGAAGTAAACTTGGCACGGGTTATACATGAGCAACCAGATGCTCAAATTTTGGCACTTTCAGCAACAGTAGGAAACGCTACAGAGATGGCTTCATGGCTTGATGCGAAAAGTGTAGAATCAGATTGGCGACCAGTGACCCTCCGATATGGAACCGTATGTGAGGGTTTGGTGGAACCAAGATTGCAAGTGGGCCCAGATGAAGATAAATTGAAACTGCCACCACCATTTGAACTACCAGATGAAGGGGATGATTTGCGAAATGTTTTGTTATCTACCATCAACGAGTCGGGACAAGTTCTCGTTTTTCGAGGAACCCGACGATATGCAGAGGGGAGTGCAACAAAACTTGGAGATTGGATGTCGAAGAGAATGCAATCTTGGTTGAAAAATCCAGAAAATACCCCAGATGGATTGGATGTAAATGCTCGATTGGCTACTCTCGCTGAAATTGCAAAAGATATCGAAGGTAGTGAAGAATCCACAATGATGGGTGATCGGCTAGCAGATTCACTACGAGGTGGTGTGGCCTTCCATCACGCTGGCCTGACCACAAAACAAAGGCGAATTGTAGAAAACGCATTCAGGGAACGAGTTTTGTTCGCAATTTGTGCGACTCCAACTCTCGCGGCTGGTGTGAATCTACCTGCACGCCGTGTTGTTGTCCGTGATTTGACTCGTTGGGAAGATGGTTTGAGTCGACCACTACCTCGAATGGAAGTTCATCAAATGCTCGGCAGGGCGGGGCGGCCTCGTTACGACAATGTGGGTGATGCATGGCTAATTGCAAGACATTTAGAGCATGCAGATGAAATTTCTGAACTCTATTTCAAACAAGAACCTGAAGCTGTGGAATCGAAACTCGCTGCCGAACCGGCCATGCGAGTACACATCCTTGCTGCAATTGCAACCGGGGGGCAACGAGATCGAGATTCTATTGGGAGATTTTTCCAACAAACTTTCCTTGGTCATGGTGTTGAAAACGATTGGTTACAAGGTCGAATTGATGAAATAATCTCATGGCTCGCGACTCATCGATTCATTGAAAGAACTGGTGAAGATGAGGCTGTAATCAAACGCCTAGCCGAATCCAAACCTACAGTGTCAGAAGAAGAATGGGATGATGATATGCCACTATGGGCTCAAAGTGCTGAATCCGTAGACGGGGTGGGATTTGTTGATTTAGTCGAATCAAAACCACGACCGAAGCGTCCAGCGGTGATTGGATTCCAGAAGGCTGGAGAATTGACGAGACCGCCACCTGAAGTTATGATTCCAGATTCCCCCGCGATGACTTATCTTGCAACACCATTTGGTGAACGTGTCAGTCGACTATACCTCGACCCGTTGTCTGGATTGATTCTCCGAGAAGGTTTGCGGCAGGCTAGAAAAATTCTGTGCAGAATCATTGAGGATCGCTCGATTTCACCATGGGCATTACTCCATTTAATCACCTGTACACCGGATTTTCCACCATTATGGCCATCTGGAAAGCAAATGCAGAGAATGACCCAGAAAGTCAATGCCATGTCGGACCAAATTCTTCTAGACAGTCATGAATTGAATTCACTCGGATTTATGCCTGAAGCAGAAAGCCTTGCGAAAAGTGCATGGACACTCAGCCAATGGATTGATGAAAATTCACTTCGTGAAATCGAAAAGGAATTGGGTGTCGCTCCAGGAGATTTACGAGTAAGAGTCGATCATGCTGATTGGTTACTCAATGCAGCACGACAAATTTGTTCTAATGACAATGAAATTGAGGCTTCTTTGACCAATGCTGATATTGATTTATTGGAAATGCTAGATGTCATGCGCCGAAGAGTTTCAAATGGTTGCAAGGAGGATTTGTTGTCGTTGATTTCGATACGGGGTGTGGGCCGTGTTCGCGCACGGACATTGGCGAATCACGGATACAGAACACCTCTGGAAATTTGTGGAATCACAAAAAAATCAGCACAGAAACTTGCCGATGAACGGGGCTGGAGTCCTCAATTGGTTGAGAATATAATGCAAGCAGCCGACAGGGCCATGCAAACACGAGGAAGAAGGCCGACCGATTGATGAGGGGGTGACACCTCCCTCTATCCATGTCCCGTGCGCCATTCCCATGTTGGGGATTGACTTTACCCAATCCGGTTGAGGATGCTAGCCTAGTGGTGAACTCTTTCCTAGAATGGCGGGGTGATGAACGTTGGTTGCTATTGGGTGGGCCTGCAGCTGTGAGTGAAAAGCAACTTTGGACGGCTTGGCTAGGACTAGCATCGAGACATAATCAATCGAAAATGAGAGCCAATTCCCTCGATGCTGAATTCATTCGTTTAATCGCTGGCACCCATCAAATTCGAATCGGATTTGAACGTGCTGGATTGGCAAATGGTGACCGTACTGCTTGGTTGGTCCATTTACCCGAGTTCCCTACAGAAACTGTTTCTGAAATCAAATGGCCATCCCTTGACAGAGTGGCCCTAGATCAAGAGGCGGACCGTTTGATGTGTACCCTAGATGCAAAATTACTGCCACATGCCCCTATTCCTCATGAAGAAAGTGTGCAACGCCTTGACTTAGAGGTTAAAGATCCAACATCACTTGATTTTCACGCCATTGAACGTTCAGCACTGGCTCATATCGCATTGGCTGATTTCAATTGATGCCCAGTCCACAGAGAAGGATTGGCGAAACGCCTTATGGCCTCGACGTCCCGCCCAGAAACATGGCAAAACATCATGCATGGCGGAAATGTGTAGACTGTGGAATTCAATGTACCCCAATGAATTTCGTAGATATCGATACTGAACGAATTTGCTTGGCCTGTTGGACTGCACGTGTCAATCCAGATCACCCTGAAATGGAAGCCATCATTGAGAAGGTCGAAGCAGAAGTTGAAGTATGGCGATGCAAGAAGTATACTCGTGACGAAAATGGCTTGTCCGATGGACCCAAATCTGTTCGAACACAAGGTCACCGTGTCAACAATCCCTGAGGTGAAATAATGGCTTCTTTCGAGGGGCTCGATGCCACAAAATGGTCCGAAATCGAGCCGTATTACCAAGACTTCCTAAATCGGGAAATCGATTCTGCTGCATCGCTTGAAGATTGGTTACTGGAATTGGGTAGATTTGATGCCTATGTTGGTGAAACTGGTTCAATGCTGTACGTTAACATGACTTGTGATACAGAGAATGAAGAAATCAAACAAGCCTACCTTGACTTTGTAGAAAATGTACAACCTGAATTGGCAATAATAGGGGACTTACTAAACCGAAAATTAGCGAAATGTCCACATGCTGACGAACTTGATGCTGAGGAATACAATGTCTTGCTGCGTGACACAAGAATGGATTTGGCACTATTCCGCGAAGAGAATATCCCATTGGGTACTGAACTAACAAAACTTGGACAAAGGTACAACGAAATTTGTGGTGCTATGACCGTGGAATTTGATGGTGAAGAACGAACAATGCAACAGATGGGGAAGTTTCTCCAAGTAAATGAACGCTCAATTCGTGAGAGTGCATACAGAACTGTGGGTGAACGCAGATTTGAGGATTCTGTGGAGATTGACGAACTCTATGAAAAGATGATTGGACTACGACATCAAGTTGCTCAAAATGCAGGATACGAAAACTATCGCGATTACATCTTTGATGCAAAGCATCGTTTTGATTACTCACCTGCTGATTGTGAAGCGTTTCAAGATGCGGTAGAAGCCATCTGCGTTCCTCTGATGAGAGATATCGATGATGAACGAAGACAAGCCCTCAATCTAGATGCTCTTCGAATGTGGGATTTAGGCCATGACGTTCACGGACGAGACCCGTTACAACCATTCGAAAAAGTTGATGAAATGGTCGCAGGAACCAGTCGGATGTTCCATCGTCTATCACCTGAATTGGGAGATTTCTTCGACAGTTTACGTGATGGGACAAGCCTAGACTTAGACAGCCGTAAAGGAAAGGCTCCTGGTGGATACCAATTGCAACGTGATCACAGTCGAAAACCATTCATTTTCATGAATGCAACTGGGTTGCAGCGTGATTTGGAAACAATGGTTCATGAAGCTGGGCATGCGTTCCACTCAATCTACGCTGATGATTTACCACTTGTCGACTACCGTAGTGCACCTCTGGAATTTTGTGAGGTTGCCTCAATGTCAATGGAATTGTTAACCCATAATTTCCTTGATGAATTTTATTCCGAAGAAAATGCAAATAGAGCTGTACGCGAGCATCTTGAAGGAATTGTATCTATTCTTGCGTGGATAGCAACGATTGATGCGTTCCAACATTGGGTGTATACCAATCCTGAACAAACTCGAGATGAACGGCATTCAAAGTGGATTGAACTTGGCAACCGATTCGGTTCGAATCTAGATTGGACGGATTTCGAAGAGTGGAGGCTGGTAAGTTGGCAAAAGCAATTGCACCTATTTTCATATCCGTTCTATTACATTGAATATGGAATCGCACAACTGGGTGCATTGCAAATGTGGTTACAGTACAGAGAAAACCCTGAGAACGCTCTAACCAACTATGCGAATGCAATGCGATTGGGTGGATCAAGACCGCTACCGAATCTGTTTGAGGCCGGTGGGATGAATTTCGATTTAGGGCGTTCTACTGTTCAGGGATTAATTGATGCAGTTCGTGATGAACTATCGACGCTTCCAGTGTGAGTGTAGCATCGACGGCACCGAGCGGATGGGAAGGACGCGGTGCCGTCGAGCCACAAGGCTTGCACTCAATCGCGCAGGCCTTCTGCAGTGACGAAGAACTTCGCTTCGCCTTCTGGCAGATTGGGTGAATCGACTAGACGGGCAATTCTAGACCCTGCCTTAGATTTTCTGAGGTATAATCTGAAAGTCGAGGCGTGGCCCACAACGTGACCGCCAACTGGCTTGGTTGGGTCACCCCACATGGCGTCAGGTTTGGACATGACCTGGTTGGTCACCAAAACCATGGCATTGTTAACATCGGCCAACTTCTTGAGTTCCTTCATATGACGATTCAATTTTTGCTGACGATCAGCCAACATTCCACGTCCAAGGAATTCTGCACGGAAATGTGCAATGAGTGAATCAACGATGATGAGCTTGACATCAATGTTCTTGGATGCACGCTGGATTTCATCGACTAGAAGCATTTGATGTGAAGAATTGTAAGCGCGCGCAACATGGATTCGCTCGAGAGCAACATCAGGTTCCATGCCAACTCCACGTGCCATTTGTGCAATTCTTTCAGGACGGAATGTATCCTCAGTGTCGATGTAGAATACCTCGCCACCTAGGCCACCCTGCTCCTTGGGAAGTAGACAATTTACAGCCAATTGGTGGCCAACTTGTGTTTTACCACTGCCAAACTCACCATACACTTCACAGATGGATTGTGTTTCAAATCCGCCTCCAAGTAATTCGTCAATGGCTGCAGAGCCACTACTCAATTTCAGTACCTCACGGCGGCGTTCGAGGATTGCATTTCCAGATATGAACCCACCAATATTGGCGAGTTTCTTTGCGGATGCGATTATCTTCGCAGAGACTGCTTCGCCAAGTTCAGCAGCATCAGCTAAGGATCTTGGTGTCATCACTGCGATGGCCAGGAGTTCGTTGAACCCTGCTTCCCGTAGTTTCTCCGCGGTCGCGGGACCCACGCCAGGTAGGTCTTCTACGGTTAGTTCGGGTTCCTCTTTGACGTCGATTGTGACGACCTCCTCGTCTTCTTCGGTTGTGGTCTCGGTCTTTGTTGTCTTCTTCTCTTCACTCATGTTTTCACCTTTTGTTGTAGACCGTGCTAGAGTGCTGTAGTATATGAACCAACGAAGGACAGATTGATTCTAAATCCTTTGCTTTGATTTGTTCATAACCTCGCAGTACACTCTTTTTACACTTTCAATTCACATTCATCACTTTCGCGAATAGTCCATTCATTATGGTGAATCTATGGTAGCGGGTGATCGATTTGAACGATCGGTCTCCGGGTTATGAGCCCGACGAGATAACCTGGCTACTCCAACCCGCTGGCACTTCGTGGCTACTACCCCTATTTCAAGGGCACCGCGAGCACGGAAGGCTCTTTGAGTCGAGGCTAGAACGCACCCTCTGATGACAGGCGACCTGCTCATACAGAATGCGATGATGGTCTTGCCTGACCGCATCATTGAGGGTGATCTCCGTGTCTCCCTTGGGGGCATCCAAACAGTGGCCCCCGGCGGTGGTCTTGTCCCTTCTGATTCTGAGTTTGTAATCGATGGAACAGGTCTACACCTGCTCCCAGGTGCCATCGACCCACAGGTCCACTTCCGTGAACCTGGCCAACCCGAGAAAGAGGACCTGGGCAGCGGAAGTCGAGCTGCGGCAGCCGGTGGAGTCACCGCTTTCCTAGACATGCCCAACAACAAGCCTGTGGCCACCACGCGCGCGTCCATGGAGGCAAAGATTGCCTCTGCTGCAACAAACGGAGTGTCTCACCACGGCTTCTTCATTGGCGCGACACCCAACAATGTCGCTGACTTACAGAGTGTTGCAGGCATGGATGGTGTTTGTGGAATCAAGATCTTCATGGGCAGTAGTACTGGAGATTTACTGGTTCACCAACAGAAGCATCTCGAGAACATCTTCGCCAATACGGGTGGAATCATCGCCACCCACGCCGAGGATGAGGACAGACTCAATGCTCGTTACCCCGATTTCTCTGGACGCACAGATATCGCAGCCCACGCAGAATGGCGCGACGTTGAATGTGCAATGTTGGCTACCCAGCGTGCAGCTGCCCTGGCCAAGGACCACGACCACCGACTCCACGTTCTACACCTGACCAGTGGTGCCGAAGCAGATTGGTTGGCAGCCAACAAGGGCGACCTGATTACCACGGAGGTCTGCCCACAGCACCTCACCTTCGACCAGAATGATGTTGAGGAACGGGGTGTCCGGCTCCAGATGAATCCCCCTATTCGCTACACTGAGGATAAGGATACGCTGTGGAAACGACTCAAAGATGGGACCATTGACTGCATTGCTACCGACCACGCACCGCACACGTTGGAAGCCAAAGCACTCGGATTCCCCAAGGCACCCTCAGGAATGCCCGGGGTAGAAACCGCACTGCCCATGATGCTCACGCACGCGATGGATGGCAGGTGCAGCGTGTCCGATGTGGTTCGCTGGATGTGCGCAGGGCCCGCAAAGGTGTATGGCATGGAAAACAAGGGTTCACTCATCGAGGGTTATGATGGAGATTTGACGCTGGTCGATCTTGAAACGCGACGCACGATTACTGATGCGGATGTGTGGACAAGAGTTGGATGGACGCCCTATGCTGGAATGGAACTCACTGGACTGCCCATGTGGACGATTGTCGATGGAATTCCAGTACACAAGCGAACACCGGGCGGCTCGTTCCGTGGTGAAGCGATTGGTGCGCCTGGTTGCGCCGGTCGTGCGCTGAGATTTGCTTAATCAGCCCTCTTCCTTGGGAGGTGAACCCTCTGAATCCGTGGAATTATCGCCGTCAGATTCACCATCTACTTCTTCGGTCATGATGACATCATCGTGGTAGTATGGTGAATTTGAAACCTCATAGCCGGGTAATTCAAGCATGGCTGTTGTGTTCATATCAGCATACGATGTGACGCTTACACCGGCACTGGAGAACGCATAGACGTAGTCGGCCATGAAGACGGAACGACGAACGTTTGAGTCCCCACTCCACCAACCGTTGACACCATTGTCTTCATTGTAGAAGCTTGAATGATCAATCTCCCCATGAACTGAAAGCGTTCGGTTCTCCATGTCAACATCGATTAGCATCAGTTTGCTGACATATTCGTAGCCTGAATAGGAATATGTTTTACCTTCGATTTCGATTGTGTCATACACGTATCGGTATGTTGAAAGTGGAACTGCAAGCAATCCAGCGGCTTCCCAATAGGTGAATGCCTTGTGCTCATAGGTTGCCTCTGAATACGACCATGACCATCCACACCAGCGGATGCTGGTGCAATCATCGTCCAAGTATGCGGGTGTGATTTGCTGTGTATCCGCGAGTGTTGGATTGGTCAAATCGCTCAGGTTGAACAAACTGAGTTGGGTCATGCTCCAATCCAATCCCAATCCATCCTCGCCACCGGGCATACCGATGGTCAGTAAATCGCCATTGGACAGTGGGTGGATGTAAGTGGATACACCGGGAACCTCTAGTTCGCCCAAAATGGTTGGATTCTCTGGGTCCGAGAGGTCAATGGTCCACAGTGGGTCCATGTTTCGGAAGGTGACTAGATAGGCCATGTCGCCAACGAATCGGGCACTCCAAATGCGCTCCCCCTCGGCAATACCACCAAGATGGCTGATTTCATCTAGAGAACCGGTACTATCTGTACCAAGAACTGTGATGTGATTTTGTGGTTCGATAACCTCCCATTCACCATCTTCGGTCAGCCACCAACGGCCCCATGAATCGGTTGTACTGGCCACGCGGATGTCCCCATTGTGCTCAGACATCGAGAACTGGTCCTGAACGGTGCCATTGACTCGACCGCTGCCGATGTAGGATGTCTCACCCTCAACACTGATGTCAAAGGCGTGGATGTTGGTCGCATCTTCGTAGTCGTTGTTGCGCCAGAACCACCACCAGTCGTTGGCGGGCTCTGCAAGCACCATCATATCGCCACTCGCATAGACTTCAACCCATGAAGATGCTATGTGGTCAACCTCACTGCTGAATTCCTCGCTGAGAAGATCCACTGTCATGATTGAGGTAAAGCCTCGACCCACACCATCGGCTGAGCCGCTGAACTCGCTGCAATCACCGCTACCCGATGTGTACGATGAGATGGTACCATCTGCCATACGCTCGTGCATTTGAGGTGCGAAGTCCTCTAGTGTGAGTGTTTCGAAAACCTCGCCGTTCTCTTCAATCAGGTCTTCAACAGATGAATTCCACATATCCATTCGGTCTTCCCAATCTCCTGTGTTCCAGTAGTCATCTGGTAACGAAGGATAGCTTTGGATCCCGGGGATGTAGGACCACATATGTGACACACTTCGAACAGTTCCATTGACCATTCGTGCGGTCTCATGGCTACCCTCGATGAAGATTTCACGACCCACGTTAGGATCACTTCGATTGGTGATGTCAATCACTGAATATTTGACCAAATTTGATGAGCGCCAGTTCCCATCATCCGTTTGCATAATGGACCGTAGTGGGTCATTTTGTGGAATGTTCCAACTGTTGATGGATGAGATGATAACAATACTATCTCCGTCTTTCATCATCTGCAAGGGCTGTCCTTCCAATTCCATGTCAGCAACAAGTGTGACATTGCCATGTTCGGGGACACCAATGATGACCAAGTGGTTGTTGTTAATCATGTAGAAATGATTGCCATCGAACTTGAGGAAGTCTGCTTCGTCAACACCTGATTCCTGATTGTTGGTTTCAGAATATGTTCCGGAGCGATCATCAGAACCACTACTGGAAGGGGCCGTGCCTCCAGAATTGCTTCCACCTTCCGCAGTAGATGCTCCATCCATTTCCATATCCATCACCATGTCATCTTCCATCCAGAGGCCACCATCAATCCAAGGATCTGCCCAGTTCCAGTAAGAATTCTGATCGATTTCGACGAGTGTCTGTTCCCACAAAGCGTCCTTCAAATCTTCGAGCAACACAGAACAATCGTCGTAGGACTCTAGGCCAGGGGTGGTTCGGGTTCTTTCACCCAAACTCAACTGTGGCCAATCCCCATCAGGGGACAATTCCCAAGTATCTGAAACAGACTCTTCAATTTCATCGATGATTCCATTTAAGCATCCTGGCAATAATAATAATGTTACCAAGAGTATAGACACTCTCAATTCGGACTTCATAATTCGGCCATTGAATACTCCTTTTTAGTGCAGTTGGTTTAATGTTTGGACAAAGCGGCCAAGGGTTGATGGCTGATGACCCCTGTCCGCGCTACAGCGCGGATGTGGAAAAACAGTGGGCCGGAAAAAGAAAGACAAGGATGGTGACATCGTCGAAGAAAACGAGGAAGGACTCGATTCTGATGTTGAAGAAGCCTTGTCAAAAGCTGCAGACACCGTATGCAAAGAGTGTATGCAGATATTGAGATCAGAAAATATCCTAGTCGTTACTGACCCACATACCTCGGCAATTGGTCAAGCCCTCTATGAAGCAGCAGCTCGAATTTCTGACCGTGTTCTATTGGTGATGATGCCTACGACACATCGGCACGGAGACGAACCGCCTGCACCAGTTGCTGAACTCATGCGAAAACAGGATGTGGTCCTTGCTCCGACTCGCTACTCACTCACTCACACGCGTGCACGTATGCAAGCATGTCGTGAAGGTACTCGAATTGCCACCATGCCGGGAATTACCATGCAGATGTTTATCGAAGGAGGAATGACGACTGATTTCAACACCATGCAATCAGCAATTGCCCAACTCGGTAAATCACTGAAACGCCAACGAAAGGTCGAGGTGATTACAGAATCTGGAACAAATATCAAATTCGAAATTGGAGGAAGATGGGAACTTGGGGACAATGGTATTTGCAATCGACCCGGTCAAGTGACCAATCTACCTGCTGGGAAAATTCTCGCAATGCCCAAAGAAGGGACAATGGATGGCACAATCATCATTGATGGCACATGGGATGCAGCAGTTGTTGTCGAACCATTGACCATCAAAGTTGAAGCGGGAATGGTCACAAAGATTACTGGTGAAGGCAGTGATGATGTCAAAGCAATGTTTGTTGAGGCCAGTAGAAAACTCAAACCACATCAACAATCCAATGTTTGGACGGTTGCGGAATTTGGCTTCGGAATGAATCCGCGCGCCCGATTGGTTGGAAATGTGCTTGAAGATGAGAAAGTGCAAGGTACCTGCTATTTTGCATTTGGAGACAATACCAGTCTAGGGGGCAATTCTTCTTGTGGAATACATGTCACTGGTGTTCTGAAAACACCAACTGTAAACATTGGTGAAATTCAACTCTTAGATGACGGAGATATTCGCATCTAATCAGAGGCGTGAACCACAGATTGGGCAATTTCGCCAATGGTGTTCAACTCCAATACTGCAACTGCCACAATAAATTCCAGTTTGTAGAGTGTGATGCACACCAGGTACACCTGTTCTTTTTCGTCCCGCTGAGGTTGGAGTATGAGATACAATTTGAGGTGTAGCAGCAGGCTGGGGTCTAACAGCAGGCTGTGGAGTGGCCTGTATGGGTTTACGAACAGGTTGGGCAACCGGTGAGCGCTTTGGAGCAAGGAATGGGGCATTCGATTTCTCTTCGGCTGCCGCAGTGAATTCCTCATATTGTAGAACTTCATCCTTGTTGGTATCAATTCGTTCAAACATCTCTTGTTGAACATTCCCAGGTAATTTTGCAATCGCTGGAGATGAACGGAATTCCTCAGCAGAGATGACCCCGTCCTTGTTGGCATCCATTTCGTCGAAGGCCTCACGGACATCTTGGGTGGTGAGTGGGGCGTCAAATGCAGAAGCAATGCTCACCTCTGGTACAACTGGCTCAGGTTCAGGCTCAGGTACTGGTTCTGGCTCAGGTTCAGGTTCTGGCTCAGGTACTGGTTCTGGCTCTGGTTCAGGTACTGGCTCAGGTACTGGTTCTGGTTCTGGCTCTGGCTCTGGCTCTGGCTCTGGTTCAGGTTCTGGCTCTGGTACTGGTTCTGGCTCTGGTTTTGCTTCCACCGTCTGCACACCTTCAGGAGCTACAACGGATGCTGTGGTCACTGGTCCCCCGGTCAACGAAGATAGACTAGAGGCGGAACCGCCACCTTGTGTTTCACGGAGCACGCCGTTGATTTGTTGATGTAAGGCAAGGAAGCGAACCTTGTTACTTGGAACATCCTGCATCCATGATTCGAAATTTGCGAGATATTGATCCAATTCTTTCAAGCCACCACACATGTGCCCAATGGCGAGCATTTTCAGAAGTCGAAATGGGTCGTTGTATGAATCAAGAGCATCTTTCTCTGTTGAGCCAAGGCCTGGGTCTGGACCGCCGGCGTTGCCCATTGAATCCTCTTGTCCAAGATACAATCGAATGGGGTCGGTCCATGAGAGCATTCCAAATGGACCCGATAGCAACCAGTAAATTTCCCCACCCTCAACCTCTAATCTGGTTGCTGCGGTCTCAAAATCAAAGGTTGCTTGTTTTAGAAGTAAGTCACCGGTGATAGAAAGAAATTCCCCTAGGCCGTTTAGTCGGTCCGTCTCAGCAAGACGATTGATGAGGTCACTAGAATCTGTAATGCCGAAATAAGCGGCGGTCTCATCGACCTCAATTCCCTCAGGAAGGACGGCACCTTCGAGTTCATTTTCATCAGCCATCTAATGCCGCCTATACCCAGCGCAGCGAAGGCCACTCAATAGGTTGACGCCGTCGTAGACGGCGCTCATGCGTACACGCGTCACGAGCGAGCATGTCCGAGGATGTGCTTGGATTGCTTGACGTTCCATCCTTCTGATTGGAGACGTGCGAGAACACTTTGCTCAGAATCACCGACAATCAGGCGCTCCTTTGCAGAGACAACTGCAGCATCAAAATCAACCTTCTCATCTGGACCAAACAGGTCGTCGAAAGATGCACTTGCCTTGCGCCTACGGGATTTCTTTCCAGGTGCCGCTGTTCGTCGTGATTTGCGAACAGGTGTACTTGTTTCTGCTGCAGGGCTTCGAGATGTTTTCCGGGTCTTTCGAACTGGGCGATCTTGAGTTGCAGGTTCTGCTTGTGTTGCAGTACGACGAGATTTTCGAACTGGAACCGAAGGAGCGGGACTTTCTTTTTGGGACTGGGGATCGGGTCTTGCACCCGGTCTAGACTGTCCAGGTGAACGAGATGGTCCTCTCGGTCGAGATGCACCGGGTGGCCCAGATGCTGCAGGACCTGCGGCAGGTCCAGATGGTGGGCTGCGGCCTCTTTGAGGTGGGCCTTGCCGGCCTCCTCCAAATGGAGCTTGACTAGGGGGGGCCGGGGCATCTCTGGAAGGAGGAGCGCGAGACGGTTGTGTTGAGAATGATTTCATGGGCATCGAACTTGTTCCTGAACCCAATGGATTCCAATCATCATCATCATCGTCATCATCCAGATAATCATCATCGTCATCTTCATCCCAATCGATTCGGCCACGGCGAATTCTAGAAATCACCAGTATCAAAATCGCAATGGCGACAACCGAACCGATCCCAATTGCAACGTATAGCATCGTTCCACTCATCAACGAACTGCTCTCTTCTTCGATCAATTGTTCAGGTGTGCAACCATTTTCATCAACGATATTATTGTCTTCTGCAGGAGTATTTGGACAGAGATCCTCGTGGTCCTTGACAAAATCATCATCGGAATCGCGTTGGTTGTCTGCACAACCATTCGAGTCTACAGAATAACCCTCTGCTGTGACTAAAGTCATGTTTGTGCCTTCACACCGATCAGGGCCAGTGTATACGCCATCCTCATCTGGATCAGGTCCTGGACAGCCATTTTCGTGGTCATATAGAAGGTTCCCATAAATGTTTAATGTTCCATCATCACCATCAATGTCAGCAATCCCTTTTTGACTCGGGCAATAATCTCCGTTGGTTCCTAATTCATTGTCGCCAAAACCATCCTCATCAGCATCCATCCATTGTGACGGTTCGGTCACCGCCCAATCAATTGAATCGGCCCAACCGTCCCCATCTGAATCTACACAACCTAGCATAATCTGGGAACCTGGTCCAGCGGAACCGGAATTATTCGATGAACCAGATTCTTGAGGGCAAGAGTCGGGAGTCAAAGCATTCGCAATCCACTCACCGACCCCCAGAACTTCCCTTGTCTGGTTCCAAGATGCGTCTGCCCAATTATCACCGAATCCATCGTTATCATTATCGGACCACTGGGTCGCATCTGCTGGGAATGCATCGTCAACATCATCCCAATTATCGCCGTCAGTATCTACTCCAGCAACGATGCACCCTTCTGTAGTCACTGCCGCACCAGATGTCGTATCTGGACAGGCATCAACATCATCGGTCACACCGTCACCATCTGAGTCAAGTTGAGATAGTGCACATCCATTTTCATCAACTTCATCATCTTGAAGTGTATTGGGGCACATGTCAAGTTGATTCGCATTTTCATCGTAATCATTGACACCATCTCCATCTGTGTCGAAATCGGTTTGTGAGATTGAGCAACCTACACTGTTTGGGGTTTCCGTTAAGGGAGTATCTGGACAGACATCCACATCATCGAATACCGTGTCACCATCGGTATCGATTTGAGAAGGCGAACAGCCCTCACTATTGCTTATCTCACCTTCTGGAGTTCCGGGGCAATCATCATCTTCGTCAGCAATATTGTCTCCATCTTCATCACCGAAGGGTAACGGACAACCAGGGCCAGGAACACCGAGTAAAGCCCCTTGAATTTCGAAGCAACGGTCCCAATCTCCAACCGGGTTCTCGCCAAAGCCATCTCCGTCTCGGTCACGCCATTGGTTTGGGTCATCCGGTAATGCGTCGCCAAGTTCATCCTCACGCAACCCTGTTTCAGAATTGAGATTAAACGAATAGATGTTCGAATGACCATCTCCATCAGAATCTGTGCAACCAAATCTATCCATTGTTGAATTACCCCAAACAAGCGGGCACCCATCGGGATTGAAACCGGATGCATTGTCGCCGTATCCATCTTCATCATTATCTTCGAATTGAGTGAAATCTTGAGGGAAGGCGTCGCGGTTCCAAGCATCTTGTGAATTGTTGTCCCCATAGGAATCGCCATCGAAGTCCCCCCACTGCTCATTACAACGAGTTCCACAGATGTTCCCTACAGAGGTATCGTCTGGAGCCCATGGATACAAATCAGCACAGTGCTGACCAGCAGGACGGGAATTACCCTCATCATCAATCCAAGAATTGTAACACCGAGTTGTGTTGTAAGTCCAGCCATATGGTTTGGATGAGGATGGAGATTCAGGGTCGGACCAGCCATCACCGTCACTGTCTAGGCAACCACCTCGATCATAGATTGAATCACCATCAAAGCCGGGACATTTGTCACCGGTAGGTGCGCTAGAGTTGTCACCCCAGCCATCACCATCTGCGTCAACCCATTGTTGTGGGTCTAATGGGAATTCATCGGGTTCGGCATTTGCCCCACAACAATCTGGGCCATGGTTGTCGTATCGGCCATCTCCATCTGTATCGATAGCTTGCATCCAATTGGTGGGGTGTCTATCCCCATTCCATCCGGCGGCACCCGACGGATTAGACCACCCATCACCATCGTTATCAGGGCAGCCAAGGGCGTCACGCCAAGATTTACCGCCACCCGCACAATCATCGATTGCATTGGCAAATCCATCACCATCTAAGTCGCCACAGCCATGGTGACCATAGGCACTGTAACCAACGATAGTTGGACACTTGTCAACACTAGGTGCATCTGGATTCTCACCGTAGCCATCACCATCGGAATCAGTCCACTGGCCACCGAATTCAGGTAAATCATCAATAATATCTGGGATGAAATCACGATCTGAATCTGTCAATCCAAGGGTCAACGTGACTTTGTTTTCAAAACCGGGAGCAGTGGAGGATGTCAAAGAGTGTGATGTGCCATTGGCATCAAACATCATTGGGCCGACCCAAGACAATGCAGGACCAAAAGTGATGGGTTGATGGCCCTCAAGTCTGTCATGCGTAGCCGTTCCCGTCAGGGTGTTACAAGTGAACCAATCGTTACCTGAGGTATCTGAGAATACTTCAATTGAATCGGAGAGGTCACACTCGAGTTCTATTGTTCGAGAGCCGGTAGAATCGATGATCACATGTGATCCAAGTGTGTTGGTGAGGGTTCCGGGAAGCAAGAGGCCATCGTGAATGAATTCAGGTGAACCTGTTCTCGCATTGATTGTAGGCAAAGTATGATTGCTCACAACACCTGAATCAATCGACTGATGATGCCATTGTGAATTGTTGTCCGACCAAACTACTTCCATAGCTGACCCAGACATACGGACAATTGCTTGACCGTCGACCAGTGTCTCATTGCTTGAAAGCACTGTACGTTCAGTCATTGACCAATTATCTGAAGTGAGCCATTCTATGATGAGGCCAGAAATATTGTGTCGATACAACAAGCCAATGCTGTTATTGTCAGCCATGACTGCCCCAAATTGACTCCCGTTTGCATCGGTTGCGAGGGTGGTTTCATCCCATGTCGAACCATTCTGAACTGCGAGTTGGATATCGTGTGTTGCAGCGTCTCGCCACACCACATGAGGTGTATTGCTTGAATCGACTAAGATTGCAACGTCCTGTTCAATCGTCACTCCACTCTCTATAATTTCGGTGTCAATACCATTACCAGTCTGGTTGACAAAGACCACTGAATTGGTGCTTCCAGAACTGAATTCAAACAGGAATGCACCCATCGAGCGACCAGGTATTGGTGCGGCAATACTACCGTGAGATGCTGAACCCCCACTCAATACTTCATCCCAGACAGACACTCTACCTGCCGCTTGACTGAAACCAACACTAGAGCCATCAGATGCAATGATTGTTGGCTGACCTGCAGGGCTGACAACCATCGCAGCACTTGGAATTTGGCCGAAGTCATTCATTCCCCATGGGTCTAATGACGTCAGCAACTCATTTGCTCGTTCGTAGTGATAGAATCCTTCATCGGTGTCAAGTAAAAGTTGGGTACGTCCTTGAGCATCGACCGAGAGATCAAGGTCGTTCACTGAAAAGTCAAATGGGAGGTCGGATAGTTCCCAATCTCGAGTCTCCATGATAACAATGGAGCCACCTGTAGTGATGCCGTCGTTCATGCGTGTAGTACTGGCATAGAGGAATTCGTGGGTCCCATCTCTATCGGCGTCCCCACCAACTGAAAGAATTCGTCCAAGTCTAGAGTTTACACCTTCATTACGTGTGTAGAAATCAGCCGTTGAATCAACCAAATTGCTATCGTTGGTCCCTGGGACCAATTCGATTTCGCCTTGTACGTTTCCAATGAAGAAATCTCCGATTCCATCGTCATTGACATCACCAGCCGTCTGAATATTCCATCCCCAGCCATCAGTGATGTCCATGTGTACGGCGGGGCTTGCGGGATATCCACTAGAAGTTCCGTGGAAAATCCACAATTTATTGACGACTATCTCACTAATGGCCAAATCATCGTATCCATCCCCATTGATGTCCCCAAGTGCACTCAATGAATTCCCGAATAGCGTCCATTGATCCATCATTGACCAAGTTTGGTTTGCCGACGTTGAAATCCCATCTATGCTACCATGATGTACCTGTGTTCGGCCACGTCCGGACAATATATTCTGGTCCTTTGAACTTCCAATGACAATGTCATCAAAACCATCACCGTTCGCATCCCCTACACCAAGGATTGCATATCCAAGTATGAGGAGAGATTCATGGCCTACAATGACTGTCGAGTTGTAATCTACCGTTGAATTTCCAAGATAAACATGAACTCGACCAAGGCCTTGATCTTGACCTTCCCAGCCCATTTCACTGACCATGAAATCTGCATATCCATCATTGTTCACATCACCTGCTGGTTCTACTAGAGAACCGAATAGTCCGCCGATTGTATTGCCATTTGCCATCCAAATGGGGGTTGGATTCAGGCCTGTAGCGAATCCTGAATAGAGTTGGACAGCGCCTGTTGAATTCCCAGTGTCGTTATATTGATTTGGAGCACCGACAAGGATGTCATCGTATCCATTCCCATCAACATCTCCAACCATGGCCAGAGATGCACCAAAACGTGCGCCATCGTGTTGACCGAGGAATGTTAGGTCTGGAGTTGATGCATAACCATCAACGGACCCATAATGGATGTAAATTGCACCCGTATCATTGTCCGCTCCGGGTTCACCATAGATGAGGTCACTATACCCATCTGCATTGTAATCACCATTGGCGTTGGCTCCTGTTCCGAATTCTGTAGATTCACTCGATTCAAGAACAAGAATAGGGTCTGGGGTGATTCGACTATCATCGCGTCCAGTCAAATCACGAACAATTCGCAGGCCAGTTCCATTTTCGATTCCATACACCAATTGAGCGCGAGTGGTAGCATCAAGATAGTGACCAAGTGGTTGGCCAATACCCTCACCTTCGTCAACAACAGAGAATGTTCGAACATCTCCATCCAGAGAGATGACGGCAACACGTTCGTTGATGGAATCGACAAACGACAGATGTAGAACATCATTGACATCGATATTTAGAACGATGTCTTCAGCTGCACCGGAACCAACCATATCGGTGTGACGCCACCATGAACCTGTGTATCGCATCAAATGCAAACCACCTGTATCCGCATCACGATAAGCAATTGCAATCGAACCATTGCTGTAGATTGCAATCTCTGGAGCGGAGGTGATTGTCACATCATTCACAAGTGTTCGAACCAACCAGTCATCCCCAAGGGCTGGTGTGAAATCGTTCTCTCGAACAACTTTGAGAGAGGATGCGTCAGAATCCAAATAGGCCACGCGAGAAAAACCACGGTAATCAACAATGATTGAGCAACCTCGTCCAACATCGCCAGCGGAATCAACAATGGCGCGGCTTGCTGTTCCATCAGGCAGCATTGTGTAGACTTCTAAATCGTGAGTGGCAGTATTGTAACCACAGGCCTTGACAACTTGATCGGGGCCGATAGCAACATCGAGTTCCTCGACTGAATCAGAAAAGTTGGAAATTGCACTTTGAACCCAATTATTGACGCCACGGGTGGGCATGACTTCCCAATCAATTCCATCGTATTGAATTTCATCATAAGCCAGAGATTCACCCCAGCCATTCGTTGCCTCATAACTCTCAAGCGAAGTTGTGGACTCCTCAAGAACTGGAATCATTGAGGCCATTGGAGCGAGGACCATGAGTAGTGTCAGGAACAGACTCATTCGACGCATCCAACTCACCCAAATTGAGGTCGAATTGAACTCGACCCTAAGGGGTCGAGAGAGTCAAGGTTCTTCAGACAACCGCCTAGAAGCCCCTTTCAACATCACCCTGAATCCGCGTTTATGGCAGGGGGTGAGTGGTTGCTTTGCGCAGACGGTGAATGGCCTCCTGAAAGCATATGGAGGCCTCTTTCAGAGACTTGTGAAACCCTCGTCGGAGTCGATGGAGGGACCGATGCTGCACTTTCGCGAAATTTGGCGGTTACAATGGCCACTGGAGACTTCGATTCAATCACTGATTCCGAAGTGGAGAGAATCGCATTACCAGACCAGAATTCATCCGATTTGGAGAAGTCTCTGCAATATGCCTTTGAGAAGGGTGCTAAAGTTGTAAAAATCGTCGGTGTTGAGGGTGGTGAAATTGATCACCAACTGGCGGCATTTGCAGCACTGGTTGAAGCGCCTTCAGAATTGGAAATATCCATGCACATGTCAGAGCACATTGTCATGCGTTGTTTGGATGAGTTGGAACTGGTTCTAGATGAGGGAACAAAATTGAGTTTGTTTGCCTTTACCGCGTGTGCCAATGTCAGCATCTCAGGAGTCGAATTTCCGTTGGATGGAGAACCGCTTGCATTCTCCACTCGTGGATTACACAATGTGGCGCTTGGTGGACCGATTCACATCCAAAGTGATGGCGCTCTAGTTGTTGTCATTTCCGGACATTGATTGAGTACTCATGAGTCCCAGGCTCACCAAGACCTGATGCCTTGGCCTTGTCAGTAATTGCTGCTGCTGCAACCGTTTCCTCAAAGGTACCACGCTTGCTCAATATACCACGCTTCCAAGCAGTCCATGGGGAATAACCGGGTAGAAATGTTCGCCATGTGAATGGTACTCGGCCTGGGGTTACTCGATTGACAACTTTGGTAATCGATGTCGTGCAAGTTGATGTCATCGTGTTGTACCACTCTGGATTTTCAGCCAATTGGTTGGTTCTCTGCATCATTGCTTGAAGCAATGCAGTCTTCTTGTGTGGCAATACATCACATGGATACAAGTAGACATCGTTCCCTCTCCCATTGGTTCGAACACCGAGCAAATCACGCTCGGTAGCCCACACCAAAATGAGTTCGAACTCGTTCCACATCCCAGCCCAAGGATGGAATCGCTGACCCTTTTGTCTTCGAACCTCAAAGGAAGCCATTAGAAAACGATTCTCAGTAAATTCGAAACCCACCATCGTATGGGCCATACCTCTGATTTTATGGAAATAATCGACCACATACCAGATGTCTTTGAGATCCTTTGAATCAAAGGACCAATCGTCCCAATTTTCATCAAAATCTCGTGTTGTTCTCCAAGTAAAATCTCGACGATTGTGTAATGTCACCGAATCTCCCTCGATTTCAAAACGTGCTAAATTTGCACAATCAGGAGACCAGTCGCGATGAAGTCGGGCCTTTTTTTGACCGATTGCAAACCACCAGAAATTAATCAACAAAAGTACGACTGCAAGCGATAAGCCTACAATTAATTTCCAATCCATCTTCATTCCTCTTCAATGGAGGGTGCTTTCTCTGAAAGTAAGATTGAGATGGGCCGAGTCTCGGGTATATTGCTGAGAATTATCTTGGCAACGACTGCCATTGGAATGGCCAGAACCATCCCCATGATTCCCCATAGCCAGAACCAAAATACAGTGACCAGTAAAATGATAATCGGAGATATATTGAGACTGGTGCCAAACATTTTGTTTTCAATGAACTGACCCCATAATTGTTGATTGATAATTAGTATGATTATCAATCCAATCGCAATCGTTGGATCAAGAAGGAGAATGGCAAGAATCGCAGGAGGTAATGTTGCGATTAAACCACCAATGACAGGGACATAATTGAGAATGAATGTTAGAGCACTCCACAACAACCAACCGGGTACACCCATGATGAACAACACAATTGCAGTAGTCAAGGCCATTCCAAAGCTGACGATTGTCTTCACACGTACGTATCGATAGACACCATCGCTCATGTCTGCAATCATTTCCTTTAGGTGTGTATTGATTTCATTTGGATAGGCTGCTGCTACACGCTTAGGCAATGTTTCAGCCTCAAGAATGATGAAAATAAGGTACACGAATACTGTAATCATCAAGGTAACAAAACTACCGATTTCCCCAAATGTTGAGAGAAGAATACCTTCCAAATGTTCCGTATTAATGTCGAGACCATCAAATGAAATTGTGATTCCCAATATGGTTTTGCCTTCCCATTTTGTCATCAATTCCCCTAACTTTTCTGAATATTCAGGAATGCCCTCAGCAAATTTAGTGATGTCTTGATACAACCACATTCCAAAGAGGAAAAAGACTGTTCCAAGTGCTGTTACAACCAATGCATAGGATGGGAATAATGGCACTCCGCGATTGTTGAGCCAATGCGCACCCGGTGCGAGGAGGAAATAGATGAAAACCGCAATGATGAATGGTTCGATTACCGAACGAAGGTGAATCAACGATAGAACGAGAATTGTCAAGATAATAGCTGCATGAGAAATGGTTCGAACGCGTGAACCAAACTCAGTTGAAAATTGTCCCATGCCTCAATGTGAAGTCGGACGACCTTTCAATTCGTCCCCTGCTTCAAAGCAAGAGATGTGCTTTGGCTACTCTTGGAACTTAAGCCATTGATTGACTGAGGTGTCCCACCAATCAACGCCCCCATCTGGTTGCTGACGCCAATGTACACCAGATTCATCCACAAAAGAGGGTAAACCTTCACTGTCTGGTGTTAACTGAATAGAATCCCAAACATCCTCTTTTTGACGCGAACCATCCATCAATTTGCCAACAAACAAACCGGCTATCAAGGCGAAAATAAATCCTCCAGACCCGATCAATGCAATGGTTGCTGATAGACTCAAGAAGAGAGGTGTTGGTTCGTAATTTTCACCTTGTGAAGTTTCTGGCCAACGACTAGAATCCCCACTCGCATTCATGACTTCTAGACTCGCATCTGGCGCAGGCGGCAACCTTACTACGTTGAGCGCAACAGTTGTTTCACGTCCTTGAGGACTGATTAGAGTCACTCGGACTTTGTGAACACCAGGGGCCCACATTGTGCAATCAAGAACCTCGTGGTTCTCATGGGATGTCAAAAATTGAATGGGGTCTACAACTTCCCATAAGATAGACATCTCTTCCAATTGGGTGTTTTCGAAGGGGGATATTTCCATGTCACAATTTGTTCCTGATTCTGTACCAATTCCCGTTCGATTGATGCTAAATTCTGGGGGCGGGTGAATGTGAATATCGAAGGTCAGTGATTCTGATGCTGACATGCCCAATCCATTTCGATAGTGTTCAGTCACAACATAATTGCCTGCTGGCCAGTGACTGCAGTCAACAGGTGTCTCATCTTCTAAAACCAACCAAGGAACACCTTGGATTGATACAGTTCCCATCTCATCGTAATGTTCCCCAACAAGATCGGTAGATACTCGATGTATCAGGCATGTATCTCCCGTGTAAATCCAATCTTCTGATTCCAATGTCATTTCCAATTGTGGTGGTGTTAGGCTTGCCATTAATTCATGAATCCCAAGGTCTTCCTCGTAAATCATCAATCCTGACTCCAAATCCCACACATGAACTGTGATGGCGAATTCTCCATCAGCCCATGCCTTTACGGTGGAATTTACGATGAATGACTCACCATAATCAATGGTTGTATTGTTCCAAAAAGAGATGGCCATGTCATTATTATCGGCAACAACTTCTACTCCCACGTGAGCCATTGGAGCCGTTGTCGTTATTCCTGCGATAATTCGAACCAGGTCTAGATTTCCATCATAATTCTCATCGATTGCGATTGCGGCTGTACCACCCACTACAATGTGACTATCATCCTGTGCACTCGCAACAATGGCGAACATCGGAACAAACATTGCAATAATGAACAAAGTGAATATTCGATTACGCATCTATATCACCTCCATCTTTGATTAGAGAATCAACATATTCTTCCGTCATCATGGAATCTTTCCGTGAAATTCTAACAGAAAACAATGTGAGGCAGAATACAAAGAGGGGCCAAATGAATGTGAGTATGCTTGATGTCGGGTTAGAACCCATCAATGCAAGTTGGCTGCGAACAGGGCCATAGTATGACGAATAACCATCACCATTGCCATCAACACAACCTTGCAAATCAATTGTAGATGTCCCGGATTCAAGTGGACAATCATCACGAAGTCCACCAATGGCATTGTCTCCAAAGCCATCTCCATCGGTATCCGCCCACTGTACCCGATTCTTTGGGAATGCGTCCGCTGGACCGTTGGGTGATGCCTTCCAATCATCATCAGCATCAGAATAACCATCACCATCTGTATCTGGGCAACCTAATCGGTCAATTACAGAAACGCCTGAACTCACTAGAGAATTTGGGCACCGATCAGCCTGATGTCCCTCGGGATTGTCTCCAAAGCCATCGCGGTCTGCATCCAGCCATTGACTTGCGTCATGAGGGAATCGATCTCCTTGGTCAGACCAACCGTCACCATCGGTATCTGTGCAACCAAATCGATCACTTCGACTTGTGCCTGGTGTGTCCCTACATCGGTCACCTTCCAATCCAGTCTGTTCATCACCATACCCATCACCATCTGCATCTTCCCATTGTGATGGTTCGTCAGGGAAAGCGTCTGCATACCCTGCAGGGTGAGGCAACCACCCCAATTCGATGTTCGGGTCGCTTGCCCCATCTCCATCTCTATCAGGGCAACCCCATCGGTCTCGTGTACTGGTTCCGGGTGTTGTTACACAGGAATCGGGGCGCCAAACATTGTCCCCTTGGTTGTCCCCATAACCATCACCATCAACATCGTGCCATTGAGTTACACACAATTCACCACATTCTGCATTCAATCCACCAGGGAATGCATCTGCGAAACCCTCTGGATGAGATGGCCATTCTAAATCAGGATTGGAATATCCATCGCCATCAGAATCGGGACACCCGTACCGGTCATGCAATGATGAACCTGGCTTACTGACACAAGAATCAGGTTCATTTCCACTGCTATTATCCCCATAACCATCTCGGTCATAATCGGCCCACTGAGTTGCATCATCACTGAAGTTATCGGCCTGCCAATCGCCGTCTCGGTTGTTGTCACCATATCCATCACCATCTGTATCTCTCCATTGGGTTGGATTGTCTGGGAAAGAATCTGCATTGGTTCCAGATGCGTTGTCGCCAAAGCCATCTCTATCTCTATCGGCATGTTGTGTTGGGTCGCCAATGAATGCGTCAGCATCATCGTATTCCCATGTCCAATTGCCACTTGGATCCGACCATCCATCCCCATCCGTGTCAGGGCAGCCCATGCGGTCTTGTGAGGAAAATCCAGTATCTAGGGGACAGAAATCTGGGTCAGTAGCACCTTCGTAAAAGATGCCAAGCCCAATGGCTTCATGAGTCTCATTCCAATCGGGATTATTCCAATTGTCACCATAATTATCTTGATCATAATCGGACCACTGCGTTGAGTCTTCCCAAAATGCATCCGCACCATCATCAACCGTCCAAACCTGACCCCATTCTCCCCAATTATCAGGATCTGACCAACCATCGTTGTCACGATCTGGGCAACCTAGACGATCTTCAATTGAATCACCCCATTCAAGGGAACAACTATCTGGATTGATTCCATTCCCGTTGTCACCAAATCCATCTTGGTCTTGGTCAGCCCATTGAGTGGGTTCGTTGGGGAAGAGGTCGCCTGCATCTGACCAACCGTCACCATCGACATCAGGGCAACCCTGTCGGTCTTCGGTGGATGTACCTGCACTCTCTGGGCAGTCATCATCGTCATCGAAATATCCATCAAAATCTGTATCTCTCTCATCCTTGTCAATACTGACCGCGACAGTGTAATCGAAATCATCTTCGAACCAAGAATCCTCTGAGATGATCTCAATGTACACAAATCCGGGTTGTCCTGAATGGCTGATGTAGTATGTTGCACTGCTGTATGTGGTGTGAGTTCCAACATCTTGGGTATGGTTATCCCAATAGAGTTTGATTCGAGGCTCACAGCCACCATCCCAAGCCG
>PVBE012358687.1_pt1 | contig 36030 bp, 31 predicted proteins | sample 1631181 | NCBI WGS metagenome assembly PVBE01 (sample SAMN08397723, study PRJNA350692) | Marine metagenome, whole genome shotgun sequencing project. | isolation source: water | place: Pacific Ocean | collected 2012-04
CTGCTTGCGGTCGGTGATGTCCCGGACGAAGCTGAAGATGTATTCCTTGCCCGCGAATTCCAGGTAATTGGCGGATATCTCGACCGAGAGGAGTCTTCCGTCCTTCGTCAGGTGAAACGTTTCAAACGTCATGAAACCCTTACGCTTGACCCTCTCCCAGTTGTCCGGGAAGGTTCTCCCGGAAGCCCCCGGATCGATATCCGGCACCCGCATGGAGAGCAATTCCTCCCGGGAATATCCCAGGTGGTTGCACGCCGCTTCATTGACATAAAGGAACCGGCCGTCCGGCCCGATCCAGCAAGTGGCGTCCCCCGCCCGCTCGATGGAAAATTGTGTGAGCTTCAGGGCCTCTTCCGACCGTTTGCGCTCGGTGATGTCGCGGACCACGGCCACCGCGTAATCGCGGTTTTCGAAGGTCTGAAGAGAAACCGACACCTCAACGGGGAGAGAAGTTCCGTCTTTGCGGCGGTGAACATTTTCTTCCATGATCAGTGTCTTGCCCGTTTCTCTAAGGCGCCGAACATGGGCTTGCCACTGTTCAGGGGTTTGAATTTTGTGGGCCACCTCAATATCTTTGGCTCCGCGAACGAGCAGTTCGTCGCGTGAGTATCCCAGCATGCGGCACGCGGTGTCGTTCACATCCACGAAATCACCGGTTTCCGCATCTATGATGTAGAATGCTTCACCTGTCTGATCGAGAATCGTCCGAAATCTTTCAAGCGCAAGCTCGGCCCGTTTCCGCTCGGTGATGTCGCGGTGGATCCCACTGATTCCGGCTATTCTTCCCCTTGGGTCTTTGATGGCGGACGCTGTAATGGAGACATCGACCGGAGTCCCGTCCTTTCTTCGTCGAACGACCTCAAAGGGCGTGACCGATTCCCCGGCCATGAGCCGCCGCCAAAGCCCTTTGAACTCCCTCTCCCCCCCCGGACAGATCCGGGTGATGTGCTCTCCGAGCAACTCTTCTTCGGAGTAGCCGTAAATGGTTTTCGCACCAGGGTTCCATGAAGTGATTCGCCCGTCCAAATCCACCGTGATGATCCCGTCGGCGGCGCTTCGGACGAACCTGTCCAGGCGCTCGCCGGTCTCGCGGACCCTGGCGAAAAGCTCCGCATTCCGGATCGCGGCGCCCAAGTGATCGGCCACCCAGCGCAAAAGCTGAATGTGTTCGTCCCCGAAGGCGTCCACCGCTTCAGCCGCAACGTTCAAAAACCCGACGCACTCTCTCTGGATGACAATCGGTGTGTTCATGATGGACCGGAGGCCCTCCGCCTCCAGGACCCGGCTTCTGGGATGGGGGTCCTCGCGTGTATCGGGAATGTAGATGGGTTCCAGGGTTCGCAGGATCTCTTCGAAGCGGGTCCCTTCCAGGTTCGCGGGCGACACCCGGAGCTGTCTTTTCTTGACGTCGTCTACGGATGAGATTTGCGAGATCTCCCGCTTGTCCGCGTCCAGGATGAACAGGCTGGCCCGATCACAGGGAACCACCCGCTTGACCTGCCGGGCGGTGATTTGGAACAGCTCGTCCAGGTCCAGGGTGGCGTTGATGGCCCTGGAGATCTCGTCCAGGACTTCAAGCGTCGTCGCCCGCCCCCGGGCCTCCGTCAGCAACCGCGAGTTTTCGATGGCGATGGCCGCGTGAGCGGCCAGACTCGACATGGCGTTGAGGGTCGCCTCGGAAAATTCCCGGGGCGTCGGGGTGATGCAGGTGAGGGCGCCGATGACCCGTCCCTGGAAGCGCATGGGAATTCCCAGGTAGGAGCCGATAGGGTCGTCCCGGTCTATTTCGAGATCCACCCATTTGGGGTCCTTCACGGCCTCGCGCAGATAGATCCGCTCCCCGCTTTCGATCACGTCTCGCATGATGCCCTTCTCGTCCTCGAAAATCACTTCTCCGGCGGCAGGCGCGCCTGATGGATTAATCCCGGCGCGGCAGAGCACCTGGTTCCTCTCGGGTTCTCGAAGCCAAACCTCGACAAATGAGGCGTCCGTCAGCCTTTTTCCCGCTTGAAGGATAGAGGAAAGAACCTTGTCCAGGTCCAGCGAAGAGGTGATCGTTTGCGACGACTCGTCCAGCGCGACGAGATCGCGGTAATTCTCTTGAGCCGTCTGGTAAAGCCCGGCCTTTTCAATGGCGACCGCGGCGTGGCCGGCCAGCGATTCGAGGAGGCGGAGGTCGGATTAGGTGAAGTAGTCCGGCTTTTGCACAAAGCACCCGACAAATCCCCGGGCTTCCCCGGAGACAAGGAGCGGAACGCAGAGATAGGAGTGTACGTCTTGCGCTTTGGCCCATTCGGGCTCTATCCAGCGGGGGTCGTTATGAACATCCGGGACGATGGCGGCCTCCCCATGCCGGACGACCCATCCCCCAAGCCCGACCCCCCGCTTCAGAAGGGGGGGAGCGCCGGTGGATCCGGGGGGGAGGGGGATGGCCCCGTGGAAGGCGCGTCATCGCAGCGAGTCGGTTTCATTCTCAAGGAGAAAGATCTCCGAGTAGAGGCCCCCCAGAAGGTCCACCGTCGCCTTCGCGACGGCGTCCAAGACCTCGGACAAATCAAGGCTCGAGGAAACCTGAAGCGTCAGATCGTGAAGCCTGTTCAGCCGCCGGGAGGACTCTCTTTCTCCGGCATAGAGACGGCCGTTCTCGATGGCGATGCCGGCCAGGTCGGCGAACGGCCGGATGGCGGATTTTTCCTCTTCCGAAATTTCCCGGACTTCATTGAAATAGAGCATCAGACGCCCTTGGACCCTATCGCCGGAAAAAAGCGGAAACCCGACGAGGGATTGGATGCCTTCGGCTTTGAGCGCGGCCCTCGCGGGTTTTAATTTCGGATCCGTCCTTGCGGCGGACGCGAAAAAGATCACCGGCTCCTCAAGATGACGGCTGAGGGGCAGTTCCTTTCATTTTTTGGCAATTGTGTCGAGATAATCCCGCGAGAGCCCGACGGACACCTCGCATCGGAAGGTGTCTTCGCCGGGGTCGTAGACGTAAATCGCGGCCCTGTCGGCGTTCAAAAGGCGGCTGCTCTGGGTGACAATCCGCTCCAGAAGCCCGAATAAGGAGCCGTCCATCGAGGGCATTGACACCCCCCCCTATCGCTTGAGTCCCCGGATAGTGTCAAAGAGTTCGAAAATGAATGAGAGAGCGGATTTTCACACAATCGCGATCAAAAAACAACCGGGTGTATGGGTTCAAGACATATGAGACAATGGACCGACCAAAAAAGCGCTTAGGGAAAACACCGATCATGGAGGGGCGGGCGCCTTCGAGATCTCGACCCGGATCAGCACACGGCCTTTCATCGCAGCCTTGGATTCCGCGCCGCTTCTGAGCACAACGCCTCGAAAGACTTGAAGACGCCGGATGAGGGACGGGAGTTTTTCACCGGAGAGGACGTAAAGACCCCGGCCTTCAGGGCCGACGCTCATCCACCAGGCGGCCTCCGGCCCGGCCCCGGGGGCGGCGCTCCAGGGCTTTCCTTCCGCGGCGAGGACCTCACCCAGCACCCCCGCCTCCAACGCCGGGGGGAAGGTGACATTCAAAGCAACGGGGGGGACCTGAACCGCCGCGGACGATTTGAACGGCGGCGCGGCCTTCGCCCGGGACAACGGGCGCTCCGCCCCGGCGGACCCGCCTTCGCGCTCCCGCTTGAGCGCCGCCCGCGTTTCGGCCAGGGTGTGCAACTGCTCCGAGACGAGAAGGGAGAGGGCGTCCGACTCCCGATTTCGAAGGTTCAGGGCGGCCTGAATCCGTTTCACCCGGTCGGCGTCCAAACGCTCGCGAAGGGCGCTTTCCCTGGCGAGTCCGGCCTCGAGGCCTTTGACCCGCGCCGTGAGGATCCGGGTCTCCTCCCGCTCCCGCATCCCGGAAACAACGAAGAAGATCAGCGCCGCGGCGACCGCCGCGCCCACGGGGAGGGTGACGGCGACAGGCTGGAAGAACCGGCGGACCCATCGCCGCCAGTCCCCGCCCTCGGCCGCGCCGGCCGGCGCCTCACCGTCGATTCGCCGGGAGACCGCGCTCCACAAAGAGACCGAGGGGTCCAGCTCCTCCATCTTCCCGAGCAGACTCACCGTCTCGCGCAGGGCTTCCAGCTCTTTGCGGGCGTTTTCATTCGTGCGGAGAAGCTCATTCACCTTCGCCCGATCGGCCTCGCCGAGGTCGCCCTCGAGATAGGCCGACAGCCGCTCGCCCAATGGTTCTTGATTCAAGGCGCTCATGGAATCCTTATCCCTTTGCGTCATGCTTCGACGGCCGGCATGACCCGGGGAAACGCTCAGCCCAAATAGGGCGCCAACTGTTTTTTCAACTCGTTCCGGGCTCTATGGAGCCTGGACTTGATGGTTCCTTCGGGGACGTCCAAAACCCGGCTCATCTCCTCGTAAGCCAGGCCCTGAATGTCCCGGAGGACCAGGATCACGCGGAGCTCCGGGTCCAACCTTTCCATCTTTCGCTCCACAATCCGCAGGAGTTCGCGGTTTTCAGCGAGATGTTCGGGTGATTTCTCCCCGGAACCGGACATGTGCGGACCGGGGTTGGCCGATTCTTCCACCCCATCTTCACGGAGCACCTCGTTCTCGCCCCTTCGGCGCAGGGTTTTCAGCCGGTTGAGCGCGTGATTGACGGCGACCCGGTAAACCCACGTGGACAGACGGGATTCGCCGCGAAACTTCGGCAGCGACCGGCGGATGGAAATAAACACCTCCTGACACGCGTCCTCGGCATCCTCCCGGTTCCCCAGCACCCGGACGGCCAGATTGAACACCGATCGCTGGAACCGGACAAACAACTCATGGAACGCCTCTTCGTCCCCGCTTTGAAACCGCTGGACCAGCGGCCAATCCGGATCGGCTTGGCGGGTCGGCGGTGTTTCGAAGGACGGCATACCCTTCATCTCATCCTATATGACAGTCTGGAGCGCCAAACGGTTCTGAACGCTTTCCCGGAATCCGCGAGCGGCGCACAATAGGATTAAAACCCACCTCGACGGAAAATCCAACCCGTTTCGAGGGAGAATCGACTGACCCTTCATCCCAGGAGAACGCCCATTGCGCCCGCCACGACCAGGACGCCCCCTCCGACCACCTTCCCCGTCACGTTCTCGGAGGATTGAAGGAACAAATAGCTCAAGCCCACGGAATACAGGGGATGAATGTTGACCAGCGGGGACACCAAGATCACATTGCCCGAATTCAGGGCGAAAAACACCAGCAGATAGGCCGCGACCAGCAGGACGCCCGAGCCGATAAAGAGCCAACGTGGCCGTCGCGGCCGTCAGCGCCGCGCCCGAGACGGGGGATCGGGATCAGCCCGAGACCGAGCTTGGTGAAGATGTCCCGGAGGCCGAAACAGAGCGCCGCGGCCAAAGGCAGGAATATCGTCCAGGTGGTCCAGGTCCCGCCGCCGGTCCGGGTGTAGCTCATTGTCCCGATGCCGATGATGATGAACAGCGTCCCGAGGAGAACGAGCGACGAGGGCCGCTCCCCCAGAAAGAGGATCGCCGTGATGACGGAAAACAGGGGCGTCGCGCCGACCAGAACCGACGACCGGGCCAGGCCCATGTGGCGGTAGCCCCGGTACAGAAAGATTCTCGCCAGGCTGGGCGCAAACAGCCCCGCCACGACGAACGGCCAGGCGGAAAGAGACCAAATCGGACGGATCGGCGCGAACAGGCCCGCCAGCGCGCAAAGCCCCAGGGCGTTGACCGTTACGTTGATGGTGACCGCCGTTCTCGGGTTCGAGGCGTCCAGTCCGAGCCGGACCATGAAGTGGGACAAAGAGAACGTCAGCCCGGCGCCCAGCGCCAGCGCGACGGATGAGGTCAATTCGATAAAATCTCTCTGGTGACCGGGATTTCGCGGCGGAAGGGGCCGGAGGGTGTCATCGACGCCGTGCCTCGCCGACGCGGAAAGGGTTCAGCCGTCGATCCGACCCGGCCGTCCGGTCTCAATTCAACAAAATCGAACAGGCGCCCCCGACGACGAGGAGACCTCCCTCGAGCACCCTCCACGTGACGTGTTCCTTCGATTGAATGAACAGAAAGCTGAAACACACGGAAAACAAGGGGAACACGCTGATCAGCGGACTCACCTTGCTCACCGTGCTTCCCCCCAAAGCCAAATAAAAACTCGCATAGGCGAGCGTGGCGAAGACCCCGGCAAAACAATAGAAGGTCAGGCTCCTTTTGGTCAGGATGAAATTCTTTCTGCTCCGCGGTTGCAGATAAGGGAGATACAAAACCACGGCGGCGGTCGTTGCGGCAACCGCGGCGCCGGTCACAGGCGCCGGGATCAGGCCCAAACCGAACTTGACCGAGATGTCGCGAAGCGCGAAGAACAGCGCCGACCCCAACGGGAAGAGGATCGACCAGCGGGTCCAGGTCATGTTTCGCTCGGGTTTGTAGCTCAACAGGGCGACGCCCAGGACGATCGCGACCGTCCCCAGGATGTCCCACGTTGTCGGCCGCTCTCCAAGAATCACGACGGCCAGCGTGACCGCAAACAAGGGGATCGAAGCGGCGATCACATCCGAGCGGGCGAGGCCGAGACGCTGATACCCGTGAAAAAGAAGGGTCCGCGCCAACAAGGGGGCGAAAATTCCCGCGAGGACGAAGGGCCAGAGGTCCAGCGAGAGGAACGGACGAATGGGCGAGGTGAACACCGCTAGCAGCCAAAGGCCCAGAAAGTTCAGCGTCACGTTGACGGTGACGGCGGTTTGCGGATTCGAGTCCTCCATTCCGAGACGCGAAAACAGGTTATTCAACGCGAAGGCCAAGGCGCCCGCAATCGCGAGGAACGAAGGATTCATCGATCGAGGCCGCCCCTGTGAGTCGCCGCCAACCCGGCCCGGGCACGTTGAAAAGAGCCGGATATCCGCCGAACGCGACGCATCGGTCAGGCCGATCCCGGCGTCGAGGACATCCCGCGTCCCCTGATATCCACCTTGCGGAAAACAAAAAGATTTACATCCTAGCACACGGCGGAAAGGATGCCCCCGAACCGGCGCCGGCCTCCCGCCGGCCAACCCTTCCGATAGAATGTGGTAGAATGACGCCTCTGAACGAGCGGGCCGTCGGCCCCTGTCACTGAACCCATCTTCGGCGTGGAGGTCCGGATGCCGCGGGAATCGGCGCAAGAGGCCGGGCGCGTCTCCTTGTTGGTGACCTGCCTGGCGGACCAGTTCTTTCCCGAAGTGGCCGAGGCCGCCGTGCGGGCGATCCGCCGCCTCGGCGTCCGGGTGGACTGCCCATCCGGCCAGACGTGCTGCGGCCTCCCCCACTACAACAACGGGTTCCATGATGAAGCCCGCCGCCTGGCCGAGCGGAACATCGAGTTGTTCGGGGAGGACGGCCCCGTGGTGATCCCTTCCGGGTCCTGCGGCTGGATGTGCAAATCCGTCTATCCCAGTCTCTTCGAGGGCGACCCCTGGACGCGCGCCCGGGCGATCCGGTTCAGCGGCCGGGTGATCGAGCTCTCCGCTTTCCTGGCCTCGCGTCCGGAAGGGACGAAGAGGGAGGGGGGGGGGACGCCCCCCAATCCGGGAAAGGCTTCGGCAAGATCGCGGTCCACGATTCCTGTCACGCCCTGCGGGGTCTGGGACTGCGGGACGCGCCGCGAAAGCTGCTGGCCGAGACCGGGGCCGAGGTCGTCGATCTGCCCGGTGCGGACCGCTGCTGCGGCTTCGGGGGCAGCTTCGCCGTGAAGTTCGACGAGGTCTCCACGGCCATCCTGAAAGAAAAGCTCCAGGCCGCCCGGGAATGCGGCGCCGACACCATCGTGACGGCCGACGGCGGTTGTCTCATGCAGCTCCGGGTCGGCGCGGGGAAATGGGTCGAGATGGGCCTGGACGGCCCCCCGCCGCGCTGTCTCCATTTGGCCGAAGTCCTGGCTCCGCCGGAGGATGCCGCCCCGCCTCCGCAAGCCGGGGCGAACGTCCCCCGGGAAGGGGAGGACCATGCCCCATAAAAGCTTCCGCCGCAGGGCCCGGATCGCCCTGGCCGACGCGAATCTTCAGGAGGCCCTGCGCCGCGCCACGCACGCCTTCGACACCCGCAGGGCCGGGGCCCTGGCGACGCTGGAAGACTCCGACGCCCTCCGGACGCGCGCGTCCGAGATCCGGACCTCCACGCTGAACCACGTCGACCGCCACCTGGCCCGCCTGGCCGAAAGCGTCGAGCGGGTCGGGGGCCGGGTCCATTTTTGCGACGACGCCCAAGCGGTCATCGAGACCGTCCTCCAAATCGCCGAGCGGCGCGGAATGCCGCCCATCATCAAGTCCAAGTCCATGGCCACCGAGGAGATTCACCTCAACGCGGCCCTGGAAAAGGCCGGGCTGAACCCGGTGGAAACGGATCTGGGGGAGTGGATCCTCCAACTGGCGGGTGAGCGGCCCTCCCACCTCATCGCCCCGGCCATCCACAAGACCGCGGAGCAGATCGCCGACCTGCTCAACCGGAAGTTCGGCGAGTCCCTGCCCCCGACCGAGAACGAGGCCATGACCGCCCTGGCGCGGAAAAAGTTGCGCGAGGCCTTCATGGAAGCGGGGATCGGGATCAGCGGCGTCAACTTCGCCGTGGCGGAAACGGGGACGGTCGTCCTCGTGACCAACGAGGGCAACGGGCGCATGGTGACGAGCGTCCCCCCGGTGCACATCGCCGTCATGGGGCTGGAAAAGGTCGTCCCGACCGTGGAGGACGTCTGTCTGCTCCTGAAGCTTTTGGCGCGCTGCGGAACGGGCCAGAAGATGACCGCCTATGTCTCGCTGGTCACGGGCGCGAGACGGGCGGTGGACCGAGCCGAGGGTCCGGAGGAGTTCCACCTGATCATCCACGACGGCGGCCGCTCCGCCCATCTGGCGGGGCCGTTCCAGGAGGCCTTCAACTGCATCAAGTGCGGGGCCTGCCTCAACGCCTGTCCGGTCTACCGGAAGGTGGGCGGCCACGCCTACGATTCCGTCTACCCGGGCCCCATCGGCGCCATCCTGTCTCCCGTGCTGTGGGGGCGCGAGAACTCGGGCGACCTGCCGTTCGCCTCGAGCCTCTGCGGGGCGTGCCTGGACGCCTGCCCCGTCAAAGTGGACATCCCCCGCATGATCCTGGAGATGAGGGCCTCGATCACGGAGAAAAAAGAGACGCCGTGGTTCGAGCGCGCCATCTTCCGGACGGCCGGTTTCGTCCTTCGCCGCCCTTGGCTCTACCAGGCGGCCGGCTGGACCGCCGCGAAGGTCCAGCTTCCCTTCGCCCGGGACGGCGGGATCGCGAGACTCCCCTGGCCGTTGAGCCGCTGGACGCGAACGCGCATGTTCCCCGCCTTCGCGGAGCGCTCCTTTCAGTCTCGGTGGAGAGAGCTTCAGTGGGACGGCGCGCCGTCGACGCCCCCGCCGCCCCTGCCGAATGGGGGCGCGGGAGAGGGGGAGCAAGACGGCCGGGCGCCGGACGGCCGGGGACCGAACGGTCGGGAACCGGAGATGATTCAGCGGGCCGCCCGCGCCCTGAAGACCGGCGTGGAGCACGTCGGCGGCCTCCGCGTCCAGCCCGCCGATCGGCCGCCGGGAGACATGGCGGAGCGGTTCTGCCGCGAGCTCGAGGGGGTGAGCGGAAACGCGCACCGGGCGAAGGACCTGCGCGAGGCCTCCCGGATCGTGTCGGCCTTGCTTCAAGAGAAGGGCGTCGCCTCGGTCGCGGCCTGGGACACGCCGCTGTTGCGCATCCTGGAAGGGTCCGTCTCGAGGGAAGGGAGCGGGGCGGGTTGGTTTTGGGGGCCGGGACGGAACCGGGATTTCGAGGCCTTGAAGACGGCGGACCTCGGGATCACCGAAGCTCATCTCGGCTTGGCCTCGTCCGGGACGCTCATGCTGATCGGGAGTCCGGGCCGCTCGCGTCTGGTTTCCCTCCTCCCCGACGTTCATCTGGCCATTTTACCGGAAGGCCGCCTGGTGGAGGGCCTGGACGACCTTCCGGGCGTGATCGGGGAGGCCTTCGCGCCCGGTTCCGGGGCGAACGGGATTCAGGCCATCGACCTGATCACCGGGCCCAGCCTGAGCGCGGACATCGGGATGGTCCCGACCTTGGGGGCGCATGGCCCCAAAGAGGTCCACGTCATCATTCTGGAAAGCGGCGCGGCGGCCGATTCCAGCCAGGGACCGTTTGGGTCCGCCGAAACCGCGGCCCCGCCGGCGGCCGGGACGGAGTCCGGGGCCGGCCGGGGATTGGGGTTGGTGGACCATTGAGTCGCTTGACGCGGATTTCCGACGAACGCGGATGCCGAAACGGGGTAGGCCGGGTCAGGGGATTGTCTGTCAATCAATGACCCAATGGATGGGCGCCGACCAGGTTTCACAGCCTGTTTTCTGCGGGCGTGTGACGGGCCGGGAAGGGGACCACCGAGGCGGTGGCACCGTTCAAGTTGGTTGGCTCATTGCGCGACGTTCTTCTTGCCGGGCGGGACGCCCGGTCCACCCTTTGGAGGAGACAAGATGTCCGAACAACCCGTCGGCGTGGGCGTTGTGGGAATCGGATGGTGGTCGACGCCGACCGCCGTCGCTGTCAAGAACAACCCCAAGTACCGTCTCGTCACCTGCTTCACGCGGACGCCCGAGAAGCGGAAGAAGTTCGCCGAGACCTACGGGTGCGGGGAATCGGAGAGCTATGAAGAAATCCTCGGGAACGCCGACGTAGAGGCCGTCATCCTGACGACGCCCAATTCCGTCCACGGCGAACAGATCCTCCAGGCCATCGGGGCCGGAAAGCACATCTTCGTCGAGAAACCGATCACCAACACCCTCTCCGAGGCCAAGGAGGTGGTCGAGGCGCACAAAGGCTCGGGCCTGACCCTCATGACCGGCCACTGCTACCGCCGAAACGCCGGCCATCGGGCCGCCCGGCGGTTAATCGACGAGGGACGGCTCGGCAAGCCCATCATGGCGGAATGCAACTTCAGCGTCGGCGTCGGGCAATCGCTCACGCCGGACAAGTGGCGGTTCTTCGACGCCGAGTGCCCCGGCGGGCCGCTCACGCAGATCGGGATCCATCACGCCGATACGATGGCCTACCTCTTCGGCCCCATCCGCAGCGTGACCAGCCGGGTCAGCAAGCTCGACACGCCGGCCGAGATCGACGATGTCCACATGTCCCTGATCGAGCTCGAGTCGGGCGCCCTGGGGTACATGGGGTGTAGCTTCGCCACGCCTCTGGTGTACACCTTCAACGCCTTCGGCAATCAGGCGAACCTCTACATGACCACCGACCGGACGGACGCCGCGGCGACGGATGAGATGGACCGGACGACCGAGATCTATCTTCAGGAGAAAGGCAGCGCGGAGCGAAACCCCGTGGACCTCACGCCCGGGGACATGACGCGTGAGCAGATGGACGAGTTCGCCGATTGCGTCCGGTCCGGCAAGGCGCCGGAGACCGGCGTGCGCGAGGGCGTCCTGGCCGCGGCCTTCGTCCACGCGGCCATCCGCTCGGCCAAGGAAGGCCGGCCGGTGGAGATCGCCGAGATGCTGGAAGGGATTTCACTCTGAGTGCATTTCCCACCAACTGTTGGAAGCATTGGGTGGCGAGGGGTAATATCAGTAACGGGCTACCGATCCGCGAACCCCGTGTAGCGCGGAGGCTTTAGCCTCCGCTGGTTTTCCATTCGGCGTGGCGTTGGGGCGGAGGCTGAAGCCTCCGCGCTACACCGTTATTGAATTCACCATTTCCGTCAATCAGGGTGTGTTCAGGGCGCACCCATCGCCTCAGCCGCTTCAACCATGGGCGCCCGGACAGGGGCGAAATTCGCAGGGAGACTCGCCTGATGATCAAAAACGTCGCATTCATCGGTCTCGGAAACATGGGCACGCCGCTTTCCCGCCACCTCCTCACCGCGGGCTTCAACGTGAGCGGGTACGACGTGGTGAAGGAGAAGATGAGCGCCCTCGAGGCCGACGGGCTTCGCGCCGCCTCCTCCCCGGCCGACGCCGCCCGGGACGCCGACGCGATCCTGACGATGCTCATGCGCCCCGAGATCATCCGGGACGTCCTTTACGGAGAGCAGGGCGTCGTCCACGGGGCGAAGCCCGGGGCCGTCGTGGTGGACATGAGCACGATGTCGCCCGCGTTCCAGCGGGAGCGGTTCGCCGAGTTGGAGAAGCGGGGCTTCCGGCCCTTCGAGGCGCCCGTGAGCGGGTCGGTCCCGCACGCGGAAGTGCGCGAGCTCACGATCATGGCCGGCGGGGACGAGGCGGTCTTCGACGAGCTGAAGCCCGTTTTCGAGGCGTTCGGAAAAAACATCTGCTACATGGGAGAGGCCGGGAAGGGGACGCTGATGAAGCTCCTCACCAACTTGATCCTGGCCGTCAACCTGGCGGGCCTTCTGGAAGGGCTGATCCTGGGGGAGAAGGGCGGACTGAAGGTGGAGCGGATGCTGGACATCCTGGTCACGGGCGCGGCGTTCTCCCGGGTGATGGATTTCAAGAACGCGCTCCTGAAAACGCGCGATTACGAGGGCCTTCTTCAAGGCTCCACGGAGCTGATCAGCAAGGATGTCCGGTGCGCCCTCGAGGCTGGATCCGAGCTGGGCGCTCCGCTCCCGCACGCGGCGCTGATTCTACAAGACTTCATCAGCTCCAGTGTCCAAGGCAACGCGCACAAAGACTACGCCTCCCTCCTGGACATCCTGGAATCCCGGGCGGGGTTGTAGAAAGCGGGGGGCGCTTTTTGAAGGGCGCACCCCCGCACCCCCCAGCAAAACTTTCATTTCGCGACAGAGGGCGGCGCCTTCGGCGCCGCCCTCTGTCGCAAGAAGCAAATTCCCAACCGACACTGAGTGTCCGCTTTCGGAAGGCGGCCAATGCTAAACGCCATCGATGGGCCACAGCCAAACCGTTCAGTCTACCCGACATCCACCCCCAGCAAGGCCCGGCTTTGCCGGGCCGCAAAAAGTTTTTCAGGGGGTCCAGGGGGGCGGTTTTTCAAAAAAGCCCCCCTGGGATCTTCCTCCACCTTGCCTCTGACGGATTTATCACCGAGCGTGGTGGTCGATGCCTTTGTACGCCTCGATGAACCTCACGATCCGTTTTTCGTCGAACTTGTCCAGGCGGTCGATTCGCGTCCAGGCCGTCAGGGCGATGAGGGGTTTCATCTTCGGGTAGGGCGCGGCGATGACCTCCGTGGGATAGCGGTCCACGATCTCCTCGATCTTCCGAATCAGATCGGGACAATCCCGGCAGCGGTAACTGACAATGACGCCTCCATCCTCCAGGTTATGGGTCTGGAGTCCTTTCAGGATGGGCTTTTTGCGCACCCCCCAGGGGGCGATGCCGCCATAGTGGTTGCCCGAGGTGGGGGGATTGGTGTTGTACGGAAATCGCTCCGCCAGTCCCATCGCGACGTGCCGGTTTCCCTGGCTGGGATAAACCTCTCCCGGCATGTCCCGGGAAAACCAAGCGTAGACCCCGTAAGCGGCGGCGGCGGCCCCCACCGCGGCCGCGGCGGTGGAAAGGAACTTCTTCCGCCCGCGGGTCCACCCCTTTTGTCCGGACTGTGTCCGCCTTGCCTCCCGTGTGTCCTCTCGTTCCTGTTGCCGTCTCTCTTTGCGGGATTTGTCAGCCATCACACGCTCTCTGAGGTTGAAGGGTCGTCTTAAGATTTGCCCGGTCGAAACACTCGCCGCGCCGTCCGCGCGCCGGGGTTTCTCCTGTAGAACATTCACCGGCCTGATGTATTTCAGGGGTCAGGCCGCGGACCGCTCCCGCAGCCACGCATTGACTGTATCCGGGATTTCATCCAGGGAGCGGTACTCGACCAGCGTCACCCGCTCCGGGTGTTCAGATTGGAGTTGAATAAAGTTGGTCGGGTTCACGCCCGTTTTCACGTTCCCGGGCTGAAAGAAGCCGAGGATGGGTTTTCCGTCGCGGATGAACCGCATCGAGTTCACGCCCGAGCCGAACCCGGCCTCGTCGTAGCAATAGATGGCGGCCCGGGCGTCGGCCCGGAACAGGCCGTCGTGTTCCAGGATGAATTCGGCGAGGACTTCACCCTCATCGCGCCCCGCCGCGTGCCGCTCCAGGTAGGGTGTCCAGTCCGGGTCGTAGCCCTCGACCGGATCGCAGACCATCCGGGCCAGCGCGGCCGGGTCCATTTGGGGGAACCGGCCGCGGTAGAAGCGGTGGCGTGTGTCGAAACCGAGGCCGGAGTCTTCCAGGGCCTGGATGACGACGACCTTGAAGTCCCGGGTCGTCTCCGTGGCATGCATGCCTTTGCCGCTGACGTAGCAGGGGATCAATCGAGTTTCTCCCAGGGCCCAGGCGTCCCCTCACAGGTTGCCCGACTTTCACGGGCGGCTTGATTCGGGATTCGCGCGAATGCCGCACAAAGCATTCGGTCTCATTCCGACCCGAATCCTCACCCGGAATCCTACTCGCGGGTCTCACATCTTCCGGTTTGAGACGAGAGCCATTTAACGATGAAGCTGAGATAACATTCAAGTTCCGGCAGCACACGAAGAGACTGAAATCCTATATTGAGAACGGAGAAGCGGGGGAAGGATGAAGATCGGCGGGTTGCCAGGCCTCACCGGCGCTCCGGGTCGAGCCGCGAAATCTACGGAAGGGGGAAGGGATACAGCCGGCCCGCATCATGATATTCTCATCCGGCTATGCGACTTTCAGCGCCAATGGTGTTGGCCTGCTCGCTGGTTGCCTGTCCGCCCGGCCCCGCCCCGGCGGAACCGCTGCTCTCCGCGCACCGCTTTCCCACTCACCTTGTCACCGGTCCGGACGCCTCCCGGGTTCGTGAAATCTTTCGGGAGCACTCTATCTCGCGCAAGCACAGAAGCCGTTTCGAGAGCACCCCGAAGGTCTACCGCTACCTGCTGGAGCGAATCCCTCTGGCGGCGACCCTCATCCGCGTCCTGAGATTCGGCAAGTACAAGATAACCGAGCGTCCCGGCGGGGTTCTCACCGTGGACAGCGGGGGAGGGCTGGTCCTGACGGTCCGGGTGCACCACAAGAGCGAATCGCGCCTCGTCGCCTTCATCGAGGGGGTCTATCGATCCTGGTGGACCACCGGGATACACGGCCGGGCGGCCGTCCGGATCCGCTTCCGCCCGGCGGACGCCGAGGGCTGGCCGGCGATGGAAAACGACTTTCTGGGATTCATCAAGTTCAGGAGCCCCGTGGTCGAGTTCTTCGCCCGGGTCGTGAACTTTTTCCTGCGGCGCATGACCGACCGGGAGATCATGGCGGGCCGCAACGCGGGCCGATCCCTCACGGAAATCCTGGCGAAGAATCCCGCCCGGGTGTACAGGGCGATGCGGAAAAGTCCCGAGGTTTCACGGAAAGCGCTCGAAGAATTCCGAAGGATCTTCCTTCCTCCGGAGACCTCGGCGGCGCGCTGAGAAGCCGGCGGCATTCCCCCTTCCTCTGATAGCCCAACCGATGAGGATTCGCCTCGGCGCCATTCGGGGTTCAGCCATGCGGCCGGACTTGAAGCCGGCGGGCCGGCGAGGGACAGGTCCGGGCCCGTTCCGGGCGGCTGGAAAGGGGGCGATGAATTTTATATGGTAATGGGTCGGAACTGAAATTCGCGTTTTGAGGAGGGTTTCATCCGGATGTCTCGCGTTTACCTGGAAGAGCTCGACCGCCAGCGGGACCGGCTCAACACCGGCGGGATTCAGTGCGTCGAGGCGTTCTTCCAGGAAGATCCGGGCGTCAACAACATGCTCCGCTGGATGGAGCAGCGCAATCTTCGCGAGCTTCAGATCGCCCAGGCCATGTCGGCCGCGTTCCTGAAGATGGGGCCCGACATCCCCCGGGACATCTTCGTCGCCATCGGCAAGTTCATCCACGACGAGGTCCGCCATTTCCGAGACTTCACGCGGGTCATCGAGAAATTGCGCGCCGAATACGGCGAGATCGGCGGACTGGTGGCTCAGCTTCCCGAAGAGAAGAACTGGCACGCCGTGACGCTCGAGAACCTCAAGAAGCATTTCCTCGCCGTATTTTCGGGCTCGTTCGTGGGCGAGTCGGTGGCGCTGGCCGTGAACGACGTCCTCATCGAAGGGTGCAGGAAGTACGGATACAACAGGGTCGCGGACCTCTACACCGGAATCGGCCGCGACGAGGTGTTCCACGTCAACCTCAACCGCCTGGTCATCGAGAAGTACGCCACCACCAGGGGAACCCAGGAAATCGTCATCGAAGTGGCGACGAAGAAGGCCGAGCGGAAAATCCCCGCCTGGGAAAGTCTCTATCGGGTGAATCCGGCCTGACCGCCCGGACCCGTCCGGGCGTCATCCCAACATAACCCGAACCCGCTGCATCCTCTCCTCCAAAAGCCAAACAGAAAATCCTTTCAGGGCAAGCCGGACTGACCCCGGTTTGTTAATAGATATGGGACCCAATCACCTTCACCCGCGTTTTGAACTTTCCCGACGACAATTAGCCAACAAAAGATTTGACCCCTTTTTGTTCTTTAAATAACGGCTCATTTCTTCAGATTTGTTTTTTCCCCGAGGGGGTGGCTCCCCTTCAAACGCCCGCCGAGTTAGACGTTCCCAGAGGTTGGAAAGAAGATTCCTTCAATGATTCCCGGCGAAGCTGATCTTGATCATAGACGCGACCCACCCCTTGCGAGATAAGATTTCCTAGAGCGTCTCGGCATTTTCGGTTGTGGACTTTCCGAACATCCTTCCGGGATGGGTCCGGAGGACTCGGTCCGCGGTTGAAGCGATCCTCCAGGCGCGGGGAAGGGTTGGAAGTTCGGGGTAAGGCAATGAACTGCGCGTAAGAGGAAGGAAAAGGAAGATGGGCGACACATATCCCAAGCTTCGGGTGGCGGTGGCGCAGGCGGCCCCTGTGTTCCTGAACCGTGAAGCCTCGGTCGACAAGGCTTGCCGGATCATCGAGGAGGCGAGCGCCCAGAGCGCGCAGCTTGTCGGCTTCCCGGAGAGCTTCATCCCCGCCCATCCCGTCTGGCACCACTTCCGACCCGCAACCGAGAAGGGAAGCCATCGCCTGGGGCGGGAGCTGTTCAAGAACGCCGTGGAGATTCCCGGCCCGGCCACGGAGGCGCTCTGCGCAGCGGCTCGAAAGGCTAAATGTTACGTTGTCATCGGGATATGCGAGAAGCGGACCGGCTCCATGGGCACCCTGTACAACAGCCAATTGTTCATCGACTGCCAGGGTCGGATTCTTGGCAAACACCAGAAACTGACGCCCACACTGGGCGAACGGCTGGTCCACACCGGGGGATTCGGCGATACGCTTCGCAGCTTCGACACCGAATTCGGCAAGATCAGCGGGCTCATCTGCGGGGAGAACAATAACGCCCTGGCCGTCTTCGCCCTGGTGGCCCAGGACACCTGCATCCACATCGCAAGCTGGCCCAACCACTTCACCCCGGGCGGGGTCCACATGCCGGATGAAGTTCTCGTCACCAGCCGGTCGCTGGCCTACAAGGCCAACTGCTTCGTGTTGAGCTGCTGCGGCGTCATCTCGGAAGAAATGGAAGAAATCCTCCTCTACCGGGACTCAGACCGTGCATTTTTGCAGGAAGCCGCCAACGGGGGCGGGAGTTGCATCATCGCGCCGAACGGCCGGGTCATCACCGGACCGCTGGGCGGGGAGGAGGACATCCTGTACGCCGACATCGACCTGGAGGACGTGGTGGAGGCCAGGCTGAGGTATGACTACGCAGGTCATTACAACCGGCCGGACGTCTTCACACTGACGGTGAGGTCTGCCGTTCCCCGTCTGTTCCAGTGGCAGGAGGCCCCGCCCGTTTTTCCGCAAACGAGTGCCGGTGTGTCGCCCGAGGCCGATTTGGAAGGCGGGGAAAGGCCATCCCCCCCCGGAGAGGAAAAGTCACCTGAAATCCCGATTCTCAAAGCCCCTTAACACCTGCCGCGAGATGGCCGGTCGCGGGCTTTCCGCAGACCGAGGGTCAAAGGGGTCAAGTCTTTTGTTAATAGATATGGGACCCGATTACCTTCACCCGCGTTTTGGGGGATTATAGGGACGCCAGCCTCGTCCTTACACAGCGATTTGCCTATCGACGGGGCGGGCCGTTTTGGAAGCGCATGCGGCGGGCAAGATTCAATAGGGTGTGCGACCCTTGCTCAAAATGACAATCGGAGGGCGATCGCCGGCAGCGGCGGATTGCGGCCTGCACGGAGCGTAGGCGTGTGAGAAATTCTAGCCGGAGGCCGTGGGGGCGCTCCGGGAGGCGAAGATGAGGTCTTTGATCTCGGTGACGTGCTCGCGGAACTCGGGGGAGAACTCCATTTCGGCGTCACGCGGACGGGGGAGCTCGACCTCGATGACCTTGGCGATTCGTCCGGGGCGCGGCGTGAACACCACCACCCGATCGGCCAGCAGGATGGCCTCTGAGATGCTGTGGGTGACGAAGAGGATGGTCTTCTTCCGCTCACGCCAGATTCGCAGGAGCTCGAACCCCATGTCCTCCCGGGTCATGGCGTCCAGCGCGCCGAATGGCTCGTCCATCAACAGGAGCAGCGGGTCGTAAATCAGCGCGCGGCAGATGGAAACCCGCTGTTGCATGCCGCCCGAAAGCTGGCGCGGCTTGTGCTTGTCGAACCCCCTCAGGCCGGTCAGTTCGACCAGGTCTTCCGCCACCTGCCGGTAATCCTTGTCGCTGAGCTTCAAGATCTCGACCGGGTAGAGGACGTTCTCCATCACCGTCCGCCACGGCATCAGGATCGGCGCCTGAAAGACCATCCCGACATCGCGGTAGGGGCCGGTGACCTTTTCCTCCCGGATGAAAATCTCGCCTTCCGTCAAAGGGAGCAACCCCACGATCAGCTTCAGCAGGGTGCTCTTCCCGCAGCCGCTGGGACCGACAATGGTGACGAACTCCTTCTCTCCGACCTCCAGGTTGATATCCTGAAGGGCCATCACCGGCTCGCCGTCTTTCACCTCGAAGGTCTTGCCCACGTCCTGGATGCGAATCACGCCGACACCCCCGGTTTCAATCTCAAAGTTGCGGCCCCTCCTCTTCTTCCAGGTACCAGGGGGACAGAAGATGCTCGATCCCGGCGACGATGCCGAAAAGGCCCACACCCATGATGGAGAGGATCACAATGGCGCCGAACCCCAGGGAGGTGTTCATCCGGGCGCTGGCCGTGAGGATCAAAAATCCCAGGCCCGAGTCCGACCCGACGAACTCCCCGATGACCGCGCCGATGACCGAGAAGGCGATGGCGATCTTCACCCCCGCGAAGAAGTGGGGCATGGCCATGGGAAACCGGACCTTGACCAGGACCTGCCACCAACTGGCGCGCAGAATTCGGGACATCTCCAGCATTTCGGGGGGGATCAGCGTCAGGCCCGTCGTCATGTTCACCACCATCGGGAAAAAGGCCACCAGGAAAGCGACCGTGATGATCGGCCAGACGTTGATGCCGAGCCACACCAGGAGGATCGGGGCGAGCGCCACCTTGGGGACCGATTGGGTCACCACAAGCAAGGGATAAATGGTGTTCTTGAGAAAGGTCGAGGAGATGATGGCGACAGCCAGAAAAACCCCCAGGATGACCGCCGCAACAAAGCCCAGGGCCGTCTCATAAAACGTCACCCAGATGTGCCTGGGCAGAGCGGCCCACCACTCCCCCAGTTCCCCGTAAATCTTTGAGGGGGCGGGCAACAGCCAGATCGGCAGGGCAAAGATCCGGACAGCCAGTTCCCAGATCACGAAAATCGCCAACAGCGTCAGCGTCGGCCCGAGATACTTCTCGGCGAAACTCCCCATCTTCATTTGGAAACCCCGCCTCCCGCACCTATCCCCCGAATCCGGTGTCGACCCAATGCCGAGAATCGGGGCGGGCCGGAAACGGCCCGCCCCGTCATGACTTCAGCCGCGGCTCAATTCGGAATCATGATTCTCGGATTGAACGCGTTCGTGTAAACGTCCTCCGGCTTGACCGGCACCGTGAGGCTCAAGTATTCCCGCATGGTCTGAATGGTCTGGGCGACCTTTTCGCGGCTGAAATAGCCCATGCCATTCTTAAGGGCCTCGGGGGAGGACATCATATCTTTCACCAGGGCCCACTCTCCAAGACCCGCGTCGCGGTCCACCTGGGGGTTCAGCTTCCGGTGGATATCGATGGCTTCTTCGGGGTGTTTGAAGGCGTACTCCATTCCCTGGAAGGTCGCCTTGAGGAAGCGCCGGACCTGGTCCGGTTTGCCGGTGATGGTTCTATCGGGCGCCAACAGGCTATTGGAATAGAACTTCATCCCGCCGTCGGAATACAGGAAGTACTTGGCTTTCAGCCCCTTGGTCGCCCCGAGCTTGTTGAGGAGAACGGTGTTGAAGATGTACTCCGTGATTGCATCCACCCGCTTGCTCAGGAGCAACTGGTTGAGGGTGTCGCCCTTCACCAGCTTTTTCTTGACCTTGCCCGCAATCCCGGCCGCTTTTTCGAAACCGAGGAACATTTTCGTCGTCGAGGCCCCCGCCGCCTGCGCCAGTGTTTTGCCCGCGAGGTCAGTGGGCTTGTTGATGCCCCTGCCTGCAAGATAATGAACGGCGTGGGGCGTCCTGGCGTAGACCACCCCGATGGCCTTGACGGGCACCTTGTCATTGCCCCGGGCGAGGACCAGCGCGCCCATGTCGGCAAAGGTATAGTCCGACTGGCCCTGGGCCATGAGGGCGATCGCCTTGACGGAGCCGAAACCTCGCTTGACGATGGCGTCGATCCCGTTCTGCTTGTAGAACCCCTTGCCGAGGGCCGTAAAATATCCCGTGTGCCTGCCGAAAACGACCCAGTCCAGGTTGAACCGCACCTTCTCCGCCGACAGGCCTTCCGTGCTCAGACCCAGAAGGAGGAACAAGGCAATCCCCCCCCCAAACCCCGAAAGAAGTCTGCTCCGCTTCATCACGCGCTCCCTCCATGACCGAATTCCAACATGACGACCTGTTCGGCCGCCGCGATTTACGACTCCGCCGACAAGACGCCTCCACCCCCCGCAATCTCACGTCCGGCAGATCTCCTGAGATCGAGACCGGGGCAGGCGGATCGCCCTGGAAACTGAAACCGGATTTCCGGAACCCCGCGCTCTCATCCGTACGCGCGTCCCCCCGCATTTCCCATTTCAACTTCGGACAGACCCGCACCGACCACTCGCCATTGTTTAACCCGATTAGACCGCTCTTGTACCGGGCCTGTCAACTCCACTTCGTGTGCCAACCTCAGGATCGAGTACGCGGAGAATGTCCGCCGGCAGCCGTTCACCCCGCCCGGGATGGCGGCGATTCGCAGGACGCTGGAAAAGGCCACGGCCGTAGTTGAAGCCGCCGAGCGCGTGCCGGAGAAGTACGGGGATCTGGTGGAGCGGATGGACAGGCGGGGGAGGCGCCGGCCGAGACGCCGAAACCAGCCGGCGCCAGAACGCCCAAAACGGAGAGACATCGTGTCACCCCGTTGGCGGAATTGGGCGTCTCAAGGAAGCAGTCTTCCCGCTGGCGGCAAGCCGCGTCCGAGGGAGCGCCCGCAGGCGAAATCCGGCGTCCATCTTCTCAAGAAGGGGCCTCATGCATCGGGTTGGAAACCTCCCCCGGGGGGACGTTCGCAACCCGTCACCCGCGACCCGAGAGCAGCGAGGACATGAACAATTCTTTGAAAAGTCACTAACGTTCCGTCGCCCGTGACCGAAAAGGAGAAACATAGGGAGATACCCTTTAAGGTTCCGCTGGTGAGAGTTATCCTCTTCAATTCATGGTTGCCGTTTTCCCCAATCGTGTGGATACGACTTCTTTGTTCGACCCGACAGATGCAGTGCGCCCGACGGCCCGCCGCCGAAAGGAACAGTCCAGGCCGATGAAAAAATCGCCGATCAGAATGCCCGATGGAAAAAACTCGCCGCTCTCCAAGGCCGGGCGGGAAATCCGGCTCTGCCTGGCGGCGGTCTCTTTGCTCTTCGCGAGCGGATGCGCCGCACTTCTGGCGGAAGGCGCAACCGGCACGCTCCAGGGATTCGAGTATTCCCTTAAAGACGCCACCGACAAAAGCTTTGCAACCGATCTATCAACTCTCAAAAACGCCTCGGTGCGGGCGCTGAAGGAGATGGCCTTTCAAACTGAGACGCCCGTTCCGACCTCATCGGGCTTCCGCATCTTGGCAGCCGCCCCCAAACTTGATATACAAATTGATCTTGAGCGAGTCACCGAACGTGTCTCGCGGATCAGCGTGAACGCAAAGAAGGGATTTTTCCGGAAGGATCGCGCGACGGCGGCGGAGATCGTCCGGAGAACGGACTCGTTGATTTTTCGATTGGTTGCGAGGGCCGAAACCAAAGCCAGGAATTATTCAAGCCCCTTGATCGTTATGATTCCCTAGATGTGCAAGATGAAAAGTGCTCTGTACTCCAAGGTTTGGACCACTGGATGTAAGAAAATCCCCGGTCTTCATCCGGTCAGGCATACCTGACCGGATACGCTGGCAAAGGCCATCGGGACCTTGTTCCCGATGGCGCTGTACGGCCGGACATGGTTATAGTCCTGCCGCCACACTTCGATCTTCTCCCTGGCATCCTCCAAGCTCAAGAACCAATGCTGGTTGAGGCATTCGAGCCGGAAGCGGCTGTTGAAGGCCTCGATGAAGGCATTATCAGTGGGCTTTCCCGGTCGGGAGAAGTCCAGCTTCACCCCTTTGCCATAGGCCCACAGGTCCAACTCCTTGGAGGTGAACTGCGGGCCGTTGTGTTGTCGACCTGTATCCGCTGGGGCGCCCCGTAGCGAACACAGGCGGCGAAGCGGGGGCTGACCGCGGCGTCGCTGAGGGGCTTCTTTTGAAGCTGTCTTTGTAGAAGCCGGTTGACCGCCCAGGGAAAAGCATTGTATTTTTGAGTTGAAGCCCATGTTGAAGATTGAGGAAACGGCGCGAGCCCAACGGAGGGAGAGGCAGTGAGAAAAGTGCATTCGATTTTAGGGATTCCGGTGGTCCTGACGTGCCTCGGGCTCATCCTTTCGAGTCTTTCATTCGTGGGGGAGGTGTCTGCGGCCAAGAAGATTGTCTTCGGGTTCGACTGGGTCCCATACGGGAAGTATGTGGGATATTACGCCGCCCGGGATAAGGGATTCTATAAGGCCGCCGGGTTTGACGTGTCATTTCAGCGAGGTTACGGGGGTGCCAGTACGCAGGTTGGCAATGAGAAGCAGGATTACGGCATCGAGAGCGTGGGGGGGATTGTCATCGCCCGCAACAAGAAGGTGCCCGTGAAGCTGGTGTCCATGTGGCACGAGCGCTTGATGATGAACGTGATGTTCCTCAAGAGCTCGGGCATCAAGAAAGTGAAGGATCTGGAGGGGAAGAAACTCGGTGTCACGATTGGGGACGCCATCCACAGAAACTGGCCCATCTTCACTGAGGCTGTGGGCCTGAAGAGTTGGAACCTCGTGCCCATGCGGCCCGCGGCGAAGAACCCCAGTCTCCTGGCCAAGAAGGTGGACGCCATTCTCTCCTACGCCACAATCACCATCGCTTTGGGGGTATTGGCCAAGAAACGAGGGGAAGAAGTTGGCGAGTTCCTCCTGGGAGATTACGGAGTGAATGTGGCCCAGGACGGCATTATTGCCCATGACAAGCGAATCGCGGAAAACCCCGATGAGGTGAGACGCCTGGTGGCGGCAAGTCTCAAGGGTAACGCCTGGGCCATTGATCATCCGAAAGAGGGGGTGAACATCTTTCAGAAGTTCATCCCCGATCAAAGCCCTAAGATGACAGCACTTTTCTGGAACCTCAGCAGTCGCTACCAGGTTTGGGGAAGCCTGAAGAGGCATGGGCTGGGGTACATCGACCGGGGCGTCATGGAGTCCACCCGGAACTCGATTGCCAAGGTTTATGGGATGAAAAATCCCCCGACGTTGGCTGATCTCTACACGACAAAGATGCTTCCGAAGGTGCTTCCCAAACCCAAGCTGCCGCCACTGTTGAAGCGTTGAAGGTGGCGAATACACGCAACGGCCGGTTGTTCGGGCGGGGAACAAATGGGGGCTATTGTTCGAAGAGCGCCTCGATAAAGACCTCGGGGTCGAAGGGCTGCAAGTCCTCGAGGCCTTCCCCCAGCCCGACGTAGAGCACGGGGAGGTCCAGATCGTCCAGGATGCTGAGGACGATCCCCCCCTTGGCCGTGCCGTCCAGCTTGGTCAGGATCAAACCGGTGACGCCGGCGCCCTCGAGGAACTGCCGGGCCTGGATGACGGCGTTCTGCCCCGTTGTGGCGTCCAGTACCAGGAGGATCTCGTGGGGCGCGCCCTCGATGACGCGGCCGACCGTCCGCCCGATCCTTTCCAGTTCGTCCATCAAGTTCCGCCGGGTGTGAAGACGTCCGGCCGTGTCCACGATGAGGACGTCGCAGTCCCGGGCCAGGGCGGCCTGGGCGGCGTCGAAGACGACGGCCGAGGGGTCCGCGCCCGCGCCGCCCTTGACGATGTCCACGCCGGCCCGCTCGCGCCAAACATCTAGCTGCTCCACCGCCGCCGCCCGGAACGTATCGGCCGCCGCCAGGAGCACCCGCTGGCCGGCCGAAGCGTGCCGGTGGGCCAGCTTCCCCACGCTCGTGGTCTTCCCCGTCCCGTTGACGCCGACCGCCAGAATGACGTGAGGCTTCGAGACCATGCGGTTCTCCGCGTCGGGGGCGGCCGGCTTCCCGGCCAGAAGCTCGCGGATCGCCTGTTCGACGCGGGCGCGAACCCCATCCGCCCCCTCCCCCCGAAGCTCCCCGGCCCGCCCGGCCTCTTCAACGCATCCGACGAGGCGCATCGTCAGCGAGACGCCCAGGTCCGCCCCGATCAGGGTTTCCTCCAGCTTTTCCAACAACTCCGGACCGACGCGCCCCCGGCCCGCCGCGACCCGCCCCAGAGAGCCCAGAAAGGTCTCGCGGGTTTTGGCCAGCCCCTTTCGGAACATACGGATCAAGCCCGGTTTTTGTGATTCACCGCTCACCGCGCAAACCTCTCCCGCTCGGGTGTGTTCATGCGCCGGATCAATGAGGTGGAGTCAGGTCGGGGGGGCTTTGCCCGGCGGGGACGAATCATCCGCCCGGAGGGAGCGGGGATTCCGCCGGAAGCTTCTCGGACGGCTCTGTTTCGGATTCATCCGGACCGTCGCCGGACGCCGGGGTCCCGTTGGTCTCGCCCGATTCGATGGATGAAACCTCCTGAAGCGCCGCCGGGCCGGGCCGGCCGTTTCCGTCGGGTTCTTCGATCGGCTCGACGTCGGCCCACCGATCTTCGGCCGAAGGGTCCGCGTCCATCTCCGCCGCGGGGGGCGCGTGGGGCGAGGCATCGGGCTCGGCGCCGGACGCGCCGTCGTCCGTCCGGGGACGTATCCGGTTCAGGTCCACCGACATCACCCCGGAGACGCCCTTCTCGATCATGGTCACGCCGTAGAGGACGTCCGCGAAGGACATGGTCCGCTTGTTGTGGGTGATGACGATGAACTGGGTCTTCAGGGAGAGCTCGCGAAGGACATCGATGAAACGGGCGACGTTGTGGTCGTCCAGCGTGGCGTCCACCTCATCCAGCAGGCAGAACGGGCTCGGGTTATAGCGGAAGATGGCGAAGAGCAGGGAAATGGCCGTGAGGGCCTTTTCGCCCGCCGAAAGCAAAAGGATGTTCCCCAGCTTCTTTCCGGGGGGCTGGACCATGATGTCCACGCCCGTCTCGAGCAGGTTGCTCTCGTCCGAGAGGAACAGGGCGGCCCGGCCTCCGCCGAACAGCCGCCGAAAGACCTCCGAGAAGGTTTCGCTGATCGCGTCGAAGGCGGTCTTGAAGCGACGCCGGGTGGTCCGGTTGATCCGGTCGATGGTGTCGTGGAGGGTCTGAATCGACGTGACCAGATCCTCTTGCTGGCCCTTGAGGAACTGATAGCGCTCGTTGAGCTGCTCAAACTCGCTCAGGGCGCCCATGTTCACGTCGCCCATTCGTCTCAAGCGGTCTTGCAGGGCGGTCGCCTCTTCGCGCAGGGATTCCCGCTCCTCGTCCGGGAGATCGGCCTCCTCCGGCCTGACGGCGGCGGCGGTCAGATCGACGCCGTACGAAATCTGGGCGCGCTGGCAGAGCAGGTCCCGTTCCACCTTCAGCTGCGACAGACCCTCCGAAATCGCCTCCAACTCCTCCTGCAGGGCGGCGGTCCGGTCCTTGAGGCCGCGGGCGCGCTCCTGGGTTTCCCGCAGGAAAGCCTGGTCGGCGGCAATCGCCTCCTCGAGATCCTTCGCCTCGGTCCCCCAGGCCTCCCGCTGGCCGTGGATCTCCCGGATCCGCTCATGGGCCTGAAGGTCCGACTCCCCCAACGCCTCCAGCCGGGCGAGATCGGATTCGGCGTCTTTCCCCAGCCGATCCATCCGTCCGCGAATCTCGCGGCGGCGCTCTTCGAACCGTTGAACTTCGGCCGTCCGGTTGTCGGCGCGCGCCCGCACTTCAGCCAGCGCGACGCGCTGCGAAGCCACTGTTTCGGCCGCTTGCTCGACTTTTTCGCGCCCCTCCGCCAGGGCGCTCGCACCGTCGCGGACGCGCGCCTCCGCTTCCGTGCACTCTTTGCCGATTTGATCGAGGGCTTCCCGCGTCCGGCGCATGCTCGCGCCCAAGGCGTCCCCTTCCTCCGCCATCCGCTTCAGCTCTTGGTGAGACGCTTCCAGGCTCTCGTCGAGGCGGGAAACGCCCGCGGCCAGACCCTCCATCTCCCGGCGGATTTCCGCCAGATCGGATTCCGCTTCCCGGGCCGCCCGGAGGCAATCCTCCAACTTCCCGGCGAGACCCGCCCGGTTTTCCTTCTCCCGCTCCCGGGCCGCCTCCACACGGCCGATCTCTTCCCGCAAACGGGCGGTCTCGATCTTCAGGCCCTCGATTTCCTTGCGGCGCTGAAGGGGACCGGCGCCCAGCGTTCCGGCGGACGCGATTCCCGAGGGGTGCAGGACCTCGCCCGCCCGGGTCACCAGCACGCCGACCTCCCCGCCCCGCTTCCACAGGGAGAGCGCCGCGTCAAAATCCCGGACCACCCGAACGCCGTCCAGCAACCTCCGGACGAGGGAATCGAACCCGGCCGGCGCCCGGACGAAGTCGGCCGCATTCCCCAGGATTCCGGAGCCGCTGACCGGCCGGGCGGCGAACGGCGGGCAATACCCTTCGTAATAAACCGGCCGGGATGACCCGTCTGCCGGACGGACCCGGAGATCCTTCGGTATCAGGGCGCCCCGGCCCGCGCCGGACTTGCGGAGGTGCTCGACGGCGTCTTTCACCTCGGACGGCCCTTCGACGACGGCCCCCTGGAGCCGTTCGCCCAGGACCGCTTCGATCGCGATCTCGTAACCCGGCTGAACCTCCAGGAGATCGGCCAGGGGGAAGAGGATTTCACCCGGCCACCCCTTCCACCCGGAGCCGTCCATGGACCGCGCCAACCCCTCGAGGGCGGTCAACGAAGAGGACTGGGAGGCGAACTCTTCTTTCAGCCGGTACATGGCCTCCTGGTCCCGGGCGAGGTCGGCGGTCTTTTCTTCCAGCTCCCCGCGAAGCGCCGCTTCCCGGGCGCGCACGTCTTCGAGCGCGGCGGACGCCCCTTCCGAGCGGCGCGCCGCCGCCTCCAGGCGGGCCTGAGCTTCTTTTCGTCTCTGCTGGTCGCGCGCGCGCTCCGCGTCCACTTGCGCCTTGCGCCGGTCCAGCGAGCTCAACTGATCCTGGAACGACTGGATCTGGATTTCCGTGCGGGTGAACCGGCCGGCCAATTCGTGCACCCGGGATTTTTCCGCCTCTATCGACTCCTCACGGGCGGTCTGCCCGCCCCGGATCTCCCCCAATTCGCTCTGGCGGCGCGACAACTCCTGTTCGGCCTCCCGCACGACGGTGTCTTGCCGCTCGGCCTCTCCCCGGGCGCGCTCGAGGGACTCGGAGGCGGCGGTGAACTCGACCTGAAGGGCGTTCCCTTCCTCCTTGCGCGTCTCGGCGGCGGTTTCCAGGGCTTCCCGCTGCTCCCGGTAAAGCTCGATCCGCGTCTCGAGCCGGTGGGCCTCCGCGTCCCCATCCCGGATTTGCGTGAGCAGGCGGCCCAGGGTCTCCTCGCGCAGCGCCATCTGATGGCGGCGCTCTTCGGCGGCCCCGTCCGCGGCGGACCATTCGGCGCGCAGCTCGGCCTCCTCGCGCTTTCGCTCGTCGTAGGCCTTTTGCTTCGGGGCGATTTTCTGATCCAGGGCCGCGTAGTCGGCGCGCAGGAGCCGGCCGTCCGTCTCCCGGAGCCGGTCCTGGATTTCTTTGTACTGGGAGGCTCGCTTGGCCTGGCGTTCCAGCGAGCGGGTTTGACGCTCCACTTCTCCAACGATGTCGTTGATGCGGTCCAGGTTGTCCTGGGCGGCCTGAAGCTTGCGGAGGGCCTCGTTTCGTCGGGTCTTGTACTTCATAATCCCGGCCGCCTCTTCGATGACCTCCCGGCGGTCCTCCACCCGGGCCGTCAGAAGGGCCTCGATCCGTCCCTGCTCGACAATGGAAAAGGAATGCGTGTTGAGCCCGGTGTCCAGGAAAAGGTCCACGACGTCGCGGAGGCGGCTGGGTTTCTGATTGATGAGGTATTCGCTGTCACCGGAGCGGTAGAGCCTTCGGGTCACCCGGACGGCGTCTTCGACCGCCCATTGGGCCGACAGGCGGCTCGAGATGTCCGACAGCGTCATCGTGACCTCGGCCATCGCGGCCGGACGCCGGTTGTCGCTGCCGTTGAAGATCATGTCTTCCATCCGCTTTCCGCGGAGGGTCTTCGGCTGCTGCTCCCCCAGCACCCAGCGGATGGCGTCCACGACGTTGCTCTTGCCACACCCATTGGGGCCGACAATGCCCGCTACGCCCGAGCCGAACTCCAACCGGGTCCGTTCGACGAAGGACTTGAATCCCTGAAGCTCGAGCCGCTCGATGCGCATGACACCCCCTGATCGGACACCCTTAACTCATTTCCAGGCTATTGTATCCGTGTGAGGCCCGGATGAAAAGCACTAATACAACAAATTGTGGATCGATCCGGATTTTTCCACTACATCTAGAGGTTCGGTGATATCGCGACGGATCACGCTTCGTTGAGGCCCGACGAGACACTGCCTTGGGCAACGGGTTTGCGGGCCGGGGAAAGTCCAGCTTTGGTGAATCCTTGACCATTGAGAGCAATGTTATAGGAGGAAGTCGGACGGGCCTTGCTGAAAACCGATGGGCCTCGGGGGCCGGCGCCCCCACTACCGCTGGAGGAACACCAGTCCGTTCTTGGCGGCCTGCTGCTCGGCGCTCTTCTTGCTCGTCCCGGTGCCGGTTGCCACCGTCTCGCCGTGAATCTCCACCGCGACTTCAAAAACCTTTTCGTGCTCGGGCCCTTCTTCGCGCATGACCTTGTAAACCGGAATCAATTTCCTGGATCGCTGGACGAATTCCTGAAATTGGCTCTTGAAGTCCAGGTGGGGGTCCATTTCGCGGTCGAACAGTTTCCGAATGAAGGCGGTCGCGCCCGCGTAACCGCCGTCGAGAAAGATGGCCCCCGTCAAAGCCTCCAAGGCGTTGGTGAGCAGGGAGGCTTTGTGCCGTCCGCCGGTCGCGGTTTCGCCTTTGCCCAAACGGAGATAGGCCCCCAATTCGAGAATTCTGGCCATCTTCGCCAGGTGGCTGGCGCTCACGAGGCGGGAGCGGATCTTCGACAACTCCCCCTCGTTGGCGTTCGGGAACTCCACGAAATATTGTTCGCTGAGGACAAGCCCCAGAACGGCGTCGCCGAGAAACTCCAGCCGTTCGTTGTGCGGCCGTTTGCGTCGTTTTTCGTTGGCGTAGGAACGGTGCGTCAGCGAGGATTCCAGGAGGTCGATGTCGCGGAACTCATACCCCAGGCGCCGCTGAAGGACGGAAAGCTCCTCCATCCGTTCCGGGGACAGCTCCGAATCATCCGCCATTGAGGCCGCGCTGAAGGACAATGGATGCGTTGGTTCCGCCAAATCCGAAGGAGTTGGTCAGAGCGAATTTCGCGTTGGTTTCCCGCTCCTCATTGGGCACATAATCCAGGTCGCACTCCGGGTCGGGGTCTTCCAGGTTGATCGTGGGCGGGATCACGCCCCGGTCCATGGCGAGGAGGGTGAAGACCGTCTCAACGCCGCCGGCGCCGCCCAACAGATGACCCGTCATGGACTTGGTGGACCCCACCGGAATTTTATAAGCCAATTCGCCGAACACGTTCTTGATGGCGTTGGTTTCATTGACGTCCCCTTGGGGCGTCCCCGTGCCGTGGGCGTTGATGTACCCGATATCTTCCGGTGTAAGCCCGGCGTCCTCGATCGAGCGCGCCATGCACCGGGCGGCGCCGTCGCCGACGGGGTCCGGCTGGGTCATGTGGTGGGCGTCCCCGCTCATGCCGTAACCCACCACCTCCCCGTAAATGCGGGCACCCCGCTTCTTGGCGTATTCCAATTCTTCCAGGATGACGACGCCGGCCCCCTCGCCGATGACGAAACCGCTGCGGGAAGCGTCAAAGGGGCGGGAGGCTTTTTCGGCCGGTTCATTGTGCGTCGAGAGGGCGCGCATGGCCGCAAATCCCCCCACGGCCAGCGGACAGATCACCGATTCCGTGCTGCCCGCGATCATCGCCACGGCGTCTCCGCGCTCGATCAGCCGGGCGGCGTCACCGATGCAGTGATTGCCGGTGGCGCAGGCCGTGCAGATACAAGCGTTCGGGCCCCGGGCGTTATGCCGCATGGAGATCATGCCCGAGGACATGTTGGCGATGAGGCCCGGGATGAAGAACGGGGTGATCCGGCTGGGGCCTTTTGCTTGCAGGACGTCGTGAATCTTCTCCAGCATCGGCAGACCGCCCAGGCCCGCCCCGACCAGAACACCGACGTCATCGCCGTTGGAATCGTCGATCGTCAGGCCCGAATCCTCCAGCGCTTCCTGCGTGGCCGCCATGGCGAAATGGATGAACTGGTCGACCCGCTTGATCTCTTTCTTTTCCATAAAATCTTCGGCATTGAAATCGCGGACTTCCCCCGCCACGTGGCAGCTGAACTCGGAGCAGTCGAAATAGGTGATCGGGCCAATCCCCGATTTGCCCGCGACCAACGCCGACCAGGTCGTTTCCACGTTGTTGCCAATCGGCGTGACCAGGCCCATTCCCGTAATTGCGACTCTGCGGCCGTTTTTCATCTTTCTACCCGTTGTTCCTTATGCAACGTCCGTTCAGAAAGACCCTGTCCGGCCGAAGGGCGATCCCGCAACCCCATTGCCGATCGGAGTCGCGGCGGAATCATTGAATGTTTTGCTTCATTCACAAGGATTTGAACCGCACATCAAGCATCGGGGTCTATTTGACATCGATCCCGTGTTCATCGATGTAAGCGATCACGTCCTTCACGGTCGTGACCTTTTCGACGTCCTCGTCCGGGATGTCCACGCCATATTCCTCTTCCAGCGCCATCACGAGCTCCACGGTGTCTAACGAATCGGCGCCCAGATCCTCGATAAAAGAAGCCTCGTCCGTCACCTTTTCGATGTCAACGTCCAACTGCTCAGCGACCAACGCCTTGATCTTTCCGACGGTCTCTTCCGGTAACGCCACACCCAAGCCTCCTCTACGCTGACCTGACCGCTTCAGAGAAGCGGGAAGCTACATGTAGAGCCCCCCGTTCACGTGAACGACTTGACCCGTAATATACCCCATGTCGGGGTCCGCAAGGAATCGAACGCAACGGGCCACATCCTCCGGACGGCCGATCCGGCCCAGGGGGATTGCGCCCAGCAGCCCCTGCCGATGCTCGGCCGGGAGCGCCGCCGTCATGTCGGTCTCCACAAACCCCGGCGCCACCGCGTTCACCGTAATGTTCCGGGAGGCCAGCTCGCGCGCCAGGGACTTCGTCAAGCCAATTTGGCCGGCCTTGGACGCCGCGTAATTGGCCTGACCGGCGTTTCCCATCTCCCCCACCACGGAGGTGATGTTTACAATTCTGCCGTATCGCTGCTTCATCATCGCCCGGGTCGCCGCGCGCGTCACCCGAAACGTGCCGCCCAGGTTGGTGTCCTGGACCACGTCCCAATCCTCGTCCTTCATCCTGACAAACAGGCCGTCCCGGGTGATCCCGGCGTTGTTGACCAGGATTTCGAGCCCGCCCCATTCATCGAGAACCCGTTTCACGCCTTTTTCAACAGCATCGGGATCGGCGACGTTCATGGGGACGGCCAGGGACCGGCCCCCGATCGATCCCAAATGGGCGGCCCATTCCTCGGCGCCCCGGGAGGTGTGAAACGTAAAGGCCACGTCCGCGTCATCCGCCGCCAGGGTTTCGGCGATGGACCGTCCGATGCCTCTCAGTCCCCCTGTGACGAGGGCGCGCTGTCCTTTGAGGGACAAGACGTCTTCTCCGTAGATCGCCGTCCGGGCCGGGCGGAGGCCCGAGACATTCGGAAAACCCTCAAAGGCGGATCGGGAGCTTACCTTCCGTCTTCCGGCGGATCAAGCGAGAGCCCCCAGCGTCCGCTCCAGACTCGGCGGATCCCCGACCTGGAAGGTCTTGGCGCCCTCGACGGTCCTGGAAACCAGTCCCGACAGCACCTTGCCCGGCCCAATCTCGATAAAGGTGTCCACGCCCGCCTCGGCCGCCTTCCGGACGCTTTCCTCCCACCGGACCGGGGAGGTCACCTGGCGCCTGAGCGCCTCTTTGGCCTCCATCGGCGACCGGTTCAGAGTAGCGGATGCGTTGTCGATCACCGGAAACTTCAGGTCGTCGAAGTCCATCGCGTCCAGGTCCAGGGCCAGGCGATCCTCCGCCTCCCGCAACAGGGCGCAATGAAAGGGGGCGCTGACCTGGAGAAACCGGACGTAGCGGGCGCCCGTCTCTTTGCAGGCATGCGCCACCCGCTCCACCGCTCGGCGCAACCCGGAGATGACAACCTGAGTTGAAGAATTGTAATTGGCCGCGACCACCTCTTCCCTGTCCTCTCCGCACAAACGGTCCACCTCCCGCGGCTCCAAGCCCATAATGGCCGCCATCGCCCCTTCACCGGGGGGGACGGCTTCGCTGATGTAGGCGCCGCGCTTACGGACGAGGTCCAGGGCGACGGAAAACTTCATGGCCCCCGCGGCAAGCAAGGCGGAATATTCCCCGAGGCTGTGGCCCAAAGCCATCGTGGCGGTCACCCCCTGCTCGGCCAACACGTTGAACCCCGCATAGCTGTGCACGAGCAGGGCCGGCTGGGTGTTGACCGTGAGGCGCAACTCCTCCTCGGGCCCTTCGAAGCAAAGGCGCTTCAAATCCATGCCCAAGGCGTCATTGGCCTGCTCGAAGATTTCACGGGCCCGCGGGAAACGCTCACAGAGCTCTTTCCCCATGCCCACCTTCTGGGAACCTTGGCCCGGAAACAGAAAAGCAACGCCATTCGTCGTCATGGATTGCCTCTTTCGAGTGAAGTCGGGGATTATGGGATCATAGGGTCTTTGGGCAGGCCATCCATCAACCTACAGGATGAGCACCGTAGCGCCCCACGTCAATCCCCCGCCGAAGGCGGCCAACAGCAGGGTGTCGCCCGGGTGGACGCGGCCCTCCCGGACAGCCTCGTCCAGGGCGACGGGGATGCTCGCCGAGGAGGTGTTCCCGTACTTGTGGATGGTCAGCATCACCTGGTCCTTCGACAGGTTCAGGCGCTTGACCGCCGCGTCGATAATCCGGATGTTGGCCTGGTGAGGGATGAACAGGTCGATTTCCTCGGCCGTCAGCTGGTTGTGCCGGAGCGCCTCCGCACAAACTTCGGTGAAGGCCCGGACCGCAAACTTGAACGTATCCCGGCCGTTCATCTTCAGGGTGTGCAGATCCCGATCGACGGTCTCCCGGTTGATGGGGGTGACCCTGGACCCCCCGCCCGCCACCGTCAGCGTCTCGCCGTTGCTGCCGTCGGAGTATAAGTGGCTGGACAGAATGCCCCGGCCGTTCTCCGAGGGGGCCAGCACCACCGCCCCCGCTCCGTCTCCCCAAAGGACGCAGGTGGCCCGGTCCTCCCAGTTGACGACGCGCGTCATGATCTCGGCCCCCACGAACAGCGCCCGCCGGGCCGACCCGGTCCGGATGAACTGGTCGGCGACACTCAGACCGTAAACAAAACCCGAGCACGCCGCGTTCACGTCAAACGCGAAGGCCCGCTTCGCGCCGAGGCGGCTTTGCAGCCAGCAGGCGGCGGATGGGCAATAGGTGTCGGGGGTGATGGTGGCGACAACAATCAGATCCAACTCCTCGGGCGCGACGCCCGCGGCTTCCAGCGCCCGCATGGATGCCGGAAAGGCCAGGTCCGAGACAGCCGCATCGGACGCCGCCCTCCGCCTTTCGGAAATGCCCGTCCGCGTTTTGATCCAATCATCGGAGGTGTCGACGAGACCTTCCAGATAGTCGTTGGTGATCACTTCATCGGGCACAAAGGCGCCCGTGCCGATGATCATTGCGGATTTCAAAAGGCCTTCCCTTCTTCCCGGATCTGGGGCGGCGGAGGACTCGGCCGCGCGGGTGGAGCGGGCGAGGATTAGGTCTCCCCTGATTCATCGGAAAGGTGAATGCTCTCGCGCAGCTGCTTCCAAATGCGGTGGCCCACGCCCTCGCCGCTCTCGGCTTCCGCATTCCGGACCACTTCGTCCCGAATGCGGTCGACCAGGTTTCCCCGACGGGCATTCCGGGCGGCGCCGATGGCGTTCTTGATGGCCTTGGCGTTCGATGTGCCGTGGGCTTTAATGCACACCCCGTTGATTCCCAGCAGGGGCGCTCCCCCGTACTCGGTGTAATCCATCCGGCGAGACAGGGAGCGCAGACCGTTTTGAATGAGAAACATGCCGAGTCTGCCCCGAATGGATCCCTCTTTTTCCTTGCGGAAGGCCTCGGTGAAGACCTCCGTCACGGCTTCGGTGATCTTCAACGCCACGTTTCCCGCAAACCCGTCGCACACCACCACATCGGCCGCTCCGCGAAAGACGTCGGTCCCTTCGATGTTGCCCAGGAAGTTGAGCGTGCTGTTCTCCAGCATTTCGAAGGCCGACTTGGTGACTTTATTCCCCTTGGATCTTTCGGAGCCGATGTTAAGCAGACCGACGATCGGATTTTCGATTTTCAGAACCGTTTTCCCGAAGGCGTGTCCCATGATGCCGAACTGGAGGAGGTGTTGGGGTTTGCAATCCACGTTGGCGCCGACATCCATCATAACGCAAAAACCCTTTGCGTTGGGGATCAACGCGGTGATGGCCGCACGGTCGACCCCCTTGATGGTCCGCAGAATCACCGTGCTGATGGCGAGGAGCGCCCCGGTGTTGCCCGCGCTGACGGCGGCGTCGGCCTCGCCCTCTTTCACGGCTTTGATGGCGCGGCGCATGGAAGAATCGAGCTTTTTTTTCAGGGTCTCGATCGGCGAGTCGTCCATCTCCACCACTTGCGTAGCGTGACGAACGGTGATGGGAAGCGATTCCGCCTCCAGACTCCCGAGCGCCGGGCGGATCTGGTCCTCTTGGCCGACCAGGAGGATATCGACGCCGAATTCCCGGCAGGCCAGGACGGCCCCTTCAATCACCGCCGAAGGGGCGTTATCCCCCCCCATGGCATCCACGGCGATCTTCATCTTCGGGTTCTCCGTCCCTCAGGATTCCTTGGGCGAGAACACTTCGCTGCCCTTATAGTAACCGCAATGCGGACAGACGCGGTGAGGGAGCTTGACTTCGTTGCATTGTGGACAACGCGAAGAGGCCGGACCCGGAACCTTGTTCTGGTGGCGGCGCTTATCCCGCCGAGAGCGGGAATGTTTTCGCTTGGGAAGCGGCATGGCTTAACTCTCCTTCGATGGAAACGCGCCTTTCAGACGGGCCAGGGCCTCCCAGCGGGGGTCGGCCGATTCCTGAACGCATCCACACGACCCTTCGTTCAAGTCGGCCCCGCATTCCGGGCATAGGCCTTGACAATCGGTCCGGCAAATGGGTTGGAGCGGAGCGGCCATCAACAGGTGATCCCGGATGGCGTCCCGCAAGTCCAACCGCCCGCCCCGGTAAATGTACATGTCGGGCTCA
>PVBE011002704.1_pt1 | contig 36021 bp, 36 predicted proteins | sample 1631181 | NCBI WGS metagenome assembly PVBE01 (sample SAMN08397723, study PRJNA350692) | Marine metagenome, whole genome shotgun sequencing project. | isolation source: water | place: Pacific Ocean | collected 2012-04
AATATGTTATGATTTCTTTTTTGTTTCTGGTCAAATATATACTGACTTTAAAGCAGGGGAAAAATATAAAAATTCTGCCCAAGGGTTAATTACTCTTGCAACATATGGGATTGGAATGCTAATCGGATTTAGAATGGCAGGTATAATAACAGATAAGTATGCTCTTGAAATTGGACATAATTGGAAAGAAATATGGACTTACCCTGCTATTTTTGCAGCTGTAGTTCTAGTTATTTTCATCTTAACCTTTAAGAATGAAAAAATAATAGTAAAAAAATAGAATGAGCAAAAAAATCAGACTTGGTATTCTAGGTGGTGGTGGTGATTCTTTAGTTGGAATACTTCACAGAATAGCAACTTCTATGCATAATAAATATCAAATTGTTGGTGGAGTATTTAATCCAAATTTTGATGATAATATAAAATTTGCTAAAGAGATTGGATTAAATGAGAATAGAATTTATGAAGATTTTGAAAAAATGATTGAGGAAGAACTAAAATTAGATTCTGATAAAAGGATGGAGGTTATTTCAATTCTTACTCCAAATTTTCTCCATTATCCAATGGCAAAGAGATTACTTGAGAATAACTTTAATGTTATTTGTGAAAAGCCAATGACAACTTCATATGAAGAGGCAAAAGAATTAGATAGGATTAATAAAGAGAAACAGTTGGTTTTTGCTGTTACCTATACCTATACAGGTTATCCAATGGTAAGGCAAATGAAAAATATGATAGAATCAGGTGAGATAGGTGATATTCAAAAAGTAGATCTTCAATATTATCAAGGTTGGATAAATCCAATTATTCATGATGATAAAAAAAGGGCTGAAACCTGGAGGCTTCAACCAGATAAATCTGGAATAAGTTGTTGTATAGGTGATATTGGAACCCATGCATTTGATATGCTTGAATATGTATCTGGTATGCAGGTAAATCAAATTCTGGCAGATCTAAATTATATCTACCCTGAAAATAAGATGGATGTTGATGGCACAATACTGATTAAGTTTTCTGAAAATATTAAAGGAGTAATTAGGGCAAGTCAAATAGCTACTGGTGAAGAAAATAATTTTTCTGTAGCAATATATGGGAAAAAAGGATCATTAAAATGGGAACAGGAGAATCCAAATTATTTATATCATTTAAGTGAAGATTCTCCTTTAAAAGTATTAAAACCTGGCCATGAATATAATTCAGATTTTTCATTAGCTGCTTCAAAACTTCCTCCTGGGCATCCAGAAGGTGTTTTTGATTCTATGGCTAATATTTATAATGGCATTGCAAATAAAATAAATAATAAAAATAGTTTTAATGATGAATACCCTACACTTAACGATGGTCTTAGAGGAATGCTATTTATTGAAAAGGCTGTAGAATCTCATAGTAAAGGTAATATTTGGGTTAAACTAAATTCTAATTAGCTATGAAAACAATTAAAGGGCCTGCAATATTTTTAGCACAATTTGTAGATAAAAAAGCACCTTTCAACTCTCTTGAAGGAATGTGTAAATGGGCAGCTGATCTTGGTTATAAAGGGATCCAAATCCCAACTTGGGAATCCTTTTTAATCGATTTAGATAAAGCAGCTGAAAGTCAAGATTATTGTGATGAGCTTCTTGGCACTGTTAAATCCTTTGGTCTAGAAATCACTGAACTTTCAACTCATCTTCAAGGTCAACTTGTTGCTGTTCACCCCGCATATGACTTAATGTTTGATAATTTTGCTCCAGATAAAGTAAAAAACAATCCGAAAGCTAGAACTGAATGGGCAGTTGAAACAGTTAAAAAAGCTGCTATTGCAAGTAAAAGGCTTGGCTTAAAAACTCATGCTACGTTTTCAGGAGCACTTCTGTGGCATACATGGCATCCTTGGCCTCAAGCTCCAAAAGGACTAGTTGAACTTGGATTTAGTGAACTTGCAAAAAGATGGACTCCAATTCTGAATCTATTTGATGAAAATGGTGTTGATGTTTGTTATGAAATTCATCCTGGAGAAGATCTACATGATGGTATTACATTTGAAAGATTTCTTGAAGCAACAAATAATCATAAGAGAGTCAAGATTTTATATGACCCTAGTCATTTTATATTACAGCAGTTAGATTATATAACATACATAGACCACTATCATGAATTTATTAAATCTTTTCATGTAAAAGATGCAGAATTTAATCCCAATGGTAAAAAAGGAGTTTATGGAGGGTACCTAGACTGGGCAGATAGAGCGGGAAGATATAGATCTCCTGGTGATGGGCAAATTGATTTTAAAACAATTTTTTCAAAACTTACTCAATACGGTTGTGATTTATGGGCTGTTATGGAATGGGAATGTTGTATAAAAAGTCCAGAACAAGGAGCTCTAGAAGGAGTGCAATTTATTAAAGATTTAATTATATCTTGTACTGATAAAAAGTTTGATGATTTTGCTGGTAGAGATTTAAGTGAAGATGATTTAAAAAACATATTAAATATATAACTATGAGAATAAAAACTTTATTAATTACATTAATATTTATTGTTGGGTGCAATAGCCAAAATAATCAATGGGTTGATTTATTTGATGGCACTAGCATGAATGGTTGGCATGTTTATAATTCAGATAATACTGGAAAACAATGGTCAGCAAAAGATGGACAATTAGTTTTTAAAAATAAACTACTTGTCACAAATGAAGACCTGGTTACAGATAAAGAATATACAAATTTTGAACTTTCATTAGAATGGAATATTTCTAAAGGAGGAAATAGTGGAATATTTTTTGGTGTACAAGAAATTGATGAGTTTGATCAAGCATATAAAACTGGTCCTGAAATTCAAGTTTTGGATAATGATAACTATGCTGCTACAGAAAATCATAAAGCTTCCGCATTGTATGACCTTATCTCTGTTAAAGGTGTTAAGCCTAAACCTCATGGAGAGTGGAACCATGTTATAATTAAAATTGATCATAATAATAATATAGGTAATGTAACATTTAATGGTGAAGATTTATACTCTTTTCCTCTTGCAGGTCCTGAATGGGATAATCTAGTTAGTGGCTCAAAATTCAGCTCTGATGATTATTATTTAAAAATAGATCATCCTGATACAGTTTATACTCCAATGTTTGGGAAATTTAAAACTGGCAAAATAGGATTACAAGATCATGGTCACGATGTAAAATTTAGAAATATAAAAATTCGTGAATTTTAATTAGTGTTACTTTCAGCCTCTACTTTGGACATGAAAGAAAAAAGCAATGAATAAAGGAAAACTAATTGTATTCTCAGCTCCATCGGGAAGCGGTAAGACCACTCTTGTTCAGTATTTGTTAAATGAAAAGCTAAATCTTGCTTTTTCGATTTCTGCTACTTCAAGACAACCAAGAGAAAATGAAAAAAATGGTAAAGATTACTTTTTTCTATCTAATGAGGATTTCATAATTAAAATCAATGATGGAAAATTTTTGGAGTACGAAGAAGTATATGATGGAACATTTTATGGAACTCTTAAAGATGAGGTTGAAAAAAATTGGCAAAACGGAAAACATGTAATTTTTGATATTGATGTAGTAGGTGGTATTAATATAAAAAAACTATTTCCTGAAAGAACTCTTGCAATTTTTGTTAAACCCCCTAGTATAAAAGTTTTAGAAGAAAGACTTACTAATAGAGGGGGCAATTCACAAGAAGACATTAAGAAAAGAGTTCAAAAAGCAATCAAAGAAATGGAGTACTCTTCTGATTTTGATAAAATCATATTGAATGATGAACTTGAAGAATCAAAAAGAATTGCTTTTGATTATGTAAATAAATTTTTGAATCAATAAATGAAAAAAATTGGTTTATATCTAGGAACTTTTAATCCTATCCATCATGGTCATATAACTCTTGCTAATTATTTTGCAAATAATACAGACTTGGATGAAGTATGGGTTGTATTGACTCCTCAAAATCCTTTTAAAAAAAATTATAATTTAATTGAAGATAATCATAGGCTTGAAATGGCAAATAATACATTTAATCATTTAAAAAATATTAAAGTTTCTGATATTGAATTTAAACTTGATAAACCTAATTATACGATTGATACTATTAATAGATTGTCAGAGGATTTTCCTAACAAACAATTCACACTACTAATAGGGGAAGATAACCTTGCTAATTTTCATCATTGGAAAGATTATAGTAAGATTTTGGATCTTGTGGGAGTTTATGTGTATCCAAGAAAAACAGATATTAATATAGATCAAGAATTAATTACTAATAACAAGATTAATATCCTTGATGCGCCTAAAATTGAGATATCAAGTGATCAAATAAGAAAAAGAATGAAGGAAGGAGATGATATTAAAAGTTATTTACCTAAAGAAATATATAAATATATAATTGAAAAAAAATTGTATAAATAATTCTAAATTTCACTAAGAATAATAGCTAATTTTTTAGTAAGATTTAACCTTGAATACTCATCTATATTATTTGGAATTTTTTCTTTAAACTCTCCTTTAAACCAATTAATGTATCTTTTAGATATATAACTAACTATTTTATCTAGATCATGTTGTGAAGCTGTAACTGAATCTTCTGATAATGAAATAAGAGACTCTGATTCTGAATTAGTATGTGATATATTAATAATAGGAGACCCAGTAGCAAGATACTCTATAAGCTTACCAGAAATCATGTCTGGTTTATTGGTTCCCTGATAATTAAAATTAACTAACAAATGAGAAGATTTCATGAATGAAATGGCTTCATTGTGAGATAAATATCCTGCTGATTTTGTTTTAACAAAATTTGAAAACGAATTAATAATGTCCTTCTCAATATTACCTGCTAGATTAAATTTAATGTTTAAATTATTCTTAATTGGATCTAATGTTTTAATTGCTTTTAAAAAAATTTCATAATTATTATTTTCTGAAAGCACACCAGTAAAAACTATGTTAAAATAATCAGGTCTTGTTGATTTTACTTTATCAAATTCTTGTTTGTCATAACCATTATAAATTGAAAAGAAATTTTGATTAACAAGGATCTTATTCTTAAGAATATTATGATATTTTTCACCAACTGTTGTTATTATTGCATTAGCAGAACTTAGAACTTTTTTTTCTAACCTTAAATCAAGCTTTTTAATATAATTAAACCTAAAGAAGTTCTTTAAGTAAAATATCTCTTGCCAAGGGTCTCTAAAATCAGCTAACCATTTAACGCCTGTTATTTGTTTAACTTTTAAACCTATTAAATGCGTTGAATGAGGAGGTCCAGTTGTAATAATGTATTTTATTCTCTGATCTCTTACAATTTTTAATGCCTTTTTTAAAGCGAAAGGATTCCATCCAATTCTAGCATCAGGTATAAAGAAATTTAATCTTATAAAGGCCAAAAAAATATCAAAAATTGTTTTTTTTGGAATTATAGATTGCGGGATTCCTTTGTTAGATTTAAATAGCGAATAAAACTTTAATGGTTCTAATGAGAAAGTTTTATAGGACTCTATATTAGAAACTCCATTTTCTAAGGTTTTATCAATAGATGAATATGATGCATATGTTGGGTTAACTGATAAAATTATCGGTTGGAAATTAAATTGTGATAGATATTTAGAAAAGTGCATCCACCTTTGAACACCAGAACCTCCTGCTGGAGGCCAGTAATATGAAATAATCAATATTTTCTCAGTTTTCTGCAATTTTAATTTAATTTAAGCTGAACCCCAATTCCTATAATTTCCCTAATTTGAAGTCTCGCGATTGAATTATCATCATATATAAATTGCATAATTAACTGCGTAGATAAAAAAGAATTGACATCAAGATCAATTTCTACTAAATAGTCTAAATCTACATTTGCAAGATTATCAAGATAATTTGAAAATAATTTCAAATCTTGTTTATAGTTTACATTTTCTAATAATTTTCCTTCGGAGTGAAAAGTCAAATTTGCACCCAATTCATACCTTGAGCCTTTATCTTTTGAAACCCCATAATATGATTCTCCATCTTTTAAATTATTAGTAAACTTTTTACTAACAAAAATAAGCCTTGATGCAATAGGAGAATAATTGATCCATAATTTTTTATCTTTTTTCCAAAGAAAACCTGTACCCAATTGAAAATAAGATGGAGATAAAATTCTAGTTTTTAACTCTCTAGTTTCATTATTTTGATTATCCTTAGAATACTTGTATCCATTACCTATCTGAGAATTGAAATTAAAAAATGCAGAAAAAGACAAATTCTTTGAAAACTTATTACCAACTATTGACTGTATTAATATCCTATCATCAATTTTTCTTGCAAAAGGTGCATTTTTAAATTTTGCCATACCATATGCTGATTCAATATTTGTTAGCCAATCCCAACCTAAGTATCTATATCTCAATTCATAGTCAAATTTTATAGTCCCTGAAAAATTATTAGTCCCTCCACCTACCCAATCACTAAAACCTACTTGATTTAAAAGCACTCCTACTTTACCTCGTTTTGTCCATAATGAATCTAATGTTTCTGATTCTTGAGAAAACAAAGTTTGTGAAAATATAAATGCAGAAATTAATAATATAGACCTCATTAAGTTAATTTCAATTTTCTTACATAAAGCCAAGCTCTAGCTTAGCTTCATCACTCATTAGATCTTTAGTCCAAGGAGGATCAAATGTTATTTCAACTTCAGCATCTTTTACCTCGTCAAGAGATTTAACCTTGTCTTCAACTTCTTTTGGAAGACTCTCTGCAACTGGACAATTTGGAGACGTTAATGTCATTAAAATTTTTACCTCATTATCCTCATTAATAAAAACATCATATATAAGACCTAATTCATAAACATCAACTGGAATCTCAGGATCATAAACTTGTTTTAATTCATTGACTATTTTTTCTCCTAGAAGATTTGGATCAATTTTATTTTCACTCATAATTTACTTTTTAGAATCATATGCCACAGCATATATTTTTATTTGTTTAACCATCGCTAATAAACCATTTGCTCTTGTTTGGGATAAATGATTACTCAATCCTATTTTCTCTATAAAATCAATTTTAGCTGTAATTATATCCTCTGGCTTTTGACCAGAAAAAACAGATATTAGTATTGATATAATTCCTTTAGAAATAATTGCATCACTATCTGCTGTATAGAATATTTTATCATTAATAATTTCTGCATGAAGCCAAACATTACTTTGACATCCTTTAACTAGATTTTCATCAACTCTATTTATTTCATTAAAAGTTGGTAAGTTTTTACCTAAATCAATTAAATATTGATATTTCTCAGACCAATCATCAAAAAAATCAAATTCATTGATAATCTCTTGTTGTATAGATTCAATATTTTCCACATTCAAAAATAGTGAATTATCCCAACATGTTTGACGCTTTCTCTAAAGCATCAATAAATAAATCAATTTCACTTTTTGTATTATAGAATGAAAGAGAGACTCTGACAGTACCAGGTATATTATAATAATCCATAACGGGTTGAGTACAATGTTGCCCCGTCCTAACAGCAATTCCAAACTGATCTAGAATAGAACCTATATCCGATGGATGATGATTAGATAAATTAAAAGATATTACGGAAATTTTATTTCCTGGGTTTCCATAAATTTTTATTCCTGATATTTCTTTTAACCTATCTGTTGCGTATTTTAAAAGTTCTTGCTCATAAGATTCAATATTATCAAAGCCAATATCGTTCATATAGTCGATAGCTGCACCAAAACCAATTACTCCTGAAATATTTGGTGTTCCCGCCTCAAATTTATAAGGTAAATCAGCATATTCAGTTTTTTTAAATGTCACACTTGAAATCATTTCTCCACCACCTTGATAAGGGGGTAGAGCTTCTAGTAACTCCGATTTTCCATAAAGAAATCCAACACCTGTTGGACCACAAAGTTTATGTGCTGAGGCAACATAATAATCTACATTTATTTCTGATAAATTAATTTTAAAGTGAGCTGCTCCCTGGGCTCCATCTAGTAAAACTTTTGAGTTATTCTTATGTGCTAGTTCTATTATTTCTTCAATTGGATTTATTGTACCTAAAGAATTTGAAACATGATTTATAGAAACAAACTTTACATTCTTATTCAACATAGTCTTGAAAGTATCAATATCAAGTGAGCCTTCTTTATTAATAGGAATTACTTTTAATTTTGCATCTGTTTTTTCACAAAGAATCTGCCAAGGAACAATATTTGAATGATGTTCCATTTCAGATACAATTAATTCATCTGAACTATTAATTTGGGATTCTAAACCTGAAGAAACAATGTTTATCCCATGTGTTGTCCCAGAAGTAAATATTACTTCATGATTGTTCTTAATCCCAAAATGTTTTTGAATTATTTTTCTTGATAGTTCATATTGATTTGTAGCATCTGTGCTTAAAGAATGAAGCCCTCTATGAATATTCGAATTATATTGTTCATAATAATCTACAATTTTTTGTATAACTTGTTTTGGTGTCTGAGAGGTTGCAGCATTGTCAAAATAAACTAGATCAGTGCCATTGATCTTTTTATTTAAGATTGGAAAGTCTTCCCTTATTTTATAGATATTTTTCATTTATAAGTCAAATCCCAAATTAACCCCAAGTTTAGAGGCAATTAATTTTTTTATTCTTTTATTTAGATTTGGGATTCTTACACTTTCAAGAACATTATTTGCAAAACCATATGTTAGCAATGCTTTTGCTTCCTTTTCTGGAATACCTCTTGAATTGAGATAAAATAGAACCTGTTTATCTAATTGCCCAACTGTACAACCATGAGAACACTTAACATCATCTGCAAAAATTTCTAATTGAGGTTTTGTGTTAATCTTTGATTTATCACTGATTAAAATATTATTATTCTGTTGAAAAGCATTAGTTTTTTGAGCTTCTTTTTCAACTATTATCCTTCCATTAAAAACTCCAACTGAGCTATCAGAAAAAATACCCTTATAATCTTGATGACTCTCACAATTAGGTTTTGCATGATTTACAAGAGTATTGTGATCAACATGTTGCCTAGACTCTAAAATAGTTAAACCTTTTAATGTTGAAGAAATATTTGATCCTTTATGATAAAACCTTAAATTATTTCTTGTAAGATTACCTCCAAAAGAAAAAGTGTGAACACTTACATTACTATCTTTGTCCTGACTAATAAATGTATTATCAATTAGAGAAGAACTTAGTAAATCATTTTGAATTTTATAGTAATCAATAAATGAATTGCTCTCTGCATAAATTTCAGTTACACTATTTGTCACAACTTTATGTTCTGATAAGGATTGATGTCTTTCAATAATTTGAACATTTGAATTACTCTCAGTTATAATTAAATTTCTAGGTTGTAACCATATTGAATTCTGGACTCCAGTTGAAAAATGCAAAATTTGAATTGGATCTTCTGGTTCAACATTCTTAGGAATTAATATATAAGCACCTTCTTTTGTATAGGATGTATTTAATGAAGATAAGCTATCATTCTCTGGAACAATTTTATTGAAATATTTTTTTACAGTTTGTTTATATTTTGACTTAGAAATAGCAGCAGACAAAACACAGATATCCATCCCATCATGAGTAGTTTTTGAAAGAAAAGGACTATAAACACCATCAATAAATACTAATTTAAATGAATCTATATCATTTAAAAAATACCTTTTAATGTCCTTTAATTCAACATTACTATCTGAAATTGGGCTAAGATGATAATCCTTCTGAACTATTGAAGCAAGTGATGTATACTTCCATAATTCATCACTTTTATTAGGGAAGCCGTCTTTCTCAAATCTTTTTAAAGCATTCTTTCGATATTTATGGATAGGATGTAATAAATCAACATCTTGTTCAAAAGCTAAATGAGAATCTAATAATTTTTCTTTAAAATCCATCTTTTATTTTATCTCTTTTTTTAACCAATCGTATCCTTTATCCTCAATCCTCTTTGCTAAGGATTGGTCTCCTGACTTAATAACTTTCCCATCTAAAATCACATGAACAAAGTCAGGTACTATATAATCAAGCAGTCTTTGGTAATGAGTTATAACTAAGACTGCATTATTATCATTACTATACTTAATTACACCATTTGCAACAATTTTAAGCATATCAATATCTAAACCTGAATCTGTTTCATCTAAAACAGCAAGTTCTGGCTCCATCATTGCCATCTGAAAAATTTCATTTCTCTTTTTCTCTCCACCTGAAAAGCCTTCATTAAGCGATCGTGATAATAATTTTGAATCAATATCAAGAAGTGAAGATTTTTCTCTTATTTTTTTTAGCATTTCTCTTGAACTCATTTCATCAAGTCCTTTTGCTTTTCTAGATTCGTTTATTGCAGTTTTAATAAAATTTGTAACTGTTAATCCAGGTATTTCAACAGGGTATTGAAAAGACATAAAAATTCCCTCATGAGCTCTTTCAGAAGCACTTAACTCATTAATTTCATTAGATTTAAAATAGATATTACCTTTGGTTATCTCATAATCTTCATGCCCTGTAATTACATTAGCCAATGTGCTTTTCCCAGAACCGTTTGGCCCCATAAGTGCATGGATTTCTCCCTTATTAACTTTTAAATTAATCCCTTTTAAGATTGATTTTCCCTCAATTTCACAATGTAAATTATTTATTTCTAACATAATAGATTTTTTATCCTACTGAACCTTCTAATGAAATTTCTAGAAGTTTTTTTGCTTCAACTGCAAATTCCATTGGTAACTTATTTAAAACCTCAGCACTAAAGCCCTTAACAATTAAAGCAATTGCCTTCTCAGTATCAATTCCTCTTTGATTACAATAAAATATTTGATCCTCTCCTATTTTACTTGTTGTTGCTTCATGTTCAATTTGAGCTGTTTTATTTTGAGCCTCAATGTATGGGTATGTATGAGATCCACAATTATTTCCCATTAATAGAGAATCACATTGTGAAAAGTTTCTAGCATTTTCTGCACGGGGTGAAATTTTTACAAGTCCCCTATAACTTGCTTGTGATTTTCCTGCACATATACCTTTTGAAATAATAGTACTCTTAGTGTTTTTTCCAAGATGAATCATCTTTGTTCCTGTATCTGCTTGCTGAAAGTTATTTGTAACTGCAATAGAATAAAATTCTCCAACAGAATCATTCCCTTTTAATATACAAGAAGGATACTTCCAAGTAACAGCTGAGCCTGTTTCAACTTGGGTCCATGATATTTTTGCTCTATCATGGCAAATTCCTCTTTTAGTTACAAAATTATAGACTCCCCCTCTTCCTTTTTTATCTCCAGGGTACCAGTTTTGTACCGTAGAATATTTTATCTCTGCATCATCATGAGCAATCAACTCAACGACTGCTGCATGTAATTGATTTTCATCTCTAGATGGTGCTGTACAGCCCTCTAGATAACTCACATAACTTCCCTTATCAGCAATTAAAAGAGTTCGCTCAAACTGTCCAGTTCCTGCTTGATTAATTCTAAAATAAGTTGACAGCTCCATTGGACACTTAACTCCTTTTGGTATATAACAAAACGACCCGTCAGAAAAGACAGCAGAGTTTAAAGCTGCATAATAATTGTCTTTTTGAGGGACAACTGTTCCTATATATTTCCTTACTAATTCAGGATGATTTTGGATTGCCTCAGAAATTGAACAAAAAATAATTCCTTTTTCTGATAAAGTGTCTTTAAATGAAGTTGCAACTGAAACAGAATCAATAACCACATCCATTGCTACTCCACTTAGTTTCTTTTGTTCATCAATAGAGATACCAAGTTTATTAAATGTTTTAATAATTTCAGGATCCACATCATCTAATGATTTTAAGTTTTGTTTTTTCTTAGGCGCAGAATAATAAGAGATGTTTTGAAAATTAGGTTTTTCATATTTCAAACTTGACCAGTCAGGTTCTACCATATCTTTCCATGACTTATATGATTCAAGACGCCATTCTGTCATCCAGTTTGGTTCATTTTTCTTTTCAGAGATTTTTCTAACTACCTCTTCATTAAGTCCAATAGGAAATGTTTCAGAGTCAATCTTTGTATAAAAACCATATTCATACTCTTTAGTCTCTAAACTTTTCTTTAATTCTTCTTCTGTATAAGCCATTATATTAATACTTAATTCTAGTTGCAAATATACAACATATCAAGACTTTTTAGAGTATTTTTGAATATGGAAAAAGAAGAAGCAAACATAGAAAATGAACTTTCTAATATTGGAGAAACTGCTTTAATAAAAAAAATAACTAAATCTTTTAAACTATCTAATAAATCTAGTATTCTTGGGATAGGAGATGATGCAGCCCTAATTAATTTTGATCAAAAAGAAATTGTTGTTTCTAAAGATATACTGGTAGAAGGGGTACATTTTGATTTAAGCTATATGCCTTTAAAACACTTGGGATATAAATCTATTGTTGTCAATGTATCAGATATACTATCTATGAACGCAAACCCTTCACAAGTATTAGTATCAATTGCAGCTTCAAACAGATTTAAGGTAGACGCAATGGAAGCAATTTATGATGGTATCAATGCTGCATGTTCTGAATATAATCTGGATTTAGTTGGAGGAGATACAACATCAAGTAATAAAGGACTTATAATATCCGTTACTTGCATAGGAAGTGTTGACAAAAAGAAAGCAGTAAAAAGATCTGGTGCTTCAGATGGAGATGTTATTGTTATTAGCGGTAATCTTGGTGGGTCATACATGGGACTGCAAATTTTAGAAAGAGAAAAGTCAGTCTTTGAGGTTAACCCTAATTCTCAACCTAATTTATCAGAATACACATATTGTATTCAAAGACAACTAAAACCAGAAGCAAGAAAAGATGTAATCAAGGTATTAGATGAACTAAATATTATCCCTACATCTATGATTGATATTAGTGATGGCTTATCCACAGAAATCCATCACTTGTCTAATTCTTCAAACATATCAATTCATATTCATGAAGAGAAAATTCCTATCTCTGATGATACTAAAAATGTTTGCAATGAATTTAAAATAAATCCTACGGTAGCTGCTTTAAATGGAGGTGAAGATTATGAATTATTATTCACCCTTTCAGAAAAAAATTCACAAAAAATAAAAGACAATCCCTTATTAACAATTTTAGGGAGTTGCACTAAGAAGAAAAATGACAACTGTATGATTACTAGTATTGGTCAAAAGATTAATATCGGTAGTGAAGGTTGGGATCCATTTAATAAAAAATAAATGCTATCCAAGCGCTACATCTAAAGACATCATTATAATAAACCCTCCAATAAATCCTAAAGTGGCAATATCTGTATATTTATCTAGCTGCGTCTCGGGTATAACTTCTTCTACAACTACAAAGATCATTGCGCCAGCCGCAAAAGCAAGTGCATAAGGAAGAAGAGGTGTAAAAAAAGTAACTGCAACGGCACCTATTACTCCGGCTATTGGCTCTACAATTGCAGATAGCTGACCATACCAAAAACTTTTTAACTTAGACACCCCTGACCTTCTTAATGGCATTGCTACTGCAATTCCTTCTGGAAAATTTTGTAACCCAATACCAAATGCTAGAACTACTGCACCAGCAATTGATGCTTCTGGGATACCAGATGCTACTCCACCAAACAAAACTCCAATAGCAAGTCCTTCTGGAATATTATGAAGAGTAATTGCTAAAACTAATAATGTTGTTCTTCTCCAAGGTGTCTTAATACCCTCACTTTTTTTAAAATTTATATGGATATGAGGAAGGATTTTGTCGAGTCCAAAAATAAATAATGCTCCAAGACCAAATCCAATTGCAGATGGCATAACTTTAACAAATCCCTCTCCAGCACTCATTTCAATAGCCGGAGATAATAAACTCCAAAAACTTGCTGCTACCATAACACCCCCTGTAAAACCCAACATTCCATCTAATGTCATTCTGCTCATTGATTTAAAAAGGAATACTGAGGAGGCACCAAGTCCAGTAATCCCCCAAGTAAAAAGGGTAGCATATAAAGCTCCTTGAATTGGATCTAATTGTGAAAAATATTCAATAATTTCATTCATATTTGTAAAAAATCAACAAGTTCTTATTACTTTGAAATTTATTAGTTTGCTAAATTAAGCTAATTCATCAATACTCACAATAGGGTTTTTAAGAAACCCTATTAATTAATGAAGAACAGTAATCTTTTAAAACACTTTTTTTATTTTTTTCTAAGTCTAGATCATTAATCAAGTTAATTGAAATGTCATGGTACTTTTTGATGTAATCTTCTAGGATTTTTTTCGAACCTGATGATATATAAAAAGTTTTGATCTTGTCAATTCTTTCCTCTTTGCTTATCTCTAAAGAATTAAATGTATTTAGAAATAATTCTTTTTGCTCTCCTTCTAGATTTTCTTTTGATAATATATATAAAAGGGTTTTCTTCTTCTCTATGATATCACCTCCTATTTTTTTCCCAAAATCTTTTGATTGACCAAACGAATCTAAATAGTCATCTTCAAGCTGAAAAGCTATTCCTAAATTTTTACCAATTTCATATAAGGTTTGAACATTATTCTCTGAAGCTTCTGAAACTATTCCTCCAAATTTGAAACTACATGCTATAAGCTCTGCAGTTTTTAATTCAATCATTTTAAAATAGTGCTTAATTTGAATATTATTTTGAGCAGAAAAGTCTATATCATATCGTTGTCCTTCACAAACAAGTCTTGCTGTTTTATTTAACTCTTTTGATAAATCAATATATGTTTGATCTTTGTAATTACTTAATAAATCATAGGACAAGATTAACATTACATCTCCTGATAGAATTGCTGTATTGTTATTCCATTTATCATTTATTGTTTTGGCACCTCTTCTGATTATTGCATTATCCATTATATCGTCATGGACAAGAGTGAAGTTATGAAAGATCTCAATAGAAGCTGCTGCAGGAAGAGCCTTATCTATTTTACCAGAAAAAAGTTCAGATATAAAAAGTGTAAATACTGGCCTGACCCTTTTACCTCCATTTTGTAAAATATACTTAACTGGGTCATATAAATTCTTGGGATCATCAAATGATAAATTTTTATCAATATATTCATTTAAATGGTTGATATAATTCTTGAATTTGCCCATGTTACTATTTAGTAAAAATACATTATTTTTCAATTGATGTTAAGGCTTTCTTTAATACTACTCCTGTTGACTGAGACAGCTTTCAGTCAGAATGATTTGATTAGTTTATCTATTGACGAGGCTGCAGAAGCAGGAAGAGCATTAATTATGTTTTCTGTAAAAAGATCTGAAACAAACAATGTTATAAGAGGTCTTAGTCTTTTACCTCCTGAATCCAATATATATTTTACTGGATCATACAGGCTTTTTGGATTATTGTAATCTATTTCTTTTTTTAGAAATTCATTAAAGATTTTTATATAGTTTGTCATTCCCATTAATTCAAAAATAATCATACTATTTAATTTATTGTTAATTTTTTACTAATCATTTGTTTAATTCATCTGTTTAACTTTACTTTGCACTATAAACACAAGGGTTGGAAGCTAAATATTCAAATACCGGAATAAAAATCAAAGATGCAGCTAAATGTCTTTTCTTAAAAAAAGGATATAGTGCAACTACAACTAGAGAGATTGCAAAAGAATCAAGTATAAATCTGGCCCTACTAAATTATTACTTCACGAGTAAAAGAAAGCTTTTTGAAATCATAATGCTTGAAACGATTCGTGATTTTATGAGTAAAATGGTTGAAGTTTATAATGATGAAAAAACTACACTTGAGGAAAAACTTAAGTTAACAAGCTCAAAATATATTGATATGATAATTGCAGAGCCTCACCTGCCAATGTTTGTTGTAAATGAATTAAAAAACAACCCTTCTTCTGTCCTAAAAATTATAAGAGGAAAGATGATTATGGAATCTAAACTAGTTGATCAATATAATGATGGTGTGAAAAAAGGACTTTATAAAAAAGGAGATCCCATTCATTTTGTAACAAATATTTTAAGCTTAATTGTCTTTCCATTTATAAGTAGTCCAATAATAATTAAAATGAAAAAATTGAGTAGAAAAGAATTTAATGAAATGATGAATGAGCGTAAAAAATTAATTCCAAAATGGGTAATACAAATGATTAAAAAATGAAAAAAATATTATTATTTATTGCATTCACAAGTTATGGTTTTTCACAAGGCGAAATAACTAGCTTAAGCATAGATGAGGCTATTGAGTATGGTATAAAAAATAATCGAAATCTCTTGAATGCTGAACGAGAAATTTTAATGGCATATAATGAAAAATGGAAAACAATTGCAACTGGGTTACCTCAAATAACAGCAAAATTAGACTATTCAAATTATATTGAATTACCCACTTCTCTTATCCCTTTAGAAAAATTTGGAGGACCCCCTGGGGAGTTTTCAGAAGTTCAATTTGGACTTGAGCAAACGGCTTTTGGCTCAATGAGAATGGAACAGCAAATTTTTGATGGATCATGGATAGTGGGTCTTCAAGCAACTAAAGTTTATCTTGAAACATCAAAAAACTTTTATGAAAAAACACTTCTCGAAGTTAAAGAAGGGGTAATTAAATTATACAGTCTTGTTTCAATTTTAAAAGAAGGTGTTAGTTTGTTAGAAAATAATGTTGAAAATTTCAAAAAAGATTTTTATGAGATCTCCGAACTTTATAATAATGGATTTGAAGAAATTGAAAATGTCGAACAAATTAAAATCACACTAGCGCAATCTGCATTTTTACTAAAGCAAACAGAGAAAACATACGATAATCAATTGGACTTATTAAAATTAATTCTTGGAATAAAAATTGAAGATCAATTAGTATTGACAACAAACTTTGAAGAACTTATATCTGGTGATATTATCTTTAATAAATCTATAGTTGACTTTATACCAGAGAATAATATTGAAATAAAAATTTCAAAAAACACCTTTGATACAAAGAAACTTGAATATAAGTTAGAGCAATCAAAAAGATTACCAAAGATTACAGGGTTTTATAGTAATTCTTTTACAGGATATAATGACGATTTTAAATTTTTGCAAAGTGACCAAAAATGGTTTGGCTCATCTCTATTTGGAATTAATCTTAAAGTTCCAATATTTTCATCTCTAGGATTAAGAGCTTCCTCTCAAAAGGCTAAGTATGCAATGAACCAGGCTGAGACAAGTTATGTTGATCAAAAAGAAAGAATATATGCTCTGGTTAAGCAAAAACTTAATGATTATCTGTTAGCTTTGGATTCCTATAATATTGATAAGGAAAACATGTTACTGTCCCAATCTATCGAAGAAAAAAATTCTATAAAATTTTTTGAAGGAATGGTCTCTTCATTTGAATTAAGACAAGCACAAAATCAACTTTTAAATGCTCAACAAAAATATCTAAACTCAGTAATCAATTTAATCTCTATTAATGCTGAGCTAGAAACTCTATTTAATAAACCTACTACAGTAAAATGAAAAAATTAATAATAACTCTTTCTCTAATCTTCCTTCTTGGATGTAACTCTTCTCGAAACTCTTCAATTGATGATCTTATTAATAAAGGGGATCTTGAAACCTTAAGAAAAAAGAAAAAAGAATATGTTGATATAATGAATGATTTGAGATTAGACTTAAATCAAATTAATAATGGCATAACATTATTAGATGAGAATGAACAAATCCAAGTAATTTCAAAATTTAATGTTATTGAAAAAGAATTTAAAACCTATGTTAAATTACAAGCAACCCTTAAGACCAGAAAAAACGTTGTAATACTTTCAGAATTTCAAGGTCAATTAAAAAATTTATTTGTTATAGAAGGTCAACTTGTTAAAAAGGGTGCGCTTCTTGCAGAAATTAATGATTCTGGATTAGAAGAACAGTTAGATCAAATGTTAATTCAAGCAAATTTTACAAAAGACAATTTCGATAGAGTAAAAAGGTTATGGGAGAAAAACATCGGGTCAGAAATGCAGTTTTTAAAAGCGAAAAGTGACTTTGAAAAAAGTAAGAAGATGGTTGATCAGATTAGAGATCAGCTTTCAAAAACAAAGATTTACGCTCCTTTTAATGGAGAAATTGATGAAATCATATCAAATTTAGGATCTAACCTTGTGCCTGGCTCTCCAATACTTAGAGTAGTCAATCTTGACATAATATATGCAGAAGCTCAAGTCCCTGAAAAATATGTTTCGTCAATCTCTCTAGGGACAGAAGCTATAGTATCTATTCCTCTTTTGAATAAAGAAGTGACTTCAAAAATTGTACAAACTGGAAACTTTATTAATCCTAATAATAGAACATTTAGAATTGAAGCTCCTGTTGAAAATAAGGACAAGAGAATAAAACAAAATCTTAACGCTAGAATTAAAATAAAAAATTATAGCAATTCTAAAGCCAAAGTTGTTCCTCTTAGAGTTCTAAGAGAAGATGCTTCTGGGAAACCATATCTGTACAAATTAGTTACAACTGATAAAAAAGACATTTTTCTAACAGTCAAAAGTTTTGTGGAAATAGGGAATAGTTATAATGAAGAAATTGAGATAACCACCGGGTTATCTTTAGGAGATGTTATAGTTCTTGAAGGTGCTAATAATGTTGAAGATAATCAAAGAGTTAGAGTTATAGAATAAGTTGGTATAATGAATGTAAAAAATAAAGAGTTCTTTCTTTCCAGCTGGGCAATAAATAATAAAACTATTATTTATGTCATAATGGTATTATTCTTATTATCAGGGATTACTGCATATAAAACTATGCCTAGAGAACTTTTTCCTGAAGTTAATTCAACTAATATTTTTGTAACAACAATATTCCCAGGTAATACTGCTGAAGAAATTGAGAAACTAATAACTGACCCTCTTGAAGAAGAATTACGAGGTGTTAAAGATTTAAATGAAATAAAATCAAGTTCTAGTGAAGGAATTTCTGTAATAAATATTGAATTTGATGATGATATAACTACTGAGCTGGCTAGACAAAGAACTAAAGATTTAGTAGACAATGTAATTGTTAAAGCAGATTGGCCAATATATAATAATGCAAAAATAGATCCTAGTATTTTTGAATTTGATGTAGCAGAAAGATATCCTGTTCTTAATATTAGTATGGTTGGAGATTTTCCTGTTGAGGATTTCAAAAATTATGCTGAGTATCTAGAAAAAAGAATTGAACAATTACCTCAAATCAAAACAGTAGAAATACGGGGGATACAAACTTTCGAAGTTGAAGTTGCTGTAGATCCATATAGAATGGCAGCTTCAAGAACAAGCTTTAAAAATATTATTGATGCTATTTCTGCTGAAAATATAACCATCTCTGCGGGTAGCTTAATTACTGATGGCCAAAGAAGAAATCTTAAAGTAATTGGTGAAGTTAATGACCCTGAAAAATTAAGAAAGTTTATTGTAAACCGAGATAATGGTCCAGTCTATCTTGAGGATGTTGCAAAAGTATCTTTCAGGGAAAAAGAAGCTACTTCTTTTACCAGATCATTCGAAGAGAAAACAGTAATGCTTGAGGTTACTAAAAGAGGAGGAGAAAATGCAATTTTTGCATCAAATTCAATTCAAGAGATAATTAGTGAAGCTCAAGAAAAAGTCTTTCCAAAAAGCCTTCAAGTAATAATTCAAAATGATCAATCTGATTATACAATTAATGCTGTAAATGATTTAATGAATAATTTAATTTTTGGAATCATTTTAGTTGTCACTGTCTTAACATTTTTCTTAGGACTTAGAAATGCTCTTTTTGTAGGGTTTGCAATACCAATGTCAATGTTTATGTCATTAATGATTCTCTCTTACTTTGGATTTACATTAAATAGGATGGTTTTATTTGGTCTTGTTATGGGATTAGGTCTATTGGTTGATAACGGGATAGTTGTTGTAGAGAACATATACAGACTAATGGCAAAAGAAGGGATGTCAAGAATTCAAGCTGCAAAAGCTGGAGTAGGAGAAGTTGCTATGCCAATTATAGTATCAACTGCAACTACAATAGCAGCATTTATTCCCCTAGGTGGATGGCCGGGAATGATAGGTGAATTCATGATTTTTTTCCCAATAACATTATCAGCAATTCTAGGGTCATCATTGATTGTTGCAATATTTTTTAATTCCATGCTAGTATCAAGTTTTATGGATCTTAGTGAGAAAGAGATTAGCAGAAGAAATTTAATCAGGATGACATATATTTTAGGTGGATTTGCATTAGTATTTGTGGTATTCAAAGACACAAGAGCAATTGGATCTTTATTAATATTTATTTGCGGGTTGTTTTGGTTATATAAATATCTAATTAAAGAGCTTGCATTAAATTTTCAAAATACATTTCTAGTTAAACTTGAAAATTTATATGATGGGTTTTTAAAGTATGCGCTATCAGGTATAAAACCATATCTTTTCTTAGGGGGAACTGTTTTAATGTTATTTTTCTCATTACTATTATTAAATATTTTTCCTCCTATAGTAGAATTCTTTCCTGATAATGAGCCAAGACAGATATTAGTTTATGTAGAATATCCTGAAGGAACTGATATTAATAAAACAAATAGTACTTCTATATTAATTGAAGATGAAATTTATAAGGTTGTTAATGATGATAAATATCTAGATTCTGGTTATAATTTTATGATAGAATCTTCAATAGCTCAAGTAGGAGAAGGAGCTGGTAACCCACAAACATCTGCTGGAGGTACAGGGGAAATCCCACATAAAGCTTTAATTACTTTAACTGCGAGAGAATTCAAATACAGAAGAGGACTCTCCAGTGAGGATTTAAGAAAAGATATACAGGTTCAACTTTTAGAAAAATTTCCTGGAATAGCACTTTCTGTTGAAAAAATTCAAGAAGGGCCACCAACAGGGTACCCAGTTAATATTGAACTCTATGGGGAAGACTATGAGGAACTTGTAGAATCAGCTATATCAATGAGAAATTTCTTGAATGAAGAGAACATTGAAGGAATCGAGCAATTAAAAATAAATGTCACAAAAAGTAAACCAGGAATTGAGTTTTTAGTAGACAGAGAAAAAGCTGGCGAGCTTGGTATTCCAACTGGTTTAGTTGGACAAACTTTAAGAAATTCAATTATTGGTACAAAAGCGGGAATCTATAAAGAAAAAGGAGAGGATTACGATATAAATGTCCGTTTCAGTGAAGAATATAAAAATGATATTAATGCATTAATAAACCAAAATATTGTTTTTAGAGATCAGTCTAATGGAAAAATAAAAGAGATTCCAATTGTTTCTGTAGTTGACAAAAAAAATACTACTTCATTTAATGCAATTAAACATATTGATCTTGAAAGGGTTGTAACATTATATTCATCTATTTTAGCTGGGTCTAATGCTCAGCAGGTAGTAAATAATATAATAATTGCACTAACTGGACATGAAACATCTGAGGGTGTTAACTATAGATTTACTGGAGAAATTAAAGAGCAAGCTGAGAATCAATCTTTTTTATCAAGAGCCTTAATTACTGCATTAGGTTTTATTGTTTTATTACTTGTTTTTCAATTCAGTTCAATATCAAAACCTATGATTGTTTTAATTTCAATAATATTAAGTTTTACAGGAGTTCTTTTAGGCATAGTAATATTTAATATGAAGTTTAGTATTCTTATGACAATGCTTGGAATAATTTCACTAGCAGGTGTAATAGTTAATAATGCTGTTGTTCTTATAGACTATACTCAACTACTGTTTGATAGAAAAAAACTGGATTTAAATCTATCTAAAAACACTTTATTAGATAAAGAAACAGCTCTTAGTCTAATAGTTCAAGCTGGTGGAGCAAGATTAAAACCAGTGTTATTAACAGCAATCACAACTATTTTTGGTCTAATACCTCTAGCCACTGGACTAAATATTGATTTCTTTAGTCTATTTGGATCATGGGATCCTAATATTTATATTGGAGGAGATAATGTTATATTTTGGGGTCCTCTTGCATGGACTGTGATATTTGGATTATCCTTTGCGACTTTCCTTACTCTAATTGTTGTCCCATCTATATACTACATAGTTCATTGTCTAAAGTTAAAACTTAAGAATATCTAGTTATATTTATAATAATTTAATATGTATAGAACAAACAATTGTGGTGAGTTAAACTCAAGTTTTGTTGATCAAGAGGTTAAGCTTTCAGGATGGGTTAATAAAATTCGAACAAAAGGTTTCATTATATGGATTGACCTAAGAGATAGATATGGAATCACTCAACTAGTTTTTGATAAAGAAAGAACAGATACATCAGTTTTTGAAGCTGCAAATAAACTGGGCAGAGAATTTGTTATTGAAGTTGATGGAAAAGTTATAAAAAGAAAAGACTTTAATAAAAATATAAGCACAGGAGAAATTGAAATATTAGTGTCAAATCTTAAAATTTTAAACTCGTCAATTACACCCCCATTTACATTAGAAGATCAAACAGATGGAGGTGATGAATTAAGAATGAAATTTAGATATCTTGATCTCAGGAGAGAGCCAATAAAAACAAACTTGATTTTTAGAAATAGGCTTTCACTAGAAGTAAGAAATTATTTATCTGATAATGGATTTCTTGATATTGAAACACCTTATTTAATAAAATCTACACCAGAAGGAGCTAGAGATTTTGTTGTTCCTTCAAGAATGCATCCTGAACACTACTATGCTCTTCCTCAATCTCCACAAATATTCAAGCAACTTATAATGATTGGTGGACTTGATAAATATTATCAAATTGTAAAATGTTTTAGAGATGAAGACCTAAGAGCTGATAGACAGCCTGAGTTTACCCAAATTGACTGTGAAATGTCTTTTGTTAATGAGTCTGATGTTTTAAAGCAATTTGAAGGTTTAATTTTACATTTATTAAAAAAGTTTGGAAAACCAGTAAATAATAGTTTTCCAAAACTTACATATAAAGATGCTCTAGAGAATTACGGTTCAGATAAACCTGATTTAAGATTTGATATCAAAATCAATGAAATTACAGATACTGTCAAGGGTAAAAATTTTAACATATTTGATAATGCTGAATATATAGGATGTCTAGTCTTACCTGAAAAGGCTGAATTATCAAGAAAAGAGATTGACAACCTTACTGAATGGGTTAAAAGACCACAAATTGGAGCCAATGGTATTTTATGGATTAAAAATAGTGGTGATAATTCTATTAAGTCATCTTTTGATAAATTTTTCACATCTGATGATTTAAAAAGCTTAATTAAAAATCTTGGAAGCAAATCAGGAGATCTTATACTGATAATGGCAGGAACCAAAAAAGAAACTCTTGAACATCTTGGAACTCTCAGATTAGAAATAGGTAAGAGATATGATTATATTAACTATGATTTGTTTTGTCCAGCTTGGATAACCGCCTTTCCACTTTTTGAATATGATGATGAAGAAAAGAAGTTTAAATCAACGCATCATCCTTTTACATCTCCAAACGAGGAAAGTCTAGAGTTATTAAATTCAAATCCAGAAAATGTTATTGCAAATGCATACGATCTAGTTTTAAATGGGAATGAAATTGGTGGTGGTTCAATTAGGATTCATGATTATAATATCCAAATGAAAATATTTGAAATTCTTGGAATGTCAAAAAAAGAATATGAAAGTCAATTTGGATTTTTAATTGAAGCTCTTAAATATGGAGCACCTCCTCATGGGGGAATTGCATTTGGACTAGATAGATTAGCTGCTGTTCTTAATAATAAAGATGTAATAAGAGATTTTATTGCTTTCCCGAAAAATAATAGTGGAAAAGATCTAATGATTGATGCTCCTGCAAGACTTACTAAAGATCAACTTAAGGATATGACAAAAAAATAATGGGACTTTACAGTAAAAAAATAATAATAAAGATACTTTCTATTATACTTTTTGGCGGAATATTGTTTGGTGTTTACTATAGAGAAATAATTGAAACTTCTATAGGGGATAAAATTATAGGGTTCTTTGTAATTTTTGGAGCATTTATCTTCATGCCTTTATTTTTAGTTTATAGGCTTAAAGGGAAAAAATTCGAAGATTATACTTTAAGTGATAAGAATCTTAAAAAGATGAGGAAAAAGTCTGGTAAGAATTAATTTCTTAATTTCTTAAAAAACTTATCAATCAAATCCTTTGATTCTAATTCTAAAACACCTGATTTTTCTTGAATTTTTTTATCTAACTGTATTTTTTGACTCTTATATCCTTTTTCAGGGTCATCTACAGCATAAACAATCCTAGAAATTTTTGACCAGTAAATAGCTCCATAACACATTATACAAGGTTCTAGTGTGGTATATAAAGTACACCCCTGTAGATATTTAGAATTAAGATAGTCGCTAGCTGATGTTATTGCTAATATTTCAGCATGAGCTGTAGAATCATTTAATAACTCTACCATATTATACGCTCTTGAAATTATATTATTTTCGTAAACAACTACAGCCCCAACAGGAACCTCATTGTTTTCTTTTGCTAATTTAGCTTGAGACAAAGCAAACTTCATAAAATAAGTGTCATTCTTAACCATATTTACTAAATTACAAAAAGACTCTATTAAATAAACGAAGTTATATATTTGTATGATTCTGTTAAGTTTATTTATGTTGACATTATAAACTAAAATGCTGAAAAATGAGCGATAAAAAAAAGCTATTTTTATTAGATGCTTATGCTTTAATCTATAGGGGATATTATGCATTTATAAAAAATCCTAGAATTAATTCTAAAGGACTTGATACTTCAGCTATTCTTGGTTTTATGAATTCCTTATTTGAAATAATCCGATCTCAAAAACCTGATTATATAGGTGTTGCTTTTGATAAAGGTGGTTCAGTTTCTAGATCAGAAATGTTTACTGAATATAAAAGTAATAGAGACAAAACTCCTGAACCAATAATAATGGCAATTCCTTATATAAAAAATATACTTGATGGAATGAATATTCCTATTCTTGAACAAGAAGGGTTTGAAGCTGATGACATTATTGGAACAGTTGCAAAAAAAGCTGAGAAAAAGAATTTTAAAGTATTTATGGTAACTCCTGACAAAGATTTTTCTCAGTTAGTATCAGAAAATATATTCTTATGCAAACCTGCACGAATGGGGAATGGAATGGAAATTTTGGGGACTAAAGAGGTAAACGAAAAGTTTGAGGTTGATTCACCTGAACAAGTTATAGACTTTCTTGGAATGATGGGGGACTCTGTTGATAATATTCCTGGTTTACCCGGTGTAGGTGAAAAAACAGCAAAAAAATTTTTAAAGGAATATGGATCTCTGGAAAATCTCTTATCAAATTCTCACTTAATTCCTGGGAAACTTGGTGAAAAAATTACAAACAATAAAGAGCTGGGAATAATTTCTAAAGAGCTAGCAAAAATAATACTAGATGTCCCTATAAATTATAATTTAAAGGACTTCAAACTTACAGAACCTAATAAGGAAAAGGTGCTTGAAGTATTTGATGAATTAGAGTTTAGAAGAATTAAAGAAACTTTTTTTAAAATTTATGGCACTGAAAGACAGACTGATAATTCAGCAGATAAGCAAGTCTCAATTCAAACAAATCTTTTTGATCAAAATAACTATAATCAAGATTCATATACTAAATCAAACTTAAGTTCTTTAAATAGTCAATATCAGTTTATTGATAATGTTGAAGAATTAAAGTTGTTTACAAATAAAGTAATGAAGCAAAGTATTGTTTCTTTTGACACAGAGACTGAAAATTTAAATTCATTAGAAACAAAACTTGTTGGAATCTCTTTTTCATGGGAGAAACATACTGGATATTTTGTTTCATTTAGTAATGAAAAAGAGAAAAACACTGAATTTATAGAATTATTAAAACCTTTTTTTGAAAGCAATAAGATTGAAAAAGTAGGACACAACTTAAAGTTTGATATTAAGGTTCTATTTAAATATGGTGTCAATGTTTGTGCTCCAATATATGATACAATGATAGCTCATTATATAATTAATCCAGATATAAGACATAATCTTGATTCTCTCTCCGAATCTTATCTTAATTATTCTCCAATATCAATTGAAGACTTGATTGGCAAAAGGGGGAAAAATCAAAAAAACATAAGAAATATCTCTATTGAAGAAATTACTAGATACTCTGTTGAAGATCCTGATTTATGTCTCCAACTAAAAGAAATTTTTGACAAAGAAATTAAAACTAATAATCTGAATGAAATTTTTTCTGAAATAGAACTCCCAATCATAGAAGTCTTGTCATTTATGGAGAAGGAAGGAATCAAAATAGATAAAAAATATTTAAAAAGTCTCGAGGATGATTTTCAAAATGAATTGACTGTCTTGGAAAATAAAATATTTAAGGAATCTGGAGAGAATTTTAATTTAAATTCTCCAAAACAATTAGGTGAAATCCTCTTTAATAAATTAAAGCTTGTTAGTAATCCTAAAAAAACAAAAACAGGTCAATTTTCAACCTCTGAGGAAATATTATCAGCATTAGCTAAAGATCATCAAATTATATCAAATATTCTTGAGTGGAGATCATTAGATAAACTCCTTAGCACATACGTTAAAGCCTTGCCTAATGAGATAAATTCAAATACTGGAAGAATTCATACAAAATTTAATCAAGCAGTTGCCTCAACTGGAAGATTAAGCAGTAATAACCCAAATCTTCAAAATATTCCAATTAGAACTGAAAATGGTCAAAAAATAAGAAAAGCATTTACCCCTAGAGATAAAGACTTTATCCTAATGTGCGCTGATTACTCTCAAATTGAATTAAGAATAATAGCCTCATTAAGTGGAGATGTTAATATGATTGATGCATTTAATAAGGGTGAGGATATCCACACATCGACAGCTTCAAGAATCTTTAATGTCCCGCATAATGAAGTGACTAGAGAGCAAAGGAGTAATGCTAAGACTGTTAATTTTGGTATCATATACGGTATCTCTGCGTTTGGACTAAGCCAGCAAACAAATTTAAATAGAAAAGAATCTAAAATCCTAATTGATAATTACTATGAAAATTATCCAACTCTTAAAGAATATATGTCAAAACAGATAGATTTTGCAAGAGAAAATGGATATGTTGAAACATTAATGGGTAGGAGAAGATATTTAACCAATATTAATTCACAAAATGGTATGATTAGAAGTGCTGATGAGAGAAATGCAATAAATGCCCCGATTCAAGGAAGCGCAGCTGATATTATTAAAATTGCGATGAAAAATATCTTCAATATTTTTAATGAAAAACAATTTAAATCTAAAATGATTCTTCAAGTTCATGATGAGTTAGTATTTGATGTTCACCTATCAGAATTAGATAAAATCAAAAAAGTAGTTAAAAACAGTATGGAAAACGCTGTAGCCCTTGATATTCCTCTAAAAGTAGACATAGGAACTGGCAAAAACTGGTTAGAAGCGCATTAATTGTAAAAAAGTTTTTATAAAATTTTTTATAAATGTATATTTGCACGCCGAGATTTGGCAAAACGTTAATATATATGGGTAAACTAAGTTATAAAACAATTTCTGCTAATAGGAAAACAGTCACTAAAGAGTGGGTGCTTATTGATGCCTCCGATATTTCTTTAGGAAGAACAGCTTCAGTAGTTGCAGGCCTGTTAAGAGGAAAACATAAAAGTAACTTTACCCCTCATGTTGATTGTGGAGATAATGTAGTTGTAATTAATGCTGATAAGATTAAATTAACGGGATATAAATGGTCTCAAAAGGAATATATAAGTCACTCTGGCTACCCTGGCGGGCAAAAAATTATTACCGCAGATAAATTACATAAAAAAAGCAATATTAAACTTGTTGAAAATGCTGTTAAAGGTATGCTTCCAAAAAACAAACTTGGAGCTGAATTATTTAGAAATTTAAAGGTATTTCCTCAAACTGACCACAATTATAAAGCTCAAAAACCAAAATTAATCGATTTAAATGCTAAAATATAATGAATGTAATTCATAAGATAGGCAGAAGAAAAACTTCAGTAGCTAGAATCTATATGTCTAAAGGGAAAGGGGCAATTACAGTTAATAAAAAGCCTTATTCTGAATTTTTTGACACTTCTTCTCTTCAATATAAAGTCTTACAACCTTTTGCATTAACTAATACCAAAGATCAATTCGACTTATCAGTTACAGTTAAAGGAGGAGGAATTAATGGGCAAGCAGAAGCAATTAGACTAGCTATTTCTAGAGCTCTTTGTGAAATTGATGAAGAGTTTAAAGGTTTACTTAAAAAAGAAGGACTTTTAACTAGAGACCCCAGAATGGTTGAAAGAAAAAAATTCGGACAAAAGAAAGCAAGAAAAAAATTCCAATTCTCTAAAAGATAAATTATGGCTAAAACAGATGTTAAAGAACTTTTGGATGCTGGTGTACATTTTGGACACTTAACTAGGAAATGGAATCCGAATATGGCTCCATACATATATATGGAAAGAGATGGGATTCACATAATTAATCTATATAAAACAGCTGCCAAACTTGAAGAGGCAGTAAATGCTTTAAAGAAAATTGTTATAAGTGGTAGAAAAATCTTGTTTGTTGCTACAAAGAAACAAGCAAAAGATATTGTTGCTGAAAAAGCTAAAAGTGTTGATATGCCATATATTACTGAAAGATGGCCTGGAGGAATGCTTACTAATTTTGTTACTATTCGTAAAGCCGTTAAAAAAATGGTTGCAATTGACAGAATGAAACAAGATGGAACTTTTGAAACTTTATCTAAAAAAGAGAAATTACAGGTAGATCGTCTCAGAGGGAAACTGGAGAAAAACTTAGGATCAATATCAGATATGTCCAGATTACCTGGAGCAATATTTGTTGTAGATACACTTAATGAAAAAATATCAGTTCAAGAAGCACAAAAATTAAAAATTCCAATTTTTGCAATGGTAGATACAAATTCTGATCCAGGTGAAGTAGATTTTATTATCCCTTCAAATGATGATGCTTCAAAATCTATTGAAAAGATTTTAAGTATAGTGTGTAAAGCGATACAAGAAGGATTAGATGAAAGAAAACAAGAAAAAGAAGCTGCAAGTGAAGGTTCATCTGAGAGTACTGAACCTGAAAAGACCAAATCTAAAAAAATTGATGCTAAATCATCAAAAAAATAATCTGACCTAAATTATTCAAATTGAAAATAACTGCCTCTGATGTTAACAAGTTAAGACAATCTACTGGTGCTGGAATGATGGATTGTAAAAAAGCTCTGGAAGAATCTAATGGAGATTTTGAAAAAGCTGTAGATATACTAAGAAAAAAGGGGCAAAAAGTGGCAGCTAATAGAGCTGATAGAGATTCCTCAGAAGGAGCAGTAATTGCTAAGGTTAGTTCTGATAATTCTTTTGGAGTTATAATCTCTCTTAATTGTGAAACTGATTTTGTTGCAAAAAATCAAGATTATATTGATCTTGCTAATCAACTTGCAGATCATGCTTTAAATTATAAAGACCTAGATAGCTTTATAAATTCTGATTTCAACAATATGAAAGTCTCAGATAAACTTCTTGAACAAACAGGAATTATTGGGGAAAAAATAGAATTAGGTGCATTTAAATATCTTTCTGCAACTTTTGTTGGATCTTATATTCATGCAGGCAATAAAATAGCTGCCTTAACTGGTCTTTCAGAAAAGTTTGAAAAATCAGCTGAAGTTGCAAAAAATATCTCGATGCAAATAGCTGCGATGAATCCAATTGCATTAAATGAAGATGGAGTTAGTCAAGAAATAATTAAGAAAGAAATCGAAATTGCAAAGGATCAACTTAGGCAAGAGGGAAAGCCAGAAGAAATGCTTGAAAATATTGCTAAAGGTAAAATGAAAAAATTCTTCAAAGAAAACACCTTATTAAACCAACAATATATTAAGGATAGTAAGCAAAGTATAACTGATTATATTAACTCTGAACATAAGGGACTTGATGTAAAAGACTTTGCTAGAGTTAGTTTAGGTTAATTAAAAAGGGAGATCATCTTCTGTTAAATCTTGAGATTCATCTTTTGAATCAATAGCTGGAAGATCCTCCGGAAGATCATCCGAAACTTGTTCATCTATGGATTCAATTCTCCATCCTTGTATGGAATTAAAAAACTTGGTTTCTCCTTCAGGGTTCACCCATTCTCTCCCTCGAATATTAATACCAATTCTAACAGTTTCTCCTATTTGAAAATTGTCTAATAGCTCACAATTATTTTGTACAAATTCAATTAATATGTGCTGAGGATATTGCTCTTCTGTAGTAAGAACAAGTTCTCTTTTTCTAAAACCTTTTTCTCCATATGTTTTAACCTCTCCGATTATTTTTATTTTGCCTAGTAGTTCCATTATAAATATGATTTAATTTGATTTACAATATTTATAAACTCTTCATTTGACAATTTAACTTTATTGTTAAAATACATGTCCTCAATTTTATTAATCGGTATTAGATGAACATGAGCATGAGGAACTTCAAAACCCACAACGCTAACTCCAATTCTTTGACAATCTAGTGCTTTTTTCATTGCAGTAGCTACTTTTTTTGAGAAATTCATAAGACCAATATATAACTCATCATCCAAATCAAAAATTTTATCTATTTCTTTTTTTGGAACACACAAAGTATGACCAATTGTATTTGGATTAATGTCTAGAAAAGCTATAAAATTATCATCTTCAAGAATCTTATAGGATGGTATTTCTCCGTTAATTATTTTTGTAAAAATACTTGGCATTAACGATTGATTTCTAGTATTTCAAATTTAACAGTTCCGTTTGGTACTGAAATTTCAGTAGTATCTCCAACTTTTTTTCCTAAAAGGCCTTTTCCAATTGGAGAATCAACAGAAATTTTTCCCTTAGCAAGATCAGCTTCACTTTGAGCAACAAGCTTATACGATAAAACAGCATTATTCGAAGTGTTCTTTATTTTAACTGTAGATAATACTAGTACTTTAGAATTATCTAGTTTAGATTCATCAATTATTCTAGCATTTGCCACAGTTTCTTCAAACTTGGAGATTTCTAATTCTAAAAGGCCTTGGGCTTCTTTTGCTGCATCATATTCTGCATTTTCACTAAGATCTCCCTTGTCCCTTGCTTCTGCAATTGCTCGCGATGCAAGAGGTCTTTGAACATCTTTTAAATGATCAAGCTTCTTCTTTAGCTTTTTTAAGCCTTTTTCGGTATAATATGAAACGTTACTCATAATTAACAGAAAAATCCCCAAAAAACTAGGGGATATTTTCTTCAAATTTACAAAAAATTATTTTTTTAAAACTTTATATCTAATGCTAATAAAAAATTAGTCCCAGCCTGAGGATAATAAATAGTCCCTTCATAGGTCTTAGTTCTTCCGTTTTCCATCTCATCATATGTATAATAACCTCCATGATTTGAATATTTTACATCAAAGATATTATTAGCTAAAACTTTAAGCTTCACATCGTCCGAGAGACCGGGTATTGACATATCGTAAACAATATTTAGATCATTAATGAAAAATGAATCTAGCTTTGAAATTGGTGAATTAATCTGGGCAAAATATTGCTCTCCAATATAGTTAGACCTTAAGGAGATTAGCAAATTCTGATTTGGATTAAAATTCAAAATATTGTTTGCAATAATTGATGGTGAATAAGCCAAATCAGTGTTTCCGAAACCTCTTAACTGACCATCAAAATTATAGTAAAAATCTTTGTTTTTATTCTCACTAATTGTAAAGTTAGTCTCTAGGTTCCATTTTGAATTAATAAATAATTTTGTATCTATTTCTAAACCTAATCTGTGTGATTCTCCCACGTTCTTCCTTATTTGGTTACCCAGATTATCTCTCTGACCTGTAAGAACAAGTTGATTGTCATATAGCATATAGAAAGCATTGGCATTAATTAAGAAATTAGAAAATTTCCCCTTCCAACCAAGCTCAAAATCATCAAGTTTCTCTGGATAAGGATTCCCATTTGCAAAATCTGTTCTTGTTGGTTCTTTTTGAGCTCTTGCATAAGATAAATAGAAATCATTATTTGGATTCAGATTATAAAAGAAGCCAAACTTAGGATTAAAAAAATCATATTTTTTATCTATCTCGGTAAATACTTCATCCCCAACATTACCATGGTTATGGCCATCTCCACCACCTGAATAAGGAGAAAATGTTGCATCATACGCTATACTTCTATACTGCAAATCACCATATATTGATAATTGATCTGTTAAGTGATAGTCAATTTTAGCATAAATGTTAAACTCTTCCTTATTTCCTTTATCATCATAGAATCTATCCTTATATTCAAAGCCATGTTCCTCATGATCATCATGATCATCATGATCTTCTTCATGTGCTTCACCTTTCCACAGGTACTCTCCAAAATGCTTACCATTATAGACATTGTATGCACCTCCAATAACAGCATCGATTTTTTCTGTTTCTTTACTAAAGCTAAATATCATTCCATAGAATTTATTATCTAACCATCTTCTATCAATAGTATCAACTTCTTCATGCTCCCCACGATCTTCGTGATCTTCATCATGATCCTCTCCATGTTCCTCATGATCTTCATCATGATCCTCATGCACTACATTATAATTTTCATAATAACCTCTTCCATAAGTATAATGAAGTCCTATATTTGAGGTCCAATCATTATCTAATATTTGATTCCAGTGTAATTGATAATTATCCTGTTGATAATTATCATCTTGTTTTTCATAATACTCTACATCTCCATCTTCATGATAATATTCTCCAGCAGGGTTATATGTTCTATTTGAATTTAAAGTTTCGCCATCTACTCCATACCATGCCTGATCAGTAACTTCATGTCCTGCAAAATTTAATAGTTTAATTAACGTATTTTCATCTTGATAAACACCCTGAAGGAAATATGATCTTAAGTTTGATCCTGATCTATCGATATATCCATCTGATTTTATTTTTGATAGCCTTCCTGAGAACTCAAAATTATTATTAATAAACCCTGTTGAGAAACCAACAGAATTTTTAATTGTATTAAAACTTCCAAGAGTATTTGTGATTTCAAACATAGGATCTTCTGAAGCAGCAGCAGTTTGAATATTAAGACTACCTCCAAATGCTCCTGCACCATTAGTTGATGTTCCAACACCTCTTTGGATTTGAATACTTTCAACAGATGATGCAAAATCAGGTAAATCAACCCAATAGACATTCATAGATTCAGAATCATTATATGGTACTCCGTTAATAGTTACATTCACTCTTGTTTCATCAGAGCCTCGAATATGTATCGCGGAATATCCTATCCCTGTTCCACCATCAGAGTGCATTAAAACAGAGGGTGTGTTTTTAAGCAGTGTTGGTATATCCTGTGCTAAATTTATTTTAACTAAATCTGCTTTAGCAATATTTTTAAAAGGTATTGGTGTATCATCTTTAGCTCTCAGTGCATCTACCGTTACCTCATCAAGATTTTGTATTGACGAGATTGAATCTATTTTTTGAGAATTAGATATGTTTTGAGAATAAGTTGAAATACTACTTAGTAGTATTATAAATAATATTTTTTTCATTTTTTAGTTTTAGGTTAAATGTTATTAAACAGTTTTAAATTTTTGAGTAACTATATAACACTCGGTGGAGCCCTAAGACTAAAACTTAAATATTTGGAAGTTATAGGTTGATTAGATAAAACTTGTATAGTATTATCTAATATATCTATAATCAATAATTCAGAATTATTTTGATAAACTAAGTAAGAGTTAGAAGTTAAAAAAGTAATTAAATTACAATCCATTCTATTTTCATGGATATGCACTTTTGTGTTTTCACATTCTATCTTATGATTTTCATCAGCTATGATGTGAGAAATTTCCAATGCATTTGGAAAAAACATCAATGCGACAAAGAAAATTGATAATAGCTTTTTCATAATCAAGGACAAATTTATATCAAATTTTTAATAATATCAATACTTTGACTTTTTCTCTCATCTTTATCCCCAGAAATGATTGAATATTTTAACCTTCTAATATCATGTTGGTTGATTAATGAAGATAACATGTTCTCTCTTTCATTTGGCCTATCTCTTAAGTCATCTTTTACCCATGGAAAATCAATATTTGTTATTAGATAATGATCATATTCTAAAAACTCGGTTTGTCTTATTATCCATGGGTCACAAAAGCCATCAAAATGAGTAATAGACCAATTAACAGTCGTGATAATATTTGTATCCAGCAGAAGAACTTTGTTTGCTTTTGATGATAGCTCATTCTCTAGATTAAGCTGTTCTTTAACTATCACTAATAAATCTTCCTTTGAACATATCTCTTTTTTTAAGTCCCATTTTTCTTGTAAATAATCTCTGGCAAACTCTGGAACATATTCTGTATTAAAATATTCTGCAAGTTGTTTTGTAAGTGTAGTTTTACCTGTTGATTCAGGTCCATTAATTACAACTTTTATTATGTCTGAGTTGATTTGTTTAAGATCTTTTTCCATGAAATATATCCTAATATAGCCAAAATTGAAAAAATTAAATATTGAATACTTGATATAGTTAGTCCTTTATAAAAATAAAGCGGGATTGTTATTATATCTCCAATAAACCAAAAAGTCCAACTTTCAATTTTTCTTCTTGCCATAAGCCACATTGCTATAAAAAATATTGCAGTTGTTATAGAATCTACATAGGCAGTCCAAGAATTCCATTTACCAAAAAAGTCATAAACTAAATAAATAGATATTAGGCTAATAACTGCAATTATAATAGAGAAATAATATTCATTTACTGTAACTCTCGAAACATTATGAATAAATTTACCCTCTTTTTTTTGAGTCCAATAATACCAACCATAGATAGACATTATAACAAAGTAAAAGTTAATAATCATGTCTCCTAAAAGAGAGAAGTTAAATAATAGATAGACAAAAATTCCTGTTCCAATTAATCCAGTGGGATATACAAGAACACTATTTCTTTTTGCATAAATCACACTAAGAATATTCATAAAAACAGCAAATAGTTCCAATAAAGTATGTGTTAAACTATAATTTGAGTACTGTTGAAATAAAAAATCTATTATCTCTTGCATAACATTAAATTTCTTGTGCAATAGTTAAACAATAATCATCTAAATCATAAAAATAAAGTTTAAAAGTTGTTTCTTGATCTGATGAAATAAACTTTGCATTAGCAGATTTAGCTTTATCATTAAATTTATCCAATATTATGTTGTCAGAAAAATTTATCCCTGGTTTTCTAAGAGCCTTATAAACTGCTTCTTTTGCTGTCCAAGCCCTAATTAACTGTCTAGTTGATGGTGCCTTTCCAAAAAATTGAATTTCATTAGAACTAAGAAATTTGGATGCAACAGAATGAACCTTATTGTTAATTTTTTCTACATCTACTCCTATCCCATTCTCTTTTGAAATTAAAACTGTGACTATTTCATCAGAATGTGAAATGGATATATTTCTATTATCAGATAATATTGGGATATTCTCTTTATAAGATATTCTTAAATCAGGATTAATTAATCCAATAAGTTTTCTAGAAGCTAAGAATTGTCTCCTCAAATGATTTGCTTTCCTTTTTAACAATATTTGATAATCTTCAGAATTCAATTCATTATTTGGATCCATGATTTCCTCCAATTCATCTATTCTCCATAATTTACAGAGTAAAGACTCATTAGGAACTAAATCATTTAATACAGGCATTTGATTATCAAATTAAAGTGGTTATTTTTGTAATTGATACAAAGATAGTGCTATGAAAAATAAAACACTAACAGAATACGTCCCATATAAGGTAAAAGATTTAAGTCTTGCAGAATGGGGTAAAAAAGAGATTAAATTAGCAGAAGCTGAGATGCCTGGACTTATGGCATTAAGGGCCAAGCTAAAGAAAGAGAAGCCTCTAAAAGGTGCAAGAATTGCAGGATGTCTTCATATGACAATTCAAACTGCTGTTTTAATAAATACATTAATAGATCTTGGAGCTGATGTTACTTGGAGTTCGTGTAATATTTTCTCAACGCAGGATCATGCTGCTGCTGCTGTTGCATCTATGGGAATTCC
>PVBE010676578.1_pt1 | contig 36008 bp, 26 predicted proteins | sample 1631181 | NCBI WGS metagenome assembly PVBE01 (sample SAMN08397723, study PRJNA350692) | Marine metagenome, whole genome shotgun sequencing project. | isolation source: water | place: Pacific Ocean | collected 2012-04
AAGGTAGAAGTTCCACAAGAAGCTTTTCTTGCAGTTTTAAAATTAGATTGATCAGAAAAACGCACGTACTTGAACACCTCCCGAATGTATTGTAGATGTTTCAAATGATTTTCTTCCATTATAATTAAATGTTAGCTGTAAGTTGTTAGCTAGGGTTCTTTGATAGGATATGTTCCAAGTAGCATTGTTTCCTGGTTGAAGAGATTCAAGCATTTCAAAAGCAAGAGAAGTGTTGGTTTGACCTGAATATTTTATATAGATGTATTTAACATTTGCTGAAAAGCTTCCTTTTTTTAATTGGTTGTACCTTAAATCAAATCCAAGGTTTGTAAGATATGCTTGTTCTGTTCCAAGGTCAGGGGTGTTGATCTTTTCCGTATAGCTAGTGTTTAAGGATATTCTGAATTTAGTATTGGGCTGATAGGATAATTTTGTTTCAATTTTTTCAATTTCAATTTCATAATTTCTTGACGGAGCATAATCAGATTGATTTGTTTTTGTTCCTTTTTCTGTATTCACTAAGATGCTTATGAGCCTAGAAATATTTAACCTTAATTTTAATTCATTAAAGTCTCTTGATCTTGAGTCAAATCCATTTAGTAATAATAATTTGCTGCTAAATTCCTGATATGAATATTCTAAACCAAATTTTGGGTTTGATCGATTAAAAAACAGGCTGTTCCTAAATGAATTTGTTAAGCCTTGCAAAAGCGTGTCAGATAAGTTATTTGAAAAAGGATTGATAAATTTATCAAGATCAAAGGAAGTTGTTTTTTTTTCTGATCTTAAAGTGGTTTGCGTATTGAATCTGTTTATAAAAAGAACCACTTTAGATTTAGACTTTAAGTAATATCTTGGATTAATATTCAGCACTTGACTTAATTGGTAATTATAGACTTTAATGTAAGTGTTAGAAGGAGTAAAGATTCTTATATAAGAGGCTTGATCCTGATATTGAGCTATTTCAAATTCATTTAGATCTTTTATACCATCTTCATTATAGTCTATCCATGCGTAAACCCCTTGTCCAGCTGGTACTTCAAAGTACACAAATTCTTTTTTTAATTCTAATCCAGAACCAAGTTCATAATAAGTTTTAGAATGGATCATGCCCTTAAGGATCCTTAATTGATAATCTAATCTACTTGTTATAGAATTTTCTGGTTGAATATTGGTCAATGTGGTATCTAGAATGGATAACATTCTATAGGTAACCCCTGCTTGTAATCGGTGTTTGGAATTGTTTGATAATGAAAAGTTAACGCCAGGGCTTCTGGCATATGTAGCCTTTAGTAGATTTTGTTCTTTTTTAAACCAATCATATCTTTCTTGATAAAAAAGCTTGAAATTGTTTTTTGATGAGTCTCCTTGTTGTAAATATACTTTCCAATCATAAAACCTATAAGAGCTTGTGTTTAAAGTGTCTTCATTTTTAAAAATATTTTCTTCATGTATGTCCTCAAATCCCAATTTGATTGAATTAAAGGCTTTGTTTATATTGGATTTATGTCTTAAAAATGAGGTTTGGCGAATTCCATCACTTACCAAATAGCTTGCGTCTATGTCTGCATTTATAAATTCTGACCATTTAATTTTAAGGTCATTTTTATAACCAGAATAAGCAGTATCAATATGATATGTATTGAATTGATATGAGATTTTATCTTTGTTATTTCTTGTTAGATTTAATTTTCCAATTCCTGAATATTGATTCCCAGTAATATCTTGGTATTGAATATTCCAGTTTCTTTCAAATTCAACTTCTCTAAATCTTTCAATTCTTTTGAATGTGTTTGAGATGCCTTCTACATCTAAAGATGAAGAGATATCCCATTTGTTATTAGTTTTTAAGTTATGTTTCCAAGTACACCTTCCAGCAAAACCTAAGTCATCTTCATTGTCTAGAATTGAAAAAGTATTTAAATCCTCATTAGAGAGAGCTAATTCAATCTTCGAAAAAGAGTTTTTCCCATATTTTTTTTCAATCCCTGCAGTTATCATTTGTCTTTTTTTTGGGGTGATAAGCATTCTAACAGGAGCATAGGATCCATTGTGTATAATATTTCCGTTTATACTATCTGGTGCTATCCATTGGTAGATTCTTCCAAAAGCATTGTATTCAGTTTGATTGTAGTCACCATTACCTTGACCTACATAGCTAAAAATAAGCTGATAAAAGGCACTGTCAGCAGCAGTTGAATAAACATATATTTGATAACCCATACTGTCTATCTTTTTATATAGTGTCATTTCATTATTAAATGCGACACTGTCAATACTTGGGGCAATAGCAGCATTTAGCTGATCCCCAATATTTGATAAAAGGTCTCGGTCTTCTTGATCTAGATCTTGTTGTATTGATTGATTTTTGCTGTCTTGTTCGGCATATATATTTAAAAAATAAGACCAGTTATTTTTAGTATATGTGTTACTGTTCTGTAATAATGATCTTGCGTAATTTTTATCACTATACTGAAACTCAACAACAATTCTTTTGTCTTTTGTGATTAAATGATTTGTTGTGAAAGTTAATTCAGCTGTATTGTAATCAATTACATAATCATACTGTTGTCCTCTTTCAAGCTGTTTCCCATCAATGTAAACTCTTTCAGTTCCACTTAAGATGATAATAAAAGCTTCATTTTCTTGACCTGTTAGTCTATAAGGGCCTTGATTTCCTTCAACACCTTGAATGACATTTCTGGCGAATTTCCCTTTACTTATGGCAGCACTTACCTGAGTTTTAAAAACGCCTTCATTTTTTTGTTTTGAAAATTCATAAGATGCGCCTTGTCCTCTTTTTTGATAATTTAAAAAGTACCCTTTTGGTTTTTTTAGCCAAAAATCTCCTGCAATTAACTTCCAGTCATCTGAAAACAATTGAATGTAGACTTGATCAAAATCTTGTAATTGTTGTGTGTTTCCTTGAGGTTGAATAGGAATGTTATCGTCAGTTATAGAAGCAAGTATTTGAATGTCTGGAGATATTTTACCTGAGAGTTGTAGATTTAGGTTTGAATTCAATGATAAATTTTGATTATTTCCAAAAAAAGCTCCTCTTGAAATACTACCAGATTTATTTAATCCTTTCATGCCAAATAGGTCTCTATTTTCAGGAAGTGCTGAGAATCTTATTGGTTTGAATTGTACAGATTCATCAGTTATCATTATACTAGAATCTTTTAATTGATATACTTTATTAAAATTGAAGGGAAGTATTCTATATTTAATTATAAGTGTATCATTAATAGGAATGTTTGGATGAAAAATTGCTTTACTTGCTGAAATGGAGTAAAGATCTTTTTTTAATGTGTCACCATTTAGCTTTGTTATAGAAATATTTTCAGTAGATATAGAGACGCTATCAAATGTTATTTGTTTTTCAGCAACATAGATTACTTTTTTTCTGTAGACATCATCGAATGACTGGGAATAACAAGATGAACTTATTATCAGCATAAAAAAAACTATGTTATGATGATATTTGAAAAACATATAAGTTTTACAGAAAGGTAACAACATTAACCTAACGAAGAGTAAAATAAAATGTTTTAAGAGATATGTAATATTGGATGAATTATTTAATAGATATATTATATTTACATTTGTATCTCAAAAAATCAAGAGATTACTGATTAAATATCATATAATGAAAAAAGTCCTTATCCTAATAGTTTCAATAATTTTTGTTTCTTCTTGTAACGTGAAGGAAGACAACAATACCCCTGTATTGGAAAAAGCTAATGGGTATTTCATTAGCCCCGGGGGATTGAAATATAAAATTTATTCAGGTGGAGTCTTTAGGATTAATGAGGTAAAAGACTTTAAAAGCTTATTTCCACACAGCATTGTAGATGCTGTTTCATCTAGGATTGGATCCCAAATATATCAAGGTTTATTTAAATTAGACCAGAGAACTCTAGAGGTTAAAAATTGTTTAGCTACTTCTTATGATGAGAATGAAGATGGTACAATTTTAACTATCAAACTACATGACAATGTGTATTTTCATGATGATCCTTGCTTTAGCGGATCTAAAGGAAGGAAAATGACGGCTTATGATGTTAAATATTCTCTTGATATGCTTTGTGATAAAAGACCTGATAATTCTTTGTTTAGTTTATTTCTTGATAGAGTAAAAGGAGCTAGAGAATATCATGAATCTACTCTAAATAAAGATCCTTTAGTAGGTGGAGTCCCTGGAATTACTGTTTTAGATAACTTTACTATTAAGATTGAGCTTAAAAAACCATGTTCGTTTTTCAAAAAAATTCTAACCCATAATGGGTGCTGGATCTTCCCTAAAGAAGCTTATGAAAAGTATGGTGAAGACATGAGGGTTAAATGTGTTGGTACAGGTCCTTTTTTAGTAAAGGTAATAGATGAGGGCAATCATATATTTTTGAAGAAAAATAAAAATTATTGGGAACAGGACCAACATGGGAATCAATTACCTTATTTGGATGGAGTGAAAATTACATTTTCTAAAGACAAAAAAACGGAGTTAGCCAATTTCAAGAAAGGAAATTTGGATATGGTTTGGGTTTTGCCTGTTGAAGACATGCAGGATGCTATAGCCAATTTTAAAGAAGTGCAAAGAGGAAACTCAACTAAATTTGAATATCAACAGAAAAATGGTCTTACCATTCAATATTATAGTTTTTTAAATACTTCAGATGTATTCAGTGATGTTAGAGTTCGTAAGGCGTTTAATCATGCAATTGATAGAGAGTCTTTAGTTAAATACACCCTTCAGGGAGAAGGTGATCCTGCATTACATGGATTAATTCCTAAATTTAAGGAATATGATAATTCTGTAATAGCTGGTTTTGAATTCGACAAAAATAAAGCTAAAAAGCTATTAAAGGATGCTGGATACCCCAATGGAAATGGATTTCCAACCATTAAATTGCATGTTAATCAGGATGGCACCAATAATATAGTGATTGCTGAGGCAGTACAACATATGATAAAAGAAAGTTTAGGGATTGACCTTAAGATTGAAGCTTATGCATCTAATAATGTATTGATAGAAAGGTTCCAATATGGAAAGACTGATTTTTTTAGAACTGCATGGGTAGCAGATTATCCAGATCCAGAGAATTTTTTAAAATTGTTTTATAGTAAAACAATTCCAAATGGTGCAAACGAAAGGTCATTTCCAAATACATCAAGGTTTAGAAATAATGACTTTGATGAATCATTTGAGATTGCCACCTCTTCAATGGATAGCCTTACAAGACTAAAGAGTTATCAAAAATGTGATAGTATTCTTATTGCTAATGCTGCTTTTTTGCCATTATATTATGAACAATATATTAGAATGCTACAAAAAAACATAAGAGCATTTCCTATAAATGGTATGGAGTATAGAGATCTTTCTCGCGTTTTCATATCAAATGAGGAATAGTTCTGTCAGTCTTCTAGTTTTAATAGTTGACTGTTTATAAATATTCATTTTATTTCTCTAAATATATAATATTGATAGCAATTTTGTAGTTATTAAATTTTATTCAATATGATTTACAGGTTTTTTTATTTATTGGTTATAGTTGTTATGATTTCATGTGTTCCAGCAAGGAAATATGAAGAAGTTTTTGATAAGCAAAAATTATGTGCAGAAGAATTAGAAAGCTTAAAAACTTTATCTACTAATCTTGAAACATTAAATACGGAGCTTAAATCTGGCTACGATCAGATGAAAGATAAAGTTGGTAGGTTAGAGTCTGACACGACATTATTAGGAAAATCACTTAGAGTAAAGGAGAAGCAATACGATAAAATTGATGATCTTAATCAAAGAATTCAGGATCAATTGGAGTCTTTGCAACAAGGGACCAGAATTGAATTGTCAAAAAGAGAAGCTGAGCTTGAGGCAACTCGATTAGAGTTGCAAAAAAGAGAAGATGAGCTTAGAGCATTGGAGAGTGAGCTAAATAAAAAGAAAACTGACCTTGAAAAACTATCAAAGGAACTTCTGCTTAGAGAGAAAAGAGTGAAAGAATTAGAAGAGTTAATTGCTAAAAAGGATGCGGCAGTTAAGGCATTAAAAGATAAAGTTGCACATGCTTTAATGGGTTTTAAAGACAAAGGGTTAACCGTTGAGCAGAAGAATGGGAAAGTATATATTAGCATGGAAGCAAAATTGCTTTTTGCTTCAGCAAGCACTAAGGTGGATGAGGAAGGAGAAAAAGCTTTAATAGAATTAGCCAAGATACTTCAAGACCAGGTTGATCTAGAAGTATTGGTTGAAGGGCATACAGATACTGACAAAATGAAAGCGTCAAATCACCCAAGTGATAATTGGGAATTAAGTGTTTTACGTGCTACATCAGTTGTAAAGATAATGCTGAAAAATAGCACAATGGATCCCACGACTATTACTGCTGCTGGAAGAAGTGAGTATATACCTTTGGATGAGAATGATAAATCAAAAAATAGAAGGATTGAGGTTATTTTAATTCCTAAGCTTGATGAGCTTTTTGAGATTATTTCAAATGAATAAGAATTAATCAGTATCTAAAGATAGCCTAGTTAACCCTCTTAATTGTGTTGCTAATTTTTTAAAGTAGAAAGACAGGGATGTTTCTTCAAGAGGGATGTCAACAGGTATATTTAATTCAATAGGTATTATAGCATCCACAGCCATAGCTTCATCAAAAGTGATTAATGCTGATGATTTTAAAGGAATTTTAATAGGTACTGTCAGATCAACAGGTATTTTTATAGCTAATCCAACAGGCAATGTATCAATGATTAACATATCAATAGGGACGACACTGTGAACTGGCAACAATTCTTCAAACCCAACTTTTAAATTTTGATTAACAGGTATTTTTCCTCTAATGGGGAAATTCATTCCTTTCCCACCAAAAATAGACATGTTCATTTTTTGATCTAAGGGAATTGTATCGTCAACTAAAATATTTACATAATCAGTTACCTTTATGGTTGTGTCTAATTTTATATAATCATGCACTCCGATTTTGAAGGGGATTAGTAAATTTTGATCTACAGGGATTTCAGCTTTAAATGGAATTTCTGTCTCAAGCATCATATTAATATTAACCTTTAATTCATCCTTGACAGTAATATCAGAATTTAAAGGAATATTTTCCTTAATTGTTACATTGGTAATAATATGCTGAACAGCCATTTCTTCCATAGTATTTCCAATGTTGTTTAACCTTTTATCAGAGATATCCAGAGCAATGAAAAGAATTACAATAATTACAATTGAAGAAAGTAGTCCAATTGAAAGAAATGTTATTATTAATTTACTTTTCACCTTTTGTTAAAAACTGAAAAGTAATAATTTTTTCAATAGAATTATTCATCTAAATTTTTTAGATAATTTAGTGCGTTAAAAAAAGTTCAATAGTTATATCAATTTTATTTAATGAAATCAATGAAATGTTTTAAATCCATCACAATAATATTATTAGTGATTTTTACTGTTATATCCTGCAGTCTTGAAAATGGGATAATCCAAAAGAGGAGATATCAAAAGGGATATTATATATCAATAGCAAAAAACAAAAATGACTTTCAAGCATCTTCTACAAAGGAGATGTTAATAAGAAATAAAATTATCAATAATGACCTTAATGAAGAAATTGAACAGATTTCTCAAAACAAAGAGGAGGTTCAATTAGAAAAAAAGGTTCTAAAAGAAATCAAGGATTCAGAATTGAGTAAAACAGAAAAAAAGAGTCTGCATAAACAAAATAGAATTTTAAATAATAAGGAAATTGTAAATAAACTTAAACCTGCTAGGGAATTCTCCTATAATACAAGAAAAAACACATCTGCAAAACCCTTGAAGAAATCCAGTGATAGCCTTATCAACCTAATACTAGCAATTGTTCTGGTGGTAGCAATAATTATGTTGCTTTCATTTTTAGATGGGTTATTAGGAGGGCTTTTAAGCTTGATTTTGCTTATTGTGATAATTGCATTATTGTTAAACTATTTTGGTGTAGTTTAATTATTATAGAGAGTTAATGGTGTAGACATTTCCGTTTATATCAACTGTTATTTCTGAATTACAATTGCCATCACCAAAATCAATAGTTCTTGTATTCAGGCTAGAGGTGGTTGATCTGTTGAGTTTTCTTTTTGAAAGGAAATAAAAATGAATAAAATGATATTTAAAAATATATATATTTTCATTGCAAAAAATTTAATCTTAATTTTAACAAAAAAGGTTCCAATTATTTTTCGTAAAAGTGCATTTCTTTAACTTGTTTAGCTACACTGTCAGTCAGAAGGTATGTAACATCTTTCTTTTCTTTAATTGCTTTTCTTATGAAGCTAGATGATATTTTCATAACAGGAGCATCACAAAAAACCACCTTTTTATGATTTTCTAGATTTGAAGCATTGGAAGCTTCCGTTTCTTTGTTTTTTTCCTGTTCAGTTAAAATTCTAGGATAGACATAAAGAAAATGATTGTTGATGATTTGATCATGATTTTTCCATTTATGGAAAGTTCTCAAGTTATCTTCACCCATAATTAATCCAAAATTATAACCTGGATGTTTCTCTTTAAGATAGGTTAAGGTATTAATGGTGTAAGATGGTTTTGGTAGATCAAATTCAATATTTGAAGCTTTCAATTTTGGATTATTTTCGATAGCAACCCTAACTAATGATAATCTGTGATAATCAGCAAGCATTGAGTCTTTTTCTTTTAAAGGGTTTTGTGGAGAAACCACTAGCCATACTTCATCAAGATTGGTGTAATAGGCCATATAGTTAGCAATTATCAAGTGACCAACATGAACTGGGTTAAAAGTCCCAAAATATAAGCCTATATTTTTCATTTACAGGTTAATTTTTTTTTGATTAAAGCATAAGCATCATTACAAGCGATTTCAAGAAAATCATTCATGATAACCTCATCAAATTGAGGCTGATATTCTAATTCTTTTTTTGCTTTACTTATTCTTTTTTCTAGCTCATTTTGTTTTTCTGAGTCTCTATGTATTAATCTCTTTTTTAGTTCTTTAATTGAGGGAGGGCTTATGAAAATTGATAAAGCTTGATCTTTAAAATGGTTTTTCAAAGTAACACCGCCCTCTACATCTACATCAAATATCACATGGTTTTTGTTATCCCAAATTCTTTGAATTTCACTTTTTAAAGTTCCATAAAAATTATTTTTATAAACCTCTTCCCATTCAATAAATTCATTTTTGGCTATTCTTTTTTTAAAATCATCAGCTGAAATAAAATAATAATCCTTCCCATGGATTTCAGCAGCTCTTTTTTTTCTCGTACAAGCTGAAATTGAAAATTCAATATTTAAATCACTTTTTAAAAGAGAGTGTACAATAGATGTTTTTCCAGCACCTGATGGAGCACTGAAAATAATTACCTTTCCTTCAAAAATATCATTGTCCATCATAATACATTTAAAATCTGTTCTTTAATTTTTTCTAAATGATCTTTCATTAGAACTACGATTTTTTGTATTTCTGAATGGTTGGCTTTAGAGCCTAAAGTATTTATTTCACGACCTATCTCCTGGGCAATAAAGCCAAGTTTTTTCCCATTAGGAGCAGGTTCATCCATTGTTTCTAAAAAATGATCTAAATGTTTTCCTAGTCGTACTTTTTCTTCAGAGACATCAAATTTTTCAATATAATAGATCAATTCCTGTTCAAATCTGTTGGTGTCATAATTTTTTTGATCAGCAATTGATTCAAGATTCTTTTTGATTCTATCTTTAACTATTGAAATTCTGTCTTTTTCAAAAGTTGATACTTTTTTAAGTAATGTGTCAATGGTCTTTATTTGTTCTTTAAGGTCATTTTCTAGAGATAACCCTTCGTTTGACCTGAATTTCCTTAATTCTGATGCTGACTTTCTGATCAAGGTTTCAAGTAATTTCCAATCTTTGTCAGACAATTCCTTTCTTTCTGTTTTTAGTACATCAGGCATTCGCATAATATGCTGCAAGTAGTCTATGTTATCTGCATTTTTTATTGAGTTGTCATTAACTATTTTCTGAAAAGATTCATAGTGCTTTTGAATAGCACTAAAATTTATAAATTGATTTGATTCAGTTTCAGTTAAATCATAATGAATTGTCATTTCAATTTTGCCTCTGGTTAATTCTTCAGCTAGTACTGATCTCATTAACATGTCTTTTGACTTAAAAATCATGGGAAATTTTAAGTTCACATCAATAAATTTACTGTTAAGAGATCGTATCTCAATAGCTATTTTTTTATTATCTATTAAGGCTTCAGCTTTACCGAATCCTGTCATGGATTGAATCATTGTCTTTTATTTTTTTCAAAAGTAAAAAAATTAGCTACTTCTAAAAGAAGGAATGCTAACCAAATATACACCTATAAATATAGCTATGCTGCTAATGATCATGCTGGATTCAAGAGATTCATCATTTGCTAGTATTGCAAAAAGAGCAGTTAAAATTGGCTGTAGATATATATATGAACTTACAACAGTAGGGCTAACTCGTTTAATGCCATAAATATTTAGTAAATAGCAGAAGAAAGTTGTAAATATAATAACAAGGGCAATTTTAAGAATTATGTCATTTGGCATGTTGAGGTTAATGCTGCTTAGCTCAGGAGCTCCAAATGGAATAACAAATAAGAGTCCGAATGTAAATACCCACCTAATTACTGTTAAAGGAGCATATTTTTTCATTAATGATTTAACCAAAACTAAATATAGTCCATAGCTTGCTGCATTTATAAAAACAAACAAATCTCCAGTGAAAGAAGATCCTGAGCCAGAGGATGTGTTTTGCAAAATTAAATAAGTAGCACCACCCAAGCCTAAGGATATACCTAAAAGCCGAGTTAATGTAAACCTTTCTTTTAAAATAAAGATTGATAAAAGAGCTACAAGAACAGGGCTGGTAACCATTATAATTGATGCATGAATCCTACTTGTTAGGTCTAGACCTTGAAAGAACATGAGCTGATTTGCTGCTACTCCAAACATTCCGCAGAACATCATCTTAATTAGATCTTTTCTTGCAACTTTCTCATAAGATATGAAGGCAAGTAACCAGAATAAAATACTAGCCCCCGTAACTCTAAGAAGTATGAAAGGCATTGGCTGTACATGATCTCCCTCCATAACATCTTTAGCCCAATCATAATTTAAAGCATAAATGATATTTGCGATCAGTAAAGCTAAGTGTGCTTTTATCAACCCTTTATTCAATGTCTTTACGATTTTCTTTATCCAATGATACTTATTTATTATTATAAGTATTCAATAATAAATTTAGTTTTGTGAAATATTTAGAATTATGAAATTTAACACAAAAGTTATCCATGCGGGAGTTGAGCCTGACCCATCTACGGGAGCTATCATGACCCCGATTTTTCAAACTTCCACTTATGTTCAGGAAGAAATAGGTAAGCATAAAGGCTATGAATATTCAAGAACTGGTAATCCAACTAGAGCGGCATTGGAATCTAGTATAGCTTCATTAGAAAACGCAAAATATGGAGCATGTTTTGGCAGTGGTCTAGCAGCAATTGACTGTGTTATTAAAATGTTGAATCCTGGTGATGAAGTGATTTCTACTAATGATCTATATGGAGGCTCATATAGGATCTTTAGAACCATATTTGAGAAATACGGAATTAAGTTTCATTTTGTTGATATGCTTGATATTGATAATATCAAGAGGCATTTAAATGATAAAACAAAGTTGATCTGGATTGAAACACCATCCAACCCAATGATGAATATCATTGATATAAAGGCTATTGCTGAATTGGTTAATTCAAGAGATGTTATTGTTGGAGTAGATAATACTTTTGCAACTCCTTATCTCCAACAACCAATTGATCTAGGTGCTGACATAGTAATGCATTCTGTAACTAAATTTTTGGGAGGACACTCAGATGTAGTAATGGGAGCTTTAGTAACTAATGATGATTGTTTGGCAGACGAAATCTATAGAATTCAGAATTCCAGTGGAGGTGTTTGTGGACCAATGGACTCTTTTTTAGTGTTAAGAGGAATAAAGACCTTGCATTTGAGAATGCAAAGGCATTGCGAAAATGGAAGGAGAATAGCAGAATTTTTAAAAGAGCACCCTTTAGTTGATCAAGTTTATTGGCCTGGTTTTGAGAGTCACGTGAATCATGACATTGCAAAATCTCAAATGATGGATTTTGGAGGAATGATATCTTTTACTTTAGTGGAGGATGATTTAGAAAGAGCAAAAAAAATTGTTTCTAAAACTAAGCTTTTCACTTTAGCTGAGTCATTAGGAGGGGTTGAATCTTTAATAGGGCATCCTTCAACTATGACACATGCTTCAATTCCTAGACAAGAAAGACTTAGTAGTGGAGTAGTAGATTCTTTAATTCGTTTAAGCGTTGGGGTTGAGGATGTTGGGGACCTTATTAATGATCTTGAAAATTCTATGCAATAAGAGGCAACCTCGGGTTGTTTTTGGAGTTATAAGTTAGTTGGATTGATTAGAGTATTTTATAGAATGCCTAGATCAATATTATTTAATTGCATTTTTATTGTTTTATATGAAAACACAAAAACTTCCCTTTTTAATATTATGTCTTTTTAGCTCTTTAATTACTTATTCTCAATTTGAGCAAAGTCAACATATTGACCATACTAACTGTAGAGAAGGAGAGAGTGTTGAATATTGTAGAACTCATCATGTGATGAATAAATTAAAAAGTAATCCTGCTTTTATTAAGATCTATGATGCAGATCAGGAGATTTTAAGATTAAGAGAAGAAGAGATAAAGAATAATAAACAAAAAGGTACGGTTTATAAGATACCAGTAGTTTTTCATATACTACATAATGGAGGAATAGAGAATATTTCTACAGCACAGGTTTTAGATGCAGTAGATGTTCTTAATAGGGATTATAGGCTATTAAATACAGACGCAAGTGCTGTTCAATCTGTATTTCAAGGCATGCCTTCAGATATTGAAATTGAATTTGTGTTGGCAACTAAAGCTCCTAATGGTCAATGTTTTAGTGGGATAACTAGAACTCAATCTGCTCTATCTTATGATGGATCTGATGGTTTTGATCAAGTAACGGCTATTGTAAATGGTAATAATGTGTATAATGGACAATGGCCAGGGGATGAATATTTAAATATTTTTGTTTGTGGTGAGGCAGGTGGAGCCGCTGGATATACAACAAATCCTTCAAATTGGAGCGGATCAGCAATGTCAAATGGGATATGGGTTTTGCATAGCTATGTTGGTACTATTGGTACTAGCGGATCTTTTTCTAGTAGAACTTTAACACATGAAGTAGGACATTGGCTTAATTTAGATCATTGCTGGGGTGGAAATAATAATCCAGGAAACTCATCAAGCTGTAGTGATGATGATAATGTAGATGATACTCCTAGATGTATTGGAGTAACAGCATGTATTACAACATCTAACTCTTGTTCAAATGATGCTGTTGATGGATATTGGTCTTCTGATGTGGTTGATAATGTAGAGAATTACATGGAATACTCTTATTGTTCTAAGATGTTTACTGCCGGACAAAGATCTAGAATGAGAGCAGCTATAACTTCTAGTGTAGGTGGTAGAAGTAATTTATGGAAAAACAGTAATTTAAATGCTACTGGGGCGAATGGTAACACTACTCTATGTGCAGCATCTTTTCTTGTTGACAGACAAGTGGTTTGTCAGGGAGATAGTCTGCAGTTTATAGATGATTCTTATAATAATGTTTCAGGGTGGAGCTGGAGTTTTCAAGGTGGCACTCCATCAACTTCAACTGACCAAAATCCTTTAGTTAAATTTAATAATCCAGGGACTTATGATATTACTTTGTCTGTTAATGATCCTTTAGGAAATGTAGTGTCTCAAACTTTTTATGATCATATAACTGTAATGGGAGCTCCTGGAGTCGCTCTTCCATTTGAAGAAGGATTTGAAAACATATCATCTTTACCAACAGCAGATTGGTTTATTTATAATCCAGATAATGGACCAGGATTTGAAGTTGTTTCTAGTACTGCAGCAACTGGATCAAAGTCATTGAAACTAGATAATTCCTCTGGAAATAACTTAGAGAAAGATGAAATAATTAGCTCAACAATAGATCTGTCAAATATTTCATCTGCAACTTTAACCTTTAAATATGCTTTTGCAAAAAGAAGTAATAGTAATACTGATTATCTACAGGTGCTTGCGAGTAATACATGTGGAGACATGTGGGCGGTAAGAAAAAACATTTCAGCTCAACAGATTGCAACACTTAATACTACTACTGCTAATTATACACCAGGGCAAAATGATTGGGTTACTGTTTCAATTTCAAATTTTGTACCTACTTATATGGTTGATAATTTTAGATTCAAGATAGCATTTACAAATGGTGGTGGTAATGATCTATATATTGACGATATTAATATTACAGGACCTTTAAGTCTTCAGGAGAATGAAACAATTTTTGATTTTCATATATTTCCTAATCCTACTAATAGTATAGCTAATATTCAATTTAATTTAGCTAAAAGCAATGATGATGTTGAAATAGGAATTTATGATTTAGTTGGGAAAAAAATTAAAAACATATATAATGGAGCATTAAATACAGGAGCTCAACAATTTTCTATAGATGTTTCTAATGTGTCAAGTGGTGTTTATTTTGTCTCAATTACAACTCCTGAAAGAAGGATTACCCAAAGAATGGTTATAGAATAAGATTTAGTAATTTAATTTTCAGTTAAATTTTATTACTTTCAAAATTCTATTCATTTCACAATTCATGTAAAACAAGATGAAAAACTTTTTTTTAGTTATGCTTATGGCGTTAGGTATTTGTAAACCTAATGCTCAATCTTTTGGTGATACTATTGATATACAAACTCTTGAATTTTCTGATATTACCAAAAGAAGAGGGTGGTATGTTTTTCCTTCTGATACAAACCAGTATCACAAAATTCTAATGTATTATACTCTAAAATGTGATGCCGCAACAACACAAGATAATTATGCATGTGGAGAATGGGATTACACTACTTATACTAATTTATATCAGCATAAGAATATAAATAATCCTTATTACTTTTTACAGAATTCTAATCCCGATACTATATTTTATAATAATTCAGCTTCCTATGATCTTTTTCAATATTATAATTATCAGATTGTTTATGATAATGTTGTTAGTGAGTCATCTTATGCTTTTGGATCGGGGAGTATAAATATTACTGAACCACTAAGCACTCAATTAGCATCAGGAAGAGGACAATATCTATTTACAGCTAGTGAGTTGTCGTCTGCAGGATTAGTTATTGGGGAGATTAATAAATTAAAGCTTGATGTTCATTCTTCAGGCGAAAGCATTAAAAACTTCACAATTAAAATTAAACATACTTCATTAACAGAAATCACTCCTGCATTTTATGAAAAAGACAGCTTATTTGAAGTGTATTCATCTAATAGTACGGGTATTTTGATTGGGCAGCAGAGCTTTAATTTCACTTCACCTTTTATATGGGATGGAGTATCAAATATTGTTATTGATATTTCATTCACAAATAATTATGCTGGAAATACATATAATGGAATTACAGATTATCAAATAAAGGGAGATGATCTTTCAGCTAATATTGGAATTATTACTGCTGAAAATGGATGTTTGGATTTTGAAGGAGATGATATTGTAGATGTCCCTGCTGCTGTTTTTAACGATGTAGATAGCGCGATCACTATTTCTTTTTGGTGTTTTGGTGACCCTGAAGTTATGCCATTTAATACTTATTCTTTCGAAGGAAGAGATGCTAATGGTTATCGGATAGTTAATTGTCATTTACCGTGGAGCAATAGCCGTGTTTACTGGGATGCTGGAAATAGCGGAACCTCTTCTTATGATAGAGTAGATCAAGCTGCAGGGTTTGATGATTTTGCTGGAAAATGGAATCACTGGGCCTTTACTAAAGATGTTATGTCTGGTGAAATGAAAGCATATTTAAATGGTGCTTTATTCATGTCTGCAACTGGTAAGACTAAGCTTATGGAAGGTGTCGCTAGCTTTAGGATTGGGGGTACAGCTTCTGGTGGTTTTAATGGGGTGTATGATGGAAAAATTGATGAATTTAGAATTTGGAATAAGGCTTTAGATCAGTTGACAATTCAAAATTGGATGAATAAATCGATCGATAACACGCACCCATATTTCGTTAATTTAAAGGCAGCTTATAATTTTAATGATCTATCTGGTTTAGTTGCAGCTGATTATAGTGGAAATGGTCAAACTGCTCAGCTTTTGGGGTTACCAGAATGGATAAGGGAAAATGGATCAGATGTTTTTATAGATGTTAATCAGACTACAAACCGACCATTAATTGAGTTTACTCAAGGAACATATCAAACCCACCTTGATTCAACACTTCTTACAGATACAATGCTTTGGAACCCAGTGTCCATTATTGAGTCATTGCCATATATAGATATGAATGTAAGTGGAATTTCTTCTCAGTATACTGATACTATTTTTGGATATCAATCTGGTTATGGATATACTTATGATATTAGTGGGCAGGTAATTGATTCTACAGACTTCTCTTATGATCAGATGCTGGTAAATTATTATACTCAAACTACTCATCAGCTTCAGAACTATGTAACTCCATACGGAATAGGCCTTGATCTTGGTCCTAATGGATTTAGGTGGGTTTATGATGTAACTGATTATATGCCTTTATTTAATGATACTTTAGAAATTTCAGCTGGAAATCAGCAGGAGTTGATAGACCTTAAGTTTATTATGATAAAGGGAGTTCCACCTAGGGAGGTCATCGATTTTGAAACGATCTGGTTAGGAGATTATCAGCATTCCAATATTGCAAATGATGTGTCAATGCCTGCGGTTGATATTCAATTGAATTCAAATGCTTCTCATTATAAGGTAAAGACAAGAACAACAGGTCATTGGTTTGGTGGCTTTCAGAATTGTGCGGAATTTTGTCCTAAGTATCATAATTTAAGTATTAATGGTACACAGCAGTTTGAGTGGCTTAATTGGAAAGAATGTGCAAGTAACCCTGTTATTTCACAAGGAGGTACTTGGATATATGACAGAGCTGGTTGGTGTCCTGGCACCTTTGGAGATACTTACAATCATGACATTACTCCTTTTGTTACTTCTGGTTCAGTTGCTTCTATAGATTACGGTATGGAAACTACTGCAGCAGGTATGGAAGGTAATTATAGAACAACTGTTCAGCTGGTTTCTTATGGAGATCATAATTTTCAGAATGATGCTGGAATAGTTGATGTTGTGGCCCCTAATAAATGGGAGTTTCATAATAGACATAATCCAATGTGTGATAATACAAGGATCATTATTGAAAACACAGGAGAACAAACTTTAACAAGTTCAGTAATACATTACTGGGTATGTGGAGGTCCACATGAGATTTATGAATGGACAGGTGCTTTAGCGTTTGGAGAAAAAGAAGAAGTAGAGCTGCCAATACCTGATCAGTCATTTTGGGATCATTCTCAGTATTGTAAGAATTTCATTGTGCAAATTACCGAGGTAAATGGAGTAATCGATGAGTATGCTCATAATAATGCTTATAATGCAGAATTTGAAGCTCCTCCTACTTATCCAGCAGATATATTTTTCTGGACTCAAACTAATAATGCTGCTTATGAAAATGAACTTTACTTAAAAGATGATCAGGGAAATATTTTATTTTCAAGAACTGATTTTCAAAATGCTACTCAATACAAGGATACGGTTAGTCTTTCCCCTGGATGTTATCGTTTAGAGTTTTTAGATTCTGACAATGATGGCTTGTCATTTTTTGCTAATAATGATGGGTCGGGGTATTTGAGAATTAGACAAGTAGGAGCAGGAGTGTTGAAACAATTTGATTCTGATTTTGGAGATGAGATTGTTCATTATTTTACAGTAGGATATACATTGAATGAAGATGAGAAGTACAATTCAGTTTCAATTAGTGCTTACCCTAATCCAAGTAGTTCAAATTTCAAATTAGAAATTGATGGTTTTGGAGGGCTTGTAAAACTTGAGGTTTATGATGCTTTTGGGAAGATGATCATTTCAGAGAATATTTTTTCTATTGACTATTTTGTTAATACTGGGGTTGATCTTTCCGAATATGAAAGTGGTATTTATTTTTTAAAAGTTGATGACGGAAAAAAATCTAAATTAAAAAGGTTAATTAAAAATTAAATATTACCGTTAATAGATAATTATAATCCGTTTATTTATTTTAAATGTCTAGTTTGTAATATTCTACTAAATTTATATTTTTAAACAGCATGAGAGTATTTATTAAAAACATTTTATTTTTTATATCTATCGTTGTAATTGGGGTAAGTTGTAATACTGACTTTGAGCTTAATGCCCCTTATCAGACAATTCCTTTAGTTTATGGTTTATTGGATCAATCTGCAGATACACAGTTTGTTAAGATCAATAAATCATTTATTGGTGATGGTAATAATGTTGAATATGCAGGTGTTAATGACAGCGTGCTGTTTGATAATATATCTGCTCGGGTTGAAGAGCTAAATAATGGAATTGCTGTTAATGTTTATGATCTTGAGGAACTTTGGGTAGATAATATTGATGATGGGTTGTTTTATGAGGATTCTCAGTTGGTTTATTACTTTGTTCCACTATCTACTTTAAATGACGAATCAACCTATAAGCTTATTATTGAAACTGATGAGGTAGCTGAACCTATAACTGCAGAAACTGATCTGATAGATGGGTCTGGATTATCATTTAATTTTTTATTTGGTTTAAGTTTAGGGCTAAATGGTCTTCAGTTAGCTGATGTTGATTTAGGAACCAATAATGTTTATTATGATCCTCTTGTTAAATGGAATACTTCAAATAATGGTAAAAGATATGAATTGTTGTTAAAATTTAATTATAATGAAGTTACAGCATCTTCTTCAGAAATTAAATCCATTTATTGGAAATTAAGTACTCAAACTAGTATAAGCTCTTCTGGTGGAGAGGAAATGTTTAAAAATGTTTCTGGAGAGGCTTTTTTTGATATGATATATACTTCTTTGGATGCGTATGAAAACGAAGCTGATGTGATTAGAAGGGAAATTCGAGGAATTGAATTTATTGTGTCTGCAGGGAATGAAGATTTAAATATATACATGGAAGTGAATGAACCTGCTACTGGTGTTGTTACAGAAAGGCCTTCTTTTACAAACATTGAAGGCGGAATAGGCATTTTTGGAAGCAAATATCAGGTCGCTATTTCTGGTCCATTAAGTGATGGGTCTGTTTTAGAGCTATGTAAAGGTCAAATTACTTCGGGATTAAAATTTTGCTGTGATTCAACTGATCAAAAAACAGCCATCTTTAATTTGACAGGTGGAGTAGATGTGGGATGTAATTAATATCCACAATTACAAGAATTTGAGAAATGCACCTCAGCTCCAGGTAGTAGTGATTTAATCCTTTCTTTTTCATCATTACTAAAAATAATTACTCGCAAGTCTAATTCTTTTAATTGAGTCAAAAATTTAATATTGTCAGAAATATTTGATAGGTCGTTAGACCACATGTCTAAGTACTGTAAGTTATACAAATCATCAATATTTTCGGGGATTGAATTTATGTGATTCTGGTTTAGAGTCAATGACTTTAGATTTTCTAGTTGAGTAATACCGTTAGGAAAATGTTGGAGATTATTTTTCCCAATATTTAAATATTGAAGAGATGTTAGGTTTTTAATTTTTTCTGGGATAGAGTCTAGCTTGTTTTTGTATAGATTTAGCTTTTGAAGGTTAGTGAAGTATAAAATCTCTTCAGGGAATTCCTTTAATTTCTTTTTAGATAGATCTAGAACATAAACTTGATCAGGTGATTTAAGTGCATCTGGTATAGAATGGTATTTTTTGCAGGTATCTAGGTCAGGTTTTGATAAAAGCTGGCCATAGGAGTTTGATAGAAAAGAAATTAACAGAGTTAGAAGAACAGTGAAATCATGTAAGAATTTGCATGGCTTTTTTTGATCATTGATCAATTGATTTTTTAAACCATTAATATCGGAAAATTTTTCTTCATTTCTAATGTGCGCTTTAAAAACAATTTCTATTTCAGTGTTGTAAATATTTTTATTGAAATTAAAAATATGCACTTCGTTTCTAAGCATATTGTCTTCTTTTTTTATTGTGGGTCTATATCCAATATTCATCATTCCACTATGCCATTGATCCTTAGACTTAACCTTGACTGCATATACTCCATTTGCGGGAATGATCTTTTCTTTTTCAGGAACCAAGATGTTAGCCGTAGGAAATCCAATCGTTCGCCCAACCTTATCACCTTCAATTACCTTTCCTGTTAAAGAGAACTCATGGCCTAAGTAATTATTGGCTTGAGTTATGTTTCCATTGATTAGAGCTTCTCTTACTTTAGTTGAACTGACTTTAATCTCATTGATTTCTTGCGCATTGATCTCTTCAATCCTAAAGTTATAAAGCTCGGATAGCTCATGTAGTAAAGAAATGTCTCCCTCTCTACTTCTTCCAAATTGGTGATTGTAGCCTACCACTAGAGTTGATACATTTAATTGATTAACCAAAAGATCTCTTACGTATGATGTAGGGGTGATTCTAGAAAATTCTTTAGTGAATGGGTGAATGACTAAATGATCGAGTCCGTAATTTTTAAGAAGATTGGTTTTTTCTTTTAGTGTGTTTATCAGCTTCAATGAATTATCATTATTAAATAACACTTTTCTAGGGTGGGGGTCAAATGTTAATAAAACCGTTTCTCCATTGTTTTTTTTAGCTAATGAGCTGATCTTTTTTAAAATCTTTTGATGACCAACATGAACGCCATCGAAAGTACCAACAGTAATAACAGGATTTGGTATTTTTTTAAGATTATTTATTCCGTGATGAACGATCAATTTGAATAGAATTTTTTTAAAATGTGAAATTACATTTTTATATGATTATATAGGTGGGATTCTAATCTTTTCAGTGTTAGATTGTTTTATTAAAATAAATTTATTAACAACCTCACACTTTGAATAATAAATTATATTACTTTTGCCCCGATTTTAATAAAAAATAAAACATTTTATATGTCAGAATTAAAAGGTAAAATATCTCAAATAATAGGTCCAGTTGTGGATGTTAGCTTTGAGAATGCAGATAAATTGCCACGTCTTTTAGATGCTATAGAAGTAAATAAAGAAGATGGGTCAAAAGTTATATTGGAATGTCAAAAACACATTGGTGAAGACAGTATTAGAGCTATCGCCATGGATTCTACCGATGGCCTTAAAAGAGGTATGGATGCTATAGCTTTAGGCTCTCCTATTCAAATGCCAATCGGTGATCAGGTGAAAGGAAGATTGTTTAATGTGGTTGGAGATGCTATTGATGGAATAGGTGAATGTGATAGGGAAAAAGGGTTGCCAATTCATAGAGAGGCACCTAAATTTGAAGATCTTTCTACGTCTACTGAAGTTCTTTTTACTGGCATCAAGGTAATTGACCTAATTGAGCCTTATGCTAAAGGTGGTAAAATTGGATTATTTGGTGGTGCAGGTGTTGGTAAGACTGTTTTGATTCAGGAGTTGATTAACAATATAGCAAAAGGATACGAAGGTTTATCTGTTTTTGCTGGTGTGGGGGAAAGATCAAGAGAAGGAAATGATCTTTTAAGAGAGATGCTTGAGTCTGGAATTGTGAAGTATGGTAAAGATTTCATGGAGGAGATGGAGAAAGGTAATTGGCCGCTAGAAAAAATTGATAAAAAAGAATTAGAAGCATCTCAGGCAGCATTTGTTTTTGGTCAAATGAATGAACCTCCTGGTGCAAGATCAAGAGTTGCGTTGTCAGGATTAACGCTTGCTGAATATTTTAGAGATGGTGAAGGTGATGGTCAAGGTAGAGATATATTATTCTTTATTGATAATATTTTTAGATTTACTCAAGCTGGATCTGAGGTGTCTGCGTTATTAGGAAGAATGCCATCTGCTGTTGGGTATCAACCTACATTAGCAACAGAAATGGGTGCTATGCAGGAAAGAATTACTTCTACAAAAACTGGATCAATTACGTCTGTTCAGGCTGTATATGTTCCTGCTGACGACTTAACTGACCCAGCACCCGCAACATCTTTTGCTCACTTAGATGCAACAACTGTATTGTCAAGGAAATTAGCTGCATTAGGAATTTATCCTGCAGTTGATCCTTTGGACTCTACATCAAGGATACTTACTCCTCAGATTTTAGGAGATGAGCATTATGATTGCGCACAAAAAGTAAAAATGTTATTGCAGCGATATAATGAGCTTCAAGATATTATTGCTATTTTAGGTATGGATGAATTATCTGAAGAAGATAAGCAAGCAGTACATAGAGCTAGAAGAGTACAAAGGTTCTTATCTCAGCCATTTCATGTTGCTGAACAATTTACTGGTATGGCTGGTGTGTTTGTAAGCATTGAAGAAACAATAAAAGGTTTTAATATGATTATGGATGGTGAGGTTGATAAATACCCAGAAGCAGCATTTAATTTGAAAGGGACTATTGAAGAAGTGATAGAGGCTGGTGAGAAAATGTTAGCTGAAGCTCAATAAATTTAATCATTGTTAATATGAAACTTCAAATAGTAACTCCGGATGAAGAATTATTCTCAGGAGAAGTTAATTCAATTGTTGTGCCAGGTACCGATGGATTAATTGGTATTTTAAATGATCATGCACCAATGGTAAGCTCTTTAAAGCAGGGGAAGATAAAGGTTGATGTAGATAAGCAAGAGAAGTTTTTTGATGTGAATGGTGGTGTTGTAGAGGTGCTAAAGAACAATGTTATTATATTGGCAACTTGATAGAAAATAAAATCTAAATTAAAAAAAAAAGCCTTCCATATGGAAGGCTTTTTTTTGTTGGGTTTATCTGTAGCTTATTTTGTTTCTTCTACTACAGTTGCCTCTTCTACATTAGATTCATTAGCTGATGTAGCTTTTGAGATGGTATCTTTAGCTTTAGAAACTGTTTCTTTAACTGTTTCTTTCATTTCTTCAGATTTTTTACTGAATGTTTCTTCCATTTCTTTAATAAAAGGGAATGTTTCTTCAAGCTTATTTTTGCTTTTAGTGATTTGATTTTCAATATCTTCTTTAGTAGAGTCTATTGTTTTAAAAAAGTCACCAACAATATTTTTCCCTTCTGAGTCAGCTTTTTTACCAGTTTCAACTAATTCATCGAATTGAGTTTTCAATTTGTCGTTAGTTTGCTTTGCTAAACCTAGTCCAGCATAAGCAAGTGTTTTAATTGTATCCATAATTGTATTATTTTTTTGTTGTTTTTGTTTTGCTTTTAGTTGTTTTGTTTGTTGTAGTTTTTTTTGCAGTAGAGCTTGTTTTCTTTTTTAGTTTATTTACTTGATCTTCAAGTTCTTTTATTTTTGCTTTTAAACTATCTACTTCTTTTTCCTTGTTTAAGAAATCAAATTTACTTGAGATCTTTTCTGTTGTATTTTTTAGTTTCTTTTCAAATTCAGCTCTTTTGTCTTCAGTTGTGTTTAAAAAATCGTCAATAATTTTTTTACCTTCAGTATCTGATATTTTACCTTTTTCAACTAAGTCGTCAATAGTTTCTTTAATTTTTTCTGAAGTTGTGGAGGCTAATCCAACACCAGCGTATATAATGTTTTTTAATGTATCCATTTTTTTTGTTTTATAATTTCTGTTCATATGTCAAAAGGTGTACCAAAAATTTACTTTTTATATTTTTTTATTAATAAAAAATCTTAAACTCCTGAAAAACAATGATTTATCATTTTATTTTAGGGTGAACTAATATTTATACATAGTTAATCCTGCTGGTTTTGTCATGTCAAATCATGTACTATTATTTAGTATTAGTACACTTATTAGCTTTTGATTTAAGTAATAAAGTCAGTAAATTATTTTTGTTTTTAATTTGAGAACAAAAAAATGGATGATTGATATATGATTTGGGTTTTATATATAGTTAAAATGCTATATCTTCAGCTTTAATTGTGCAGGTAAAAGCTTAAAGCTTTTTCTATGGTGTTCTGTCTCTCCATATTTACTTATGGCTTCTCTATGTTTTTTTGTCGGATATCCTTTATTTCTAGACCATAAGTAGTTTGGATGATCTTTGTCAATTGCTACCATAATATCATCCCTGTATGTTTTAGCAAGAACAGAGGCTGCTGCTATGCTAAGGTATTTGCTATCTCCTTTGACAATGCACTGATGATTAAAACCTTTATAGGGGTTAAAACGATTGCCATCTATTAGTAATAATTCTGGCTGTATTTTTAATTCTTCTATAGCTCTATGCATAGCTAAAAATGAAGCATTTAGGATGTTTATTTCATCTATTTCTTCATTTGACACGATTCCTATTCCCCACGCTAAAGCTTCTTTTTGAATTAGAGGTCTTAATTGATATCTTTTTTTTTCTGTTAACTTTTTGGAGTCATTTAAAAGCTCATTTTTATAGTTTTTTGGTAAAATAACTGCACTGGCTACTACTGGACCAGCTAGACATCCTCTTCCGGCTTCATCACATCCACCTTCAATTTTATCAAGTGTATAATAAGCCTTAAGCAAAGGTTAAGAAAATAAATTTTTAAAAGAAACTTTCTTATTTACCATAATACTTAATTGATCAATTGGGATTCGCTCTTGAGTCATTGTGTCACGATCACGAATTGTAATTGAATTATCAGTTAATGAGTCATGATCAACAGTAATACAAATAGGCGTTCCAATTGCGTCCTGTCTTCTGTATCTTTTGCCAATAGAATCTTTTTCTTCATACATGCATTGATGGTCTAGTGTTAAAAGCTTCATGATCTCTCTCGCTTTTTCAGGTAATCCATCTTTTTTAACCAGTGGAAGTATCGCAGTTTTTATTGGGGCTAAAGCTGGAGGTAATTTTAATACAGACCTTACTGTTCCATCCTTAAGAGTTTCTTCTTTTAGTGAATGAGATAAAAGAGCTAGGAACATCCTGTCTAATCCTATTGATGTTTCAATAACGTAAGGGATGTAGTTTTTATTAGTTTCTGGATCAAAGTATCTTAATTTCTTTTTAGAATATTGTTCATGCTGTTTCAAATCAAAATCTGTTCTGGAATGTATACCTTCTAATTCTTTGAACCCAAATGGAAATTCAAATTCAATATCACATGCAGCATCAGCATAATGAGCAAGCTTGATGTGGTCATGAAACCTGAGTTTTTCATTTGAAATACCAAGCTGGCTATGCCAATTCATTCTGCTTTGTTTCCAGTGTTCATACCATTTTTTTTGAGTACCTGGCTTTATGAAAAATTGCATTTCCATTTGCTCAAATTCTCTCATTCTGAAAATAAATTGACGGGCAATTATTTCATTTCTAAATGCTTTTCCTATTTGTGCAATTCCAAAAGGAATTTTCTTTCTACTTGTTTTTTGAACATTTAAATAATTCACAAAAATGCCTTGAGCCGTTTCGGGTCTAAGATAAATTGTAGATGCATCTCCAGCAACAGAGCCAATTTCAGTCCCAAACATCAAATTGAATTGTCTTACATCGGTCCAGTTCTTAGAGCCACTCACAGGGCATGTTATACCTAGGTCAATTATAAGTTGTTTGATTTTAGCAAGGTCATTTTCATTAAAGGCATTTTCCATTTTGGATTGAATGTCCTCTATTTGTTTTAACCTTCTTGTTACATTTGGGTTTGTATTTACAAACTCTTTTTCGTTAAAAGAATCTCCAAATCGTTTTTTTGCTTTAAGGATATCCTTTTTAATTTTCCCTTCTATTTTAGCTATGTGATCTTCAATGAGTACATCTGCACGGTATCTTTTTTTTGAGTCTTTATTGTCAATCAGTGGGTCGTTAAAAGCATCTATATGGCCAGAGGCTTCCCATGTGGTTGGGTGCATGAAAATTGAAGCATCCAAGCCTACAATATCTTCATTCATTTGCACCATAGACATCCACCAGTATTTTTTGATGTTGTTTTTAAGCTCAACACCATTTTGACCATAATCATATGCTGCACTTAATCCATCATAGATCTCACTACTTGGAAAGATAAATCCAAACTCCTTGGCGTGAGAAATTATTTTTTTAAACTGATCTTCTGAAGACATTAACTATAAATAAATTTGTTTCAATCGCAAAAATAGAACTTAGTTCATCATAACTGAAGATTATCAAGGTAAAGTTGCACTTTTTCTTTTTGGCTTTGTTTTTGTAATTTACAATTCATGAAATATTCAATATATATATTGCTGTTTTTTTTACAGCCTGTCAAACACATAAAACTATTATATCTGAAGGTGATAAACAACCCTTAGAAAAGCATAAAGTTGATAAGCAGGTTATCGGAAAAGTCGTTAATCGCTCAGGTCCTGTAGGATGTCAATGGGTCATTAAGTTAAAAGACGGTAAAGAATTTATGCCTGTAAAGTGGCCTCCAAATACTAAAAAGCATAATCAAAAGATTAAGTTTGTTTTTAGGTATTCTAGAGCTCCACAACCTCAATGTTTTAAAGGGAAAATGATTGTGCTTGAAAGTTATAGTCTTTTAAAATAATGGCTTAATTAAGAACAATTTTTTTGATAAGGTTGCAATTTTTATTGCTAATGTGAACTAGGTAATAGCCACTAGCATTTCCGTTAAGGTCAAATAGGTGAGAGTTATTACCTCTTAGAATAGAATTACTATAAACCTGTTGGCCAATAGTATTATGGATTTTAACTTCGGCATTTTCAGTCAAGCCAGGTACGGTAATTTTATATTTATTGTTTCCAAGATCCTTAATTATGATGTTTAAGGAATTTTGAGTTGCTAAACCAGTCCCAGTTGACTCTATTATGTTAACGGTGTAGTCTTCAGTTTCACCATAAGTAACATCAACACATGGATCATTTATATTTGCATTTCCATTTTGATTCCAATCAGTTCTTGCTCTTAGTAAGTGCTGACCTAAATTAGCATTGGTGTCAATTTCTAAGTCAACGTCAGTTTGACTCGTCCCAAATGAAGTATTTAGAATAACAATTTCTGTAGATTCAAAAGAGAAATTATCGTTAAAGTCTATCCAAATGGTGCCGCTTTGATTATTATAACCAGATTTTATGGTTAATGTATTAGTACTTCCTTGTTCCAGATCGGTAGAAAGATTTGTGTAATCTCCATATCCGTCAGGAGAGCATCCAGAAGAATTGTTTATAGATCCAACTTTAAAAAGTTCAAAACCATCACCCCAAGAACAATCAGAACTTGGTATGCATATTTCATTTTCAACAGAATTATAGCTAGTATCATTACTTTGGTCTGCATCACCACCAAGGTATGTATAGGCAGTAAAGTCATAATTACCTAGCGATGAAAGGTCAGCAGTCGCTGTAAAACTATATGAAGAAGTAGTTCCTGAAGCAATTGAACCTGTAAAGGTTTCTGATATAGGTGTATTGCCATTAATTGAATAAGAAACAGGGATACTAGTTTGGGTAGTAGTCCCATAATTTGTTATTGTGACAGTAACTGTTTCTGTCGCAGTTAAATTATTGCCAGTTAGTGGAGAGGTGATGGCGGAAACTCCAACATCATCACCAAAAAGATGCTGAATTGTAGTGCTGGTTGTGTCATTGTTATTGAATTGATCGTTACTAAGACCTGTATAGGAAGCTATATTGTAATTTCCAGGGGCGCCCATATTCACAGTAGCTGTAAAAGTATATTGAGTACTAGCTCCTGAATTTAAAGTTCCGCTATATGTTTCGTTAATTGCAGTACCTCCATTTAAAGTATAAGAAACAGGAAAATTTGACTGGTCATTGGTCCCAAAATTGCTTATGGTTATGGTTATTTGCTCTGTAGAAGTTAGAGTGCCATTAGTGGGGCTATCAATTGATACTACACCAATATCATCATCAGCATCATTAGCTATTTTAAATGATGCAATTCTTGATTTACCGCCATTAAATATATATTCACCTGTATACCAGAAAGTAGCATCATCAGTAGGGTCTAGTGTCATTTGGCCATAATCACCCCATCTGTTATTAGAGGTTTGAGCTCCGTTACCAACAATAATATCTTCCTCAGCTAAAGTCATTTGTCCTAGAGGATCAGAAAAATACCTACCAGTATACCTAATAGAAGGATAGACAGTGGGACCAGATATGCTATATGCTAATCCAATATTTCCTTGGAAATCCATACAGATACTTCCAAGCCATCTGCTTTCTGCATCTGGAGCATAGGTTCCTTCTTGGTAAACAGTCCATGGGTTTGCGCCAGATTTTCTAAGCTCATACCATCTTATTCCTGCATGATTTGTTGCGTCAACATCAACAGTGTGATTCAAGACTACTGAAGAATATCCAGAGAATTCTCTGTATTGTGCCATGTACATAAATGCTGTAGGAATACCATCTAATTTTTGAGAGGTGCCGGGTTGTTCAATGTCGTTCCATGAGGGTGTAAATTCACTATCAAATGCAGTTACAGGTAATTGTTGAGGGCTCGAAATAGTAGAGTTAGAGGTGTTGGTCCAGTCTAAATCAATTTCCCAGATTTTAATATGATCTGAGCTAACTCCACCCCATCCATCATCTTGAAAATAAAATGCATAACCTGGTGTTGATGAAGCAGGCAATGTAGAAGTGGCGTGCGAAGGCATGATGCTGAAAAAGCCATTGGTAGACAGAGAAGGAACAGAAAAGCCAATAATCTGAGCTCCAGCATTTCCTGCAATCATTTCATCTCTTTCTAACGCATACATTTGAGGAGAATTTTTGTTAGCACTTACAAAGTAGGCATTACCCCAAACGGAGTATTTAGGATAATCTGGAAAACTATTTAAAGAAAATTCATAAGCATAATATGCTCCTAAAGGATCAGGTGTTTGAGAAACAGCAATTTGCAATGAGCTATTAGTGAATTTGAATTGACTTAAAAACCATCTGTCAGCATCTTTGTCGTACATTACTATTGGATCGCCATCATTTGACCCGCCTAGTAAAGAGCTTAAAGTATAAGGTCCACCAAGTGAATTTCCTGTTTTATCATAAACCGTATATGAAGTATTTACCATATGAACATAATGATTAGGACCTGCAGCCCCACTTGGGTCAGGAGGAAAAGCAGAAAAGTTAGTTCCTTGCCAGTTTTGGATGGGCGCTTTATTGAAATGAGACCCTTTTTGCTGTTGCCATAAAGGGTCATTCCCTTTTGGTAAGGCATTTGGATTTACATGTTTATACCTTCTTAAATCATTACTAATGATTTTTTTACGATCATTTTCATGCTGAAATTCTTCATAAGGCTTAATGGTTCTAAGTTCTGGTGTTATCCAAAACTTATTAGCTTTTGAAGTAAAAACTGCTTTTATGTCAGTTTCTGAGGGAGTATCTTGTATTGGTTCTTGTGAAGTAAGAAAAAGAGTAATTGATGTAAACAAAAATGTAATGGATAAGTTTTTCATCATAAATGTTTTTAGTTTGACATTTTAATTGAATAGACAAGTTAGTTATTCTATATAAGTTTATATTGTAAAGCTGAAAAACAAAAATAGTTGCCTGAGTAGAACTTATTTTTTTGATAAATTTTACTTTGATTACCTTAGCTATCTGTTATGATTGAATTAGAAGATAAGTTAATATCATTGGACGTATTTGAAAAGCATTTTGTTTGTGATCTTCAGGCTTGTAAAGGCGCTTGTTGTGTCCATGGTGATTCTGGTGCGCCATTACAAAATGATGAAATTAACATAATAGAAGATCACTTAGATTCAATTAAAAAGAACATGAGGCTCAGTGGGGTGAAATCAATTGAAGAAAATGGAGTGTTCTATATTGATCAGGATAATGAGCCGGTTACCACATTAATCAATCAAAAGGAATGTGCTTTTGTTTATTTTGATCAAAAGAAGGTTGCAAAATGCGCTATAGAAAAGACCTTTGAAAATACAAATATAGATTTCATTAAGCCTATTTCTTGTCATTTATACCCCATTAGGGTATCAAAGTTAAATTCATATGAGGCTATTAATTATAATCAGTGGGAGATTTGTAAACCTGCTTGTGATTGTGGTGATGAGTTGAAAGTTAAAGTTTTTCATTTTTTAAAAAAGGCAATTATTAGAAAGTGGGGGAGTGAGTTTTATTCAGAGCTAGAGCTTATAAATGATGAATTGAAAAAAAACAATCAGCCGTTTAGTGAAATATAATTCTGTTAATTGTTGGTTTGTCATTAGTAAAAAGTGCTGTTGTTTATGTTTTTGAATTATAATTGTTTTTAACACATGTAATTTGATAAAGGGATTGCTTGGTTCTGATTTTAGTTGTAAGTCTTTGTAAATTAGACGTTAGGGAGAAAACAAAAGTGAAAAAAAAGTTCTTTAGATCAAAAAAAACACCTATTAATTCCCTTTATATTGACTATCAGAAAGTTAGTGAGTTGTTAGACCTTCGTGTTAATAACTCATTGAAATGTGAATGAAAAAACCTTGTTAGATTTTAGTTTTTTTTGAACTTTTGTATATCTCAAAAAGAGTAATAAACGTAAAATTTAGATTTCTTACATACATTAAATAATTCATTTTTTAATGTTGAAAAAGACGAAAATCACTATTTCGTTGATAGGTCTTATTTGCTCTAAAAAGAGGTTAAGTGTATAAGTTTTAAATATAAAATATATTATTTATGGAGAAAAATTTACCCGATACTCAAAAAGGAACAGATTCTTCAAACATTAAATTAAATGAAGAGTTGGATAAAAACATTACTGTTGAAGAACCTATATTAAAAGAGAATCCTAATCGTTTCGTTTTATTTCCCATACAGCATTCAGATATTTGGGATATGTATAAACTGCAGGAAGCAAGTATATGGACTGCTGAGGAATTAGATCTTTCTCCTGATATTGTTGACTGGAACAATAAGCTTAATGAAGATGAAAGGTATTTTATAAAGCACGTACTCGCTTTTTTTGCTGCATCCGATGGAATTGTCAATGAAAATTTAGCTGAGAATTTTTTAAGTGAAGTTCAATATACAGAAGCTAAATTCTTTTATGGGTTTCAGGTTATGATGGAAAATATACATTCAGAGACTTATTCATTATTAATTGACACTTACATTAAAGACACTAAAGAAAAAGACTATCTTTTTAATGCTATAGATACTTTTGAACCAGTTAAAAAGAAAGCTGAATGGGCATTAAGATGGATTGAAAATGGGTCATTTGCTGAACGATTAGTTGCTTTTGCTGCTGTTGAAGGTATTTTCTTTTCTGGTTCTTTCTGCTCAATATTCTGGCTTAAGAAAAGAGGGTTGATGCCTGGTTTAACTTTTTCAAATGAATTGATATCTAGAGATGAAGGGTTGCATTGTGATTTTGCGTGTTTATTATACAATAATCATTTAATTAATAAATTACCAAAGCAAGAGGTCGCTAAAATCATTTCTGATGCTGTAGAAATCGAAAAAGAGTTTGTTGCTGAATCTCTTCCTGTTAGATTAATAGGAATGAATTCAGATTTAATGTGTCAATACATTGAGTTTGTTGCAGATCGTTTACTTGTAGAGCTTGGAAATGAGAAAATTTATAATGCAACGAATCCGTTTGATTTTATGGATATGATTAATCTTCAAGGTAAAACTAATTTTTTCGAAAAAAGAGTAGGAGAATATCAAAAAGCTGGCATAATGAACAGTAATTCCGATAACAAGGAATTTAATATGGATGAGGATTTTTAATAATAACAATTAAAAACATTAATACTTATGTATGTAATTAAAAGAGATGGTCGTAGAGAGCTTGTGAAATTTGACAAGATCACAGCGAGAATTAAAAAATTATGCTACGGGTTAAATTCTTTGGTTATTCCAGAGAAAGTTGCTATGAAGGTTATTGAAGGGTTGTATGATGGAGTAACAACAAGTGAGCTTGATAATTTAGCAGCTGAAGTAGCAGCTACAAATACCATTACACATCCTGATTATGCATTATTGGCATCTAGGATAGCTGTTTCAAATTTGCATAAAAACACTAAAAAATCTTTTTCTGAAACCATAAAGGACCTTTATGAATACATTGATCCAAAAAATGGAGAAAAGGCCCCTTTAATTTCAGATGAAGTATATGCAGTTATACAAGAAAATTCTGATCTATTAGATTCTTCCATTATTTATGATAGAGATTTCAGGTATGATTTTTTTGGATTCAAAACTCTAGAAAGATCTTATTTGCTTAGAACTAAGGGAGAAGTTGCTGAACGACCTCAACAGATGATCATGCGAGTTGCTGTTGGTATCCATAAAAATGATATGGATGCAGTTTTGGAAACCTATAATTACATGAGTGAAGGATGGTTTACACATGCTACACCTACGCTATTTAATTCAGGAACACCTAAACCACAGATGTCTTCTTGCTTTTTATTAACAATGAAAGAGGATAGTATAAGTGGAATTTATGATACATTAAAACAATGTGCGCAAATTTCTCAATCAGCTGGAGGCATAGGATTGTCTATACATGATATAAGAGCCTCAGGTTCTTATATTAAAGGAACTAATGGGACATCTAATGGAATCGTTCCAATGCTAAGGGTTTTTAACGATACTGCTAGATATGTTGATCAGGGTGGAGGAAAAAGAAAAGGTTCTTTTGCTATTTATGTTGAGCCTTGGCATGCTGACATTTTTGATTTTCTAGATTTAAGAAAAAATCATGGAAAAGAAGAGCAGAGGGCACGTGATCTTTTTTATGCTCTTTGGATGCCAGATCTTTTTATGAAAATAGTCGAAGAAAATGCAGATTGGACTTTAATGTGTTCAAATGAATGTCCAGGTTTATCTGAAGCATATGGTAAAAAGTTTGAAAAGTTATATACAAAATATGAGAAAGAAGGCAAGGGTAGAAAAACGATTAAGGCTCAAGAACTTTGGTTTAAAATATTAGAAAGTCAAATTGAGACAGGTACTCCCTATATGCTATATAAAGATGCAGCTAATGAGAAATCAAATCAAAAGAATTTAGGTACAATTAAGTCATCAAACTTATGTACTGAGATAATTGAATATACATCTTCAGATGAGGTAGCAGTATGTAATTTAGCATCTATTGCACTTCCTAAATTTGTTAAAGATGGAAAATTTGATCATGATAAATTATTTGAAGTAGCATATAGAGTAACTAAAAATCTAGATAAAGTAATTGATGCCAATTATTATCCAATTCCTGAAGCTCGTAATTCTAATATGAGACACAGGCCTATTGGAATAGGAGTTCAGGGCTTAGCAGATGCTTTTATTTTAATGCGTTTTCCATTTGATTCAGTTGATGCAAGAAAATTAAATAAAGATATTTTTGAAACAATTTATTATGCTGCAGTTACTGCTTCAAAGGATTTAGCTAAAGAGAATGGTCCATATGAGACATGGAAAGGATCACCTATTTCAGAGGGTGTTTTTCAGTTTGATATGTGGAATGTAACTCCTTCAGAAAGATGGGAGTGGGATGTTTTAAGGTCAGAAGTAAAAGAACATGGAGTAAGAAATTCTTTATTAATGGCTCCCATGCCAACTGCATCTACAGCTCAGATCTTAGGTAATAATGAATGCTTTGAACCATATACTTCCAATATTTATACAAGAAGGGTTCTTTCTGGTGAATTTATTATTGTAAATAAACATTTATTAAGAGACCTAGTTAAACTTGGTTTATGGAATGATGTTTTAAAAAATAAATTAATGGCATCAAATGGTTCTATTCAAAACATTGATGAAATTCCAGACAATATTAAAGAGCTGTATAAAACTGCTTGGGAAATCTCTCAAAAGGTAATTGTAGATATGGCAGCTGATCGTGGGGCGTATATAGACCAATCTCAATCATTGAATATTTTCATGGAGAATGCCAATTTTGCTAAATTGACTTCCATGCATTTTTATGGATGGAAAGCAGGTCTAAAAACAGGGATGTATTATTTACGTACTAAGTCAGCTACAGATGCTATTAAATTTACTTTAGATAAAAATGCGTTGACTGAGCCATTGCCAAATAAGGAAAAGAAAGATGCTGGTGTAAATGAAGTTAATTGTTCTGTTGATGAGAATCAAGATGATTGCCCTTCATGTGATTCGTAGTATAATTAAAGTTAAAACATAAAAAAAAGCCACTCAATCGAGTGGCTTTTTTTTATGGATAATAAATTTCTTATTGTTTCAAGATAGAAATAGCATTGTCACCAAAGACATTTCCAGTTCCAAAAGGTGAGCCTTTGCCATCCCAATTTTCCCATTTTTTAAGTTCTATATAGACAGGGTTTTTACTGATTTGTTCAGCTTCTAATTGAATAGCTTCTGCTTTAAATCGAGCAGAAACAACTAAAGAAGAGTCTCCTCTAGCTTTTTCAATTCTAGCATTGGCTAAATACTCTTCTTGCTTTTGCTTTTCTTTTGCTGTTAAGTTTTTCTGTTTTTGAGTTTCTTTATTTGTGATTTCTACTGCAATGTTTCCAGGTAGGTTAATATCTGCAATTTCAACATAATGAAGTACAACATAATTAGGAACATCTTTTCCGTTTTCTCCTTGTCCTTTTCCTGCAAAATCCGATTTTAATATCTCTTCAATTTCACCTTCTAAATCTTCTCGTTTAGTACTGTAAACTTCTTCATAGGTATACCTACCAATAACATCTTTAATAGCACCTTTTGATTTGTCATCTATAAAAGTGATATATCCAGGTCCATGTTTTAAATGTAAATCAGGAGTTTTGCCTTTTTGTGCAGCAAAATTAACAGCAACAGTTACTTCAATGTCAGTACCGTTTTTATCCATTACTTTTGAAGTATATGATTTTGATTGCTGACGAACATTATAAGTAATCATCTCATTCCATGGAGCAATTAATTGCGTTCCTTCAGTGAACACATTTTCTCTATCTACACCAGCTCCATAAGGACGATAAATAAAGCCTTCTTCACCAGGATTAACATCCTGAAAAGACATGTATAATGTAACTCCGCAGATTAAGATCATTGCAACAATCACTCCTATCCTCATTATTTTTTTAAATTCTAATTCTTGTTCTTCCATTTTTATTTTTTGTTTAGTTTATATAATGCATATATGCCCGCGAAAATAAGGATAATAAAAATCAATGTTAATCGATTCATTAGAAACCTAAGTTTTTTGAAGTTCCATATTAAAATTATCGATGCTGACACTAATGCAATAATCCCTATAGTTGTTAATATTTTCTTTTTTAGTTTATTATCCATAATAAAGATTTTAAATCATGTTTTTGGGATTAACCCATTCATCATAGTCTTCTTCTTTAACATATCCTAATCTTATTGCCTCCTCTTTTAAAGTTGTTCCATTTTTATGTGCCGTATTTGCAATTTCAGCTGCTTTGTAATATCCTATTTTTGTATTTAAAGCTGTAACAAGCATTAATGAATTGTTTAATAAGTATTCAATCCTATTGTAATTAGGTTCTATCCCTTTAGCACAATTATCATTAAAAGAAATACATGCATCTCCCAGTAATTTTGCACTTTCAATAAGATTATAAGCCATCATGGGTTTAAAAACATTTAATTCATAATGACCTTGAGTCCCACCAATAGTAACCGCAACATCATTACCCATAATTTGCGCACATACCATAGTCATTGCTTCTGCTTGAGTAGGATTTACTTTTCCTGGCATAATTGAAGACCCTGGTTCATTAGCAGGGATAATTAATTCACCAATACCAGACCTTGGACCTGAAGCCATTAGTCGAATATCATTGGCAATTTTATTTAAGGAAACAGCTAATTGTTTTATAGCACCATGAGTCTCAACAATGGCATCATGTGCAGCTAGGGCCTCAAACTTGTTTTTTGCACTTATAAAAGGGAGTCCTGTTAATTCAGCAATTATTTCGGCAACCATTTTCTTAGCTGGGCCTCCACTCGTAAAAGCTGCGACAGGTGAGAAAGT
>PVBE011192119.1_pt1 | contig 35999 bp, 33 predicted proteins | sample 1631181 | NCBI WGS metagenome assembly PVBE01 (sample SAMN08397723, study PRJNA350692) | Marine metagenome, whole genome shotgun sequencing project. | isolation source: water | place: Pacific Ocean | collected 2012-04
TTCCCATTTTAGATCTTTTTAGCCTCAAAATTCGGCTTCAAAATCTCAAAAAATGGACAAAAAATTCATTTATTCACTTTAGTGGGATAGTCTCATAGTAGGTTGCTTCGACAGCTTGTAAAAGACTGTTGCCATCTATGCTTCTATCTCTTTTTGCTCCTTTATAGAGTGGTTTTCTTTTTTTAAAAAAGGAGTTGTATACAGATTCTAAAGAGAATCTCTTGTTAAAAATTCAAAAGCAAGATAAATTAGATGTACTTTTAGTGAGCAATTGTTTCTCTCAAAAGTTTTCATTTTAGGGCGTATAGCTCAGCTGGTAGAGCTCCTGTCTTACACACAGGCGGTCATAGGTTCGAGTCCTGTTACGCCCAAATTAGATACGCTTCTCGCGCGGGAGTAGTTCAATTGGTTAGAGCACCGCCCTGTCACGGCGGAAGTTGCGGGTTCGAGTCCCGTCTCCCGCGCATTTTTCTTTTTCCTGTACAAACAACTCATTTAAAAGTATTTTTCTAATTTTTAAGGCTTTTACCCATGAAACACACACCTAAATCTTTTAAGCAATGGACAATTAATTATGTCTGGATTGCATTCGGTGCATTTTTAGCCGCCTTATCAATTCGTGTATTTCTTTTTCCAAATCAATTGATCGATGGAGGTGTCATCGGTATTTCTTTGATTTGTGCAAGACTTTTAGGTGGTGAATATCTCTCGCTATTTTTGATTCTCTTTAACATCCCTTTTGTTTATTTAGCCTATAAATATATAAGACGTACATTTGTTATTTCTATGATGGTTGCGATCTTTTTGTTTGCAGGATTTTTAGCCCTTCTTGAGAATCTGCCTCCGTTTGATGCTGATCCTTTAGAAGTCATTGTAATTGGAGGTGCGATCTTAGGTGCAGGCGTTGGATTCATTATTCGAAATGGTGGTTGTACAGACGGTACAGAAATTCTTGCCATCATTATCAACCGTAAGTTTGGGTTCACGGTCGGACAAGTTGTTTTATTTGTGAATGTCTTTATTTTTGCAGCATATGGATTGATTTTTTTAGACTGGCATAGTGCCCTTCGCTCTTTAATGACATATATCGTTGCCTTTAAAATGATCGATATTGTGATTGCAGGCCTTGATGAGCTCAAATCTGTTTTGATCATGACAGCAAAACCAGAGCATGTAAAAAGAATCATTATGCACCAACTCGGTTTAGGTCTTACTGTGATTAAAGGAAGAGGTGGCTTTTCAGGTGAAGATCGTGATTTACTTTTTGTTATTGTGGAAAGACTAGATCTAGCAGATCTAAAAGAAATTGTTCTTAGAGAAGATCCCACAGCTTTTATGGCCATCGAAAATTTACATGAGGTAGCATATGGAAGACAAATTAAACAGCTTTCCAAAAAAAGAAGAAAAAGAAAGCTCGCTTAAACATTTATACACAGATTTTCCCTATCATAAAAAAATTCATACTCTCGATTCATGGAGAGTTTTTCGTATTATTTCAGAGATCGTAGAAGGTTTTGAAACAATGACCTCTTTGGGTCCTTCTGTTGCTGTATTTGGATCTTCCACAGAAACTCCAAGTGATTTTACTTACTACAATCTTGCAATTGAGATTGCAAAAAAACTTGTGGATAAAAAATTTGGAATTATCACTGGAGGTGGCCCGGGAATTATGGAAGCTGCGAATAAAGGAGCTCAAGAAGCTGGAGGAAAATCATGTGGACTCTGCATTAACATCTCCCGAGAAGAGAAACCTAATCCCTACATCGATCAAAAATACCATTTAAATCACCGTTATTTCTTTGTTCGAAAAGTTATGCTTGTAAGATACGCTCAAGCATTCATTGTTCTTCCTGGCGGCTTTGGAACTCTGGATGAGTTTTTTGAAGCTCTTACATTAATCAAAACAAAGAAGATCAAAAAATTCCCCATTTATCTTGTTGGAAAAGAGTACTGGAAAGGATTAATCGACTGGCTTAGAAATACAGTTGTAGCAAAAAAAAATATCGATGAAGAAGATCTTTTTCTTTTCACTCTAACAGATGATCCTGACGAAATTGTAAATGGAATCGAAGAAAACTATCGTAAAACTTCTACTTTTGAAAATTTCTGAACTAGAAGGAGGCTAAATATATACTCCTTCCACTTCAAAACCATACGTTTGAAGCGGAAGTAATAACAGTCCCATGCTTTTACAGTGGAAAAAGTATAGACCTAAACCTTGATTTTTTCATAAACTTGCTGCTCTAAAAAATCAAAACAAGGCACTTTCCAATGATGAAACACTTCTTTAGTCTTTTAATTTTTTTTACTTTTGTTTTGACAAACATGTCTGCCTCTCAAAAAATTTACACTGAAAATCTAACAGAAAATGATCGAGAGTGGTTTATAGAAAGTTTTGTTTCAAGCTTTATGTCTGTATACAAAGATAAAGTATTTGTAATGACACTAGATGACCAACAAGCAATTTTAGGACCTAACGAAAATAAGCAGAAAGAACTAGCTGTTTGTAATGCTTCTATAAATGATTTTGATAGCTATATTACCGAAAAAAAAGATGGCTATTATGCAGTAAAAGTACTTCAAGATAAACAAAAAGTAGGAGCTTTACTATATAGATTAATGGATCATAAAGTGCTCTATATCGGCCAATATTTTATACTTCCCGAATACCAAAAAAAAGGGATCGGTACATATGTAGTGCAAAACCTTTTACCTAAGCTTCATCCCGAATATACAAGATATGAAGTACTAACTCGTCACCAAAATGATGCAGGGGTTTATCTATACCGTAATCTTGATTTTTTAGCAGGTAACCAAGAAATTGTAGAAAAATATGGCTATGATCCTCTTCAGTTTATGTCCTTATATAAAAATCTAAAACATGCTCAAAATAAATCTGAATGGTATGAAGAAACAACCTCAGACTCAATCAATCAAAATGTTTTATATCTTCCCATAGGACATGCAAACCTTACAAATATTGAGATTCAAGAATCAGGCGAAGAATTAATCGATTTAAGTGTCCTTAATCACTCTAGAATTCAACCTTTAAAAGCATTTAACTCAAAATATCAAAGTACTTCTCCTGGATATTCTAAAGTACGTATAGGTCTTTATGAACGACTGATGCAATTGCTAGATCAGTTGCCAGAAGATATAGGGATTGCTTATTTTGAGGGTTTTCGATCATTAGGAACACAGCAAAAGTATTTTGATAAAAAATTTAATGAAGTATTGCTCACTATTTCTGATAAAGACATAGCTTATAAAGAAACATGTAAATGTGTTTCACCTTATTTGAATAATACTCCCGTGCATTGTACAGGAGCTGCTATTGATATGACATTATATCGCACAGTAAATGGCGAGAGCTGCTTATTAGATATGGGACAATTCGGTACGATATTTTGTCCCAATATTCAGGAACAAACTTTTTCTGAACACACCACAAAAGAGCAAAAGTTAAACCGTTTACTTCTTTTAGAAGCGGCTACTCAAGTAGGGCTTGTTAACTATGGTTATGAATGGTGGCACTATAGTTATGGAGATAGAGCATGGGCCTATCTAAAAAATGAAAACTTTGCAAAATACGGTCTTATAGAAAGTATAGATTCTTTATAATCTAAACTGTTGAAGTGGAAGAATTCTTTCACTTCAACAGCATCTATCCAAAACTTTTTTTTGCACTATTCGAAGGTAATCGCCATATTCATTGGGAAATTTTTCTGCTAATTTTCCCAATTGATGCTCATCTATAAAACCCATTCGATAAGCTATTTCTTCAATACAAGCAATCTGAACACCTTGTCTTTCTTGAATCGTTTGAACAAAGGAAGAAGCATTCTGAAATGCTTCAAAAGTTCCCGCATCAAGCCAAGCAAAGCCTTGATTTAAAACTTCAATGGTAAGCTTCTTTTTTTTGACATAGATGTTATTCACATCTGTAATTTCAAGCTCCCCTCTTTTTGAAGGTTTTAAGCTTTTGGCAATAGAAACAACCTCGTTATCATAAAAATAAAGACCACAAACCGCATAATTAGATTTTGCAACAGTCGGCTTTTCTTCGATGTTTGTTACTTTAAAATTTTCATTAAATTCAGCAATCCCATAACGATTCGGATTCTTTACATGATAACCAAATACAAAAGCTCCTTCTTGTAAAGGTAAATGCTGTTTAAAAAGATCACAAAATCCATGACCATAAAAAATATTATCACCCAAGATTAATGCTACAGAATCTTGGTTAATAAATTTTTCTCCAATAATAAAAGCCTGAGCAAGCCCTTCAGGTTTAGATTGCACAGCATAATGAAACTTCATACCAAGCTGAGATCCATCTTTTAAAAGATAACGAAAACGGGGTAAGTCTTGAGGAGTAGAAATAATTAAAATTTCACGAATATTTGCAAACATTAAAGTAGAAAGAGGATAGTAAATCATGGGTTTGTCAAAAATAGGGAGAAGCTGCTTGGATATAGCAAGTGTTGCCGGAAAAAGACGTGATCCCGTGCCCCCTGCTAGCAAAATACCTTTCATACAAACCTGAGTTTTAGATCACGATGGGCATGCCCCATCATAATTCAAGAATCGCTATCTAAATTAAAATCACAGCCTTGGGCAATTAATGAATCGATATAATCGAGGTTATATTCTCCACTTAAAAACTTTTTATCTTTAAGCATATATTTATGAAAATCGATTGTAGAACATACTCCTGAAATATGAAATTCTCTAAGCGCCCTTTGAAGAATGCGAATGGCATCTGCTCTGTCTTTTCCTTTTACAATCAATTTCGCAATCAAAGAATCATAGTAAGGAGAAATACGGTATCCTGAATAACAAGCGCTGTCAATTCTGACATGAGGCCCTCCTGGAGGAACATAATAATCTAAGAGGCCTGGTGAAGGAGCAAAGCTTTTAGAGGGGTCTTCTGCATTAATACGACATTGAATTACATGTCCCTGTAATTGCACATCTTTTTGTTTAACAGAGAGTTTTTCCCCTTTTGCAATCCGAATCTGCTCTTGTACTAAATCAACCCCTGAGAGTTCTTCTGTAATAGTATGTTCCACTTGAATCCTTGTATTGACTTCCATAAAATAAAAATTCTTATTTTCATCTACAAGAAACTCAACAGTCCCTACGGAATGATATTTTGCAGCTTTTACGATGTTAATCGCAGCTTGTCCCATTTTTTTTCGAATTTGCGGTGTTAAAAACGTACTAGGGGTTTCTTCAATCAGTTTTTGTCTTCTTCTTTGAATAGTACAATCACGCTCTCCTAGATGCACGTAATTTCCAAGTGTATCACCCATTACTTGTATTTCAACATGCCGAGGATTCACAACCATTTTTTCAAGATATACATCGGGATTATTAAAGCTTGCTTCAGCCTCAGCTTTAGCAGCTACAAATTTTTTCATGAAATCGTCATCTCCATATGCGATACGAATTCCTTTACCACCGCCACCGCCCGACGCTTTGATAAAAACAGGATAACCGATCTTTTGCGCTTCTTTTAAAGCAGTATTAGCATCTTTGACTACCCCTTCAGAACCTGGAATGATATGACACTTAGCTGACTTTGCCAAAGATTTAGCTTTAGCTTTATCACCAAGAAGAGCAATTGCAGAAGATGAAGGACCAATAAACACTAAATTACAGCTTTCACAAATCGAGGCAAAATTAGCATTTTCGCTCAAAAAACCATAACCTGGATGCAAAGCATCTGCATGCGTAACCTCACAAGCAGAAATAATATTAGCAATTTTTAAATAGGATTTAGCAGAGGAAGCAGCACCAATGCAAATCGCTTCATCAGCAAGATGAACATGCAATGCTTCTTGATCTGGCTCCGAATAAACAGCAACCGTCTGAAGTCCTAAATCGTGACAGGCTCTGATAATCCTTACTGCGATTTCACCACGGTTTGCGATCAAAACTTTTTTCATAATTATATAATCCGAAACATCTTTGCTCCAAACTCTACAGGTTGGGCATTTTCTATAAGAATTTCAGCTACAATTCCCTTTACACCTGATTTTACCTCATTCATCACTTTCATTGCTTCCACAATACAAATGACAGTATTCTCATCAACAGTATCTCCCACCTTTACAAAGGGAGGTTGATCAGGAGAGGGCGTTAAATAAAATGTACCCACCATAGGTGAGTCCACAAAAGTCCCTTCTTTTTTCTCTGGCTCTTTTAGATTTTCTTGTTTCTGAGGGATCGCGGGTCTTTGAATTTCTTGAACTTCAGGTACATCACAAAAAACAGTTTCATCATTTTTTTCAATGTGAAGTTCAAAATCTCCTTTTTTAATTTTAATTTTCCTGAGTTTAGCTTCTTCTAAAGCACTCATCAAATCTTTAATTTGGTCTATTTCCACAAAAAGCTCCTTAATTACACTCTTTGGATATATTCACCTTCTTGCGTGTCTACTTTAATGATATCTCCTGTTTCAACAAAAAGAGGCACCTCGATTTTGGCACCTGTTTCCAAAACAGCTTGTTTCATAGAATTGGAAACAGCGGCAGACTCTGCATCAGAAGGATCTGCTTTTACAACCATAAGTTCAAGGAATTGGGGAAGCTCAATTTGAAAAATTGTCTTCCCATAAAAAAGCGCCTTTACCTGAATCCCTTCTTTAAGATACTCGACTTTGTCCGCAAGAATTTCAACAGATACAGAAACTTGTTCTAAATTTTCGATATCAAGAAAAAGATAATCTTTTCCCTCGGGATATAAAAATTCCAAAATGTGATCTATCAAAGAAACTTCAGATACTGATTGATTCAATTTGAAGTTTTTTTCGATAAGATCATCCGTGATTAAATTACGCAGTTTAGTTTTTATAAAAGGCGTTCCTTTAGCCACTGTTACTTTCACACTCGACTCGACTCGATAAATATTTTCATCGATATTTAGAGTCATTCCCGGAGTAATTTGATTACTTGTCATCATACTTTTTTATCCTGTTTCTTTTAGAGAAAGAATCTCTTTTAATTCCTCAAGCTTAGAAATTTCAAAATCCACACAAGATTTATCTTCTTTCAAACAAAGGCCTCTACCCCACTTCATATGAACGGTAATACAACCTAATTTTTTAGCTGGTTCAAGATCTCGATAAACTCTATCACCAACTACATAGACTCTCTGAGGATCTATGCCTTCATCCTTAAGAATTTTTTGATAAAAAGGCTTTTTATCCTTACTATCGCACGCGTATATGTTACTAAAAAGGCACCTATCAATACCAGCTTTTTTCAGCTTTTCATACTGACCTTTTTGAGCTCCAATTGTTACAATAAAAAGTTTATGTTTTTGCAAATCCCTAAGAGTATCAATGGCTTTTGGTGTTGTTTGTACCTTTATATCCTCAGGGAAAGGAAGTGATACCATTTCTTTTAAAGCTAGAGCTAAATATTTTTTACTATTTTTTAGTTGTTTTAGAAATAAAAAAAGAGCTTCGTTAGACGTTTGGGCCGTCTGATTTATTTGTGAAAGTTTTTTTTGAGCCTTAGACAAATTTTGAATTTCTAATCCCTCATGGACCATTTTTTGAAGCGCTTTTTTCAAACGAAAAGGGGTAATTGAACCAAAAGTATCAATAAGAGTGTCATCAAGATCAAAGATAATCAACAATTTTTACAAGCTCCGAGGCTAATTTTTTTGAATCATGTCGGATCAAACTTCTTTTAATTAAATCTTTTTGATTTACGGAACTCATAAGCCCCATTAAATCAGCTTCAATCACACGTTTTTCAACTAAATCATTATAAACAAGCTCACCTTCATCAGAGTATTTTTTAATCAAATCATCTGAAACAGATGCGTTATTGACCAAAATATAATCAAAAATATCACACCCAAGAAAACTAGTAAGCTCTTTAAGATAGTCACTGACTTTATATCCAGTGGTTTGCCCTTTTCGGTTCATCAGATTTACAACAAAGACTTTTTTGGCATGAGATGCCTTAAGCGCCTTAGCAACACCTTGGACCATAATATTAGGAATCACAGATGTGTGCCAACCTCCAGGACTAAAAACGATCAAGTCAGTATTTTTAATCTCATCTAAAACATACGGGTTAACCTTGGGGTAAGGCTCTAAAAGAATACTTTTATAACCTTGGTCGATTTCCCGAGAGAGATAGATTTCTTTTTCCCCTTCTAAAATTTTGTGATTATTGAGAATCATTTTCAAACGGACTTGATGAACCGTTACGGGAAGTACCTTACCTCGGATAAAAAGAATTTTTCCAGCTTCTTCTACAGCTTTTTCAAAACTTCCCGTCACTTTTTCAAGAGCAGAAAGAAGTAAATTTCCAAAGCTATGTCCTCCTAGGTTTCCATTTTCAAAACGATAATTCATCAAGCTACGCAAAAGACGGCTTGAATTAGAAAGAGCCACTAAACACTGTCTCACATCGCCAGGCGGCAAAACACCTAGTTCATCTCTTAAAATACCAGTACTCCCTCCATCATCTGCCATTGAAACAATCGCTGTCAAATCAACGTTGTATTTTTTTAAGCCTCTGAGAACAACAAAATTCCCTGTACCGCCACCGATGACTGCGACTTTTTTCATAAGTGTTATTTGTGATCTTTTAAGCACTTTTTAAGATTTTCTATCCCTTTTGTAAGATCAGGCTGTTTAAAAAGATGAGTACCTACTACTAAAACATTAGCACCACTTTGACAGGCAATTTTTGCAGTCTGATCATTAATGCCCCCATCAACCTGAATTTCTAAAGGTTTCTGAATTTGGGCTTTTTTAGCATCTGATTTTAAATTTTTTACTTTTGTCATTACTTTTTTTATAAATGACTGTCCTCCAAAGCCTGGGTGAACAGTCATGAAAAGCATTAAGTCACATTTGCCTAAAAATTTAGGTGCCATTTCATAAGAAGTTTCAGGATTAAAAGCCAGACCTACTTGAATTCCACATTTTTGAATATATTTTAAAGTTTCTTCCACATTTTCTGTAGCCTCAAAGTGAAATGTAATGCGGTCTGCTCCCATTTCAATTAGGCGTTCCACTAAATCGTAAGGATTATAAACCATAATGTGTACATCTAGAAAAAGGTCAGTACTACGGTTAATAGCAGCTAGTGCCTTGGGGCCAAATGTAAGGTTTGGAACGAAATGCCAATCCATGATATCTACATGAATACCATCGGCACCTGCATCTTCGATCCTTTTAGCCTCATCTGCTAAACAACCAAAATCAGCGGCAAAAATAGAAGGAAACACTTTAATCATAAAAGCAGAATAGCCTGACTGAAAATCAAATGTCAATACTGCTTATACCTCTCGTGATTCAAGAATCGGTTTTTGAATTACGATGGGTAGAGCCATGATCGCAAAATTGAAGTTATTACTGACGTTACGCGGCAGGAGCAAAAAATTAAATGAATTTTTTTCACTCTTGCCGCGTAACATCAGTTATTAGAAAAGGTTTATTTATGATTGTTGATTTTAGGATTTTAGAACGAGAAAAATTCAACTCTTGAATTGTAATGTATGTAAAAGTTGATCTTTTTTATCTTCATCTACAGACAAAAAGAGATACCCCATAAAACAAGTGTCTAAATCTAAGGAAAAAGAAAGAAGTTCATGACGAGAAAAATTTAAACTTTCAATTTTTTCCATAATTTTAGTCTTTTGAACAGGAGCATTTGCAGCAAATACTACAGCTAATTTTTTTTCATCTCTTTTATAGAACAAGTCTTGTTGTCGATGAAATTCTCTTTCATTTTTGAGGACTTGAAGAAGCATGAAAAAAAATGCTTTTAAATGTTCTACAGAAACAATACTTCTCATTTCCATGGGAGCTAGAGCAAAAAAGAATTTTTCCAATAAAAATTCATGCTTTTGCGAAATAGACTTAAGCTCCTTTTTAAGAGAGCTAAAAAGTTCATTTTGTTTATAGATCATGCCGCCGTTATAATCTCTTACTTCTCCACATACACGAAACATTTCTGCGAGCACATCTTCCCTAGCTCTATACAGATCCACCGAATGGTTTGATCTTAAATAATCTTTAGATGCAAGTAAAATGCGAAAAACAACAGCTTCTTTCGCATACTTTCTCCTTAAAACACCTACTTTGCGTACCCGCTCCGGTTTAACCTTAAACTTCTTTTGGAATTTCTGTATAACCTCAGTGAAAGATGGGCTTTTTGATTTAACAACTCTTAAAAAAATCACTGTAAAAGAGAGATCTTGAGCTTTTTGTTCATCAAAAGTAATGATCACTTGAGGAATATCTTGTACATATCGAAGTTGTTTGGATAAAACCATGATATTTCTAAGTACTTCTTCTTCATTTCTTGGCATAAAAATCGGATGCATTAAATATTCGATATGTCCTTTTAGATTTTCAGGTAAAGAAGTACGAAGGTTTTGAATCTCTTCTTGAGTGAACTCTTCAGGTTTTTGAATTTCTATATAAAGTGTTTGAATTTTGCGGTTATGACTACTTTCTAAAAGAAAGGACCCATCTACTTTCTGAGCGCTTGGAATATACATTTGAATCGCTGAAATCAAATGCTTTTCCTCAAAAATTTCATGCTCTTTTAAAAAATTTAACCCGACTAATATCCCTAAAACATTATGCTCTTTTTCTGGAAAATGCAGCTTTGTTTTTAAAAATTTAATAATAAGCTGTCTTTTTTCAGGAAAAGCTTCCGTTTTTTGAAGAAGTTGCTTACGAATCGTATAAAAAATGGAGATGATCCGGCTGATATGATGATAATCACGAACATTTTTAAACTCTTCTTTGCAAGTGACTAAAAATTTTTGCATCTGAGAAAAAATGCTTTTATCATAATCTTTCGATCCACTTTGAATTAAAGATCCAATTTTTTCTTGAATCATTGCTGTTTTTGCATCAGAAGATAACCCTTTAAACTCTAAAATACGCCTTGCATGGTAGCTTGATAAAACACCTAAGCGTATCTCTGTTTGGGCAGATTTTTGGTTTTCTTTAATTTCTTCTATTTCCAATGGAGAGGCTCGAAAAGAAATACGTGCAATGGTAAAAGGAGAGTCTGCTAATTCTTTAAGATAAAAATCTGAAGAAAAGAAAAGATCGATGTTCAAACGTTTTTCAGGAATCAACCATCTACTGATTATATCGTAAAAAAAATTCGCAGCATTTAAACGATGCTTACATAAAAGATAGGAAGTAACATGGGTTTCAGAAAAAGACCAAATAACAATGGGAAGATTTTCTTGTAAGTAAGCAATTTTAGCTTTTGTATCAACAACTGTATTTGAAAAAAACAGATCGGAAGGTAAGATCTTTTTTAAAAGCGCTCGAATCTGTTCCACATATATTTCTGAATCAAGGTCATAATCGTAAATCGTTTCAATTAAAGGTGAATCTATTTGAAGACTCATACGCAGGCTCCTTGCTTCAGAAGCTCACCTTCTAAAGGTTCATAACCTTCTTCTTTTTCTTCTTCTTCAAAAATCACAGTTCCCAGTTCATCTATTTGCTCGTTTTTAAAAAACTCTAAATGCGATAAAATATGCATTTTCATTCCATTTTTACGGGCAAGACTAATGCATCTTTCATGAAGAATTTCTGATCCTGTAATACAAAGGTGATGTGCTTTTTCATAACTCATGCATTTAAATAATTTTGCCTTTGAATTCGTTTTAGGATTTTCAGAATAAATACCTGAGACATCTTTATAAAATTCTACTTTCTCTGCATTTAAAGCAATTGCCAAAGCAACGGCGCTCGTATCTGAACCGCCTCGACCTAATGTAGTGATTTCGCCGTTTAAACCAACTCCTTGAAACCCTGCTACGATCACAATACGGTTTTCCCTTAACTTTGAATAAAGGCGAAAAGGGCGTACATCGATAATTCTTGCATCAGAATGTCTCGCACAAGTAATAATTCCAGATTGACTCCCAGTAAAACTAATTGCTTCTTTTCCTTTTCCTTTCAGGGCCATCGCTAAAAGAGAAATACTAATTCTTTCCCCTACAGATACAAGCATATCTTGTTCTCTTCTCGGTGGATCCGGATGCACCTGTTTCGCTAAATCAAGGAGCTCATTTGTCATATTTCCCATAGCAGAAATAACAATAACAATTTTGTGATAACACTTAGATCTTTCTATAATAATATCGGCTATGCGTAAGAAACTACCCGGCGAAGTAATACTCGATCCGCCAAATTTCATTACCAATAGTTCTTTTTTTGCACTCAATTTTTTACCCTTTCAAGTTATTTTAAAACTCCAAAACAGTTTTTCAAATAATTCTTGAATCCATCATTTAACAAAAACTCTCTAACATCTTTTATGGTAAATTGATTTTTTTTTGAATCTGAAGCAATTTCGCATTTCATTAATTGAATTTCTAGGTGTATTGACTTTTCCAAAAATGTAACCAAAACGCATTAAAGTTAAAATTATTGTTTTTATGCAGTTTGAATATTTATGTCCAAAAATTTTTTTTAAAAAACCTTTTTAAAGAGATCTTTTTACCTAATTCTACATTTTTTTTTAGTTATTTTTTAGTTAAAGAATTTGAAATCAGTGTATCGAATATCATTGAAAATAAAAACGCAAACTTCTGTAAGTAAATATTTTAAAAAACCATCTCACTAAGTATCCTCTATATATATAGGTGCGAAAAAAGAGAAGAAAAAGAAGTAAAAACAAAAAAACAAAAAAAATTAAAAAAAAATTCATAAAAAATGAAAAAATCGAACTCTTTTTGAGCTTTTGAAAGCTTTTTTTAAAGATAAATTTTATAAATTTCATCAAAAAAGGGCAAAAAACAGAAAGAGAAAAAGACATCACTCAATTTAACGATGTAGGTTCATTATTGCCTTATTCTAATTTGTTTGTTAGACTTTTTGCTTTAACAAGAAACAGGAGTAACCTTTAAATGCCAAATCAATCAACCCAGGATTGGAACACAGGCAAAATTCTCGATGACGAAGAATTTAATGAAAAAGATGCCCAAGAATTTCGCGCCCTGCTTGAAGGGAAAGAATCAGACGCTGGCGAAAGTTCCTTATCCATGATGACCGCAGGTCAAATCTTAAAAGGACGAATTGTCGAAATTACTAAAGATTTTATTATCGTAGATGTTGGATTAAAATCAGAAGGACTGGTTCCTACATCGGAATTCAGCGATCCTGAAGAACTTTCTCTCGGAAATGAAATCGAAGTATTTCTCGACAAAACGGAAGGAGAAGATGGTCAGATTGTGCTTTCAAGAGAAAAAGCAAAAAAACAAAGGCAGTGGGAATATATTATTAGCTCCTGTACAGAAGGCTCTATCGTTAAAGGAAAGGTCATTCGAAAAGTTAAAGGTGGACTCATGGTGGATATCGGGATGGAAGCTTTCCTTCCCGGATCACAAATCGATAATAAACGTATTAAGAATTTAGATGAATTTATTGGAAAAACTTACGATTTTAAAATTCTTAAAATTAATATTGAACGAAAAAATATTGTTGTGTCTAGAAGGGAGCTTTTAGAAGAAGAACGTATTTCTAAAAAAGCAGAGCTTCTTGTAAATATTAAAGAAGGCGACCGCCGACAAGGTGTTGTTAAAAACATTACAGATTTCGGTGTCTTTTTAGATCTAGACGGAATCGATGGGCTTTTACACATTACAGATATGACCTGGAAAAGAATCAAACACCCCTCTGAAATGGTAGAGCTTGGACAAGAAATTGAAGTTATTATCTTAAATATAGATAGAGAGAAAGGTCGGGTTGCTTTAGGCCTTAAACAAAAGGATTGCAATCCATGGGAAGAAATTGAAAAAAGATTTCCTCCAGGAACAAGAATAAAAGGTAAAATTGTTAATTTAGTCTCCTATGGTGCTTTCATCGAGATTGAATCAGGCATTGAAGGATTAATCCATATTTCAGAGATGTCTTGGACAAAAAATGTCACTGATCCAAGTGAAGTGGTCCAAATTGGAGATGAAGTTGAAGCCATTGTTCTTTCTGTACAAAAAGAAGATGGCAAAATTTCTTTAGGAATCAAACAAACTGAACACAATCCATGGGAAGACGTTGAAAACAAATATCCTGTAGGTAGTTCAGTAACTGCAGAAATTCGAAATCTTACAAACTACGGAGCCTTTGTTGAGCTTGAACCTGGTGTAGATGGACTCATTCATATTTCAGACTTAAGCTGGATTAAAAAAGTTTCTCATCCTTCTGAAGTTCTCAAAAAAGGAGATAAAGTAGAAGCTGTGATTCTATCTGTCGATAAAGAAAGCAAAAAAATCACACTTGGTGTTAAGCAATTAAGTAACAATCCTTGGGAAAATATTGAAAAAACAATGCCCGTAGGAACTTTAGTTAAAGGAATTGTTACAAAAATTACAGCCTTTGGAGCTTTTGTACAGCTAGAAAACGGAATTGAAGCGTTGATTCATGTGACAGAACTTTCTGATCAACCTTTTGGTAAAGTTGAAGACGTCATAACAAAAGGAACTGAAGTCACGGCAAAGGTGATTAAGTTAGATTCAGAACATAAAAAGATTGCTCTTTCCATTAAAGAATATCTTATCGAAAAAAACCAAGTCAATCGAGACGACATTGTAGTAGGTGAACAACCGAAAAAAGAAGATAAGGAAAAGCAAGAAGAAAAAGAAAATCCTGATTCTGAAGAAAATTCTGAAGAAGAAGACTCTAAGGAATAAAGAAATTTTACGAGGCTGAAAAATTTAATTTAAAATTTTCAGCCTCTTTAAATTCAAATTAAAGGCAAAATTTTATGAATAAAGATCTCATAGCTATCTTTGAATATCTTGAAAGAGAAAAAGGTATCAAAAGAGCAGTTGTGATCGAAGCGATCAAAGACTCTCTTCTTGCCGCTGCACGTAAAAGTATTAAAGATGTAGGAAACATTGACATTCAAATCGAGTCAAAAACAGGTGAGATCGAAGTTGTCACACAAAAAAAGATCGTTGAAACTGTTACGAACCCAGAAGAAGAAATTTCTCTTCTAGAAGCTAAAGAACTGGAGCCTAGTGCGGAAGTTGATCAATGGCTAGAAATCATTATCACGCCTCAAGATTTTGGTAGAATTGCCGCACAAACTGCGCGTCAAATCATTACACAAAAATTAAAAGGGGCTGAAAGAGATGTAATTTACGAAGAATACCGCCACCGAAAAAATGACTTGATTTCAGGTACAATCAAAAGGTTTGTTCGCGGAAGAAATATTATCGTAGACTTAGGAAAAGTAGAAGCCTTTCTCCCAGAAAGATGTTATCCTAAAACAGAGCGTTTTTCTATAGGCGAAAAACTACAGGCTCTACTTTTAGAAGTTCGTGATACAGAAGGCGGCGGAGCCGAAGTAATTTTATCACGAAGTCACCCTGAATTTGTTGCACAATTATTTAAACAAGAAGTACCTGAACTTGCTGATGGGACTGTAGTGATTGAAAAAATTGTTCGAGAAGCCGGCTATCGTACAAAACTTGCTGTACGTTCTTTTGACATAAAAGTAGATCCGGTAGGTACATGTGTTGGTGTAAGAGGGACTCGAATTAAAAATATTATTCGAGAGCTCAATAACGAAAAAATCGATATTATTCCTTTCTCAGAAGATCCGATTCAACTCCTACAAAATGCGCTTTCTCCTATTGAAATCAACAAATTAAAGGAAGATGAAATAGGCATTTCAATTGTTGTTGCCGATGACGATTATCCTGCTGTTATCGGGAAAAAAGGAATGAATGCACGACTTACTTCAAGGCTGATTAATGCAGAACTTGCAGTAAAGAAAATGAGTGAATATCAAAAAAGCGTCACTCTTCAAATGGAAGAACTTTCAACCTCTGAAGATCCTGAAATGGATGAACCACTTAAAATTGAAGGAGTAAGCACTCTGATCATTGAAGCACTTAAATCTGCTGACTTTGATACGATTAGAAAAGTTGTTTCTACCGCTCCTCATGAGCTCACTGCAAATGTACCAGGATTCAACTATTTCGATGTTGCAGAAAAAATACTCGAACAAATGCGAAACAAAAAGGTATAACTCTTGGTAAAAAACCTAAAACTTAACATTAAAAACACTCAACTTGCTAAAGCTCTCAATTTAAAAACAGGAGAGGAAAAGAAACAACCGAAGAAAAAAGCTGCTATTGCAAAAGAATCAAAAGCATCTGTTAAAGAGCCTGTTATAAAAAAACCTAAAGCTCGTATTATTCGCGTTAAAAAAATTCAACCTGAAGAACAGCCAATAGAAGAAAAACTTCCTATAGAAAAAGCCCCTGTTCAAGAGCCTATCCAAGAATCTATTCAAGAGCCTATTCAAGACCTAGAAACCAAAGCCTCCTCCCCTATTGTTAAACAAGAAGAAGAAAAAAAATCTCCAAAAGAAAAGCCTCCACTTCCTACAGAAAAAAAAGAAGAGACATCTAAACAAGTAAAGGAAAAGGAGAAGGAAAAGGAACAAGAAAAGGAAAAATCTAAGAAAAAAGGAAAACCCGAAGGAGCTAAAGCAGCAGGTTTTAAAGATTTTCGAGATTTTAAGGCGTCTAGGAAAAAAGACACTAAAAAATCATTTGATTCACGTGATCGACAAGGTCTTCGCGGTCAATACGATGAAACATGGCGAAAAAAAAGAAAAGTTAAAAGACATATCCAAGAAGAAGCTATTATCACAAGGCCCAAAACCCTTAGCATACGTCTTCCTATTACCATTAAAGATTTAGCGCAAGAAATGAAAAGAAAAGCTTCAGAGTTGGTATCTAAACTTTTTATGCAAGGAATCACTTTAACGCTCAATGATTATTTAGATGATGAAACCACTGTACAGCTACTCGGCCATGAACTTCAATGTAAGATTACAATAGACACTTCTGAAGAAGAGCGTATCCGTATTACAGGAAAAACAATTGCAGAAGAAGTCAATGAAACAGAGCCTGAAAATCTTATACTTCGATCCCCTATTATTACCTTTATGGGTCATGTTGACCATGGAAAAACCAGCTTAATCGATAAAATTCGCAACACAAATATTACTGCAGTAGAAGCAGGAGCGATTACACAGCACATTGGAGCTTTCAAAACAAAAACTTCTTTAGGTGATGTCACAATATTAGACACGCCAGGTCACGAAGCCTTTACTGAGATGAGAGAACGAGGTGCAAGCGTAACTGATATTGTCATTTTAGTTATAGCGGGTGACGAAGGTATGCGCGATCAAACTATTGAAGCAATGAATCAAGCTAAAGAAGCTAAAGTTCCTCTTGTCATCGCGATTAACAAAAGTGATAAAGAAAACTTTGATCAAGAAAAAGTATATCGTCAGCTCTCTGATCATGAACTTTTACCTGAAGCCTGGGGAGGAAATACGATCACCGTTAACTGCTCAGCATCTAATGGCGATGGAATTAAAGATCTTTTAGAAATGGTTAATTTACAAGCTGAAATTTTAGAATTAAGAGCAAATGCAAAAACAAGAGCCCGCGGAACTGTTTTAGAGTCTGAAATGCATAAAGGTCTGGGAGCTGTTACTACTATACTGGTTCAAAATGGAACTTTGAATATGGGTGATTCAATTGTTGTAGGTCATTACTCTGGAAGAATTAAAACCATGCATAATGAGTATGGAAAAATGCTTTCAGTAGCAGGTCCTTCAACTCCTATAAAAATTACTGGGATCTCAGGAATTTCAGAGGCAGGATCTGAGTTTATTGTCGTAAAAAATGAAAAAGAAGCTAAAGAACTGGCCGAAGCAAGAAGAGAAGGCATTAAACAAAAGTCTCTTCAACTCGCTAAAAAAAGCAGCCTTGAAAAATTAATGCAAAAATCAGAAGAAGAAACACAAAAAGTTCTTCCTTTGATCCTAAAGGCGGATGTTCAGGGATCTTTAGAAGCCTTAAAAAATTCACTTAAAAAAATTCCTAGTAAAAAAATTCGCATCGAAGTTGTAAGCGAGAGCGTAGGTGAAATTTCTGAATCTGACATCGATTTAGCTATAGCCTCTAAGGCTGCTATTATCGGTTTTCATACACAAATTGAAAGTCATGCTGAAGATAACATCAAACAAAACAAAGTTGATGTACGTTTACACAGTATTATCTATCACGCAGTAGACGATGTAAAAAAACTCATGGTTGAAAAATTAGACCTCCTTCCTGAAGAGAAAGATAAAGGAAAAGCACTGATTAAAGCAGTCTTTAAATCCTCACAATTAGGACTTATCGCTGGATGTCAAGTCACAGAGGGCACTATATCAAGGAATCATTTTGCTAGAATTCTAAGAAAAGACGAAAAAATTTGGCAGGGAAAGATTGCTTCACTTAAACGCGTGAAAGATGATGTAAAAGAAGTACAAAAAGGAGTGGAATGTGGAATCCTGCTACAGGATTTTACTGATATCCAAGTAGATGATATAATAGAATCTTATGAAATCACCTATCACAAACAAAAACTTTCATGAAAAAAAGAAGACTCGAAAGACTTAATTCTAATTTAAAAGAAGTGATCTCTGAGGTCATTACTAAAGATGTAAAGATCCAGGTGTCAACGAACTTATTACAGTGACTGCAGTTGATATTTCTGCTGATCTTCGCCATGCAAAAGTTTTTATTAGCATCATCGCACCTCAAGAAGAAAAAGAAAAAACGATTCAAGCTCTGGAAACAGCTGCCGGTTTTATTGCCGTTCATGCATCTAAAAAAGTGGTAATGCGTTATTTTCCTCAACTCACTTTTAGACTCGACACATCTGTTGATGAACATATGCATATCGAAGAAATTTTAAAAGAAATTCATGAAGAAGAAACTTCTCGTAAAGTAAATAATGACGACTAAATCAGGCTTACTTCTTGTCAATAAAGCCAAAGGAATTACATCATTTGGTTTAGTACGTATCTTGCGTAAAATTACAAATGTAAAAAAAATTGGCCATGCAGGGACTTTAGATCCTATAGCAACAGGTGTAATGATCATGCTGATCGGACAGGAATACACAAAAAAAAGCTCTCAGTTCGTGCAAATGGAAAAAGTTTATTTAGCTACCCTGTTTTTAGGAAAAAGTACAGATACCTTTGATGAAGAAGGAAAAATTCTTGCCACATCAAATATAATTCCAACCTTAACCGATGTACAAAAAGCTCTTGTTAATTTTCAAGGTGAAATTGAACAAATTCCCCCTATGTACTCTGCAAAAAAAGTAAATGGACAAAAACTTTACCAAATGGCAAGAAAAGGACTTACGATTGAGCGAAAACCGATACAGGTACAATTAAAAATTGATTTCATTTCTTATAACTATCCTTATTTAAAAATACGAGTTCACTGCTCTAAAGGAACCTATATCCGGACTCTAGCAAATGATTTAGGAGAGCAGCTAAAGTCCAAAGCTTACTTATTTGCTCTTACAAGAGAAAGTATTGGCTCTTACCATTTAAAAGACTGCATTGCTCAAAACGATTTACCCTTTTCTATGTATGATTATTTACGAACCTCATGATCTTTTACCTATTTGTTCTTCGATAACAATTGGATTTTTCGATGGTGTACATTTAGGTCATTTAAAAATTTTCAAAGCTTTAAAAAAAAAGTCTTTAGTTATCACCTTTACAAATCATCCTTCAGAGATTTTATCACCTGAAGATCTACCTAACCTTATTACTACTCTTGAAGAAAGATTAAACCTATTTGAAAAAGCGAATATTGATTATGTTTTGATTCTTCCTTTCACAAAACAATTAATGAATACTTCTTACCAAGATTTTCTTTTTCCTATTTTTGAACAAACCCAGTTTGAACTTCTTTTATTGGGAAAAGGATCCACATTTGGCAAAAAACAATTAGGTTCCGAAAAAACAATTCAAGAGCTTGCTAAACAGTGGAGGTTTGAAGCAAAGTACATCGAACCTGTGCAAGTTTTTGAAGAAACCATTTCAAGTAGTAAAATCCGCATGCTTATCCAACAAGGTGAAATTGAAAAAGCAGAACATTACTTGGGACGTTCCTTTGAAAAATCGATTTTTTGATATTGAGTTAAGATGATTTCATTTAAATCTGGGATTCGATCCCATTGATGAACTATAGTAAAGGGAACACCTTCATCATTTACAACTTTATTATTTACAATTTCAGGAACAGTATCCATTAAATAGGGTCCAAATTGGCCAGGCTTGTCTAGAGACACACCCAAATGAGTTACCCATCCATCTTTATGAGTGACTTTTTGAATCTCTTTTTTATAAAAATCCATATTCATTAAAACATTCATAGCTGCCTGATCAGTAGTTGTTATAGGATGAAAAACACCATTTAAGCTCCATCTATAAATAGCTAATAAAAAATCTTTTACAGAAGGAACTTCGCCTGCTATTACCCCACAACAATAAGAAATTTCTTTTTCAATTCTAGGCCACTCTAAGGGGTAATTACTACTATAGACACCTTGAGCCCACTTCATGTCTTTACATAAAATACTTTCAGATCCCACTAAAATTTTTTTCCTTAACTTTGCATCTAACCATTCACTTGGATTGGATTGAAATACAACATCCCTTACATCTGTAAAAATCACCCTACTATAGTTAAAATTTTTGAAAGAAAGGAATTCATATATGTCTAAAAACCTTTTAGTATGAACAAGGATATCTAGGTTTCCACAATCATAAATAATAAAATTATTGGATTCTAAATATTGAATTGTATCTTGAGGGACTTGATAGATAATCATTACCTTATCCCCTTTGAACCCTGACTGTTCAATGGATTCAACCCAAGGTTGTATATCCTTAGGTGGATATTTAGTAATGGCGCCTATAATAACGTCTGTTTTCATTTACAAGGTATCCCCATCGTGATGCAAGAATCAGGATTCTTAATCGAGCTAAAGCTCTTATGTCACCTGATGATAAGCTAAAAAATCTTGAGCCTCTTCAATAGCTTCTTGAGCAATCCTATCAATTGTTTTTTTGCTTACTGCTGTTTCTGGTGAAGATACTATTTCATTGTTATTTCTAAAAATTCTTTTAAGTAATTGATAATTTTTATCTTTTTTCAAGAGCTCTCCATATTCTTTCTTTAAAAGAAAAAGTACAACTTCGTGTGTTTGTTCTGCATATGCCTGAAAATTATTCATACTATAATATAAATTATTTCTTCTTCCCTTTCGAGACAAAGAATCAAGTACTCGTTTTATTTCGGTTCTAATTTCCTTTGTGAATTGCCTTCTTTTATCTCTGTCCTGGTTAGCTAATTTTGCTTGTTGTAATTCTTTTATTTTCCTTAGTTCGTTCCACGACAAATCACAATTTTTTACCTCCTGAATTTGAGGCAGTTCTAATTTCATATGTGGCTTTCTAGGTTCCTCTGGTGTTCTTTCTGGAAGTTGTGGTAGATCATTAGACGGTTTTTTATTCCAAAAACATCTAGCATTAGAGATACCTCCCATTTTTCCTCCAAATTTATCAAAAAAATGAGGCCTATTTGATAACAAAACAAGAAAATAATGTAAATTTTTACTTTATTTTTATAAAAAATACCCAGTCTTTTTTCTTGTAGATCTTTAATAAAAACAGGTACAATTTATACCAATTACAATTCAAAAATTGGGTTTTTGAAAAATTATGAAAAAACTTTCTTGTGGAATTGTGGGTCTTCCCAATGTAGGAAAATCCACCCTATTCAATGCTCTTACTAAGAATCAAATTCAAGCTGAAAATTACCCTTTTTGTACCATTGATCCAAATCTCGGAATCGTAAATATCAAAGATCCTAGAATCTCTACTTTAAGAGAGATTTCACACAGTCAAGAAACTCATTTCGCAAACGTGACTTTTGTCGATATTGCAGGGCTTGTTAAAGGAGCTTCTAAGGGAGAAGGGTTAGGTAATCAATTTTTAGCAAATATTCGTGAAACGAGCGCTATTGTTCATGTGGTGCGCTGTTTTGAAAATGATGATGTAGTTCACGTAGGTGGAAAAATCGATCCGATTGATGATATTGAAGTGATCAACCTTGAGCTTATTTTAGCCGATCTACAAATGACAGAAAATGTTGTGAAAAGGTTAGAGCGTGCAGCTAAAGGAAACAAAGAAAAGGAACTCGAATTAACTTCTTTAAAAAAAGCTTTAGAACATCTCAATCAAAGCAAACCGATCAAAACATTAGATTTTACAGAAGAAGAGCAAAAAAGCATTTCTACCTACTCTTTTCTTTCCAAAAAACAAACCCTTTATGTCATGAACGTCTCCGAAGACGATCTTCCTGAAATGGAAAATGTTTTTACTGAAAAAGTTCGTAAATATGCAAAAGAAGAAAACAGTCAAGCGATCAGTGTTTGTGCAAAAATTGAAGAAGAAATTGCACAACTCGAAGAAAAAGAATCTGAAGAATTTTTAGAAAGCTTAGGACTCAAAGAATCAGGCCTTGATCGTTTGATTAAATCAGGTTTTGAGCTGCTTAATTTGATCACTTTTATCACAACTGGTGAAAAAGAAACAAAAGCCTGGACCATTCAAAAAGGAACCAATGCTGCAAAAGCTGCAGGTACCATTCATGGAGATTTGGAAAAAGGATTTATTCGAGCAGAAGTGATCTCCTTTGAAGATATGGTGCGCTTTGAATCTAGAGTCAAAGCAAGGGAAGCTGGTGTTGCAAGATCAGAAGGAAGAGACTATATCGTACAAGATGGAGACGTAATTCTCTTTTATCATAATTGATTTTTCTTGACGCTAGCCTCTTATCTCGATAGTCTTTTTGGTAATCACACAGATGCAAATACCATCTTTATAATTCTATGGCCGAAAAAACTGAAAAAGCAACACCCAAAAAGCTACGAGATGCGAGAAAGAAAGGACAAGTTGCCAAATCGCAAGACTTTCCTTCTGCTTTTACTTTTATTGTAGCGATCATGGCCACTTTATATCTTTCTCATTACATTTATGAAAATATCTCTGCATACATCCTTCAATGCTTTTATGCTGTAAGAAATGACAGGCAAATCAGCCATGCATCTGGAGGGTTTTTAATGTTAGCTCTTCAAACTATTTTGAATGTTTCTCTACCTCTTGTCATTTTAGTTTCTGTTGTAGGTGTTTTGGTTAATTTTTTAATTATCGGACCTGTATTTAGTCTTGAAGCAATGAAATTTGAATTCAAAAAGTTGAATCCCATTGAAGGAATTAAACAAAAGTTTAAACTAAAGGTATTTATAGAGTTAATAAAGTCTATATTAAAAATTATTGGGGCTGCATTTATTATTTTTATGGTGATGTGGAGTATGGTCTCCAAAGCAGTTGCATCTGCTGCAATCCCTGTGATCGGAAGCGCTCTGATTCTTGATGAGTTTTTAGTAACAGTTACCATTCGTGTGGGCGTTTTCTTTTTGGCAATTGCTATTTTTGATCTCTCTTTTCAAAAACATAACTTTGCCAAAGAAATGAAGATGGAAAAATTTGAGGTAAAACAAGAATACAAAGATACTGAAGGAGATCCTCAAATTAAAGGTAAAAGAAAAGAATTATTTCGTGAGATTGCCTACCAAGGAGGACCAGCTCCTGCAAGACGTGCTAAAGCGATTATCACGAATCCTACTCATATCGCTGTTGCCATAGGCTATGAAGAAGAAGATGAGCCAGCCCCTGTAATTCTTACAATGGGACAAGGCCCTATTGCGCAGCAAATTATTAAAATTGGACTTGAAATGAAAATTCCTCTCATGCGAAACCCAGAACTTGCTAGGGAGTTATTCAGAAAAGGAAATATTTCTGATTACATCCCTGCTGATACTTACAAAGCAGTAGCCGAAATACTCAAGTGGATTGCAAAGATGGAAGAAAATCCAGATGTCAATATGGAGCTATTTACAACATGAATAACTTTTTAGAAAACCTTATTCGTATATTAGGCGGTCAAAGAGCTCTTAGAGCGATTGCAGGATCGAGTGATCTGATCTTAGCTTTTGCCATCATCTGTATCATGATGATGTTGATTTTTCCCGTATCACCACATGTCATCGATGTTTTGATTGCAGTAAATCTCAGTGCATCTGTTTGTTTAATCTTTGTAGCTCTTTATATTCAAAAAGCTGTACACCTTTCCATCTTTCCCTCTCTTCTCTTACTTACAACTCTTTACCGTTTAGGAGTAAATATCTCGTCTACAAGACAGATCCTTTTACACGCTAATGCAGGTGAGATCATTTACTCTTTTGGCCATTTTGTTGTAGGGGGAAACTATGTAGTCGGGGGTGTCATCTTTTTAATCATTACTATTGTACAGTTTATCGTCGTTACAAAAGGTGCGGAAAGAGTAGCTGAAGTAGCCGCTCGTTTTACTTTAGATGCCATGCCTGGAAAACAGATGAGTATTGATGCTGATCTTCGAGCCGGTTTAATTGATACACATAACGCAAGAGAGCTCAGACTGGGGCTTGCAAAAGAAAGCCAACTCTACGGTGCGATGGATGGTGCGATGAAATTCGTAAAAGGAGATGCCATTGCAGGAATTGTGATCACCGTAATCAACATTATTGGAGGGTTGATCATCGGAGTTACGATGATGAATATGTCCTTAGCACAATCTGCAAAAACTTTTTCCTTACTTTCCATCGGTGATGGTCTTGTATCTCAAATCCCTGCCTTGATGATTGCGATTACTGCGGGTATTGTGACAACGAGGGTATCGAGTGATAAAAAAGATGCTCACTTAGGAAAAGAGATCTCTGAGCAAATTTTACAACAACCGAAAGCCCTTCTTATCGCTTGCGGCGTGCTTTTATTAATGGCTCTTGTACCTGGGTTTCCTGCACTGCCTTTTATCATATTATCATTCATTATCGGTGGCCTTGGACTTACAGTTCATATGACAGCAAAAAAAACAGCTGCAAAAGCGATGGGCGGCATCTCTGCAGTATCCACTGATGTCGATGGTCATGAAATGATTGCAGGAGGCGCTGAAGATTACGCCTTAACACTTCCCGTTGTTTTAGAAGCAGGCACAGAACTTTCGAAAGTAATAAAAAAAGATAAGCAAGGCCTTATTTTTATCGATGAAATGATTCCTAAAATGCGCCATACCTTGTATCAAGAAATGGGAGTTCGTTTTCCAGGGGTTCATGTGCGTACTGATTCTCCTCAGCTAGAAGCTGATGAATACTCCATTCATTTAAACGAAGTACCTATTATCCGAGGAAAAGTTGTTTTAGAAAATGTTTTAACCAATGAAACTCAAGAAATGCTCCACCGCTACAATCTACCTTTTACAACCACTCAAAGTCCTCCTGGAATGCCCTCTCTTTGGGTACAGGAAAAATATATCGAAGTCTTAAAAAAAGCAGGTATTAAATTTTGGACTATTGCAGAGGTAATTATCCTTCATTTATCTAAATTCTACAGACAATATGCTGGAGAATTTATAGGAATTCAGGAAGTGAGAGCTATTTTAGAGTTTGTGGAAAAATCTTTTCCAGATCTAATCAAAGAAGTGACTCGTTTAGTACCTCTTCAAAAGCTTACCGACATCATCAAACGTCTTGTACAAGAACAAGTTTCGATCAAAGATCTTCGAACTGTTTTAGAATCTTTAGGTGAATGGGCTCAAACAGAAAAAGATACCGTGCTTTTAACAGAATATGTCCGCTCCTCTTTAAAACGCTATATCTCCTATAAATACTCACAAGGACAAACCGTACTCAGTGTATATCTACTTGATCCAGAAATCGAAGATATGATTCGGGGTGCGATCAAGCAAACTTCAGCAGGCTCTTACTTAGCACTTGATCCTGATTCAGTACAGCTGATTTTACACGCTATGCGAAATATCATACTTCCCACTCCTCCCGCGGGACAGCCTCCCGTACTTTTAACTGCCATCGATGTCCGTCGTTTCGCACGTAAATTAATTGAAGGAGAATTTCCAGAATTGCCCGTAGTCTCTTACCAAGAAATTGTTCCAGAAATTCGAATTCAGCCCTTGGGGCGCGTCCAACTGTCATAAGGAGTTCAAAGATATGGCAGATCCGAGAATCTCAAACATGAGACCTGCTGATCTTGCAATCATTCAATCAGCTAAAGCAGATGCTGCAAAAGCTAGCCTTCGACGAGAGGTAGCGGAAACAAAATTTGCAAGTTGGGCTGAGCAAGGCTTTGATGGGGTCAGAATGAATCGGTTTAAAACTTTAAAAGAACAGCAAGAGAGTAGAGGTGTTAAAGGCATCGCAAAAGATGAAGAGCTCTCTGATGAAGAAGGCCCTTCTATAGAAAAAACAGCTCATATTGAAGATACGGCAACAAAATTTGAACAGCGCAATCCTGAACTAAGAATGAAAACGCTTCTTATTTTAAGAAACCGTATTCATGCAGATGATAGTGCTGAGGAGATCTTACAAAAAGTTTTAGATACCTATTCTGATGCCTTTTTAGCTGATGAAGCTCTTGATTTTTTACTCGAAACAACAACAGGATCTTTAAAAGCAAAAGTCCAAGATGCGAAAGATTCGTTCAATAAAGATTACGAGCGTGAAATTAAATCAGGACGTAACATCGCAAGCGAATCAAGAGAATTTTCAGAACAAGGATTAGGAAGTCCCACTGCTCTTCGAGATACCTATAGAGATCTTACAGGAAATCCAAGAGACCCACACACACTTTTCAACGAACTTTTCTCAACTTATTCCTATGAAAAAATGAAAACCGCTATCGATTTTTTCCTTCATTCCTTAGGAGCCGATTTAAAAGCTAAGGGACCTTCCATATCCAGAGCTGAGCTTACCAAACTTGTAGCAGACGCAAGAACACTCCAAGCAATTTTAGGAGTCTATCGTTTTTTCAAAGAACGCATGCCAGCTATTTCAAATCAATTCAATAGCTATGGTATTACAGTGCCTGGACGAATGACTTTTGAGCTATTGGCTAAGCAATTCATGGCTCTTGTAAACGAAAGATATTTGTCTCCTGATAAAGTCAGGCAACTAGGAAGACTTTTAGGTATATCTGATGAGCTAGCTGCTCAATTAATTGTTTTCACACAAATGCGAGATGGTATCCGTCAGGTAGCTCCTAAACTTTACCGAAATAATCGTCACCGCCAGTCAGCTTTGAATGCAATTTTAGAGGCTTTAGAAGAGCTCGAAGAAGAATATTCAGAAAAAGATGAAGACGAAGAGGAAGAATAATGCAAGAGCCTATCGAAGAGCTTTTACAGCACATGGGAAATGCTTTAGGCATTTCTTTACACTTAGACGAAAGTGACTCTTGCATGATCATAATTGATGAAAAGCTAAGAGTACAAATCGAGCTACATGCAGATGGAGATAAAGTGGTATTTGCAGTATTTGTAGCACATGTCGATCCAGGAAAATTTCGTGAAATTGTATTAGCAAAAGCGATGCAAGCAAATAACTTGCCCTATCCTCAATATGGCATTTTTGGATACTCTCCTTATAATAATCAACTTGTGCTTTTTGACCTTTTGGCACTCGATGATTTAAACGGAGAAAAAATGGCAGATTTTTTTACTCTTTTGACAGAAAAAGCAAAATTATGGGAAGAATCTTTAGAAAGAGGAGAAACACCTGTTCTTTCCACTGATAAAAAACTAAAACCCCCTACCCCTTTTGATATTTGATGAGTACTATCATAGATAATCAACTTTTTCAAACCCCTACTTATCAACACTGGCAAAAAATTGGAATTTACCCACACCATGGCATCAATGTTTTACTCTCTTCACTGTATTCAAAAACAAGTAGCGGCATCGGAGAGTTTTATGATTTAATCCCCTTAATCGACTGGATGCATGCTGTTGGCATGGATATAATCCAACTCCTTCCTTTAAATGATTCAGGACGTTACTTCAGTCCCTATAATGCCTTAAGTTCTTTAGCTTTAGACCCTATTTATTTAAAACTTGATCAACTTCCGAACATCGATTTTGCCCCTGCTTTAAGGGCAAAAATTCAACAATTTAAACATTTGAATACAACTGACAGAGTAGAAATTCAAAAAGTAAAAACAGCAAAAATGGGTTTTTTAGAAGAATATGTTGATCATTTTTATAAAGATTTTCTCTCTGATCAAAGCTACCTTCAATTTATAGCAGAAAACTCATGGGTTACTGAATACGCCCTCTTTTGTGCGATCAAAGATCACCATAACAATAAACCCTGGGAAAAATGGCCTTCTGAACTGCAAAAAATCACGCCTGAGACTTTATGTCCCTATCTTAAACTCTACGATCGCAATGTAAAATTCTATACCTTAATACAATATTTAGCCTTTAAACAAATGAGTACGGTTAAAGCCTATGCATCTAAAAAAAATGTCTACCTTAAAGGAGACATTCCGATTTTAGTCAATCCCGACAGCGTTGATGTATGGTTTGAAAGAGAAAACTTTCAAATGGATTATGATTCTGGTTGTCCACCTGATGAATTTAATCGAAAAGGACAAAACTGGGGATTCCCCGTCTATAACTGGGATTTTTTAGAAAGAAATCATTCCTCATGGTGGATTAGAAGGCTAAAAGTAGCTTCTCAATACTATCATTTATACCGTATCGACCATGCCGTTGGTTTTTTTCGCATTTGGGCCATTCCCCAAAGAGAAAAAGCATCGAAAGGATTTTTTTATCCTCAAAATCGGCATCTTTGGCCCTTTGAAGGAAAAAAACACTTACAAATGTTGGTCGATTATTCTTCCATGCTACCCATGGCAGAAGATTTAGGCACTATTCCAGTCGAAGTCCCTCCTACACTCAAAGAATTAGGCATTCCGGGAACTAAAGTAATCCGTTGGGAAAAATATCTAGCTGAAGATGATAGCTTTATCAAAGCACACAACTATAATCCAATTAGTATGACAACTGTTTCTACTCATGATACTGAAACAGTTGGTATTTGGTGGGAAAAGTATCCCCGCGAAGCTCAAAAATTTGCCCAAAGCAGAAATTTTAGCTACACTCCTGAATGTACTCGTGATGTTCGAATGTGTATTTTAGAAGATGCCCACAGTACATCTTCTCTTTTTCACGTCAACCTACTTCACGAATATTTAAAACTTTTTGATGAACTTTCTTATGATACTTTTGAAGAAGACCGGATTAATTTTCCGGGAACTATGGCAGGTTTAAACTGGACATACCGTCTTAGAGCTTCCATAGAGGAGATTATTCATCACAAAGATTTAATGGCAACCATGCAAAGCTTATCTCGTTCACCTGATGCATTTTCGCTTCAAAGAATCATTACATAGTGTATCAGAAAGATTACAGTTGTTATATTTAAGAAAAATGAGAACCTATTTTACTTTTTTTATTCTTATATTTTGTCCCTTGATTTTTGCAGATGATTCTTTACCAACAACTCCAAAAATCAAAACTCTTTTTTCTGCCTTAAACCCCACTTCTCTTTCCCAAAACTTTGCTTTTTATGAATTATATCCAGAGACAAGAGAAGGACGACTTGCCTTAAAAAGAGCTTGGAGGCTTTTGAAAAAAGAAGAAAATGCATCTGATATTGCCTTACCTAAAGTCGATATTCAGCCTTTAATTGAAATGATCAACCGAGAAGATAGTTCTTCAACTGAATTAAAAGAAGAAGAGCTCTCTTTTATCGAATCTTTAGGAAAAAATCTTCAAAACCGTAAATTAAAGGGTTTTAACACCTGGGACAAAAATTTTGCTCTTGAAATGAACATCGATGAAATTGACTTATGTCGTTCTTTATTTTTAGCCCAATATGAAGACGATCCTCAGCTAAAAACAAAAGTCAGAACTTACGAAGCCTCCATTGATCTGATGGCCCTTCAAATTTTAGCAGAGCTATCTGATACAGCCTCTAATCTCGATAAAATTCATGCGATTAATCAATTTATTTTCCATGAAATGGGTTTTCGCTTTCCCCCTCAATCTCTTTGGGCTAAAGATATCGATGTCTATACCTTTTTACCTTCTGTGATTGACTCAAGAAAAGGGGTCTGTCTTGGAGTCTCCATTCTTTACCTTTGTCTTGCACAAAGATTGAATCTCCCCTTAGAAGCAATTACGCCTCCTGGCCACATCTATGTACGCTACGTTTTAGAAAATGAAGAACATCTCAATATAGAAACAACAGCTAGAGGGATTCATGTCCCTTCTGAAATGTACATGGGCCTAGAGACAAAAAAACTACAAACCCGAAACATCAAAGAAGTAATCGGTCTGGCTTTTATGAACCAAGCCTCAGTAAGCTGGGCAAAAAATAACCATCCACAGGCCATTGAACTTTATGAAAAAGCTTTGCTGTATCTTCCCGATGATGATCTTGTACAAACATTTTTAGCCTATAATTATCTATTTGAGAACAAGAACGAAAAAGGCATTGCTCTTTTGAAAGAAAAAAATAAAAAAACAGCTAAATATTCGATAACAGCAGACACTATAACAGAAGATTTTTTACAGGGTAAAACAGATGCCGAAGGGATTAAGGCAATTTTTATGCAAGTAGATGAAACAAGGGATTCTATTTTAGAAAAACAACAAACCCTTCAAAAAGTAACTCAAAAGCATCCTCATTTTAGGGCTGCTCTTTTACAGCTTGCAGGCACATACCTTCAGCTAGGTAGAGAAAAAGAGGCTTTGCCTATTTTAGAGAAATATCATAAACTTGATGCACAAGATCCCATCGTAAATTATTATTTAGCTGTAATTTGCTATGGCCGTTATGACTACAAACGTGCTTGGCATTTTTTTAAGATCGCACAAGATGAAGTCCATAAAAAAGACCATGATCCCCGTACTCTTAAAGAACTTCATAAGGCCTTAATGAGAACTTGCCCTGATCCTCTTTCATCAAGTTAAAAGGCCTGTTAAGAGTTGATCTATTTTGAGGTTCATAACAGTCCCTTAAATGAATAACTCTTGAAAAAAATTCTAAAATGAGTAGTTTGAAGATGAATTGTATTTAGGTATAGACATATGAAAAATTATCTTTTATTTTTTCTTACACTTTTTAGTTTGGCCTCTGCAATCGAATACAGAAGTTACTCACCGAACCAAAGTTTAGATACCCATATGTCTCCTGAAGATGAAGAAGATACAGGTTTAAATAAGTTGACTCCTCAAGAAAAACAAGCTCTACAAAATTGGATTAACGCACATCACTATATTAAAGCCTCTAGTCAAGTACGACCTCATCAAGATTTGACACCTGAAGTCTCTGAAGTTTTAGGAAACGGAAGTTATGTCAAACTTTCAGACAAAACTCTTTGGAAGATCCACCCAAATGACAGAAATATAACCTATGGCTGGATTACTCCTGTTGATATCATTGTCAAAAAAAATGGGACAAAAAATTATCCTTATACCTTGACCAACTCACTTACAGGCTCAACCGTCCGAGCTCAAAAAGCTACTACTTTACCTGAAGGACTCATACAAAAACCACAGCAACTTCAACAACCTAAAAAACCACAGACAGAACACGAATTTCAGCAAATGCAAAAAGAGAAAATGCAAAAACAACAACAAGAGCAAAAAGTAGATCAGTATTTCGAAAGTGCTCCTGCTCCTCAATCAAAACCGAAACCCTCAAGTAAAAAAGCACCTTCTACCAAAAGTAAACCCAAAACTCAAAAACCTTCCACTTTTAACTGATGCCCCCATCTCAACGATGTTTTTTTATCCCCATCGTGATTCAAACCGACTCAAATTAAAATTTTACTTAACATTATTTTTCAAAAAAATTATTGCTAAAAATCCCCGCCCCTTCTAGTTTTATAAACTATTTAATTAAAATATATTTTATTACTAATTAATATAGCTTTTTATTGACATTAAACAGAATGCGTGTTAGTATAGTTGTAATAGTACGAATTTAATTATATAAAACGTTAAAATATTATGATTCCTTGTTTGCCAAGATCTATCGTATTTTCTTCTTTTAAAGGGGATATTCCTTCTTTTAAAGGGGATATTCCTTCTTTTAAATTTAAACTTCCTTCTTTTAAATTTAAACTTCCCTCTTTTAAGTTTAAATTTCCCTCTTTTAACATACAACTTCCGTTTAGAAGGAAAGCATCTTCGAATCAAGCACCAAAGAATACTATTTCAGAAGTAGCACTTCCCATCTTATCTCAATTTTTACCTCTTCCCCCTAGGTCTTCCTCTCCATCTAGCCTATCAAGCACTTTCCCTGCATCTCCAACAATGACTTCCCCTGCATCTCCAGCAAGGACTTTTTCTACATTTCCTACGATGACTTCCTCTGCATCTCCAAGAAGTTCTCTACCTACTTTATCTTTATCCCCAAGAAGCTCTGAACTTTCATCTCTCCTTCCTTTTCTTCAAGATTCGACTGCCTCTTGTTCTCCCTCCTTTCAAGAGGCAGCCTCTTTTTTAAAAGGCCGATTTAAACAACTTTGGGAACAAAACCCCCAAGCAATGGTAAATTTGAGAAATAAGCTCACAAAAGAGGCTCTTCAGCAATATTATGCGTACATCCAAGAGCATACAGAAGAAAAGATCCCTTCTTTTGAAGATGCACTTCCTACTCTTATGGAAATTTTTGATGCTCATGAATTTAGTGATCAAAGCATTAAATCAACAAATGCATGGTTAATGAAACATGCAGAAGAAACACATAAAAGAGCACAATCTTTTGCCCCAAGCAAAGAAAGAAGCACATCAAAACTTGAGCTATCAGATAGAGAATCGTTAGCTCGTTTGGTTTCTTATGTAATACCAAAAGATGTAAAAACAGGCACAATTATTCCTTATTTTGATTCCAAAGAAAATAGAATCATCTACTACCAAATCAATAATCAGCTTCATGAAGATGGCTTACATGCATACCTTTTGACCCCTTTATTCGAAAAAGATAAAGATAGGCCAGCTAAACTTCTTTTTCGTGGAACTGATGATGCAAGAAGCGCGCGACGCGATGTGTCACTAAGTAAACGGTTGGAGGCTAAAATTGGTCAAACAGAGTTTAAGGATCATTTTCCTAAAATTTTCCCCTGGCTGAAAGAGATTAAATTCCTAGAGATTATTGGGCATTCACTAGGAGGCTGTGACGGTCAAAGAGCCACATTGTACCTTATTGAAAACAAACAAAACACAGCTTTAGAAGCGCTTTCTTTATTTGTCTACTGTGCACCCAAACTAAATAAAAGCGCCTATTCAAGACCTCTTAAATTAGAAGACGGAAAAGGCCTTCGTTTAAAACTTTTTTTTATAAGCCATAAAAAAGATATTGTTCCCGATTTTGGATTCCGTCATTTAAGTCTTTTACATGCCCATGCAAAAGAGCTTTACGAAAAAACAAAAGGAGAAAAACAGTTCCTACTACAAGTTCTTCAAGAAAAAAACTACAATAAAACCGATATTGACTACCTAAGAAAACTTTTAAAAAAACCTGGTTTTTATTTATATTCCCATCACCCTTTAACCGAAAAACAAATTTATAAAATCCTTGTTTTTTTAACCCGTAAAAATGAAACCTACAAAGAACGTAATATAATACTCGAAAATTCTCCTCAAACATCAAAACCAAGAGGCCATGGTGATGCACATGTTATCCCTTTCTTCTCTAGAGTTCCGGGATTTTTTAGAGATAGCCTACAGCCCAGAAGACTGCCTCTTTAATCCAACTTAAACTTGCTCTTACTCAGAAAGATTCATCTTTCTCCATGTAGGATACAAATATAAAGATTCTTCTGATGCCGTTTGTTTATAATCGATATAAAGATCAATCCGATCAATAGAATTTTCTGTTTTATAAATCAGAGTATCATTTTCAAAAAATGAAAAGGAGCACTGCTCAGATCGCCCTATAATCAAATCAATTTCAAAAAAAGAGCGGGCAATTTCTTTTTCTTCTAAAAGAGACAAATCACTAAAAAGTATGATAAAATTGCATCCCCTTTCTTTGAGCTTTTTTATTTTTTCTTTTACGACATATTGATAGGGAAGAAAATAAGCTCCTTCATTTTCTTCTGAAATCGCACGAAAATCAAAAGAAACAAGTCCTAAAAACCCAACTTTGATCTTTCCAATTTCATAAATGAAACACTCTGGCTCATTTGTAAAAGGCTTTTTCTTAAGGTCAATCAAATTAGAGGCTAAAAAAGGAAAAGAAACCTCTTGAATCTTTGTCTTTAAAGAATGAAGAGGTTCAAAAAGATCTTTTTTAGAAAGCAAAGCAAAATCAATTTCACTTTTTTTTAAATCTTTTAAGCTTTTTTTGAAATTTGAGCATAAAGTTGTTAACGAATAATCTGCTTTGTTTCGCTCTTGCTCTAAAAAAGCTTCAAAATTTTCTGATTCAAAAAGACTCGAATCAGAGATATGAAAAATAGTTAAATGTACATTTTCTCCATTTAACAAAAGAGAACAGCACAGTAAAAGAGAAAAAATATAAATGCGCATACATTGTACCTAAAAATATTTTTATACTAAAAAAATATTTTAAATATACGCATATTTTTTTTATTACTGTGATATAAATAATTGAGTGGGATAAGTTAATTTTTCTCTTGTAGAATAGCTAAATAATTGATATGATCCACTTCCAAAAAATCAGGAGAACTCCCAATGGGAAGAAAATGTCAAGTTACTGGTAAAAAACCTCGAGTAGGGAATAAAGTGGCAAGAAGAGGAATTGCAAAAAAGAAAAAAGGCATTGGATTAAACATTACAGGAATTTCTCGTCGCCGTTTTTTGCCAAACCTTTTTACAAAAAGACTTTGGTTTTCTGAAGAAAACCGCTTTGTATCGTTAAAACTTACAGCTGCAGCTCTTCGTACAATCGAAAAAAAGGGTCTTCTTGCTGTGATCAATAAAATGAGAAAGGAAGGGCAGAAGATCTAAATTTCGGAGAGCCCGTACTCCGTCATGAAAAAACGCAGAAATAAACTTTTTATTTTCTACCTTCCCGCTGCTTTTCTCGTTTATGGTTATATACATTTTTTCTTTATTACCTTTACTCCCCCTCTTCCTTCTCCTGGAAGCCCTCCTATTCTTTATTCCAATCAATGCTCCCATGATTTGAGATTGACTATGCTCAAAGCCATTAAAAGAGCGCACTCTTCGATCCATCTTGTGATGTTTGGTCTGACAGAGCCTTCTATCCTGCGCAATCTTGCAAAAAAAGCAAGCCACGAAAAAATTCCAGTAAATATTTATTATGATCCAAGTGCGTCTATACCCTTAAACCCCAAGATAAACTTTTTACAATCTCATCCCATCCGTTCAACAGGTCTCATGCATCAAAAAATTCTTGTAATTGATGAATCAATGATTTTTATCGGATCTACAAATATGACAAGGTCTTCTTTAAGCATGCACGACAATATGATTTTAGGCTTATACAGCCCTAAAATCGCTCGATTTTTAAAAGAAAAAACACCTCATTCTTCAGGTCATATGAAAACTCTAGTAGGAGGCCAAGAAATTGATATCTATTTGCTTCCCGATCCTAGGGGGTACTCTTTTTTTGCACTCAAAAACCTCATTCAATCTGCAAAAATAAATGTAAAACTTGCCATGTTTACTCTCACTCATCCAAATCTTATCGATGAAATCATCGATGCTAAAAGAAGAGGTGTGGATATAAGTATAGTAGTTGATTATAACTCAGGAATGGGTTCAAGCGCAAAAGAGATAGAAAGACTAAAAGCTGCGGGAGTAAAAACTTTTTTAAGCACAGGCTCTCAACTCATGCACCATAAATTTGTATATATCGACAATAAAACCCTAGCTTTAGGATCTGCAAATTGGACAAAAGCTGCCTTTAATAAAAACCATGATTGTTTCATGGTCATTCATAATATAAATGAAGAGCAGAAAAAATTTATGGATAAACTTTGGCAAATTCTTGAATATGAAAATAATGCTCAAGAAAATTAACCCTATTCAAATAGAGGAAAACAATGACCCTGTTTGCTCTTGCATTTAAGCTTTTTATATTAATGGATCCGATCGGAAATATTCCTCTTTACGTTTCCTTTTTAAAAGAAATCCCAGCAAAAAAACAAAAAAAA
>PVBE011067989.1_pt1 | contig 35980 bp, 36 predicted proteins | sample 1631181 | NCBI WGS metagenome assembly PVBE01 (sample SAMN08397723, study PRJNA350692) | Marine metagenome, whole genome shotgun sequencing project. | isolation source: water | place: Pacific Ocean | collected 2012-04
TGCTTCATTGTTGTTTGCATTAATTACTGCAATTGGAGCATTCTTTGTTTTGCGGGCTATATATATATATGAATGGGGAGATAATTCGTTTACTCATTATATTGATACCTGTAGCTTTGAAGGTATTTATTTTATAGGAAAATATATTTGTTCTTTTTTGGGTTTTTTGGGTTTCTAGAATTATAGTTATTTTAGACTTTTTACCGTTTTATCTAATTCTGCTAATTTTAACAACATTTCAAAAGGATAAATTCCAGATGTTGAGCATGGGTCAGCATTAGACCACAGGAATTGTAATGCATATTTTCCTACTAATGAATATTCAAGGATAGTTATATCTCCTGGGACTGTAGAAATATCAAGAATTGGTCTTCCAGTCATTTCCTCTACGCAATGTGCGCATGGGCATTGAAGTCTAAGGTATAGATAAGGGAAAATATGTGATTTCCCATTACTCCATTCGATTAGAAGTCCATCATTAAGTAAATCTATATTATTAGGAGTAATCATAAATAAAGTCTATATTTTGTTTTATTAAAAAATATATTTGTTAAAATTCTAAAAACTAACTTTATCATTAATTTGAATCTATGAAAAAAATATATAATGCTGCAATTATTGGATGTGGTGCTATAGGAAGAGCTCACATGGAAGGTTACAATCTTCTAGATAATGTTAATGTCACTGCTGTTGTAGATCCTTATGATCCAGCCAGAGAAAATTATCAAGATGAATATTATATTCCCTATGGATTCAAAAATATTTCAGAATTACAAAATATCGATATCGATATTGTAAGTATTTGTACTTGGCACCTAAAACATCATGAAAATACAATTGAAGTGGCTAAGATTGGGGCTAAAGGAATTATATGTGAAAAACCTATGACAATTGGTTCTGGGAATGCCTCAGAAATGATCAAAGTTACTGATAAAAATAACTGTAAGCTTGTCATTAGTCATCAACGTCGATTTACTCCAGGATGGGTTAAAGCACGTGAAATAATTAAAAATGGAGAAATAGGTTCCGTTTCTTTAATTGATATTAGAGTTGAACAAGGACTTTTGAATTGGGCTACACATACTATTGATGGTGCATTATTTTGTCTGAATGATCCAAAACCCATCTGGGTAATGGGTTCTGTAGAAAGAAACACCGATAGATATGAAAGAGATGTAAGAATTGAAGATTCTTCTATAGGTTTAGTACAATTAGATAATTCTTCTCAACTTTTTATTCAATCAGATTTATCTGATCAAGAATTTACTGGTTTCAACAATGATGCTGGTTATTTTTCTGTAATTGGAACTAAAGGTATGTTGAATGTTAGTGAAAATAAAGTTTCATTATTTTCAAGTAAAACTAATGGATGGGAAACAGTCCCTTTAGACGAAGAGGAAAAAAATATAAAACCCATTGGTGGTAAGACGAATTCAGATCAGATAAATGAATTAATTAATTGGATAGAAGGTGGGCCTGAACATAGAGGTTCTGCAAAAAAAGCAAAGACTACATTAGATATTATGATGTCAATGTATGAATCTGCTCGAATTAATCAAAAAGTTTCCTTCCCTGTTACTCAAACTAAATATCCAATAGATTTAATGGTTGAAGAAGGCAAACTAAAAGTTAAAAATCAAGGGAAATATGATATTAGAGGATATTTAAAAAGAAATAATATTGATGAAAAAAAATTCAAATCATTAAGAAAAAAAGGTGTTGATCATCATCAAATAATGCATGATTTAAATACTAATGATCAAAATCATGAATAATCCTGAAATAGTAGTTATTGGAGCTGGAGTTTTTGGTCTTTCTACATCTTATAACTTATCTCTCAATGGATATGAAGTTCTTTTAATTGATAAATCATTTCCTGCTTCAGAGGCTTCTGGGAAAGCAATGGGAAGATTAGATCCAATTTTAGGTGGTGTTGGTTCTACTTTAGAAAAAGCAAACTCTCTAGGAAGACCTGATGATCAAAAAGAATTATCAGAAGAATCATTCAAATTACATTTAAATAACCATAAAGATCTAATTAAATCTTCTATGATAGATTATGATTTTCAATCTATTCCTACATTGCAAATAATTCATTCTGAAAACGAATTAACTCAATTGATTGATTTAATCCCCGAATGGAATCAAAAAGGTTTTAACTCAAAAATCATTACTGATCAAAATGAATTTATTGATTCTAGGATTAGTAATAATCATATTGGTTTAGTTTTAATTAATGGCGTTGTATTTCTTGATTCTTTTAAATTTTGTCAATCCCTTTTTAAAACTTGTGAAATTTCTGGAGTGAAATTTGAAAATTTTGATGTAACAACTTTCTCCAATACAAAAAATGGAATTGAAATAAGAAACAAAGATCATATAATTCGACCGAAAAAAGTTGTCATTTCTACAGGTCCATGGACTAATTTTCTTACTGAACAAATTGGTGTTTCTATTGATATAAAACCTCTTAAAGGAGAAATGTTAAAAGTTGAGCCATTTAACGAACCCTTAGAATTTCATTTACATGGAAAAGTTTCAATTTGCCAAAAATTAGATAATTTACTTTGGATTGGAGCCACAAAATCAAATTACACTTTTAATTCTAAAAAAACAAAAACAGCACAAGATGAACTAATTCATCTCGCATCGGAAATTATCCCTGAAATTATTAATAACAAAATAGTTGATCATTCTGTATGCTTTAGACCTATGACTCCAGATGCTATGCCTGCTATAGGTCCCATAGATGCAGGTAAAAATATTTGGATTGCATCTGGTGGTGGAGGATGGGGAATTCTTCATAGTTTTAATATTGGACAAGAAATTACCAGGATGATCAAAAAAAATACAGATATAAGTCGTTTTTCTGGAATAAATGTTAAAAGACTAATATATAATTAATAACCATGAATATATTAATTACTGGTGGTTCTGGAATGGTTGGAACATTTATAACACCTTATCTAACAAAGAAACATAACGTTACCGTTTTTGATATAGCTCCCCCAAAACATGACAATGTTAAATTTATTCAGGGTTCTATGCTTGAGCCTAATGATATAGAGAAAGCATTAGATGGAATTGATGCTTTTGTTAACGTTACAATGAAAAGCCCACAAGGTGGTTCTGAAACCACTCAAGATATCACACAAATTAAAGAAAACTATGAATTGAACAATTTGGGTTTACATTTATTTTTATATAAAGCTCAAGAAGCAGGAGTAATGAAAGGAGTACATACTAGTACTATGAGTGTTCATTACAGAGAACGAACCTACTATCAAGCAGAAGAACATACTCAACTAGATACCCCCTCTGTTTATGGTTTAACAAAAGGTTTTGGTGAATTGATTTGTCAATATTTTGCTACATGGTTTGATATGAATATTGTTGCATTAAGAATTACTGGTCCTCGACCTCGAGATAGATGGTTAATAGAAAGAGAAAACTCTGATCATAAATATGCAGCTTTACAAGGTGATGGAAGTCCAATTTGGTTAACTGATGAAGAGGATTTAGCTAATGCATATTTGGGTGGATTAGAAGCAGTAAAAAATGGACATGGTAGATTTGATTCTATATTCATTGCTGCTGATCCTGATCATGAGGAACATAATTTATCAAAAGCAAAAAGAATATTAAATTGGGAACCACAAACACATAAAAAATACCCTAAAAAAGGAGCAAAATGAAGATAGAAAAAATTGAAAAATTTTTAATTAGAAATAATATTTTCGTAGTTAGAATAACTACTGATACTGGAATTTCAGGAATAGGACAAACTGCAGCTTGGTGTTTTCCAGAAGCAGTAAGTACAGTAACCGAAAAATATGAAAAATATCTTATAGGGAAAAACCCAGAAGATATTGAAAACATACAACAATATTTATATAGAGGATTTCCTTTTAGAGGAGCTATAATTTCAGGTGCTCTTTCTGCAATTGATATTGCTTTATGGGATATAAAAGGGAAAATTTACGATACTCCAATTTGGAATCTTCTTGGTGGAAAAGTTAGAGATAAAATACGATTGCATGGTTTGTTAGGTGGATCAATAGATAACTCTATTTCTAAAGATGAGAATATCAGAAAAAATGCATCTGATTGGGCTAAAGAAGGATTCACTGCACTTAAAATCGACCCATTGCCAAGTAATTATTATGATCTGACTATGGATAGGCTTATCTCTGATACAAGAAATACTGTAGCTGCCCTACGTGAAGGAGCAGGACCGGATGTAGATATCATTTTAGAAATCCATAGAAAATTAACACCAATGGTAAATATTCCTCTTGCTGAAGCTTTACAGGAATTCAATCCTATGTTTTATGAAGATCCTATTCAAATTGACAGTATGATGTCTCAAGGTGAATTAGCTAAAAGAATTTCAATTCCATTGGCAAACGGTGAAAGGATGCATTCAATATGGGAATTTAGGGAATTATTAACTCATGGTGGACCTCAATACATTAGACCTGATGTAGGACTTGCTGGTGGAATTACTCAAGTAAAGAAAATAGCTTCAATTGGAGAATCATTTCATTCTGCTCTTGTAACTCATAATTTTTTGGGTCCAATTCTAACTGCTGCAAGTGTTCATATAGATGCTACTATTCCTAATTTCCTTACCCAGGAATATAGTAAAGGTGATGAAAGTGAACAAAATAAAGTATTTAAGAATTCATTAAAGAGAAAAGGTGGATACATATTGTTACCTGATAAACCTGGTCTAGGAGTTGAAATAGACGATAGTTTACTTAGTGAAAATCCTCATGAAACTTTGGACATTGAAGGATTTCCTCCTTTAAGAGAAGATGGATCAGTTGCTTATTCAGTGTAATAAGCAACTATCTAAACTGATTCTAGTTGTCCTGAAGTAGCAGAACGATATGCTGCGTCTAATACTTCAATAGATCTCATCCCTACTATTCCAGGTGACCAATTAACTTCAGACTTACCTGAAATGAGATCTATGAAATTATTAGTTGGTTGAAATCCTTTTGGATCTCCTAGTGAGGCATTTGTAACAGGTTTTTCTTTATGTGCTTGTAACTCAGAATCTTTTAGAACTGTATAATCTTTATTAATAATATTTACTGTTAAAGTATTTTCTCTATCTAACTCTAATTCTAATTCTCCTTTGCTTCCATAAATTCTAACCAAAGTTTTAAATCTATTATTTTTATGACTTGCTGATCCTGAGAAAGTAGCAACAATTCCATCTTCACATTGGACCGAAATTGAATTATGTATTTCAACTTGACTGTTTGGAGATGAAGAGAAAGAAAATACTTTTTTAGGCACAATATCTGCTAATAGAAAAGTTAAACCTAAAATATGAGTCAATTGTGCGTATCCATAGCCTCCTCCTGCTCTTACAGGATCAGCCCAAGTATTGTTTTGTGGTGTAAACAATACTTTTGCTCCCCTTAGATCTAAACCTCTACCTTCAAGTAAGTCTCTTACTGGTGATGATAAAACACAAACTAAGTACTCTATATCTCCAATAATATTTTCTTTCATATATTCTTTTGCCTTTTGAACTAATTCCAAATAATGCCATCCATGAGACATCATTAAATGAACATTGTTTTTTTTAGCCGTATTCACTAAATCTCTAGCTTCTTTAGCAGATGTGGTCATAGGTTTTTCACATAACACTGGTATACCTGCTTTCAGCGCAGCTATGCTGTGCTCATAATGTAGTGTATGTGGAGAAGAAACTATGATGCCATCAGGTTTTCTTTCAATAACATCTAAAAAGTTCTCACTAGCAAAATCAAAATTGAATTCATTTTTAACAATTTCTAACTCTTCTGATCCTAATCTTGATACTGAATCCATTATTACTTCTTCCCTATTCATAGCTGTAGGGAGATGATGAGCTGTACCCCACCATCCAGCACCAATTAATCCTAATCTAACTTTATTCATTTTTCTCCTAAACTTTTTCAGGTTTTCCTGAAACTGATGATTTATAAGCTGTTGATAGAATTTCTGTTGATCTTAATCCAATATAACCTGGAGCCCAATTTTCAGGATTCTTTCCAGTTAATAAATCTGCAAAATTATTAGGAGGACCATCTGCAACGTAATTTCCCGCTTCAGAATCTAGATCAAATTTTTGATGTTTTCCATCATGTCTCAAGATTTCAAATCTTGGCTTTGAACTTGGGCCCCATTCTACATAAAGTAATAAAGTTCCTTCATTACCAAATAAATTTATTTGGACTTGAAAACCACTATCTCCAGGTATTCCACTAGAACCTGAAAAAGAGCCTATTATTCCATTTTCAAATTTAGCAACAATAGAATCATATAGTTCTACTTTACTAGTTGGGGATGACATGTATGCAAATACTTCTTTAGGTTGAATATTTACAAGTAAAAAAGTTAGAGCTAATGAATGAGACATTTGTGCATAACCATAACCTCCACCTGCTTGTACTGGGTCTGCCCAAGTATTACTTTCAGGAGAAAACATTATTTCACCTGATGCATCAGCACCACGTAAGAAGTCTTTTCCTTCAAGTAATTCTCTTGTTGGAGAAGCCATATGGCAAACTATAGATTCAATATCACCAATAATTCCTTGATCAATCAGATTCTTAGCTTTTTGAACAAATGGAGTATAGTGCCATCCATGAGACATCATAAGATGAAGATTGTTTTTTTCAGCAATATCAACCAATTCTCTAGATTGTTCAGAGGATGTAGTCATAGGCTTTTCACACAACACATTTATTCCTCTTGATAAAGCGGCTTTACTATGTTCAAAATGTAATGTGTGAGGAGATGATACAATCACTCCATCTAAATCCCTATCTAAAAGTTCATGATAATTTTCAGTAGCAAATTGGAATCCAAACTTTTCTTTTACCTGTTTTAATTCAGATTTACCTAAACGACAAACTGAATCAAAGATAACATCATCTCTATCTACAAGAATAGGCATATGATTAGATGTTGCCCACCATCCAGCTCCAATAAAACCTAGTTTAATTTTTTTCATAATTCTCCTTAATCTTTTTGGGTCATATCATATAAAAATTCAGTATCATAAGAATCATAATTTGTAGGATAAACATCTTCAAAAACAGCTGCTCTTATAGCTGGAGTAGCTACCCATTTTGGCATAGCATCCTCAAATTCAGAATAACTATTCCATCTTTGTATTGTAACTACAGCATTGTGAGGACCTTCAAAAGGTTTCCATATTTCTGTCTTAGGATATCCATGATCTTCTATAACTTTTGCTAATTTTTCTAGTGCTTTAATAAGATCAGCACCTGCACCAACTTTAGGTACGTATGTTTTTTTTACGATAATTTTATTTGACATTTTTTTCCTATATCCTGTAATACTTTTCTGAATTTTCTACAAATAATTTATTTCTTTCACTTTCAGAAAAATGAGAAGTGATACGATCAAAAAAGTTCCAGAGTTTAGTGAATTCAATACCTTTTTTATCTACAGGGAAATTACTAGCAAACATTGATCTGTCTACTCCAAAAGTATCTATAGTTTCCAAGATAGCTTCTTTAATAATTCCATCTAAATCATCGCTCGACATAGAAAAACCAGATAGTTTTACAACTACATTGTCAAAAGATGCTAATTTTTTCATTCCTTCACTCCAAGTTTTGATATGCTTCATGTCATCTACCAATGGCATTCCTGTGTGATTCATTATGAACAAAATGTTAGGAAAATTAGAAACAACATCATGAGATTCAGTTAACTGCCATGGCCAAATCTGTAGATCAAAAGATAAGTTATATTTTTCAAATAATGATAAGCCATCTCTCCACTTGTTATTAGGCATTAAATCACCTCTATCAACCATATTGAAATTTGGGTTCTCTTTAGAGTAGTTTAAAATTTGTCTAACCCCTCTCATATTGGGGCTTTTACAATGTTCTACTAGAACTGATTCTACCTCATCATCTGACAAGTCAGCATAGGCTACAATAGCATTAGGAAAGCCTTTAGAATCTGGATGATCGGCAACCCCTTGTAACCAATTTGTTTCCACAGATGGATGTACAGAATGATCCATTTCTGCTTGCACATGAACACTTTTAATTAATTCATGATCTTTTGCATCATTGATGAAATCTTCTACCAAATAATTTCTAGCTATAACTGACATATCTCCTGAAGGATGATCTTTAGCTTTTTCCAACCAGGTGTACTTATTTGTATCAAGGTCCCATAAATGGTGATGTGCATCTATAATTTTCATTAGAACTCCTAAAATGTATTGGTTTAAGACTTATAATATAGGATACTAATTTTTATCAAATATAGAAAAATTTGGGAGGATTTATGAAAACTTATGCAATGGCTCTAGATCTAATAGATGATGAAAATATTATTTCTGAATATGAAGAATATCATAATAATGTTTGGCCAGAAGTTTTAGAATCAATTAAAAAGTTAGGCATTCATAGAATGAGGATATTTAGAATATCCAATATGATGTTTATGTTAATTGAAGCAGATGATTCCTATGATCCAAATAACCTAATGGAATATTCTAATACCAATGAAAAAGCTGATGAATGGAATAATATAATGATGAAATTTCAACAAAAAGTTCCAGGAGCATTACCAGATGAATGGTGGGCATCAATGAAACAAGTATTTGATTCTGAAATTTCTTCTAATTAAAACAAATTATGAGATTGACCACCATCTATATTTATACATGCACCAACAATTAATGCTGCTTGTTCTGAAGCTAAAAATGCTACTGTAGCACCAACTGGTTCAGGCCAACCCCATTTACCTAATGGAAGATTTGAACTAATAAAATTATCAACTACATCTTCAGTATTAGAATCAACAAATTTATTCCATGTTCCTCCATCTATATATATAGATCCAGGAGCAATTGAATTTACACAAACACCGTCTTTAGCTACAGTAATGGCTAAATGCTTAGCTGTAGCTATTAAACTTGCTTTTGCTGCCATATATGGAGAACTAGGACCACCAAATTCTCTTCCATAAATAGATGCTATATTAATTACCCTTCCCCATTTTCTTTCCTGCATTTTGGGAGTCAATAATTTCATTAAATGTAAAGCTGACCAATAATTTAATTCGAATATACTTTGAAATGTTTCTATATCAGTTGAAATTGTATCTTTAGTGCCCAAAGAACCACCTGCATTATTAACAAGAATATCAATTGGATGAAAATCAGTTTCAATTTTTTCAACAACATCATTGATATTTCCTACGTCACTCATATCACATGTAATTCCATATGCTTCAACTCCAAAAGACTTGATCTTTTTTACTGCTTCTTCAATTCCATCTTCATTTCTTGCACAAATTGCAATATTTACACCTTCATTAGCTAAAGCTAAAGCAGAAGCATTTCCAATCCCTCTACTTCCACCAGTTATAAATGCAGTTTTTCCTGATATTCCAAATTCCATAATTTTCTCCTATTTAATTAAATTATCATTAATATAATCCCATTCTAATTCAAATCCTAAGCCAGGTTTTGTAGGTAATATTACATTACCGTCATTATCTAGAGGATCGCAAGTGTTTTTTAGGTATATAGGAGGTTTTGAATAGTCATAACCTGGCCTCAATAACCCATGCTCAAAATATTCACATGTTGATTGATCAAATGCACCTAATATATGACTATTGCCCCATCCTCCTCCATGCATCTCACATTGAATTCCATATGCTTGGGCTATACTAACAGTTTTATAGCAACCAGTGATTCCTCCAAAGTTAATATCAGTCCTGATCATGTCGCATGCACCTTGAAGAATCCATTCAGCCCTTGTTGATACTCCTCCCCTTGCATGTTCAGGAGACAATATTGCGATTTCAGTTTGTGAAGTTAATCTTCTATAAGGTTCAATTTTAGTCTCCATCATTGGATGTTCAAGCCAATAATAATTCAATTCTTCTAAACCTCTAGCAACCTTCAAAGCATCTTGAAGTGTATAAACACCAAAAGGATCTAACATTAAGACCATATCATCACCTACAGCTTCTCTTACAGCAGTACAAACTTCTAAATCATGGTCTGGAAAAGCAGGCATTAATGGAGCTGGTTCCCAATTTACAGGATCCCAGGCAATATAAGCATGTACTTTAAATGCTTTATAACCTTGATTCTTACATTCTAAAGCAAACTTAGCATAATCTTCAGGTTTTCCCATATTGGGGAAAGTACTTGCATATGCTTTAACTTTTTCTCTAGATCCTCCTAATAATTTATGAACTGGAAGATTTGTCATTCTCCCAAATAAATCCCAAAGAGCACAATCAATTATTCCAGATTCATGTTCAGATATAGAATTTGGACTATCGTGATAACTATGTGCATGTTCCATCCATGTCCATATTTTTTCTCTAGATAATGGATCTTCTCCTAGTAATAAAGGTTTATAATTATATTCGATAGTTTTCTCATCTCCACCTAACATATAACCCTCAGCACCTTCATCAGTTGAGATTTTTGTAATAGTCTGAACACCGTTTATACGTGGATTAGAAGCAATAAAAGCATCATCTAGTGGGATATCCCCTACTTTTTTATCTTCAGGAGGACATCCATATCCCCATCTATGATGTTTACGATAATATTCATCTGCAACTCTGAATTTTATTACTTCGACATTAGTGATTTTCATATTTTCTCCTTAAAAATCTTTGTAAATCCAATTTCCTGCAGTATCTGTAATTCCACAAACTTTCATTTTTCCATCATTATTACATACTACTATTAATTCGGTACTTACTTGTTCCTCTGATCTCCAACACGCATAATCATATGTAATCCCTTCATCTAGTACTACAGCCTTAGCTATCGCTCTTGTAATTTCTATAAACTTATAATCTTTATTTTTCGGAGTAGTAACAACCCTTGAAAATACACCATCTTTTTTGGGATCCCATGCTTTGAATTTATATGAATTTTCATCAATTGCAGATGCTGAATCTATCCTATATCTTACTGGTAATCCAAATGGTCCATAACATGGCAATGTAGGAACTCCCCAACTAAAACCTTTCCACATTGATGTGTCTTTAAGAGAATAAATATCATACATATATAATGCTAATTCTCTAGTAGCATAATTCAATATTTCATTAGCAGATGATTTTTTAGGGTTAGAAGAAATATTCCATAAACTATTATAAAAATTATATATAAGATTTTTTTCTGAATCTGTTCTGTTTCCATCAATAGATTTGAAATCAGTAAAATTTTCAAAACTCTCCTGAAAATTTTCAATTGTATTTTTATTTCTTCTTATCTCAGAATTTTCAATATATTCCCATAAAAAACCCCAAAAAATAATACTTGTTGATAGTAATATTATTGATATCAATGATGTTTTTTGATTAGAGAATTTTTTTTCGACAACATAATTATGTATTAATAAAGTGAGCAGAAATAAACCTACTCCCATAAATACTCCGGAGAAAATTGCACCAAACCCATGTTGAGGCCAGAAGGTATTTTTTAAAATTGGGTCTGGAACAAACCATCTATCCTTATGGAGGACCCATACAAATACTGATAAAGTGATAGAAACTATTAATCCAAGATATTTGTATCTCATTAATTAGTAAAATAATTCTCAGTTTTCAATTAGAATCTTCCTTAACCGCTAAAACCATCCATGTCAGTTAAATCTCCGCCTCCACCTTCATTGAATCCAGGACCAGTAGCACTTGATCCACCATCAGCTACTGAAATCATCAATAATAAAATTAAAGCCAAAGTAGCCAGTAAGACTGATACTAAAATCATTAGAGATTCTATAGTAGAAGTTGGCGCGAATTCAGCATCTTCTTCAACACTGAAAGATTGAAGATCTTTAAGAAAACTATCATATTCAGGACCTTCTTCCTTCCATTTAACTTCAGGATTAGGTTGTGGAATTGAATCCATTAATAATTTTGTGTAAGGGTGAATCGGATTTTTAATAACTGTTTCAACATCTCCACTTTCTACAACTTCTCCTTTATTCATAACATAAATATCATCACATATTTGATATGCAGTAGTTAAATCATGAGTGATGTAAAGAACTCCAACACCTAAGTCTTTATTTAATTGTTGAATAGTTTCTAGAATAGTTGCTCTTAGAGATGCATCAACCATAGAAACTGGCTCATCAGCTACCATTACTTTTGGTTTGAGCAACATTGCTCTAGCAACCATTAATCTTTGTCTTTGTCCTCCACTCAATTGATGGGGATATCTTCCTAACGTTTCTTTTGGTCTTAATCCAACCATTTCCAATGATTCCTCAATCATGGTTTGAGCTTCATCTTGATCTCTTGTTAAATCGAAATTTTTTATAGGTCTGATCATTATATGGTCGACTTTATAAAAAGGGTTATAGACTTCAAAAGGATCTTGAAATACTGCTTGAACAGATTGTCTAAAATTAATTTTCTCTTTTTTGTTCATTTTGGAAATATCTTTTTCTTCAAATAAAATAGAACCTCTAGTCGCTGAAACCATTCCTAAAATTAATCGAGCCATAGTTGTTTTCCCACTACCACTCTCACCTGCTATTGCAATTATCTTAGGGTTTTTTTGGGGCACTGTAAGTGAAACATCTTTAACAGCTACAGTTTGAGTCCTGCTAAACATACCTTCACCAAAAACTTTTGATACATTATCAACTTTAATTAAATTACTCATATTACCAGCCTAATCCTCCTTCTCCACTAGCAGAATCTCTCTGTTCACGAGTTGCTCCAGAGGAAATACCTTCAGCTACGATATCTGTATTATCAGTACCAACTGTTAGATAAACAATTTCAATAATTATTCCTATGAAAAGCAAAATAATTATTAAGCCAATTATCAAATTAGCATTATCTTCCAAATTTTGTATTATTTTCTTCATATTAACCTAAATCCACACAATCATTGCACAATGCAACCCAGTGATTTTTTGCTACCTCTGTCCATTCTGGATCTTTCCCGTCATTTCTTTTTGCACCTTCAACCCTTTGGCAAAAAGTACAACCTTCAGGTAGATCAATTAATAATGGAGGCAATCCAGGAATTCCTTTAAATTCTTTTTTTGAATCTAAATTGGGTAAACTAGAAATTAATAACCTTGTATAAAGATGAAGAGGTTTTTTAAATATATCAATTACTGGTCCTAATTCAATTAACTTACCGGCATACATTACTCCAACCATATCTGCAAACTGAGAAACTAAACCCATATCATGACCAATCATTACAACAGATGCGTCAATTTCTTTTTGAAGTCTTCCTAATGTTGAAACAACTTGACGTTGAACTACCACATCAAGTGCACTTGTAGGTTCATCAGCTATAATAACTTGAGGTTTCATTGAAGTAGCAATAGCCATAGCAACTCTTTGTTTCATTCCACCACTTAGTTCATGTGGAAACATCTGTGCTACTTTTTCATTCAAACCAACAGAATTTAAAAGAACAGTTATTCGAGCAGAAAGATCAGTTTTAGAAATTTTTTCTTTTGTATGATGTTTGATGGCATCAGATATTTGTGCACCAACCCTCATTACAGGATTAAGTGAATTCATTGCTCCTTGAGGAACTAATGCAATTTCTTTTAATCTAGTATCTCTTAATGCAGTGTCACTAAGAGATATAATGTCTTTTCCATTTATTTCTATAGAGCCGGAAACTATTTTTCCAGGTTCTTTAATCATCCTCATCAGTCCCATAGCCATAGTAGTTTTCCCAGAACCCGATTCTCCTACTAAAGCTAATCTTTTACCTCTTTCTAAATCAAAAGTAACATCTTCTACAGCTTTTACCCAACCTCTACTAGTTTCGTAGTGGACTTGTAAGCCTTTTACCCTTAATACTGCGTTTGTTTTTGTACTCATTCTTTAAACCTTTGTCTTTAATCTTGGATTTGCAATTTCATCTAATGCTACTGAGGCTAAGAATAAACCAAAGAATAAAACTATAATTATTGCAATAGGAGGACCCCACCACCACCATGCACCTCTAAGCAAAGCATTATAAAAATCAACCCAGAAAATTATCTGTCCTAATGTTGCAAGATGAGCTGGGCCTAATCCTAATACTTCAAGTCCAATTGAAGCTAATAAGGCACCTGCCACTGCAGATACAAAGCTAGCTAATAAAAACGGCATAAGATTAGGAGCTACTTCAAGAAATACAATTTTCCAATCAGGTTCACCAGATAATCTGGAAACATCGATAAATAATCTCTCTCTCAATACTAAAACTTGAGAACGAATAACTCTTGCAGGACCCATCCAGGCAAGAGCAGCAATAATAATAGCCATTAATTCTACTGTTACTACTTCTAACATAGATGCAGCAATAACCAATATTAAAATTCCTGGAACTGTAATCAAAACGTCTGTAATAATCCTTAATACAGTATCTATCCATCCACCATAAAAACCAGCAACGAATGCTACAACAGCACCTATCACTACTCCTAATGCACCAGCTAGTAATCCAATTCTTAAAGTTGCAGGAGTACCAGCTATCATCCAAGCCAATACATCTCTACCTTGAGCATCTGTACCTAATGGATGTTCAGATGATGGTTCCATCATTGGCATGCCTGCTCCAACTTCATGTTTCTCTATATCCCAGAAAGCTGGTCCTACTACTCCAAAGAGAACCACTGAAAGACACAATAAAAGTCCCACTGAGAGTTTGTAATTAAGTATAAATTTTATAAGTTTATTTTTAAATGAATTCATAATTGGTTACAACCTATTATTTCTTCTGATAGTTTATTCTTGGATCAAGTAATGGTAAACAAAGATCTACTATCAATAATGTTACTCCAACTGAAAGTATTAAAATAAACACAATTCCTTGTATAACCCAATAATCTTTTCCTGATATTGCTTGCCTCAAAAGAAAACCTACTCCAGGATAATTGAAAATTACTTCTACTAACACAGAACCTGACAATACAAATCCAAGGGAAATAGCTACTGCAGTAATTTGAGGTAGCATTGCATTTCTGAACGCATAAACAAAGAATATTCTGCTTTCTGGCAATCCTTTAGCCTCAGCAAGATGCATAAAATCTTCACCCTGATTGGTTACCATTAGTGCACGCATACCCAATCCCCACATTCCCGCACTGGATAAAATAATTGATAATGCTGGAAGCATTCCATGTCGGAAGATACTTATTACAGCTTCCAATTCCCAACTAGGGGCCATTCCAATTTTTATTCCTCCTCCCAGTGGGAAAATTGTATATACCAATGCAAAAGAGAATATTAGAAGAAGTCCAAGTAAGAAATATGGAATTGCAGATAAAATCATAAAAATAGGCATAAGGGGAAGAACAAATTTAACAGCTCTTTTCCATGCAAGTAAAGCACCCATCAAACTACCTATAACAAAAGATATTATTGTAGCTACAGTAATTAAACCGATTGTCCATGGCATTGCATAACTAATTTTTTGAGCTACAGGTTGTGGGAAATCTGCCATTGATACACCCATATCACCTCTAAATAAGTCTCTCCAATAAGTAAAGTATTGCCTTGTTACAGATTTATCTAAACCATATTGCTTTCGATAAGATGCGCCAATTTCAGCAATGTTTGTAGCTGCATATTCATCAAAAGCTGTGATTAAAGCTAATCTCTGCTCTATAGGGTCACCTGGCATCATTCTAGGTAAAGCAAAATTAAGTGTTACTGCAAGCCAGATAATAAGGAAGAATACACCCAGTCTTTTTATTGCATAAGATAATTTCATTTTATATTAAATAATTTCTCTTGATTACGATTAAAGTTTTATTGTTTATTTATTCAAGCATACTTCGATAATTTTTGGTAGTAAAATTTTATTATCAATTTAAATTTAAATATTACATTATTGTTTTCGTTGATTTTTTTTTTATCACTATATAAACTTAGTCCTTAAAACTTAATTCTATTTTTTATTTTTGTTTCTTATTTAATTAATTAATATATTTATTTAAGAGCAAATATAGAAACATGAAGGAGAAAATTAATATGGCAAAGAAAAATACTTTTACTTTTTTGAAGTATGGTAGATTTGCTTTAGTTCTCGGTTTAATGCTTGGATTGATGCTTGTAGTTACAGCTTGTGGTGGCGACGATGATGTTGCTAAACCTGCTGCAAAGAAAGCTCAACCTAAAGTAGCCTCACAATCAGAAGTTGTAAAAACTGAAAAGAAAGAAGTGAAGCCTTTAAAACCTGAAGCTAAAGAAGAACCTGCTACTGCGAAAAAGGAAGAAGCTAAGCCTGCAAGAGTAATGGGTGGAGATGTTCCAAGAAGCAAGACTCTAGTAGTCATGCCTTGGAGTGACACTTTAGGAAATCAATTACCTATGCCAGACACTTATAACCCATATCAGAATGGTGTAAACCATCAACGACATGCTGGTGAAAAAGGAATGATTGAATTTCTTTTCTACACTAACTTAAACGTTGGTAGTATCATTCCATGGATTGGTAAAAAGTGGACTTATAATGCAACTCTAGATTCTGTTGATGTTGAATTAAGAGATGGCGTAAAATGGTCTGACGGCACACCTTTCACTTCTAACGACGTGAAACACACTATTGACATGGTTACTGCAGCAGCGCCTGACGTAAGGTATTCTCAAAACTTTAAAGACAAAATAGCTAGTGTTGATGTTAAAGATGACCTCAACTTTACAGTTAATTTGACTAAACCTGACCCAAGATATTTCCAAAATGTTTTTGGTCTAGGACATGAGAATCACCAAGACATTCTTCCTAAACACGTTTGGGAAAGTGAAGATGTAAAAACATTTAAGAATTTGGACATAGCTAATGGTCACCCAGTATTTACTGGAGCTTATCAGTTAGTTCAAATGTCTGCTGAATCTCACAAATATGACTTAAGGGACGACTGGTGGGGAACTGAAACTGGTTTCTGGCCTGAAGACCCTCATGTAGAGAGAGTATTGTACATCCCTGCTTCTGATGATGAAGTTGCAGCTGCACTATACATTAACAACGAAGCAGATGCTGGACCTCCACTATTGGTTGGTACCTTTAAGGCAGCTATGAAGCGAAATCCTGCGCTTCAGTCTTGGGGAGAAGGACCTGTATTTGGTGCTCCAGATGGTTGTACATTTAATATGGAAATTAACCACGAAGTTGAGCCTTATGGCAATGTTGATGTAAGGTGGGCTTTGAACCACACACTTAACAGAACTCAGGTTTCTGCTTTAGGTTATGAGGGAGCAGTACCTCCAGTTTCTGGACCGTTCTCTTCATATGCTGTTAACAACTACATCAAACACTTCCAGCCATTAATCGACAAATATGGTGGAACTGACCCTCACGACTTAGCTAAAGCAGCTGAGAGAATGGAGAAAGCCGGTTACGCTAAAAACGCTGATGGTATGTGGGAAAAAGGTGGAGAAGTTTTCTCTATCAAGTTTGAAGTTGCTGGATGGTTAAGACCTAATGGTCCAGTAATTGAGAAACAATTAAGAGACGGTGGTTTCGATGCTACTTACGTACAAAGTGAACAAGCTGTTATGGTTGACAACATGTTAACTGGTAACACACCAATTGGTATTTTCATTATGTGTGGAAGTATTAACGAACCTTATGACACTCTTAAGCAGTATCACAAGAAACACTATGCACCGTTAGGAGAAAAAGCACCTAACGCTGTTAATGCTACTCGATGGCAGCATGATCGTTTCAGTGAAATCATTGATAAACTAGAAGGAATGGCTCACTCTATGGATGACGCAGAATATATGTCACTCACAGAAGAAGCTATGGACATCTGGTACACTGAAATGCCTGCTATTCTTATAGCTGAGGAACTTCACGTAGTAGTTCAAAACGGACATTACTGGTCTGGTTGGGCAAGTAGAGATGATCCTTATGTAGCTCCATATCCATGTTGGAATGGTTGGTACATGCAAACGCTTAAGTTAAGATCTACAGGTAACTAGTAGAATATAACGAAATATTTAACGGGGATTCAATTTGGATCCCCGTTTTTTTTTTGCTATTATCATGATATGAAAATTAAATCAGTTAGAGCTGTCAATATAAACTTTCCAAGGCCATCTGTGAAAACAAAACCTTGGAGAGATTCATGGAATAAATATGCACCAAGAATTTTACCTATTAATAAATATCCACAATTTTCAAAAATTCCATCTAAGATCCCTGGTTTAGGAGGAGGTGAAGTTTGGGTACAAATCACTGCTGAAAATGGTCAATGGGGATTGGGAAGATGTTCATTTGGACAACCAGTCGCAAATCTCATAGATTTTCATCTAGCTCCATTACTTGAAGGACAAGATTGTTTTTCTATTGAATACTTAAATGACTTAATGTACAGATCTAATGCTAGATTGGGTACTGGATTAACAAATGTAGCACAAAGTGGAATTGATTTAGCTTTATGGGATCTTAAAGGAAAATTATTGGATTTACCTGTATATAAATTAATTGGAGGTCCCAGCAGAGATCATATAGACCTGTATTCGACTGGAGACGATTTAGATTGGTACATAGATTTAGGATTCAAATCATTTAAAATCACAAATCCAGCTCATTATGAAATGGGAATTAAAGGTTTAGATTTAGTTGAAAAAAGGGTTACTGATGCAAGAAAAATAATTGGAGATAGTAGTGAGTTGATGATTAATGCTGTAATGTCGTATAACACCGAATTTACTATCCGATTAGCAGAAAGATTGAGACAATATGAAATTCGCTGGATAGAAGAACCATTAATTCCCCATGATATAGATGGTTTAATATCTATAAAAAAATCAGCACCGTGGATGCCTATTGCAACTGGAGAAGATCATCGTGGAAGGCATTCCTTTAAACAAATGATAGAAGCTAAATGTGTAGATGTTGTTCAACCTGATATAAATTGGGTTGGTGGTTTAACTGAAACTTTAAAAATTTATAATCTTGCTGAAACATCTGGAATTATAACTGTTCCTCATGGTGGCGCGAACTCTCCATTTGGACAACATTTTGCTTTTGCTATGCCAGAATCACCATTCGCTGAATTTCATATGGGATTTGATCCTGGAATACCATTAGAGGAATTACCATATACACCAGGAATGGCATTACCAATTGATGGAAAGATTATCCCTTCAGATGCTCCTGGTTTTGGAATTGAAATTATAGATGATCAAATTAAACCTTGGGATTACTCAAATAAAACCTTTAGTTCCGGTCATGCCGGTTATGCAAGTTGAGGTAATATGAAAATTACTGATATTCAAATTATTAGATTCTCTGTTGAAACTGAACAATTGAGTACTAAATGGGGTTATGGGAAATTAGGGCCCAAAAAACGACGTATTCCTAATGGTCTTATTAAGATAATTACAGATGAAGGAGTCAACGGTTTTGACACTGTATATGGCTGGGGTATGTATTATGATCCCCCTTCAGTTGAGATTACTGAAAAGATAATAAAACCTTTGCTCGTAGGTCAAGATCCTAGAAATATTGAAAGACTTTGGCAATGGATGATGGCTCACAGAGGTTTTTCAGAGACTGCTGTTGGATCTGTTGATTGTGCATTATGGGATATTATGGGCAAAATTGCTAACTCCCCTACTTATAAAGTTATAGGAGGAGCAAGAGATAAAGTTCTAGCCTACGCTAGTACATATCCAAATCTAGGAGATCCAGATGTTTATGCTGAACATGCTAAAGATGCAGTAAAAAGAGGTTACAAAGCATTTAAAGTACATGCTTATATTTTTTGGGATCCTATAAATAAGTGTCCAGCACCAGGAAAACCTAGTTTTCCTAAAAATGATATTGAAGTATGTGAAGCAGTAAGACAAGCTGTAGGTGATGAAATAGTCTTAATGCTTGATCCATGGAGTGTTTATACATATCAAGAGTCAATTATGGTGGGCAGACAACTAGAAAAATTAGATTATTACTGGTTAGAACATCCTATGGACGAAAGAAGGATAGAACCCTATAAACAATTAACTAAGGAACTTCAAATAAATATTTTAGGACCTGAAATGGAACCTGGCAGTTTTTATAGTAGAGGAAATTGGGCTTTTCAAAGAGCATCTGACATGGGAAGAATAGATGTTAGTTTTGGTGGAATTACAGGAAATAAAAAAGCTATCGCAATGTACGAATCTTTAGGAATGCAATGTGAAATGCACGTTGGAGGATTTGGTAACCTAGCTATACTTGGATCCACAACTGAAGAACAATGTGAATATTATGAAAGAGGTCTTACTAGACCAGAAATTGATAGAGATCAATGTCCTCCATTTCTTAATAACCCTTGTGACCCAATGGATAACGATGGATATGTAGCAGTACCTCAGGGACCAGGATTAGGGATAGAATTCAATTGGGATTACATTAAAGATAATTTTTTACCAGATTTAAGTAGTAAAAATGTTAAATTTGAAGATTAGTTATATATTTAATTCATCTAAAATTCTATGAAACTCTAAAAATATTTCTTCATCTGGTTTATTACATGATCTCCTAGGAAAAGCATTGTTTTTCGAAAATATACCTTTTCTTACTAACATATCTTTTGTTAACCACATAGCAGATCCAGGATCCATAGCAACAAGATCAATTAAAGTTTGATACTTTCTAAATTTTGATTCCGCAGCAAATTGATCTTGATTTTGCCATTCATTCCATATTTCAACTAAAAAATCAGCCATGCTAGCAAATGGCATTGTTCCTACTGAGCCTCGTCTGGCTTCTTGAAGCATAAATTTTCCACCTGCACCACCAAAAATTATTAATGAATTATCTGTATTATTAGAATTCGTTTCTGCAACTCTAGGAATTGTAGGCAAAGTTTCAGATTTAACATAATTTAAATTTTTATGTAATTTTGATAATTTTATAGCTACAAGAGGTGGAACTTGAGCTTCTATCACATCTTGCATAAAAATTGGCAAATTCACCGATTCAGCTATTTCAATGAAGTAATTAATTAAGTTATTACCAGATGCTCCTTGTGGCGGTTTTATCATCAATGCATCTGCACCCAGAGATTCAGCTTCTTTTGAAAATTCTAAAGCTAAAAATGTAGCCTCTCCACCTGAATTCATTACTACAGGTACTCTTCCATTAACTTGTTGTACAACACATTTTAATATTTCTTTTCTTTCAGAATCTAGTAATGTGTATATCTCGCTACCAAGAGCAATACCTAAACCAGTAACACCTACTTCTATGCTCCAATCTATTTCTTTTTTTAAATCATCAAACGAAATTAAACCATTTTCATCAAAAGGTGTAGAAAGAATTGGAATAACTCCTGAAAAATTTTCAGTACCCATAATTTATTCTCCTAAATTACTTGATATTTTTTAATGTAATTTTTATCTAAAATTATTCCCCAACCTGGTTCATCTAAAGTTTTATAAAATCCATCTTTGGGGCCAGGTCTATTTTCTATAAGATTCCAAAATAGAGGATCTCGTAGCGGATGAAAACACTCAACATATTTTGATTGTTTAAAAGATGAAAGCATTTGTGATGAAATTTGAGGTTCTTCGTGGTGTGCCATTTTTATCCCATATACTTCACACATATTAGCTACTCTTATCCATTCTGAGGGTCCTCCTCCCCATGAAGCATCAAAATTACATATATCAATGGAATCTGAAGTTATTAGATCTAGTATCCCCCTTCTACTGGTTTCACTCTGCCCTGCAGCGACAGGTAATCCACTTTTATATCTAACATTTTTTAACCCTTGGCGATCATTTATCCAACTTACAGGTTCTTCAAACCAATCAAGATTATAATCCTCTACTAGTTTGCAAAATTTAATTGCATCATCAGTAGTGTAACCTTGATTAGCATCTGCAATTAAAATGAAATCATTACCTCCAGCATTCCGAATCTCAATAAACCTTTTAGAATCATCTTCTGGAGTAGAGCCTCCTACTTTCATTTTGCAACCTGCTAAACCCAATTCTTTATATTCTAAGACTTCTTTAGCTAATTCTTTATGTGTTCTTCCGTAATAACCACCTATAGCTATAATTGGAAGTTCTTGATGATAGGAACCCCATAATTTGCTTAAAGGTAAACCTGCGGTTTTTCCTACTATATCCCATAAAGCTGAATCTACAGAAGAAATAGCCTTTATGACCATAGATCTATCTCTAAGAATATCTTTAGTTAAAATTTGCATTTGATTCCAGCATTTTTCAATTAATAATGGATCTGAATTCTTAAGCAAAGGGAAAATTTCATTTAATATAATCTCTCGAATTTCTACTTGATCATTTATTTCGTCCCCGTTGTAGCATTCTCCTACAATTCCATCATCTGTATAAATTCGAGTAATTAAAGTAGCTCTTTTTGACATAGAATAATAAGAACCTTTAAATGTAGTTCCTAAATCAACTACAAGAGGTATAACTTCTATAGATTCTATTTTCATCTTAACCAACTTATTTTCATGCTATTATTAATCTAATAAATCTAATAAATTCTTACAATTATTTATTGATTCTTCAGTATCCCAACCTTGACACAATAATATAAAATTTGAATAAATCATATACTCAAAATATTTAGGAGCCACTTCTTCTCCAGTTCTTAAATTAATTTTTGGTGCTTTTAGAACCCTTCTGTCACTAAGACCAACTCTCCACATAGCCTCTTTTCTATTTAATTTAGCATCTTTTCCAGTAACATTTTCTGCAAATGAAGTTCCTTCATTCACTGCAATTGTATGATCAGGGTAAAATCTTATCTCGTAATATTTCACATTATCTTGATCTGAGCCCCAATATCCATACCATGCTTCTGTAGCTCCAGTAAGTTTTGAAACATTATATTCTTTATATTCTTGAAAACCTGAATCAAAAAAATCATTAGAAGTATATAATTTTCCATTATCTACAACTTGCTCAAAAGAAAATTCTTCAACCATTGATAAAGGAGTTGGAGTAACTACAGGTTCAGAATTACATGAGATTATTAGAAATAAAATAAGAATGATTGAAAATGTAAATTTATACATATATTGGTGTTTTACTATTTAGTAATAAGATCAATCAAATTAGAGCAAGTTTTGTATGAATCTTCAATTTCTACACCTTCACAAAGCATAATTACATTATCAAAGATAACATATTCGGCATATTTTGATGCTGTATGAGGTACAGTCTCATTTCTCTCCGCATATGAACCATGAGAAGTTTTCAACACATTTATTTTTCTATCACTAATTCCAACTCTCCACATTGTATCCTTACGACCGAGTATTGCATCTTTTCCTGTAGCATCTTCAGCAAATGGTTTCCCATCAGATAAAGCTGTTGAATGATCAGGATAAAATCTTAGTTCATAATATTTAACGTTGTCTTCGTCAGGGCCCCAAAAACCATACCAAGCTTCAGTTGAAGATGTAAGCTTGGATACATTGTATTCTTTATACTCTTTAAACCCTGCATTAAAAAAATCATTAGAAGTATATGTTTTTCCATTATCTATAACTTGTTCTATTGAAAATTTCTCTTCTAATGGCTCAGAAGATTTGTTTTGCAATGATTCTTCCTTTGTAGTTGAATCTGAATTCCCACAAGATAAAAGAAACAACAGTGATAGAATTAAAAACATCTTAAAAGGTGATTTCAAAAAGTTCATTTTACTCCTTTACTTCTAATTTTTTACATTTATTTCAGAATTATTAATGTAGCTTTTAATAATATCAATATTTAATGAAATATCTAACTTGGCATTAATTAATGGAGCCCTATTAATTTCTTTACCATTTAGCAATGAGTGGAAATGCCTTAATTCTCTTCTAAATGGACTCTCCCAATCTAAAATCGGTTCTTTTCTTTGAGAAACACCATTTTCATCAATTTCCTGAATTAATAAACTAGATTGGTTTTTTGAAAAACCAGTAGCATAGGAAACAGTTAACCTCTTAGAATCACCATAAACTTTTAAAGTTTCATCAAAATCCCATAAATTTGGCAAGTCTATCCAAGTTATAATAGCTCTAGCTCCATTAGAATAAGCTAATGTAGTATTAATGGCTTTACAATAATCCCCTTCTCCCCATATCTCGGTGTTCAATACTTTTTCAGGCATTCCCATTAAAGTTCTTAACCCATACATATCATGAATTGCACTTCCAGATATTGTCCCATAAGCAGATGATATTTGAGGAATTTGATCTCCTATAGCGTTTAACAAGGAATTTTTTGCATCATTATTTCTTTTTAGAATTAATTCTTTAGGGATATCATTAAATTTTTTAGTTCTAAATTGTCCAACATGTAAATCATTATTTGGATGTATATGACGAATTTCAACTAGAGATATGTCATTAATGGTTTTAGATTCTTGAAGAGCTCTCTCAAAGGCAGGTTCAAATAATTTCATATATCCAGTTTGTACTACTACACCAGACTTTTTTTCTTCCTCTAAAAGAATATCTATGTCTTCTAAAGACAAAGCTACAGGTTTCTCAATAAAAACGTGTTTTCTTTTTTTAATAGCTTCTAATGCAACTTCTGTTTTGGGATCAGTGTGACATAAAAGTACAGCATCAACATCAGAATTAATTAAATCTTTATAATTTGTAAAAGAATTTGGAATTTTCCACCAATCAGATAAATATTTTGAAGCACTTGGAGAGACATCACATACACCAGTAACTTCATATTCATCAGATAACTCAGTTAACCATGGTAAATGATGAACTTGAGCAATAGCGCCACAACCTACAACTCCTATTTTTATTCTCAATTTTCATCTCCTTTTTTATTAGGCAAATTCGGGGCTATATTATTCCAGATATCTCCTAATTTGAATGTTTCTTCAAAAACTGAAATAAGTTCTGACCAAAGCTGATTTCTTTGTTCAGATATTGAATCATAATCATTTTTATCAATTTGTGTTTTTAGACGATCAATAATAATTTCCTGATTTGAGTTAAAATCTTTAATAGCAGTCAATAGGTTGTTAGTTATTTCTATTTGTTCATCAAGAAGGATATCAATAGGTTTTTGTATCTGATCACTTAAATCATATGAACTATTAGGCATAAAATTATTAGGTAAACGGTTTCCCTCAGAATCATAGAAAGTATGAGTAGGTTGAACATGAGGAGTTACAGATAAATACATTATTACGTCTTCTTCTCCAATAACTTCAAATGCATGAGTTTGATGAGGTGCTGCTATACACATTTGACCTGGACCTAATATTCCTTCTTCACCATCTATTAGTCCTCTGACTTTTCCTTGTAAAATTAGAAAAATTTCATACCCAAGATCATGAGAATGGCTAAGAGCTTTATCATACAAATTGACTTTTTCTCCAGCTTTCATATGAAAGATTCTTGCTCTTATTTCAGGTTTAACTAAAACATTACGAATATCTTTTTTAAAATCATAAATTGGAAAACTCATATAAACCTTAATTAGAATTGTCTTGCATAATGATCTGAGGATAATTTATCCAGTTTAAATTTAGGATCTAAATATATTTCATTTTCTAAATCCTGGATAATTTTTTCATCCAATTCATCCCACAATGTTTCAGGATTTGGTCTAGGAATTGAACCTACTAATAATTTAGTATATGGATGTTTTGAGTTTCCAATTACTTTTTCGACAGATCCCCATTCAACCATTATTCCTCTGAATAAAACCATAATTTTGTCACATATTTGAAAGACAGTAGCTAAGTCATGTGAAATATAAACAATCGCTATTCCTTTTTCTCTATTCAATGCTTTTAAACTTTCTAAAATAGTAGCTCTTAAAGATGCATCTACCATGGAAACAGGTTCATCAGCTAATATTACTTTAGGTTCTAAAAGTAATGCTCTAGCAACCATAATTCTTTGTCTTTGACCACCGCTTAATTGATGAGGAAATCTACCTAACGTTTCATCAGGACGAAGTCCTACCATTTCTAATGCTTCTCCAACAAGTTTTTTTGCCTGAGTTTTTGATTTAGACATTTTAAACTCATTTATAGGAGTGTATAAGACATGATCGACCTTATAAAAAGGATTATAAACTTCAAATGGATCTTGAAAAATAGGTTGAACTTCTCTTCTAAATTCACGTAATTCAGGTTTTTTCATTTTTGCAACATCTTGGCCTTGGTAAAGTATTTCACCTTCATCTGGTTTTATTACACCTAATAATAATCTTGCTAGTGTTGTTTTTCCGCTACCACTTTCACCTGCAATCGCAGTTAAATCAGCTTTAGTTTTATTTGATCCTGAATCCAGAACAAAATTAATTTTGTCTAAAGCTTTTGTGACACGTTTATTAAAAATACCACCACCGAATATTTTTGTTACATTTTTTGCTTCAAATAAAATTCCCATATCTTCCTTTTTAGAGTTTATAATCAACGCATGATTTACATTCAGAAAAAAAGTGCCCCTTTTCTATCTCAACCCATTGAGGTTCTTCTATTGTTTCTTTATTAATTCTTAAACAAAAAGAACATCCAGGCTTGATATTTAGTAATGAAGGAGGCAAACCATCAATTCCAGATAATTTAGGTTTTCGTTTATCAATATCAGGCAAACTTTCAATTAACATTCTTGTATAAGCATGATGTGGTTTTTTAAATACTTTTTTTACATCTCCTAATTCAACCATTTTTCCTGCATACATAACTCCAATTCGATCTGCAAATTGTGCTACTAGTCCCATGTCATGACCAACTAAAACCACAGATGCTTCTAATCCTTCTTGTAATCTTCCTAGAGTTATCATCACTTGTCTTTGAACAATTACATCTAATGCACTAGTAGGCTCATCTGCAACAATTACTGAAGGATTAAGACAAGTAGCTATTGCCATCGCAACCCTTTGTTTCATTCCTCCACTGAGTTCATGAGCATACATTCTAGATACTTTCTTAGCTAAACCTACTCTTTCTAGCAATGCATAAACTCTTTCATTATATCCCCTTTTAGAGTCTTTAATTCCATGGTCCTGAAGGCCATCTATAATTTGTTCTTCTATTCTAATAACAGGATTTAAGGAATTCATAGCTCCTTGAGGAATTAATGCAATTTCTGCTAATCTTGTTTTTCTTACTTCTTTATCGTCTAATTTCTGTAAATCTTTATTACCTATTAAAATACTTCCAGAAACAATTTTTCCAGGTGGAGAAGTTAAACCCATCATAGACATTGCTAAAGTGCTTTTTCCAGAACCAGATTCACCCACTAATGCGAGTCTTTCACCTTTATTCAAATTGAAAGATACATTTTCTACCGCTTTAACGACCCCAGCATCAATAGCATAGTGAATTCTTACATCATTAACACTTAGAACAGGAAAGTTTGTACTCATAATTGTTTCCTCAATCTTGGATTAGCCCATTCGTCAAGACCTGCAGTAACTAGAAACAATCCTACAAATAATATTATTATTACAGCAGTAGGTGAACCCCACCACCACCACATTCCTTGAATCAATGATCCATAATAAATATTCCAATAAATTGTCATTCCCATAGTATTTGTATCAAAAGGACCTAAGCCTAAGGCTTCCAGACCAACAGAAGCTAAAATTCCTCCAGCAACTGCCAATACAAATTGTGAAACTATAAAAGGCATGATATTAGGTATCAATTCAACAAATATGATTTTAAATCCACTCATTCCTGAAAGTCTTGCTATTTCCACATAAGTTCTTTCTCTCATGGTTAAAACTTGAGACCTAATTGTTCTTGTAGGTCCTACCCAAGCAACTATTCCAACTACTAGTGCCATTTGATTAACACTTAAGCCTCCTGCACCTATAGCAAGAGCTATTACAACTAATATCATTAATCCAGGAACTGTTGTTAATGTATCAACAATTACACGAATAATTGCATCAGGAACACCTCTGAAATATCCAGCTATAAAAGCTAAAATTGTTCCTATTATCGTTCCAAATGCTCCAGCAAATAATCCAATCCATAGAGTTAGAGGAACTCCTACAACCATTACAGCCAATATGTTTCTACCTTGAGGATCAGTACCAAGAGGATATTCTAAAGTAGGAGATTTAAGATGAGGAACTGATAAAGCTTTAGCCATCTCAGGAGAAACATATAACCTTGCTGCTATCCAAAGAAATATTAACAAAGACAATAATGAAATCCCATAAACAAGCATAGGGTTCCTTCTAGCATATCTTAAAAATAAGACACTTTTATTTTTCACAAATCATCCTTTTTGTTCGTAATTTATTCTTGGATCTATAAAAGGATAAAGAATGTCAATTATCAACATAGACACACCAATAGAAACTATGATGCTAAAAACAATTCCTTGAATCAAGAAATAATCAAAAGCTTTTATAGCATTTAGTAAAGTGTTTCCTAATCCTGGATATCCAAATATAACTTCAACTAAAATAAGACCAGATAAAAAATGCCCTAAAGATAAAGCAAATGCAGTAGTTTGAGGGAGTATTGCATTTCTAATTGAATATCTAATAAAAATTCTAGTTGGTTCTAATCCTTTTGCTTCAGCTTGTATCATGTAGTCTTCACCTTGCATAGTGATCATCATTGCTCGCATACCTAATGCCCACCAACCAATAGACACAATAATTATGGAAATAGCTGGTAATACTGAATGTTTTAATATAGAGAGAACAAAAGTCCAATTCCATCCAGGAAACAGTCCTCCTTGATATCCACCCTGGAAAGGAAACCAAGGTAATTTAAATGCAAATATATAAATAAATATTAATCCTAAAAGAAAATACGGAATTGCAGAAAAAGTAAATAGAAATGGCAACAAAGTTTTTAAATACCTAGGAGCTTTTCCCCAAGCCATAACTGCTCCCAACATACTTCCAATAACAAAAGCGATTATTGTAGTGGTAACACCTAAACCAATTGTCCATGGTAATGATTCTTTAATTATTCTAGATACAGGAGTTGGATATCTCAAAATAGAATAATTTAATTTGAATTGAAATGTATCTACAAGATATCTAAAATATTGTTTGTATAAGGGCTGATCTAATCCAAATTTTTTATTATATATTTCTGACATCTTCTTTATACCTACTTGGGCTGATCCTCCTCCTTGCATTTCCTTTTGAAGTTTTAATGCAATTGGATCTTGTTGAGAAATTTTAGGTAACAAGAAATTTACACTGGCTGCAATCCATATTATTAAGAAAAATAAACCAATTCTTGTAAGTAAATACTTTACTGTCATAAATCCTTTTTAAGTTTTATTTAAAATTAAAGCAGGCTAATTAAAAGTTAGCCTGCTTAATTAGTTTCTTTAAACAATATTCATTGAATATTATTCATAATTTTACTCTACTGGTTCCAAGTTCTGCAAGGTTACATGGAAACCTAAATGAGTAAACAATCCATTCATATATCCATTGCTTCCTTGTGGCCAATTTGTCCAGTATTTTGTACTCATCGCAGGTCTAGTTAGGAATTGAACGATTTGAATATCTGGAAGATCTTTCATCCAAATTTCCATCGCTGCTGTACTAACTCTTATAATTTCAGCTCTATCATCAGAATCAATCAAAGCTAATTCATCTACTAACTTGTCAAATTCTGGATTACTGTAATTGTAGAAGTTTCCTTCATTTCCTGTGTAGTAAAGTAATAGTGTGAGATAAGGATCTCCACCTTGTGCTCCATTATGACCAAATATAGAACAAGTGTAACCACCATCTGCTACAGTCTTTCCAGAAGTCATAAGTGCGTAAGCATCTACTGGTTCAGCATATGATGATTTAATACCACCTTTTTCTAATTGTGCAGCCAATACTGGTCCTTGGTCAGAGAAAATTCCATAACCAAGAATGTCACATGTTACTACACCATCTGCATTAGCCCAATATCCATCAGAATTTTTTGTATATCCCTCACCAGTCATAAGTGAGTCAGCTTTTGCTGAATCAAATGCATTAGTCGGGTTTGCTGTATATGTATCTGCAAGAGCTGCTTCAACATCATCAAATCCTCCGAATGGAGGCCATGGATAAGCTGATAAAGTACCATGTCCACTGAATGAAACATCGATTACTTGTTCTCTATCAAGATAATAACTTAAAGCCCATCTTACATCTCTTTTTGAAAGATGAGGATCTAGGTTATTAGTTACAATTGAAGTTGGCCACCAACTAGCATGACCAAAAGGACCTGGGTCAGATGAACCATTTCCAGACCAACTGACTACATTTTCACTTGCTGCTTGTGCAGTTTTAAATTGTTCTGCCTGCAAGTCTCCAGTTGAATCAATTTCTCCAGTAATTATCTGTTGAGTCCATACACTCTGGTTAGTACTAGGTAAGTTTATGAACCTTTCAACTTTTGGAAGTTCTTGGAATCCTGTCTTACATGCCCACCATTCATCACAACTTAAAACTCTATCTATGATTCTCTGGTTAGGATCAGCAAAGGATACTCTCCAAGGACTTGTTGTAATAGGCCAACCTTTATCAAGGTCAAAATGTTTGAATTCAGGCCATTCATGTTGTGAAAAAATGTGTTCAGGAACAATAAAGATCCCAGAATCACCTTTATATGTCAAAAATGAATGAAACTTAGGTGCAGGTTGAGTAAAGTTTATAACTACTGTTCTGTCATCTACAGCTTCAGCTATATCTAAGAATCTTTCAAACTCTGCTCCATATCTTACTTCTGCACCATAATCAGCTAGAGTGTTGAATGTATAAGCAACATCTCCTGCAGTAAATGGTGTTCCATCACTCCACTCAATTCCATCTCTTAAGTTATAAGTCAATGATAATAAGTCATCACTATATGAATAACTCTCAGCAAGCCATGGATACCAAATGTCATCAAAACCATCATAATAGTAAAGAGGTTCATAGAATAAACCTACACCTTTTTGATGAGTTCCTCCTATAGCATACATACTCCAAATATCGTATGCAGTATCATCTGCTGGCAATCCACTAACTTTAACAGTTCGGTTCCTAGGAACGTTCTTCTGTCTAGTATTAACTGTTACAACTTTTTCAACTTCTACTTCTCTTTCAATAACTTTTACTACTTCAATAGTTTTAGTTTCGCCTTCTTTAGTAATAATTTTTTCTTCTACTACGATCTTCTCAACCGGCACCTCTTTTTCAACAATCACTTGTTCTGTGACAATTTTCTCTACAGGTACTTCTTTAATTATTTCTATAACTTCAGGTTCACTACTTCCACAAGCAATGAATGAAGCTAGAAACAATCCAGTGAGTCCAATCAAAATTAATTTTTTCATAAGTATAAATTCTCCAATTTCAAAATTAAATATTATTTATATGCAATTATGAACTACAAATTTATTATAAAATCATTTTCTTTTGAATCAAAAATAATGTCAATCAATAAATTTTTGAAAAATTGAGTACATTGAAAATATTCTATATCCTGTTAAATACAAATGTTATTAATTACAATTTAGGAAAAATTGAGTACATTAAAAATTATTTCAAGAGATGGTGGAGTATTTAATCATTTTATTGAAAAAGCGTCAGAAAAATTCAGAAATCTTCATAATTTACCCGATTTTACTGTTGAAGTAATAGAAGAAGAAGTTCATACACTTTATATGAATATGGTTAACAACAAAGGCATGTTAGATGACAACATAGATATAATGACAACAGTTACAGACTGGTACCCTGAAATATTTGAAAAAAAATTAGCTACATTATTAAATCCTTATATTGCTAAAGATCCACCTGAAGGTTGGAGTGATGGATGGCCACAAAGTCTATTACAGCTTCAGAAAAGTAATAATAATATATTTGGACTCCCATTACATGATGGACCTGAAGTATTAATTACAAGAAAAGATTTATTCGAATCACAGGATAATAGAAATAAATTCTATAATGAATATGGTTATTCTTTGAAACCTCCTACAAATTGGTCTGAATTCTTAGATATTGCTTTATTTTTTAATGACCCTACCAATGGAATGTGGGGTACTATAACAGCAGGTCTTCCTGATGCCCATAACAATGTTTATGATTTTTTAATTCAATTATGGAGCCGTGGCGGAGAATTTTTAAATAATTCCAATAAAATTGCTATGTTCGATAATAATATAGGCGAAGAATCTCTACAATTCATGGTAGATTTAATCCACAAATATAAAGTCGTCCCTAAAGAATCACTAAAATGGGATTCATTGGGTTCAGGAATTTTCTTTGCAGATGGAAAAGCGGCAATGATGTGGAACTGGATTGGATTTGCTTCAATGGCACAAAAACTAGATTCATCTAAAGTAAGAGGTCAAGTTCAATGTCATCTTATTCCTAAGTCAGAAAACTTAAAAGATAACATATCCTTGAATGTTTATTGGGCATATTCAATTCCACAAGGTTCTAAAAACAAAGATTTAGCTTATAAATTCATCAAATTTTTATGTTCAGAAGAAATGGATTATCTTTCAACAACTTTTGGTATGTCAGGAACAAGAATTAGTACTTGGAATAACCCCAAACTACTAGAATCAAACCCTGAATATTCAATAATGGAAGAATCACATAAAGGTGCAAAAACATTACCTAAAATAACTGAAGGCACACCCATTATTGAGATTCTAAACCTCATGGTTGATGATGCAATAAATTTAAGGACTTCCCCAAAGGAAGCAATTTCTGATGCTGTCCAAAAAATTAACAAGATATTAAATAAATAAGGAGATTTATGGATTTTGGAATTAAAGATAAAGTTGCTTTTGTCACTGCTGCAAGTAAAGGAATAGGAAAAGAATCTGCACTAGCATTAGCACGAGAAGGAGTTCATGTAGCTATATGTAGTAGGAATTCTAAAACTATCAAAGAAACTGCAGAAGAAATAGAAAAATTAGGAGTAACTGCTTATGGATTTGTAGCTGATCTTTCTGAATCTGGATCAAGAATTAAAGCATACGAAGAAGTAATAAAAAATCTTGGAGATATAGATATCTTAGTTAATAATGTTGGAGGTGGTGGCTCTTCTACTTCATCAGGTTCTATTTTAGAACAATCTATCCAAGATTATGAAATAGTTCTAGATCTGAATTTCTACACTAGTATAGATCTAATGAAACTTGCAATTCCTAAAATGCAAGAAAAAAAATGGGGTAGAGTCATTAACATTGCTTCAATTTGGGGTAGAGAATACGGAGGTGCAAGTTCAGCTTATATGACAGCAAAATCTGCATTAATAACTATAACAAAAAGTACTGCTAGAAAAGTCATTAAAGATGGTGTGTGTGTCAATTCAGTAGCACCTGGAATGATTAAGAATGAAGGTAATGGATGGGACAAACTTGTAAAAGATAATTCTAAAGAATTTATAGACTCTTTTATAGAACAAAATTTACCAGCAGGAAAATTTGGAACAGTAGAACCAATAGGTGCAACTGTTACATTCCTAGCATCACAACAAGCTGGATTAATCTCTGGAGCTTGTATAAACGTAGATGGTTGTCAGACAAATAGTCTTATATGAGAATTCAGAATAATTAAATTAACTAAAGGAGAAAAATGAAAATATTATTAATTACTGGCGGAAGACATCCTTATCATCTATCTACACCGATTATTTCAAAATCTTTACGTGAGTCAGGTCATAGTGTAAAAGTATCAAGATCTGCTAAAGAATTAGATAGAGTTCCTTTATTGGATTATGATGCAGTAGTTTTAAATACTAGAAGAGGTGGAATAGATGAAGGATCTACAAAGAAGAACAGAAGGATTCCTAGTATTCCTAAGTCAGAAAGAAATAATGATTTTACTGAACAACAACAACAAAATTTAAAATGGTTTGTAGAATCCGGGGGTGGGTTAATTTCAATTCATATTTCTCCTGATTCATGTCCAGGTTGGGACGAATGGTTAAAAATAGTTGGAGGAGGATGGGTTGGAATTCAACAACCACCTACATATCCAAATCAAACTCCTAGTACACATCCACCTTTTTCAAGATTTGAAGTTAAAGTCACCGATGAAGATCACCCATGCACACTAGGAGTAGAAAATTTCTTCACAGATGATGAATTATATTACAAACTTCAGTTACCTGGGAATGATTATAAAATTTTTATCGAAGCAGACTATGAAGGAGAATCTCATCCTCTCGGATGGTCAACTAATTACTATAAAGGAAAAACTGTTTATATAGCTTTAGGACATACTGGAATAAGTGTAGATAATCCTGGATTTTTAAAAATCCTAGATAATTCAATTAAATTTGTTTCTTCTAAAGATTAGGTGATAAATGAAACAATTACCTCATGATAAATATGATGGATATAGGGGAACTGGAATAAGATTAAATGAACCCCTTTTATCTGATGTGGCTTATGAAAATGTAGAAGATGATACTCCATTCATCAAAACTTATCACGCATTTGATAAATCTCATGTTTTAATGCTTGGAGAGAATAATATTATTCCTCAAAAAGATGCACAATCAATTTTGAAAGAACTAAGATATATGGATAAAAAAGGAGTTGAAGAAATTAGATCTCAACATGGATGGGGACTTCACTCTGGTGAACATTATCTAATTAGAAAATTAGGTTATGATGTTGGAGGTAGGATACATCTTGCAAGATCCTCTGGAGATTTAGGTCAAGTCAGAGTTCATGTTTTTCTTAGAGACCAAATTTTACAAACTATCCCATTAATGATTCAAGTAGAAAAAACATTGATTGAGTTTGCTATAAAACATCGAAAGGTTATAGTTCCTGAATCAACACATGGATTACATGCTCAAGTAACTACTCTAGGCGCATATGCTTTAATGTGGGCTGAAGGATTACATAGAGACATTGATAGATTTTGTTATTCTTATAAATATTCAAATTCCAGCCCAGCAGGATCTGCAATAGGAACTGGATCTCCTTTTCCTGTTAATAGAAAAAGAACAGCTGAACTTTTAGGTTTTGATGATGTAAGGGAAAGTACTCTTGATGCTATTTTAGGAACTGATGATTCTTTACTACAGGTATATTCAAACCTTGCTATTTTGTGTTCACATACTGGAAGGTGGGCTGATGATTTAGCATTTTTTTACAGTGATGACATGTTACTAATAGATCTACCTGATAGATTTTGCCATACAAGTAGTATTATGATGCATAAAAAAAATCCAGTTGCATTAGAACATATGCGTAGTTCTACAGCTACTGCTATAGGATCTCTTACTGGAGCCTTTTCTGCTAGTAAAAGCAAAACTGGTCCTGCAGAAAGTGGTATGTCTACAATTTGGCCAATTTCATTACAAAATATTTTTAATTTAGCTAGAAGAGACCTTACTTGGCTAACAACTATGCTACCTGATATAACAATTAGAGAACAATATGTAGAACTAAAATCAAAATCCAGATGGGCTACTGCTACAGAAATTGCTGCAACAATTGTAAAAGAAAAAGGATATTCTTGGAGAATTGCTCATCAATGTGTAGGAACACTTGTTAGGCTTGCAGAAGAAAGAAACATTAATTCTCAAGACACTACTTCTGAACTCTTGGATGAAGCAGCTATTGAATATTTCGGAAAACCAATTGGCCTAACTAAAAATCAATATGAAAATGCTTTAAATCCCTTAAATTCTGTTTTATCAAGACAAGTTGAAGGAGGACCTCATCCAGAGCATACATTATCAATTGCAAAAAATTTAACTAACAGTTTAACGGATCAAGAAAAATGGTTAGAAGAAAAACTTCAATTATTAAAAGATTCTGAAATTAAATTAAACAAAGAAATCGATAACTTTATTTTAAAAGGAGAAAGTTAATTTTATGGAATATGTAAATTTTGGAAATAGCGGGGTCAAGGTGTCTCGCATAGCTCTAGGATTAGGATTACGCGGAGAAGGAGATCCCTCAAAAGCTGAAAATTTTATCAGAAGCACTATAGATCTTGGAGTTAATCTTATTGATTGTGCTAACGTCTACGGACTACTTGATGAACGCATTAA
>PVBE010497239.1_pt1 | contig 35968 bp, 41 predicted proteins | sample 1631181 | NCBI WGS metagenome assembly PVBE01 (sample SAMN08397723, study PRJNA350692) | Marine metagenome, whole genome shotgun sequencing project. | isolation source: water | place: Pacific Ocean | collected 2012-04
AATCGTCCCCGGAAACACCCGGGATCCTTATAAAGCGTTGAGGACACGTGGGATCCTGACAAAAAGAGATGCCGTTTTGAAGCCCGGATCGCCCACACTCTTATGAAACCTAGGGAAATGGGGGTCCAAACCAGCTATATCTAAATGGAAGAGAACAGGGGCTAAAAGCTCAAAAAGAATTGATTATAGACTAAAATGTAATGTTTGCAATAAGATTAGTATAAGAACATCTAGTTCTAGAGTTAAAAAATTCGCTTTAGAATAAAAAGTCTTTTAAACCATCTAAAATCATCTAAAAAATGCAAGATCACATAAAAGAACCAACTAGTAAATTTATAAAACTTAGATGTCCTAAATGTAAAAACGAACAAATGATGTTCGGAAAAACATCTACTAAAGTAAAGTGCTTAGTCTGTGATAAGTTATTAGCAATCCCTACAGGTGGAAAAGCTAAAATAAAAGCCCAAATACTAGAAATCTTAGAATAATGTTCTATATTAAAAAAGGATTACCAGGAGAATCTGAATTAGTTTTATGTACTATTAAGAAAGTTTTACCTCATTCTGTTTTTGTATCTATTGATGAATATAAAGAATTAGAAGGGATGATTCATATTTCTGAGGTTTCCCCTGGAAGGATTAGAAACATTAGAGATTTTGTAAAAGAAGGAAAAACAATAGTTTGTAAAGTTCTAAGAGTAAATACTGAAAAGAAACATATTGATTTGTCATTAAGAAGAGTTTCTTCTTCTATGAAACAAAGAAAGAGTAATGAATATAAGCAAGAGCAAAGAGCTGAAAAAATATTAGGACTAACAGCTAAAAAATTAAAGACTGATTTAGAATCAATGTACAAAAATGTAGGCAACTCATTAATAGAAGAGTTTGGATCTTTATATGAATCATTTATGGTTATTTTAAAAGATAAAGATTCTGTTAAAAATTTAAAGATAGATGATAAATATCTAAAACCTTTAACTGATGTAATTAATGAGACTATCAAACCACCAGAAGTTAGCAAATCTGCTACATTGTTACTTAGAACATTAGCTCCTGATGGAATTGATATTATAAAATCTAGTATAAAAGAAGCATTAGATTTCACAAAACAAAAGAAATACAAAGTTAAGTTAACTTATATTGGCTCACCTAAGTATAAAATAGATGTAAAAGCAGAAGATTATAAAACAGCTGAAAATATTCTTAAAGAAGTTTCAGATATAACAATAAAATATTTAGAAAAAAATAAAGGCCAAGGTCAATTAGCAGAATGATCTTAAAATGCGAAAATTGTGGAGAGTACACAATGGATAAAAATTGTTCCAAGTGTAAGATAGAAACAATATCCATCAGACCAGCAAAATACTCTCCAGAAGATAAATATGGATATTATAGGAGGTTAGCTAAGAAAAATGACATATAAATTTAATCAAATAGCCAAATTAAATAAAATTAATGATGCAGTTTTAATAGAAGGATTGCCTGGAATTGGAAATGTTGGAAAGATAGCTGTAGATTTCATGATAGATAGTTTAAAAGCAAAAAAAATATATCAAATTTATTCACATAATTTTCCTCATGCAGTGTTCATAAATGAAAATAACTTAGTTGAGCTACCAAGAATAGAAGTTTATCATAAAAAAATTAAGAATAAAGATGTTTTATTATTAGCTGGAGATATACAACCTATAGATGAATCTTCATGTTATGAATTTTGTGAAAATGTCTTAGATACAATGGGTAAGCATAAGATTAATGAGATTATAACTATTGGTGGAATTGGGTTACAACATATCCCTCAAGATCCAAAAGTTTATTGTACTTCAAATGATAAAGATATAATCAAAAAATATAAATCTAAAAATTTGACTAATGAAATATTTGGTATTGTTGGGCCAATTATAGGTGTATCAGGATTGTTAGTTGGTTTGGCAGAACAAAGAAAAATAGCTGCAATAGCATTATTAGCTGAAACATTTAGTCATCCTACTTATTTAGGAATAAAGGGTGCAAGAGAAGTTCTAAAGATAATTGATAACAAACTTAAGATGAATCTTAAGTTAGATAAGTTAGATGAAGAAATTTATGAGATTGAAAAAGATATTAAAACTAAAACTAAAGAATTTTCAAAATTACAAAAGAAAAAAGAAGGACCTAGAACTGATTATATAGGCTAATTTTTTTTATTTTAATTTATATTTTTAGAATCTTGTAAAACTACTTTCCCATACTGTCCATCATAACCTGGAATAATTTTTAATTTATCTTCTCTATTCTTTATTATTATTTTAACTAATTTTTCATCTGCTACTTTTTTTAGATTTTCTTCATTAATATTTAATAAAATATTAAATTCATTATCAAAATTTTTAATTAAATTATTGTAGATTGTCCAAACTTTTTTAGAAGTTAACATTTTCATCCCATACACTGTTGTTATTAATTCATGTAAGGGAATTAATCTTTTGTAATCTATAAATTCTTTTGGTTTGTAATCTTCTGGTTCTTTAGCTAGTTCTTCTATTCTATATTGAACTCCAATAGTTAAAGCTTTTTTACATTTTGGACAAATTCCATCTACTTTTTTAGTTTCTTCAGGACTTAATGAAATATTACAATCAGTATGTCCATCATAATGATATTTTCCATAATCAGGAACGGTTTCTATTGTAGAATTCAATCCTTGTTTAGTTCTTATAGCTTTTAATATTTCTTTATATTCTAATTTACAATCGAAAATTGTTGATTCTCTCCCTATACGCCAAGGCCAATAACTATGTGCATCTGAAAATGAGACTATATTAATATCTTCTTTTAGTCTCCATAACATCGGAGGATCTGCAGACATTCCTGATTCAATTGCATGAATGTATTTTGTATTGTCTTTAAAGCAATCTTTCAATGTATCAAATCCAGTTTTAGATCCAAATAATCCAAAGTAAGGAGTCATACAATGTGCAGGAATAATCTCAATATTTTCATCAATATCTCTCATGAAATCAACTAGTTCAATAGAATTAAATCCAAATATAGGTCTACCATCATAATCTAATCTTCCTTTACTTCCTAAGAAATCGATAATTTGATTAGCAACTTCTCCATTTGGTGCGAAAATTAAATGATGGATTCTTCTTCCTTTTCCATCTTGTTTATACATCAAAGAAATTTCAGTTTGCCATAAAAATGGAAATTTTGTTTCACTCCATAGAATTCCACTTTCATCTTCTGTTAATTTTTCTTTTATTTCTTTATTCCATAAAGGATGTTGAAAATCTCCAGTTCCCAATAAATCTAATCCTTTAATTTTAGCATATTTTTCCAATAATTCTAGAGTTGTGTTTTTACTACATGCTCTAGCGTATCTACTATGAATTTGTAAATCAGCTATTATCATATTAAGAATTAAAATAAAATATATTTAAGCATCTGTGTCTTCTACAACAATCTTTTTCTCAACTGAATCTTTAAAGAAATAGATTAATTCTATTTTTAATGGTCTTGTGTGTGCAAACTCTTGTAATCCTGAAGTTGAAAGTTCACATTTAATTGTTCTTTTTCCACCTATTAATTCAATAGTTCCATCAGATCCACCACCAAGTCTACTACAACTTGGATTTAATCTTCCAGAAGCTGAACTTACTTTTACCCTTACTTTATCTTTTCTATCTCTTTGTTCATTACATACATTTGTGAATGTTCCAGGTTCATAAACCTCACCATCTGCTTTTTTTTCTATGTCAAAAGTGAATGTAACTTGATTTGCACCACTTGGTCTTTGAGACACTTTAGTTACTTCAACTGGAGCTCCTGAATTTTCTATATCTAACTTATCATTATCTAACTTACATACATCTCTAGTTAGTCTTTCATTTGCATCTCTTTTCAAACATAAATCAGTTTGAGATCTTGTTTTGTATTCATAACATACATCAGCTCTAATGTTAACATTAAAAGTAGCATCTAAATCAAATTTATATCTAACATCTCTATATTCTAATTCTAATTCTTCTCCATCTTCTTCTCTATCTCTAATTAATCTCTTTCCAGCCAATTCTGTGTTGCTTTTAACAGATAAAGAAGGCAGTGCAAAAGCATCTCTATCTATTCCTTGTAAGGAAGTTATAATTTTTCCTCTTTCTATATCATGTTCCCCTTCATTTTTTGCAACAATAATTATTTCAAATTCATCTGCACTATTATCTCCTACTCTAGATGGAGTGTCTTCACTAAAACTTAAGGACAATCCTTTAGTTCCACCTATAAATCTTTTAGTAGAAATTGAAGTAGAAGATGAATCATCTCCATCTAATTGATCACATCCTGCAATGAATAAAATTCCAAATACTAAAAAAACCAAAAAATGCTTTTTTCTCATATTATTAAATCTCATATTATTTATTAAAGTTTTCTATCAATCTAAAAATACTATTAATCTCTCTATTTCAAATGAAGTTTTTGGAATAATCTTAATTATATTATCTCCTCTATTTATGAAAGGAGAAATGTCTCTTTCATATGAAGAATCTACAACATCAAAAGCTATTGTTTCTTCATTTATTGCAATATTAGCTCTTTTTATTTTTCCTTCTCTTTCTTCTTTAAAGTCAAGTCTTAATATAATCTCTGAATTTTTTCTACAATCAAACTCAAATTCACAATCATCTGTACATCTATCAAAACATGAGTCTGTTCTACAATCAAAATCACATTCTTTTATACATCTATCAAATCCTCTTCCACACAAACCAGTACTCTCATCAAAATCTTCATCTTCTATTTTAAAGTTATATTTTGGAAAATCTTGTTCCCCTATTAACAATTCTACTTCAATATCATCTAGTTGATAATCTCCTCTATCTATTTTAAATTCTAGTCTATTCAATCCTGATTTTACTCTATCTGGAGATAAGTCTATTACATTTAATCCAGAATCACAAAATACAAAATCATTAAACAATAATCTATTATTTAGATTTACATTTAAAGTTCCTTGTTCTTTTAATGATAAACAATTTACAAAATAAGCTAGTGTTACATCATCTAATCCATTTTTTTCTTTATCTGTTATTGAAAATTCTCTAACTACTACTTTATTTTCTAATTTTCTAGTTACTATAAGTTTAATCTCATCTAATTTATACTCCTCAGATAAAAATCCTCTAGATGAAACAAATCTTAATTTATTCTTATTTCTTAATTCATTAATTGGAAGTCTAAGTGGTATGTTACTAGAATCTAACTCATTATCAAAAGCAATTTCTCCATTTAATTCTATTCTTAAATCCCCTTCTCCTTCTATTACAAACATAAATAATTCTAATTTTTCTATATCATTTATGTTTGCTAAATCAAAACTAAAAGTTCTATCAACTTCTGTAAATAAATTTTTATCTAAAGTTATTGTATTTGAAAGATCAATATTTTCTTTCTCTAATCTAGAATATAATAATGCAGGTGTCAATTCTTTAAGTGTAGCTACATTTTCAAAAGCACTAACTGCTCCAGGAAATGAGCTTAATAGAACTTTTTCTGCTCCATTAAATGTGTCTCTTTCATCTGTTCTTCTACTTGTTCCAGTTGATGTTCCTGGTAGTAATTCTTCTCTAAGATCTTGAGGGATAACTAACATAAATAATAGAATGAACAAACCAATTAAAAGGACTAGCGCAGCTATATTAGTTCCTGCATCCCCTTTTTTATTTTTCATTAATTAATAGTAAGATTTTTTCTATATAAAGATTTCCACAACTAATTAAAAAGAGCATATTTTAGAAATTTTAATAGTCTAGGTTCTTTTAATAATAATTGAAATATAAATCTACTTGGATAATCTCTATCATTTTTTTCAAGTACTTTTTTTAATCTTTTTTGTGTAAATAATCTAACTAATTCATTATAATCTTTTTTGCTAAACTTATCCATTATCTTTCTAGCATATAGACTAGTCCAAAGATCCCCTCCAATTACCTTTCTCCAATTTTTATCATAATTTTCAAATGACTTGGACATCTCTTTAGCTGCCAATAAACTTTGGATTATTCCACCATAAGTAGTTGCTTTAACTTGTGTAGCAGAATCCCCAATTAAATAAACATTATTTTTACTTGTAACAACTTTAGGATCATATATAGGTATCATTCCAGATTGATAATTAATTATTTTTCCTTCTCTTAATTTTCTTAATTTTTCAAATTCTAAATTTGCGTTATCATAAGCGGCTACTCCAATTCTTGCTATTTTATTATTTTCAGGAACTACCCAACCAAAACAACCATACCCTAAATAAAAATCAATTTTATCTTCTTCACATTTTAGATTACATCTAGCTTGTACACCATACACAAATTTTCTATTATTAAACATATCATTAGATTTAGCCACATTAGAGAATGGCCCATCAGCACCAATTAATATATCTGTTTCTATCAATTCATTATTAATTTTTATTTTTTTAATTCCATTATTCTTACAACCATTATATTTACTCTTTAAATGTAGTTTAGCTCCAGAATTTACAGCTAATTCTCCTAAGTATCTATCAAATTTATCCCTATCAAAAATATAATTTGCTCCTTTTAATTTAACTTCTATAAAATTATTATTTGGAGAGAAGATTCTAGCATATTTAGCTTTGTTTAAAACAAAATCTTGATCCATATTCAAAATTCCTTTTAATGAACTAGTTGTTATTCCTGTACATTGTATTGGAGAGCCTATTATGGAATGTTCTTCATACAAATTAACTTTTTCTCCTTTACTAGATAATAGATGTGATAGATAGCTACCTGCTGGTCCTGCTCCAATAATAGAGATCATATTTTTTTCATGAATGAAAAATTTATAAAAGTATCATTTAGAAAATTATTTAAACAAAAATATACTTTTAAGTACACATGAATGTGTTTACTTCATTAAGAGATCTAAAAAGAATAAAAAATATTGTTAGTGTGCTATTCAAACATGAGTTTGGATATTTTATAGAGAGATTAGATCTTAAAAAATATCTTAGATTTAATAGAAAAATACAACAAGGAAAATTCTCAGAACAAACATTAACTCCAAAGAGATTTAGATTAGTTATGGAAGAATTAGGAGGGAGTTTCATTAAACTTGGACAATTATTAAGTTTAAGACCAGATTTACTACCAAAAGAATATACTGAAGAATTTTCTAGACTACAAGATAATGTTAAGCCATTAAGTTATAGACAAGTAAAATCAATAATAGAAAAAGAATTCAAACAGCCATTAAGACAAATTTTTAGTTCTTTGGATAAAAATCCAATAGCCTCTGCTTCAATTGGCCAAGTTCATAAAGGAAAATTAAAATCTGGAGAGAAAGTAGCTGTAAAAATTCAAAGACCAGATCTAAAAGATTTGTTTGAGGCAGATATTGATATTATGTATAGATTAGCTGAAGTTCTAGAAAAAAGAATTCCTGAAACAAAGTTGTACAGGCCTACTCAAATAATAAAAGAATTTGAAGAATATACAAAAAAAGAATTAGATTATTCAAAAGAAGCTAAGAATATAGATGATTTTTCTAAAGTTAATGAAAATAAAGATGTGGTAGTCCCAAAAGTTTTTTTGAATTATTCAAAACAAAAAGTTTTAACAATGGAATTTATTGATGGAAAGAAAATTCATGATGTAAAGAAGTTTAGTGAGATAAATTCTTATGAAAGAATAGTCATGAATAATATAGCTTCTTCTATTATCAAACAAATTTTAGAATATAGAATTTTTCATGCAGACCCACATCCTGGAAATATATTATTATTGTGGGATAATAAGATAGCATTATTGGATTTTGGAATTGTTGGAAGGTTAGATGAAGATTTGGCTGAAAAAATTGAAAATGTTTTCATAGCTTTAATGAAACCAAATTCAAGTTTGTTAGCTGATAGTTTAATTAAACTAAATTTTGTTGATAAAAAAGTTTCAACAATAGAATTGAAGAAAGATTTGTCAGAAAATTTATCTAAATATTATTCTTTAAGCTCTAAAGAATTTAATTTAACAGAAGCAATGTATAGTATACTAGCTGTTGCAAGAAAATATGAGATGCAATTTCCTAATGATTTTGTTTTGTTAGTTAAGACTTTGATAACTACAGATGGATTAGCTAAAATAATATATCCAAGTTTTAATTTTATTGAAGAATTAAAGCCATATACTCAAGAACTTATTAGAAAAAAATCTTCATCTAAATATTTAATTGATTCATTGAAAAAAACTTTATTAGATTTCAAAAAAACATTTTCAAAAGCTCCTGAAGAACTTAAAAAAACAATTAAAGCAGTTCAATCTCCAAAAATTAAAGTAGATATTGAAGATGCAGATGTACAAAAATTTGTTTTAGAATTAGATAGATCTAGTAATAGAGTTTCTTTTGGATTAATAATAGCTGCATTATTGATAGGATCTGCATTAATGTTTGCTGCTAAATTACCACCATTTGTTTATGATCTATCTTTAGTTGGAATAATATTTTTGATTGTAGCAATGATTGTATCTTTATTATTAGTAGTTTCTATATACAAAGAAGGGAGGTTTAAGAAATGATAAGAAAATTAGTTGAAAAAGGGTTGAAGGTTGGCTTAAAAGTTGGTTCTTTAACTAAGAAAAAAGCAAAAAAAGTTGCTAAAATTGCTTTAAAAAATAAAAATATCAATAAAAATGACTTAGAGAAGTTAGCTAAGAAGATAATGAATGAGTCATTAAAAGAACAAAAACGATTAAGAAGAATTATGCAAAAAGAGGTTGGAAGTTCTATAAAAAAGATAACTTCAATAGCTAAAAAACCAAAGAAAAAACCCAAACCAATTAAGAGAAAAAAGAGGAGATAATCATCATAATTGATTTAGTTTTATTAGTTATAGGTATAACTGCGTTAGTTGCAGCTTCAATATCAGATATAAGAACAAGAGAAGTTCCTGATTGGATTAGTTATAGTATGATCTTTTCAGGATTGTTGATAAGATTAATTTTTTCAGTTAAAACATTTGTTTGGTCTTTTTTCTTTATTGGGTTATTAGGATTTTTAAGTATGTTAATAATTGGAAATTTAATGTATTATACTAAACAATGGGGTGGAGGAGATACTAAAATTATGATGGGGATCGGAGCAGTTTTTGCTACAGTTCAAGGTCAAAATTTATTTCTCTTAAATTTGATTATAAATTTATTAATTGTTGGCGCAATATATGGATTAGTTTGGAGTATTGTTTTAGCTATCAAAAATAAAGACAAATTTACAAAAGAAGTTAAAAGAAAATTTAAACAAAATAAGAATGTAAAATTTGTATTGTTAATACTATTTATTATATTATCTGTTAATTTTTTCTTGATAAAAGATATAACGACAAGAATAGTTGTTTTATTCATAATAACTTTAGTTGGATTGTATTATTATTTACTTATAATAATAAAAGCAGTTGAAGATTCTTCTATGTATAAGATAATTCCAGTGTCTAGACTAACAGAGGGAGATTGGGTTGCAGGTAATGTAAAAATAAATCATAAAATAATCTATAAAAAATCTAGTTTAGGTGTAACTAAAGATCAATTAAGATTAATCAAAAATTCAAAAATTAAAAGAATAAAAATAAAAGAAGGAATACCATTCATTCCATCTATATTTTTAGCAACTTTAGTTACTTTAGTTTTTGGTAGTCTTGTATCATTAATAATTTAAGCTATTCTTTCTTTTTCTTCATGATTAGAATTAGTTTTTTTATTTACTTTAACTTCTTTATGCGTTACAATATTTTTCTTTATTGTACTTACTAAATTTAACATTTCTTCATCATTTATTTTTTTGAAATCCCATTTAAAATCTATTCCATCATCTTTGTATCTAGGGATTATGTGAACAATAACATGAGAAGCATTTTGTCCTGCTATTTGTCCATTGGCAACAAAAATATTATTTCCTTCTGCGTTTAATCCATTTACCATAGCTAATGAGATTTTATTAACAATCTTAAACATATGAGCTGCTTCAGTATCTGAAACTTGAAACAAGAATTGATGATGTTTTTTTGGAAATAAAATCACATGCCCTTTATTAGCTGGGTTGATATCAAGAACAGCCATAACAATTCCATCTTCATAGACAGTTTTAGCATCTATTTTTTTATCAACTATGCCACAAAAAGGACATTGTTGTTGTGTTATTTCATTTAATTCATCTTGTGGAAGTTCTTTAAGAATCTCTTGAAGTTTTTGTTGCTGTTCTTCAGGATCTAATCCTTTCAATCTTTCTTGAATTTCAGCTATCCTTTGTTCTGATAATGCCATAAAAAGTTAATTATATAAATCATTAAAAAACTTTTCATTATGATCTCAATTATTATTCCAGCTTATAATGAAGAAAAGTATATTTCTTCAACCCTTGAATCAATAAAATCTCAAAACTTCAAAAATTATGAAATTATAGTTGTTTGTAATGGTTGTAATGATAATACTTTCAATGTTTCAAAAAAATATACTGAAAATGTTGTAATTTTAAAAGAAGCTAATGTAATGAAAGCAAAAAACAAAGGAGCTTCTTTATCGAAGTATAATAAACTAATCTTTTTAGATGCAGATACAAAATTTAAAAATAAAAATGCATTATCTAAGATAGCAAAAAATAATAAAGAAATATCAACATGTTTTTTTCTTCCAGATAAAATTTCATTAAAATATATCCTATTTTTCATAATAAAAAATATATCTAGTTTATTTGGGGCAGGAAATGGAATTTTGATTTGCAATAAAAATAGATTTGAAAGTGTTCATGGATTTAACATAATTAAATATCCTTTAGAAAATCGAGATTTAATAAATAAAATTAGAAAAAATGGAAGATTTGGAGTTGTAAATACTTTTGTTATAACCTCTATGAGAAGGCATAATAAATGGGGATTATATAGTTTATATTATTGGGGTAAAAGATTATTAATAAGAAAGAGAAATAATAGTTATGAGCCAATAAGATAAATTAACCAATAGCTCTTCTAACATCAACAACTTGTACTGAGTTTACACCTTCTACTTCATTCATTGTTTCCTCTAATCTATCTGTTGATCCTTTATCTTCATCCATAATACATATGAAATTTATTGCTTTTAATCCAAAAGCAACTTCTTCAATTTCAGTTTTTCCTACTTGAACTCCAGAATCTTCTATTTTAACTGAAACTGCATCTTTAACATCTTCTACATTAGTTTCAGGACTTTCAAGATTTACTTTAAAAGTTACAATAACATTTGCCATTTTAGTTTGGACCTGAGAAATCACATTCAGGACATGTGTATTTTGTAGCTATCTTTCTTTCATGTAAACTTCTTACTATAGTATACTTACCACAATTAGGACATTTAAATTTAGTAGAGCCTTTTTCATTGGTTATTTCTTCCCCACTTAAACTTTTTACTGTTTTTAATTCTGCCATAAATAATTTTTATAAAGACTATTTATAAAACTTCTTATATCTATATTTATATGTCCCTATAGTGTAATCTGGATTAGCACGTAAGCTTGCGGTTGTAAAGTAAAAAGCTTAAGATCTGGGTTCAAATCCCAGTAGGGGCAAAGTTAATAAGTTAATATTCATTAATTAAATAAGATGAAAAGTAAAATAGAGGATAAAACAAGAGGAAAAATTATGGTTTTGGTTGGATTTATCATGATTGTGTTTAATGCATTAAATTATATTTTGGATTGGGAGACAAATTTAACCCCTATTGGAATTCTTGGATTGGTTTTTGTTGGTGTTGGTTTAAGAAAGGCAAGAGGAAAAGGGAAGTTTTAGTAGTTCTTAGTAATAATTTGTGAGTTTATTAAATAAAGCTCATCCAAAGTAGAAATATACCTAAAAGGATTATAATGACTGCACTAATCCATTGTTTCTTTTTGAATCTTTGTGCTTGTTTATGAATCTGTTCTGGAAATCCAACTTTTGAAATTCCTTTAAGTAGAGTGGACCAGCCTAAGATGGTAACAACAATTCTCCAGTCAGCAACCCAAATATTATGTAAAATTACAGTAACTAATCCCATAAGTAATGTGATGTAACCAGTAGAAATAACAAAAGATTTATCATCAGTCATCTCTATTGTCTTGCCCAATTGTCTTGTTATAATAAATAGTAATCCAAAAATTATAAAGAAACTACCCCAAAGTCTTGCAAAAAATATTGAAATTTCCATTACCATGATACAATCTAAGTATTAATTCTATATAAATTTAAGGGCACCCCTTAACATATTCAACGTCCAGTAGAGGTAAATTAAGATTTCTAATATAGAAAAAGTTTAATAATAATATAAAAACATATAAATATAATAAAATTACATTAATCTAATCATGAGGGGTGTAAATAATAGATTAATGATTGCTATCTTCTTAGGTGTTGTTATCATAATTAGTGGTTGTACATCTAAACAAGAAGCATCTCCTGAAGTAGAAAAATTTGCTCAATGTTTAAAAGAGAGTGGGGTAAAAATGTATGGTTCTTTTACTTGTTCTGTATGTAGGAGACAAAGAGAACTTTTTGGATCTGCTTTTGAAAATGTAGGAGAAGTAGAGTGTCATCCTCGTGGAGAAAATCCACAAACAGAACTTTGTTTAGAAAAAGATATTTCAAAGACTCCAACATGGACACTTGAAAAAGATGGAGTTGAATTAGAAAGACTTGAAGGATTTCAATCTTTTGAAGAGTTATCAAAAATATCTGGTTGTGAATTTTAATAATGGTAGAACAGCTTACATTAGGGATAATAATTGCAGCAGCATTAGCTGATAGTATAAATCCTTGTGTTTTTGGAGTATTAATATTTTTATTAGCATACATGACCTCTGTTTTTAAGAGTAAAACTAAAATGTTGATTGGAGGATTAGCTTATATTTCCTCTGTTTATCTTACTTATTTTTTGATTGGATTAGGGGTTTTTACATTAGCATATACTGCTGGATTTGCTAGACCATTTTATTGGATTGCGGCAATATTAGCAATTGGTGCAGGATTATTTGAAATAAAAGATTATTTTTGGTATGGAAGATGGTTTTCTTTGCAAATGATACCTGGTGGAGCAGGGTTGATTAAAAAGTATTCTAATTCTTTAAGAAAAATGGAAACTAAACATCCAGCTCTTAGCATAGGAATAGCATTTTTTCTTGGGATTTTGGTTGTTTTTGTAGAACTTCCATGTACTGGAGCTCCTTATTTAGCAGTATTAGGATTTTTAACTTCAGGGGAATACTCAAGAGGAATACCTCTTTTGTTGTTATATAATCTAATATTTATTTTACCATTATTCTTTATAGTTGGATTAGTTTATTTTGGAAAAACATCTAGAACATTAGAAAAATGGAGAAAAGAAAATCGTGGTTTAATGAGATTAGGAATTGGTTTGTTCTTAATTGTATTAGGAGGTTATATGATCTGGAGCATAATTGGTTAAAATGCAAGTGATAGTTAAAAGAAGAGGACATAAGGAAAAGTTTGACGAAAGAAAAGTGTATGGATCAGTATATTCTGCATGTGCTAGTTCACACCTTCATGAAAAAAAATGCGAAAAGATGGCCGAAGAATTATGTAAAAAGATTAAGAGTTTTATAAAAAATAAAAAAACTATATATTCTTCAGAACTTCGTAAAAAGATAGAAGCTGAATTAAAAAAGAAAGATAAAGAATTAGCATTCTTTTATGATATGCATCTTCCGGATTTAAAAAAACTTTAAGATTAGGTTATTTAATTTGTAACATTTTATTTAATTCTATTAATTGTAGGGTAAGGCTTAAAAATGTTCAAAAGAAGCTATAAAAAATGTATGAATTAGAAGATAAAAAAATTATTGAAGAAATTAAGAAAATAAAAGCTAGAAGAGTATTAATCCAATTACCTGAAGGATTAAAAAAAGAAGCTAATAAAATTGTTAAATATATTGAGGATAATACTGAAACTAAAACTTTTATTTCTGGAGAACTTTGTTGGGGTGGTTGCGATCTTTCTTTAGAAGAAGCTAAAGCCCTAAATGTAGATTTAATAATTCATTTTGGTCATGCTCCTTTTTTCAAACCGAATTTTCCAGTAGTCTATGTTGAATCTAGATACAATACTAATATAATGAATTTAGTTGAATTATCTTTAAAGAATTTAAATTCTTATAATAAAATTGGATTGGTTTCTTCTATTCAACATATACATCAATTAGAAAAAGTAAAGGAAATTTTAGAGAAGAATAATAAAGAAGTTGTGATTCCAGATAAAAAAGGAAGAGCTTTTTATCAAGGACATGTTTTAGGATGTGAGTACACTGGAAGTAAATTGATACAAGATAAAGTTGATTGTTTTTTAGTTTTAGGAAATAAATTTCATTCTTTAGGGCTAGCATTAAGTGTAGATAAAAAAGTTATTTTGATAGATCCAATTAATGAAGAGATTCATGATTTAGATTTTGATAAGAAAAAAATTACTTTAAAGAGATTAGAATTAATAGAAAAAGCAAGAGAAGCGAATACATTTGGGATTATTGTTAGTATGAAATCTGGACAACAAAATTTTTCTGTTGCAGAAAATATTAAGAAAAAATTAGAAGGAGATGATAGAAAAGTATTTATTTTGACCATGAATAATGTTACAAATGATCAATTAGTAAATTTTTATAATATTGAGGTGTTTGTTAATACTTCATGTCCTAGAATTTCTATAGAAGACTCATATCAATTTGACAAACCAATTATTAATTATACTGAATTGTTAATAGCTTTAGATGAATTAAAATTTGATCAAGAAAAAAATAATATTATAATCGCACCTTATGGAATTGAATAAACTATTTTACTTTCAATTTCTCAACTTTTGCATCTTTTGATATGATAGCTGAATTTCCACTTGGATCTTCTATGATAACTTTAATTGGGACTTCTCCAAGCATCACTTTCCACATTTTTTTTAATAAATTTTTAGCTTTTTTTCTTACATCATCGTCATCTGTAGAATCTCTTTCTGATTCAACTATTTTTTTGAATCTATCTAACACACCTTCAATATTTGAAATAAAACCTTCAGAAGCGGGCCCTGGAGTTACAGATAATCTTAAATTGGGAATTTTTATAGTTGCTTCAGATGATTTAACAACTCTTACATCTAAATCTTTTTTATTTTTAACTTCAAAAGTATATTTTACTGGATCTTTTTTTTCTTCTGATTCTATATCTGATTTATTATAGTTACAAATTGAACAATTCATAGAAAATAAATAACATTTACCAAAATAAGGAATATCTTTTGAATCCTCTATCAAAGTTAGAGTTTTATTATTACAAAAAGGACAATCCTGTTTTTCTAATTTATCCATCTTTAGAGTTCTTCAACGCCGTCTTTTGTCAAGCCCATTAATCTAATACCTACACCTAATTTTAATAATGCAGATAAGATTGCCATATGTTCTTTTCCAGATCCAGAAACTAAATTAAGAGCAATTTCACCTTCAGTCTTTCCCTTTAGTTTAGTTTCTAGTTCAGTTATCAATTCTTTAACTGGTTTTATGGGATCAATAACAATAAGTTCAGCTTTTTTTTCATTTGAGAAGTTCTCTTTTCCAAAGTCATTTGTGATTAGATAAATCTTCTCCCAATCACCATCTTGGATTAATCTAGAGACATGTCCCCATGTTCCTTTCCCTGTTGATAAACAAGCTATCAAATTTGTCATAATTTGAGAAATGAGAATAATACTTTATAAAATTATTGTTTTATTTTTAAAAGATAATATATATAAATTAGATTAGTTAAATAATATAATGGCTCTTGTTACAGGATATTTTATATTTATAGTGGCAATATTTATTTTATTATTCTTATTAACTAAAAAGATTCTAAAGACAGTACTCCTTGGAATATTAGTTGTTTTTATTGTTACAGGGATTGTAGGTTTTTTGATATTTGATGATGTTAAGGATTTAGTTGAAAATTTTCCAGATACTGAAAATAAAATAATTTTTGTTTTAGAGGATAAGATCATTGGCGGGATTGTCACTCAAGGTTTTGATTTTGAAAAATTATCTGAAGAAGAAGATTTTCCTTTAATAGAAACTGAAGAGATTAAAGAATTAAATAAAAATTATCCTAATAATCTAGATTTAGTCTTAAATGATAGTTTTAAACTAGTAATAATAGATTCTAATATGATAGAAGAATCTAAACTTGATGAAGAAATTAAAGAAGAATCTGAATTCATTCAAAATCTTCCAAATAATGGTAAAGATGCATTAACTATTATCAAACAAGAAGACTCTTTATCTTATTATTATGAACAATACTTAATCAATCAAGGTTTGACTGAGTTTGAGATAGAAGTAATGAAAGAAGCTATAAAAACTGATGAAAGTGCTTCATTAATATTTGAAAATTCTAATAGTTTTAGAAGTTTTTTAGTTTTATTACATTTTACAAATTTGGCTAATCAAAATCCTTTATCTTTATTAGATGACTTTGGAGAAGGGAAAATAAAAGTGTATCCTGAAACTATAGCAATTAAGATTGCAAAAGAAGTTCCATCTATAGCTTTAAGATTGATTCCAGAAGAATAATAAACTATTTAAGATAATTTAAAATTTTATTTTTATGGCCACTATAGCAAAAGATAATCCTCTAAATGAGATTACATTAAGAAGATATGAAAAGCCTTATGAATTAGATGGAAGAGAATTAGTAAAAAAGCTTTGTTTGAGTGTAGGGTTGTTACAACCAGGAGATTCTAGAGATGTAGTGGTTGATGTGTTAATGATTCTAATAGAAGCTAAAAAGACAAAACAAGAATTAGATTCTAAAGTGATAGAAGAAGAAGTTATCAAATTAAGAAAAAAAGAAAAACTTCCATTAAAGGGAATTGCATCATCTAATATAAGAAGACAATTGAAAAGATTAAGAGATTTATTCTTAGTTGAGAAAGTTAATAATAATTATAGAATTAATGAATTTGAAGATTTAAATATTATTTTTGAAAAGAAGATTGAACAATTTTATTTAGCAAGCATATTAGAAAGAGTAAAAGAGTATTTTAATGCTGTGAAATAGTTAAATTTATATATAAATAGTTTATGTTAAATTTAGATTAAGGAGGTCAAAATGAAAAAAACATTTAGTTTATTTGTAATCATGATGTTTCTATTTAGTTTACCTATAAGTGTATTAGCTGATGATGATTCTGATGAAAGTACTGATTTAGAAACAAAAACAAGAATTGAAATTGAAGATGGAGATTCTGAAATAAAAATAGAAGAAGAAGTTAAAGAAAAAGATGGTAAAATGATAATAAAGAGAAAAACAGATATAAAAAATAAAGTTGGAGACCTTAGAGAAAGAAATTTAGAAAAATTTAAAGAAAGAATAGAAAATCTTCCTGAAGGAGCAAAAATTAGACTAAAAGAAGTTGTTGAAAGAAGAACAAAAAAATTAAAAGAATTTAAAAAAATAAAGATTGCCGATGATTTTAAACATTTTAAAGAAGAACATGAATTCAAAGCAAGATCTTTAGATAAAATAAGATTAGATAAAGCTAAAGAAAATTTTCTTAAAGCTAAAGAAAGATTTGAAGCAGCTAAAGGAAAACATTTAGAAGCTAGAGATAGATTCTTGGAAGCAAAAAAAAGTAAAGAAGATTGTACAGAAAACTGTGATGAAGAAAAAGAAGAATTAATCTCAAGAGCTAAAGAACATTTGAGTAAATCAGCAGATGCTATCCTTTCTCATTTGAATAAAGTAAAAGAAAAAATCCAAGATAGTGAGAGATTTACAGAAGAAGAAATTGAAAAATTTGTATCTGCTTTAGATGAAAAAATAGCTGAGATTGAAGAAGCTAAAGAAGAGTTAGAAGCAGCTACAACAGGAAAAGAAGTCGCAGCAGCATCTAGGAAGATTAATGCTTCTTGGAAAAAAATTAAGATAAAAGTCAATAATTTGTCTCATAGATTAGATGCTTCAAAGATTGGAGGAATGATCTTAAAGAGCAAGAAATTAGAGGCAAGATTAGAGAATGTTGTTAGCAAATTAGAAGAACAAAATGTAGATACTGATGAAATTCAACAACTAATAGATGACTTTAATGAGAAAGTAGATGAAGCAAAGAAGAAGTATAAAGATGCTCATGATACACTAAAAACAGAGACAAAATTTTCAGTAGATAAAGCAAAAGGATTGATAAAAGAATCTAAAGATTTATTGAAAGAAGCTGATGAGATACTAAGAGAGATAATTAAAGAAATTAAAGAGAAAGATGGAGAAGATGAATTAGAAGAGGCAGAAGAAGAGGAGATAGAAGATGAAGAGTAATAATCTTCTTTTTATTTTTTTCAGGAAATATTTAAATATACTTAATGGAGATGAAAACTATGAATAAAGTAATAGTCTTATTGATTTTATTATCTGTAGTTGCTTTTGGATGTACAGGAAAATCTTCTGAAACTTCAAATACACCAGAAGATGCATCTATTCCTAAAGATACAACTACTTCTACTCCTACTAGTGATGTAGAGTTAGGTGGAGATTTAAGTGGATTAGAAGATAATGATTTAAGTTTAGAAGAATTAGAAGATTTAGATTTAGAGATTGATGAAAGTTTATTTGAATAAATTTAAATTTATTTCTTTTTTATTTATTTTATGATATATCAACCAAAAGAAGATAGTTATTTATTAGCAAAATATGTTAGAAAATATGCTGAAGGTAAAGTTCTAGATGTAGGAACTGGTTCTGGGGTATTAGCAGAGACTGCTTTAGAGAATACAAAAGATGTTCTAGCTGTAGATATTAATGAAGAAGCTGTTGAATATTGTAAGAAAAAGAATATTAATTCTATTAAGAGTGATTTATTTGAGAATGTTAATGGAAAATTTAATTTAATTATTTTTAACCCACCTTATCTTCCAAAAGATGAAGATGAAGATGAAGAGATTCAATTAGTAACAACAGGTGGAGAGAAAGGACATGAAATTATTGAGAGATTTTTAAAAGAAGCTAAAGATTTTTTAAAAAAAGAGGGAATCATCTTAATTGTTTTTAGTACTCTAACAGGAGATGTTGAATCTTTGATTGAAAAATATGGTTATAAAAATAAATTATTAGAAGAAGAATCTCTATTTTTTGAGAAATTAAAAATTTTAAAGTTAAATTTATAAACCAATTATTTTATTGTTTGATATGGCAAATTTAAAAAAAGAAGTTGAAGAAAATAGAAAACCTGAATATAATATTAATTCTAATATTCTAAATAGATGGTCTCCTAGATCAATGAATGGAGAAGAATTAACAGATGATGAATTAATGCCTTTATTTGAAGCAGCTAAATGGGCTCCATCTTCTATGAATAATCAATTATGGAGATTTGTTTATGCTAAAAGAAATACAAAGTATTGGAATGGTTTTTTTGATTTGTTAATGGAAGGAAATAAAACCTGGTGTAAAAATGCAGCAGCTTTAGTTATCATAATCTCAAGAAAAAATTCTTATCATAAAGACAGACCACAAAAAACACATTCATTTGAAGCTGGTTCAGCATCTCAGAACTTATGTTTAGAAGCTACATCTAGAGGATTAGTTACTCATGAGATGGGTGGGTTTGATTATGATAAAGCTAAAGAATTATTGAAATTAAAAGAGGTATGGAATATAGAATGTATGATTGCTGTTGGTAAAAAAGGAAAGAAAGAAGATCTTCCTGAAGAGTTACAAGAAAGAGAATCTCCTAGTGATAGAAAACCCTTGAAAGAGATATTATTTGAGGGTGAATTTAATGAAGAATAGATGTGAGTGGGCTAAATCTGAAATAATGATTAAATATCATGATAAAGAATGGGGTGTTCCAGTTCATGATGATCGAAAATTATTTGAGATGTTAATTTTAGAAGGAGCACAAGCAGGATTAAGTTGGGAAACTATACTAAAAAGAAGAGAGGGGTATAGAAAAGCTTTTGATAATTTTAATGTAGTTAAAATTTCTAAGTATTCTGAGGAAGATGTTAAAAGATTATTGAATGATGAAGGAATAATAAGAAATAGATTAAAGATTAGATCTACTATTAATAATGCTAAACTATTCTTAGAAGTTAAAAAAGAATTTGGGTCTTTTGATAAGTATATATGGGGCTTTGTTAGTAATAAAACTATTAAAAATAAACATAAAAAAGTATCAACTATTCCAGCTAATACTTTAATATCAGATGATCTAAGTAAAGATTTGAAAAAAAGAGGATTTAATTTTGTAGGATCTACAATTTGTTATGCATTTATGCAGTCTACAGGAATGATTAATGATCATTTAGTAAATTGTTTTAGATATAATAAATAATTACACATTAACTTTATAAACTCCCATTTCACAAAGATATAACTCGTTATACTACATCAAGTAGGAGAGACAATGGACAAACAATTAATATTAACTAAATTAAAAGAATTAAAAGAAAAATCTAAGAAAAGAAAGTTTTCTCAAAGTATAGATCTAATTGTAAATTTACAACAACTTGATCTAAAAAAACCTGAAAATAAAATAGATCTTTTTATTCCACTTCCACATGATAAAGGTAAAAAACCGAAAATATGTGGATTAGTTGATAATGAATTAGTAAAAGAATCAAGAGAAAATTTAGATCATACAATCACAAAAGAAGAATTTCGAACTTTAGATAATGAACAAATAAAAAAATTATCAAGAGAATTTGATTTATTTATAGCACAAGCTAATATCATGGCAGATGTCGCTAAAACTTTTGGTAGGATCTTTGGACCTAAAGGAAAAATGCCAAATCCAAAAGCTGGATGTGTAGTTCCTGGAAATGTTTCTTTAAAACCATTAAAAGAGAGATTAGAAAAATCAGTAAGATTACAAACTAAAAATGAAGTTATAGTAAAAACATTAGTAGGAAAAGAAGATATGGGTGATGAAGAATTAGCTGATAATATTCTAACATTATACAATTCATTATTATCTTCATTACCTCAAGAAAAAAATAATATTAGAGAAGTTTTGATAAAATTAACAATGGGCGCTCCGATTAAAGTAGAATGAAAAGAAAAATCCAACAAAAAAAATTAAAGGAAGTAGAAGAAATAAAGAATCTAGCTAGTAAGTATTCTGTTTTAGGATTAGTGGACATGACTAATCTTCCAAGTTTACAATTACAAAGGATGAGGCAACAATTAAGAGATACTTTATTCTTAAAGATGGCTAAAAAAAGATTGATAAGAATAGCTCTTGATCAATTAAAAGATAAAGAAAACATAAAAGAATTTAATGATAAATTAAAAGGGGAAGCAGCATTAATATTCACAAATGAAAACCCATTCAAATTAGCTAAGTTATTGGGTAAAGAAACATCAAGTGCCCCTGCTAAAGCTGGACAGGAAGCACCAAATGATATAATAATTCCAGCTGGTCCAACTAACTTCACTCCAGGCCCAGTTATTGGAGAATTAGGACAGTTAGGAATAAAAACAGAAGTTAAAGATGGGAAGATAGCAATTAAAGAAGATAAATTATTAGTTAAAGAAGGAGAGGTAATAGACCGAAAAGCAGCAGATATCTTATCTAGATTAGGTGTAGAACCAATGCAGGTTGGTTTAAATTTAATAGCAGCATATGAAAAAGGAATTGTTTATTTAAAAGATATTTTATCTGTTGATGAAGAATCTTATATTAATAATCTTAAACAATTAGGATTAGACTCATTTAATTTAGCTATGCATATTGGTTATACAACAAAAGATACAATAAATCAATTAATTCAAAAAGCATTTAGAGATTCAAATGATTTAGCAGAGTCAAAAGATATTGTAACTAGTGAAAGTATTAAGAAAGAATTAGCTAAAGTAGATAAGGAAGCTGAAGTTTTAAAAGGGAAATTGAATATTGAAGTTTCTGAAACAAAAAAAGAACAAGTAAAAGAGAAAGTTGAAGAACCAAAAAAGGAAGAACCAAAGAAAGAAGAAATAAAAAAAGAACCAACAGAAGAAAAAGTTGAAGAAAAGAAAGAAGAAATTTCTAAAGAAGAACCTAAGGAAGAAATTAAACAAGAAGTAAAAGAAACTAAAGAAATAACAACAGAAGAACTTTTAAAAGAGGCAGAAGAGGAAACTAAGGAAGATAAAGAAAAATTAGAAAAAGAGAAAAAAGAAAAAGAAGATATTAAAAAAGCCGAAGAAAAATTAAAAGAATTAACTGATAAGGCTATTCAAGAAAAGAAATAATATTTATGGAGGTCAAAAATGGAATACATATACGGAGCAATGTTGTTACATAAAGCAGGAAAAGAAGTTAATGAAGACAATGTCAAAAAAGTGTTAGAATCAGCAGGTGTAAAAGTAGAAGAAGCAAGAGTAAAATCTTTAGTATCTGCATTAGACGGAGTTAACATTGATGAAGCAATTAAAGAAGCTAGTGTTCAACAAATAGCAGTAGCTGCACCAGCACAGAGTGGTGGACAAGCAACAGAGAAGAAAGAAGAAAAGAAAGAAGAAGATCAAGGAAAGAAAGCAGAAGAAGCAGCAGCTGGATTAGGAAGCCTATTCGGCTAACTTTTTTATTTATTTTAACTTCAATATGATGCTTTATGTTAGACAAAAAAGAAAAACAAGAATTAAATGAGAAATTAGTAAATTTAAGAAAAGATATTTCTAGTTTAAGAACTAAATTAAATGAATTAAATAAACAAAAAGAAGATTGGTATTCTAAAAAAGAAAATTTAAAAGATGAAATCAAAAGATTGGTTAAAGGAGTTAAAGATATAAAAAATATAAGTGATTCTACAAGGAAGAATATAACACAACATAAAGGTGGAAGAGACAACTATAATAAAAAAGTAAAAGAGTTAATTGAAGAAATTAAGAAACTAAATCAAGAAAAAAAAGATGTCTTTAAAAAATTAAAAATAAAAGATCCAATAAGAATAAAAAAAGATATTGATAAATTAGAAGAGAGTATAGAAGTAGAAGCTTTTTCTTTTGATAAAGAAACTAAAATAATGAAGAAGATAAAAGATTTAAAGAAGGTTTATCAAGAAAGTTCTCAAGCTACTGAGTTATTAGATAAAATAGATCATATATCTAAAGAGATAGAAGAAACAAGAAATAAAGCTCAAGATTATCACAACAAATTTATTGATTCTATTAAAGGAAACAAAGGAAGTTTTAATTCATTTATGGAGTTGTCTAAAAAAATTTTTAATTTAAACAAAGAACAAGAAACTGCTTTTGAGAAATTTATAAATTTTAAGAAAGAATTTGCTAAAGTTGGTAATTTACTAAAAGAAAAATTATTAGAATCTAAAGTAATAAAAGATAAACTAATAAATGAAGAGCAAGAGAAAAATAGAATGTTAAAAGAAAAACAAAAGAATATTGTTGAGGAGAAGTTAAAGGCTAAGAAAAAATTGACTACTGAAGATTTATTAGCTTTTAGAGAAGAATGAGTTTGTTATATGTTTTAGGATTGAGTATATTACCTATCTCAGAATTGAGGGGGGGAATCCCTTTAGGGATAACTCAAGGTTTAAATCCAATATTAGTTTTTTTAGTAGCAGTTCTTTCTAATATTTTAGTAATTCCAATTGTTTTCTTTTTTTTAGATAATATTCATGGACATTTTAGTAAGATAACCTTGTATAGAAATTTATTTGATTCTTATGTTGAAAGAAGTAGATCAAAATTAGAGAATAAGATTGGAACTAAAACAGAATTTTTAGCTTTAATGTTATTTGTAGGTGTTCCATTACCAGTTACAGGAGCATATACTGGGAGTATTTTAGCTTGGTTTTTCAACATTAATAGAAAAAAAGCTTATTTAGCTGTAATGTCTGGAGTTGTTTTATCTGGAGTGATTGTAACATTAGTGAGTGTTGGATTACTTTCTCTTTTTTGATTTTCTTTTCTTAGGTTTGATTAGGTGCATTAAATGTTTTATATCACTATAAACTGGAATTGTTTTTATTTTGAGTTTTTTTACTAAAAATATCCAAATTAAGGCTACATAGATACTAGACACAAATTGCCAGAGGAATAAATGGACCCTCTCAAAAAAATTCTTTCCAAATTCTACAAATATGTAAATCAATAAATCTATTCTTAATATATTTGCTAAGAAAATAGCAATTGAACCAAATAAGATTAGATAGATAGATTGTTTTAATTTTATATCTTTAGTAAATATTACTAATCCAAATAACAAATAATATGCGGATGTAGCGACACAAGCAGAGATTATTTTTAACAGAGTGTTTTCTATGATAAATGCATTTCCATTTATTATTGGATTGTATTTTAAGAATAATAAAGGATAAGATCCATATAATGTGAATTTTAATAAAATAAAATTGATTAGACTGTAAGGGATGATAAAAAGTAGAAATGCTATTACAACCCTTATAATCAATTTTTCTTTATAATCCATAAATTTAGGATATTTCTGAATTTATATTTGTTTTTCCTAGAAACTTTTTTATATTCTTTTAAAATAAAATTTATATGAAAAAAAATAAATTTTATGTTATTGGATTAGTTTTAACAATTATTAGTTTATTAATAGATGATAAAATCTCTTTATTCCTTAATTTTATAAGAAATGATTTATTTAATTCTATATCTTTAGGTATAAGCTATATTGATACTGTAATAATCTTTGTTTTAATGACTTTTATTCTTTATTTTATTAAAAAAAGAAAAGAAATTTTATTGATGTGGGTTGCATTTTTTACAAGTGGGGTGTTTAGTCTAATAATAAAATTAGTTATAGGGAGAGCTAGACCATTTATAGCATTAAGTTTAGATATGATAAAAGGAATTGATTATAACTTTGCTATTTGGAATTCATCATTCTTAAGTTGGCATGCAGCCTCTTTATTTGTTGTATACCCATTTCTTAATAATAAAGTAAAATATTATTGGTTAGTTTTTGCTTTGATATTATCATTTAATAGAGTTTATACAGGATTTCATTATTTGAGTGATGTTATGGCTGGAATTATGTTAGGACACGCTACTGCTTGGTTATTCATATATATAAACAAAAAATTTAGAATTTTATAAATTTAGATAATCCTTCTTGTTTTAAATTTTGACAAAACGGACAGATTTCATTTTCATTGTACCAACAATCACAGTTTTTACATTGTATTCTGTCCATTAAACTAAAAAGATAAAGAGATTTATATATACTTATCAAATAAGATATAGGTTATAAGATATACTTCTTAACATAAATAAATCTTTTTAAGTGTCTTAAGTAGGAAGTGATGAAATCGAATATTTATTATCTAATGAAAATATTGTTTTATATAAATGTTTAAATATATGATGACTACTTCTAAGTCATTTCATCTTATTTAGGAGATATTAATGAAAAAAAGAGTGTTTTATATATTTTTTTTAATAATTTTAGTTAATTATGTTTCTGCTGATATCATAATTAATGAGATTATGTACAATCCTTCAGGCAGTGAATCAACAGAAGAATGGATTGAATTGTACAATAATGGTAGTTTTGATCAAAATATATCTAGTTGGTTTTTAGTAGATAGTACAAGTGCTAGGAGTTTAACATTAATTAATGGTAGTGGTAATCTTTCTGTGGGAGATTATGCGATAATAACTGAAAATCAATCGACATTTTCACAAAATTATCCTAATTTTAATAGTACTTTATTTGAGGTTTCATCATTGACTTTAATTAATTCAGGAGATGTTTTATCTTTAAACAATACTGAGAATATAACAGAATTTGTTAATTATACAAATTATTCTCCTACCTCTCTAACAGAAGGAGAAACATTAGAAAGAATAGATCCTAATGGAGGCAACATAAGTTCAAATTGGCAAGCAGGGGTGATAAATGGAACCCCTGGAGATTTCAATAATCAAATTCCTAATCTAACCCAAAATATTTCTAATTTTGAATGGCAAGAAGATATAGTAAATAATACATTAAACTTAACTCAATACTTTTCTGATCCTGATGAAGATGATTTAAATTGGACTTTTGTTTCTCCTAATAATATAACTATAACTATTGATAATGACACAAATATTGTCAATATGACACCTGATGGAAATTTCTCAGGAATTAATTATGTAGTGTTTATTGCTGATGATGGGATTAATACAACAAATTCAAATAATGTAACCTTAAACATAACTTCAGTTAATGATAACCCTTGGATTAATAGTACAATAGCAAATCTAACAAAAGAAGAAGATTTCTCAAATTTCATTATTGATTTAACTCAATATGAGATAGATGTAGAAGATTCTACTACTAGTTTAGATTGGAGTATAAGTGGAGTTAACACAAGTTTATTTTCTTCATCTATTGCAGATGTTGATTTAGATATACTTTCATTTACTTCTGTAGCTAATGCATCTGGAGTAGATGAATTTACTTTGACTTTAACTGATAGTAGTGGGGGAACAGATTCTCAGACTATTTCAATTAATATAACTCCAGTAAATGATGCCCCTTTATTATCTAATAATATAAATGAAACAATCTGGGCTGAAGATACAAATACTACAATAAATTTAACTCAATTTTTTACAGATATAGATAATGCCAATCTTAATTTTTCTTATACTTCAAGTGATAACACTACTTTATCTATAGATAATGATACAGATATTGTTACTTTAATCCCTGATGGAAATTTCTCAGGAATTAATTATGTAGTATTTATTGCTGATGATGGAGTTAACACAACAAATTCAAATAATGTAACCTTAAACATAACTTCAGTTAATGATAACCCTTGGATTAATGGAACTATTTCTGAGATTAATACAACTGAAGATACATCTAAAATATTTGATTTAACTCCTTATGAAACAGATATAGAAGACTCTGAAGAAAATCTAACATGGAGCGTTTTATCTTACAATACTAGTTTAACTTCGTTAAGTATAACAACTGATACAGATAGTTTAATTATTGTTCCAATTGCTAACCAATCTGGAAGTGATGTAATAAATTTAAACTTAAGTGATTCTGGAGGATTAAGCATTACTACAAATGTAACAATAAGCATTATTGCTGTTAATGATGCACCTTCTATTCCATTATTGACAAATCCTAGTAATAACAGTAATATAACAACTAATAATGTAACATTACAATGGAATGAAAGTAATGATCCTGATGATAGTATTTTAACTTATCATATCTTATTTTCAAATAATATAACTAATTTAATATTTAATACATCAACTAATTCAACAAACACTTCAATTTCTAATTTAGCAGAAAACACAACTTATTATTGGTTAGTTTATTCTGATGATGGAACAATAAACTCAAGTAATTCTAGTATATCTCAATTTTTTGTAAGTTTGAATAATGATCCTTCAATAGATAGTTTTCAACCTAATACTACAACAGCTTCAGTTAATGAAAGTTCTAGTATAACTTTTAATCATACTTCAAGTGATCCAGATAATGATACATTAAACTATACATGGTATGTGGATGATTTACTAAATGCTACAACTCAAAACTTTACTTACTCTCCTAACTTTACTGATTCAGGAACACATAATATAACTCTAACAGTAAAAGATTCAAATAATAATACTATTTCAAATTTTTGGAACTTAACTGTGAGCAATGTAAATAGAGTTTCTACTTTCACTACAATAAATAATTTAACTTGGTCTGAAGATGTAGTAAACAATAGTCTAAATTTAACTCAATACTTTTCTGATTTAGATACAGATGATACTTTAACATATCTATCAACTACACCTAATAATATTAGTATTACTATAGATAATATTACTGGAATTGTAACTTTAACACCTAATACTAATTTTAATGGAATAAGAAATCTTACATTCACTGTTTTTGATGGAACTAATACAAATACAAGTAATAATGTATTGTTAAATATAACTCCAGTAAATGATGCTCCAATTATAACTAATGTTCCTGATAATTCAACAAATGAAGATACTCTGCCAACAGATAAATGGTATAATCTAAGTTTGTATGCTAGTGATGTAGATGAAGATAGTTTAACATTCTCAATAATTTCTCAAAGTAACTCTAGTTTGATAAGTTGTTCAATTGTAGAAACTGAATTTATTAATTGTAGCTTGCCTTTAGCTAATAGCACAGGAATTAATGATATAAATGTTAGTGTTTCAGATGGAAGTTTAAGTGATACAGATGTGTTTAGAGTAACTGTGGGAGGGGTTAATGATAACCCACAAATTATTGGAACAATCTCAACTCAAACATTCAATGAAGATTTTGGAACTTCTACTTTAGATCTAACTCAATATGAGAGTGATAATGAAGATTCAACTACTAGTTTAGATTGGAGTATATCTATAACTAACACAAGTTTGATTACTGCTTCAGTAACTGACTCAGATAGTGATGTAATAACATTTACTTCTTTAAGCAATGTTAATGGAGCTACAACAGCCACTCTAACTTTAACCGATAGTAATGGGGGAACAGATTCTCAGACTATTTCAATAGTTGTAAATGCAGTTAATGATAATCCAAGTATTGATACATTTTTTCCTAATCTAACAAGTATAAAGATAGATGAAAGTATTAATCAAATATTTAACATTACTAAATCTGATGTTGATGGAGATACTTTAACAATACAATGGTATAAAGATGGAACTTTAGTTGCTACAGGAGATTCTTATACTTTTAATGGAGGAGGAGTTTCATCTACTTTTAACATTACTGTGTTGTTGAATGATAGTTCTCTTTCTAGTTCTAATGAATGGACTTTAAAGACTAGTAACAAACCAGTAGCAGATACATTTGATGGAGACACAACTAATTTTAATAATATTTCAGATTTGAATAATGTAAGTGATGTTATTCTAGAAAAATCATCTAAAGGAATAATAAGTTTTACAGAAGCAATTAATCTAAGTGAGATTGTTGATATAGACAATTTTGTTGTTATTAATAGTAATGTTGTTGCTATTGATTCAGATACATTAACTTCTCTTGAAAATGTTAAAGCTAGAATAACAATGAAAGGTCAAAGTTATACAACTATTCCTAAACTATTATTTAATAGTGGATTTACAACAAACAAAAATGATGTATCTTCTAATTGTACATTTTGTAGTTTAGTAAGTTATACTGATGCACCAACAACTAATGGTGTTGTAGTCTTTGATGTTGATCATTTCACAACATTTGCAGTTGGAAGTTCTGGACAATCACAAGGAATTAATTTTACAGATTTAGATACTTGTGACAATGGAGTTATAGGGGATTTAGAAGTAGATATAAAAGAACCAGATGACGATGATGAATTTGCTCCTAGAGAAGAGATGGATATTGAGGTTAAAGTTGATAATGATGGAAATAATGATTTAGATATTGAAGTTAAGGCAATTTTATACAATAAAGATGATGAAGATGAAGAAGAATCTTCTACATCTGATGATGAAGAGATAGAAGAAGGAGAAAGTGAAACTTTCGATTTAACATTAGACCTTCCTGATGATCTAAATGAGAATGATGATTACATACTTTATGTAAAAGCATATGAAGATGGAGATGAAGATGAAAATTGTAATGAAGAATCTATTGATATTGATATTGAAAGAGAAGAACATGATGTAAGAATTGAAGAGATAATAGTTAATCCTAATATTGCAAGTTGTGGAGATTTAGTAAGTATATCTGTAGAAGTACAAAATGAAGGAACAAAAGATGAAGAAGATATTGAAGTTAAAATATTAAATAGTGTATTGGGATTGAATCAAGTTTCAAATAAATTCGAATTAGAAGAAAATGATGATGAAGATAGCGCTATAAAGAGATTTACTTTTACTATTCCAGAGAATACACAAGAAAGAAATTATGAGATAAATTCAATTGTTGAGTTTGATGATGGAGATGATTCAGAGTCTACTACATTATCTGTTTCTGAATGTAGGACAACAAAGAAATTAGCTCCAGTTACAGTTGTAGAGAGTGTAGGTACACTATCATTAGCTAAATCTTCTTTTGAATTAGAACAAGGAGAGGCTATAGCAATTCCATTATTAGTTAACAATCAAGAGAATATTAAAGAAGAATTTAAAATAGAGGTATCTGATGTGAAGAGTTGGGCTAATCCAATCGGTTCTGAAACATTAACACTAAAAGAGGGACAGTCTAGTACATCTTATATCTACTTAAATACAAAAGAAAATGCATTAGTTGGAAAACATAGTTTTATTGTTAATATTAAATCAAATGGAAGATTAATAGATACTAGAGAAGTAACAATAGAAATTGATGAAAAAACAGAAGATGTGTCAACTATCTCATTTATTTCATTGATTTTTATAAATATACTATTAATAATTATTGTAGTTATTGTTATTAGGAAGTTCTTTTTTAGATATAAATAAACTAAATTTGATAGATATTCTAACCACCAAAACATTTAAATATCCATCGTAACTACAAAATGATAACATAATAATAATAATTTATTATATATCATACATATGGGGGTCTTTAAATGAGAAGATTAGGATTATTAAGTATAGTTTTTATGATTTTTTTAGTTAGTTTTGTAAGTGCTGTAGGAGTTGTAGATATAACTGCAGCAGATAGCCCAAGTGCTGATCCAAATGCGACAGCAACTTTTAATGTAACTGTAGATAATACTGGAGTGGGTACAACTATTCCAACTGTAACTTTATCAAGTTCAACTTTAACTTTTGGGTCTAATAATATCTCATCACCTTCTATATCTAGCATTACTAATTTAGTTAATAGTACTGCTCAAACTGTTTCATTTAGTTTAACAGTCCCTCAAACATTAACTGGAGCTTATTCAGGAACTATAACTGCAACAGAATCTGGAAATTCATCTAATAATGACACATTTGCTTATTCATTAACTGTTAATAGTGTTAATACTTTAGATGTAACAGATGTCTCAACTTCCACTCCTTTAACTATAACTGGAGAAGAAAAAGATACAAAAACAGCTACTTTTGCTGTAAAAAATACAGGGTCTACTACATTTACTTTAACAAGTGGATCATTTAACTTTACATCTAGTGATTTCGAAGATAATGATGATGATAATATAACATTAGCATTCTCTAATTTTGATGCTGTTACTCCTGGATCAACAGATACAGTAACAATAACAGCTGAATTACCTAAGAATATTGATTTAGATAAGTACACTGGAACAATAACAGTTAAACATCCAAGTGATGCTACAAAGACTGATACATTTAACTTAGAAGTTAGAGTTCAACCTGAAGTTTGTGAAGATGGAATTGTAAAAGATGGAGATACAGTTTCTAGTAGACAAGCATTCTTACAAATTGATATAGATGAACCAGATGATGACGATGAGTTTTCACCTGGAGATGAGCTAGATATTGAAGTGAATGTGGAAAATGACGATGATGATGAAATGGATGTAGTTGTAGAGGCGTTTCTTTATGATTTAGATGATAATGATAAGATTGCATCTGTTAAGAGTAGTTCAGATGAAATTGATGATAATGACGATCAAGATTTTGATCTTGTATTAAAGATACCAAAGGATTCAAATTTAGATGAAGATAATGAATATACTTTATATGTTAAGGCTTATGAAGATGGAGATGAAGAAGAGAATTGTAATGAGGATAGTATTGATCTAGATTTAGAGAAAGAAGATGACGATGTTGTGGTTGAAGATTTTACATTAAGTCCTAGTACAGTAAGTTGTGGAGAGACAGTAAGTGCTACAATTGATGTAGAGAACATAGGAAGTAGAGACCAAAGAGATGTTTATATTGAATTAAAAAATAGTTTGTTAGGATTAGACCAAGAATCTAATGAGTTTGATTTAGATGAAGGGGATGATGAAACAAAGAGATTTACATTTAATGTTCCTTTAGGAATAACATCTAAAGTTTATAGTATAAATGCAATTGTAGTATTTGATGAAGAAGATAAGAAGGATGATGAGTTTGTTGACTTACAAGTTGAATGTAGTGGATCAGGATCAACATCAACTGGTGGAACAGGTTTATCTACTGCATCTTTAAGTATAACTGAGAGTGAAGTAACTGGTGTAGATGGATCTTATAGCATCCCAGTTAAAGTTACAAATGATGGTTCAGATACATCTACTTATGTTGTAGATGTGAATGCTGATTGGGCAAATCCAGTAAGTTCAAAGACAGTAACATTAAGAGAAGGACAGTCTAGCACAGTATTTGTGTTGTTAGAAGCTAAAGACGAAGAGACTGGAACAAAGTCAGCTACTGTAGAAGTTAAATCAGATGGTTCAACAGTTGCAAGTAAAAGTCTAGCTTTTGATCTTGGAGAAGAAAAGTCTAGATTAAGTGGATTTAGTTTAGGAAACATTGGTGGAAATGTAGCATTTTGGATAATTGCAGATATTGTAGCAATAGTAGCAGTATTGTATGTTATTAAAATAGTGTTCCTACCAAAGAAATAAATTTAAATCCTTTTTTTCTTTTATTTATATAATGGGTAGAGTTGATACAAAATGAATGAAGATTATTTTAGATTATATAGGAAAGTAGTTGGATTTCAAGCAAGAGTTTTAATTGAGAGTGCACATTTAATAAAAAATGGTTACAATGTGCATATAAAAGGTATTGTGGAAGAAATTCTTAATCTAGATAATTATGAAGAACTATTTGATGCTTTAAAAAATATACAAAAAAATTACAAGTCTTCTTTGAAAAGAAGAGGCAATATGGATCCTCCTCTAAAATCCTCAATGAATCTGTTAGAAAAAGTTATAGCGGAAGAAGAGTCGTTAAAGGTTAAAGATAGTTCTGAATAATTGAGATAATTTCATAGTTATTACCTACTTTAGATAGTATTTTTCCAGTAAGTGCCCCAAAATAAGTTGATGTCAAAAAACTTAAATTTTCTCCATTATTTGGCCTTTTAATGAACCCACCCATCATTGTCGTACCAAATGGTTCTAATAAAATACATATATCATTATCATTTTTTGGTGGAACTATTGTATCTAATGTTATTGTAAATAAAGCACTTATTAAAAAATAGTTTATTGATTTTTTTGTAAACAAATGTTGTTTATTATCCTCTTCCAGTTTTTTCTTTAAACTTAATGTAGTTTCTGTATTTTTGTTGATAATCATCACTTCTTTATTGTTTTAAATTTCTTAGAAGTTTTTCAATTTAGTATTTATATATATTTTCATTTTTAGAAAAAAAGCGCAGGGCAGGAATCGAACCTGCGATCGTTGGGCTCTACTTAATAGATTTGCAGCCAACTGCCTTACCGCTTGGCCACCTGCGCATATGTTAAGATTAAAACGGACCTAGAGGGATTTGAACCCCCGATCTACAGCTTAGAAGGCTGTCGCCTTATCCAGACTAGGCTATAGGTCCATATCAAAATAACACATAATTTTCTTTTTAAACCTTTTCAAAAAGTTTAAATAATTAACAAAGAAAAATATTCTATGTTAGACTTCAATAAAATAGAAAAGAAATGGCAAAAAGCATGGGAACAAAAGAAAATATTTGAAGTTAAAGAGAATAATAAAAAAAAGAAATTCTATGTTTTAGAAATGTTTCCTTATCCTAGTGGATCTGGATTGCATATGGGTCATGCATTTAACTATACCATTGGGGATGTTTATGCAAGATTTAAGAGAATGAATAACTTTAATGTTTTATATCCAATGGGTTATGACTCTTTTGGATTGCCAGCAGAAAATGCGGCTATAGAAGCTAAAGAAGATCCAAAAAAATACACTGAAAAGTCTATTAATAATTTTATTAAACAACAAAAAGAGCTTGGATTGAGTTATGATTGGTCTAGATTATTAATGACACATGATCCTGAATATTATAAGTGGAATCAATATTTTTTCTTAAAATTTTTAGAGAATGATTTACTATACAAAAAGAAATCTAGTGTAAATTTTTGTTCTAAATGTGATACTGTTTTAGCAAACGAACAAGTACATAATGGAAAATGTTGGAGACATAAAGATACTGATGTTAAAATAAAACAATTAGATCAATGGTTCATTAAAACAACAAAATATGCTGATGAATTATTAAAAGATGTAGGAAAATTAGAATGGCCTGAAAGAATTAAATTAATGCAAGAAAATTGGATTGGAAAGAGTCATGGAACTGATATTATCTTTAAAATAAATAATGAAGATTGGCATGTTTTTACTACAAGAGTAGATACTCTATTTGGAGTTACATTTATGGTTGTATCTTCTCAACATCCTAAATTACAAGATATTATAACAAAAGAACAAAGAAAAGAAGTTGATAAATTCCTAAAAAGATCCATGTCAATGAAAGAAGATATTGAATTATTAGAGAAAGAAGGAGTGTTTACTGGAAGTTATGCAATCCATCCATTAACTAATGAAAAGATTTCAATATATGCTGGAAATTTTGTTATTGCAGAATATGGTTCTGGAATGGTTATGGCTGTTCCTGCTCACGATCAAAGAGATTTTGAATTTGCTAAAAAATATAAATTAACTATAAAATTAGTTATTCAGTCTAAAGATAAAAAAATAAATGAAAATATGAAAGAATCATTTGTTGATTATGGTTATTTAATCAATTCTGATAAGTTTGATAAATTGAGTTCAGAAGAAGCTAAAGAAAAGATAACAAAAGAATTAGAAAAAAATAAATTAGGAAAATCTTCTATCAATTTTAAATTAAGAGATTGGTTAGTTTCTAGACAAAGATATTGGGGGACTCCAATTCCTATTGTATATTGTGATGATTGTGGTATTGTTCCAATTAAAGAGAAAGATCTTCCAATAAAACTTCCAGAAAAAGTTAAATTTGGCAAAGGAAATCCATTAGCCACAAATAAATCATTTTTAGAAGTAAAATGTCCTAAATGTAATAAAAAAGCTAAGAGGGAGACAGATACAATGGATACATTCTTTGATTCTTCTTGGTATTATTTAAGATATTGTGATAATAAAAATAATAAAAATCCATTTGATACTAAAAAAATAGATTATTGGATGTCTGTTGATCAGTATATTGGTGGGGCCGAACATGCATGTATGCACCTAATTTACGCAAGATTTTTTACAAAAGCATTGAGAGATCTAAAATTATTAAAAGTTAATGAACCATTTACTAAATTATTTAATCAAGGGATGTTACATGGAGAAGATGGATTTGTAATGTCTAAATCTAGGGGTAATGTTGTTTTACCAGAAACTGTCTCAAAAAAATATGGAATAGATACTGCTAGATTATTTTTAGTTTCAAGTTCTTACCCTGATAAAGATATGGAATGGAGTTCTAAAGGGGTGGAAGGAAGCTTGAGATTTATAAGAAGAGTAGTTGATTATGTTTCTAGTGTTAAAATTTCTAAAACTAGTAAAAAAGTTGAGAGTAAATTAAACAAAACTATTGAGGAAGTTACTAAAAATATTGAGAATTTTGGATATAATTTTGCTATTATTAAGATAAGAGAGTTATTTGATTCATTAGAGAAAGAAATAAATAAGAAAGATTTAGAAAAATTTCTAAAATTAATGCATCCATTTTGCCCTCATATAACTGAAGAATTGTGGGAAAAAATAGGAAATAAAAATTTTATAAGTTTAGATGAATGGCCAAAAGTTGATAAATCTAAGATAAACAAAAAATTTGAGGAAGCTGAAAAAGCATTTGATTCTTTAATTTCAGATATAGTTAATGTTATGAATATAATGAAAGATAAAAATAAAAAATTCGAAAAAATTTATGTGTATGTTCTTCCTAAAGAAACTGAGAATTATAATGTGGAAGAATTAACTAAAAGAATTAATAAAGAGGTTATTGTTTATTCAGTTTCAGATAAGAAAAAATATGATCCTGAAAATAAATCAAAAAGAGCCAAGTTTAACAAACCAGCAATATATTTAGAATGAAAAAATTATTAATATTATTAATACTATTTATTGTTAGTTG
>PVBE011657601.1_pt1 | contig 35963 bp, 39 predicted proteins | sample 1631181 | NCBI WGS metagenome assembly PVBE01 (sample SAMN08397723, study PRJNA350692) | Marine metagenome, whole genome shotgun sequencing project. | isolation source: water | place: Pacific Ocean | collected 2012-04
GGCCAATCTGGCCTTGACCCAGCCCGGCGATACGGTGTTGGCGGAATCCCTGATCTACTGCCAATTCATGGACGCCGTACGCTTTCTTGGGCGGCACATCCGCGGCCTGCCGATGGACCGGGACGGCGTCATTCCCGAGGCGCTGGAGGCGGCCTGCCGCGAGCACGGCGCCCGTGTCGTCTATCTCACGCCGACCCTGCAGAACCCCACCAACATCGTAATGAGCGAAGAGCGCCGCCGGGCCCTGGCCCGGATGGCCGAACGGCATGATCTCTTGATCATCGAGGATGACGTCTACGGCTATCTGATCGAGGACCGGCCGCCGACGCTGGCCACCTTGGCGCCTGAGCACACCGTCCACGTGACAAGCGTCTCGAAGGTTCTGGCGCCGGGACTGCGCGTTGGTTGGACGGCCGCACCCGCCGCCCACGTCGCCCGGCTGGCCGAGGCCCAGCGTGTGACCGCGGTCTGTCCGCCGGCGTTGACCGGAGAGGTGGTGCGGCTCTGGATCGAGGACGGCTCGGCCGATGCGCATATCCAATGGCTGCGAGCGGAGACCCGAGCCCGCTACGAGATGGCGCTCGAATACCTGGCGGATTGGTCACTACGCGGCCATCCGGCGAGCTTCCATTTGCTGCTGGAACTGCCGCCGGCTTGGCCCTCGGACACCTTTGCCAGTGCCGCCCGCGAGCGCGGTGTCGGCGTGCTGCCGGCCTCGGCCTTCGCCACCGAACCAGGCAACGGCGCGGGAACGGTGCGGCTGTCACTGTCGCAGCCGCCCAGCCGGGCTGCCCTGGCCCGTGGGCTGGGCATTCTGCGTGAACTCTTAGGCATGTTGCCGGCGCAGCGACCAGCAATTATCTGAACACCCCCGCCCCTCAGGCCCCGACCATGCAGCTCGTGGTGCCGTGGGCGTAAAGCTTGCCCGCAAGGTCCGTCAACCGGCCCTCGGCGGTGCCGGCACGGCGGCCGACGTGGATGACCCGGCCCTCGGCTCTGAGTAGACCCGTGGACGGATCCAGCGGCCGGATGTAGTTGATCTTGAGCTCGATGGTGGTCCAGGGCGTACGGTCCTTGAGCGAGGTGGCGATGGCGCAGTACATAGCAGCATCGAGCAGCGTCGCGGCATAGCCGCCGTGGGCGTAGCCGTTGGGGTTGCAGTGCTGCTCGCCGGGCTGGCTGCTGACCACCACGCGACCCGCTTCGACCTCGAGGATCTCGAAACCCATGAGGCGGCCGATCGGCGCCTGGGGCAACTCGCCGGCGGCTACGGCGCGGAAGATGTCGAGAAAGCTCATGTCGTCGCTGAGCTCGGCATATACCGCTGGGTCGTCCCAGCTTACGGTCAGGCTGCGTTCCATGGTCGTGCTTTCTCTCAGGACTTCGTGGCGCCAAAGGTGTGGCCGTGATCGAGCGGGCCGTGGCCGGCTCCCAGGCCCGGCGCCCGGCGGATGGCCTCGAGCACGTAATCGCGAGCCCGGACTACGGCGGCCGTCAGCTCAAGCCCTTGGGCCAAGCCGACAGCCAGGGCCGAAGCCAGCGTGCAGCCCGTGCCGTGGGTGTGGCGGCTTTGCAGACGCGGTGAGGAAAAGCTCTCGACGCCGGCCGCTGTCACCAGGATATCGCTGACCACATCGCCGGGCAGGTGGCCGCCTTTCATCAGCACGGCCTTGGCCCCCATCCCGCAGAGCGCCCGGCCGGCCTCGGCCATGCCGGCCTCGTCGGCAATTCGGTGGCCGCACAGCGCTTCGGCCTCGGGTAGGTTGGGGGTGAGCAGCGTGGCCCGCGGCAACAAGCGTTGGCTGAGCGCCGCCTCAGCCTCTTCGAGCAGCAGCCGAGCGCCGCCCTTGGCTACCATCACCGGATCGACCACCAGCGGCACATCGGGCGCTCGGGCCTCGAGGCAGTCGACCACGGTGGCGATGACCTCGGCGCTGTGCAGCATGCCGGTCTTGATGCTGTCGGCGCCGATGTCCGCGAGCACGACATCGATCTGTTGCGCGATGAAGGCCGTTGGCACCTCGTGGATGCCATGCACCCCGACAGTGTCCTGGGCCGTCAGTGCGGTAACCGCGGTGGCGGCAAAACCGCCCAGTGCGGTGACAGTTTTGAGGTCGGCCTGGAGTCCGGCGCCGCCGCCGGAATCGGAACCGGCGATGATCAGCACGCGGCCCTTCACCGCCTACTCCGCGCTGCCAATCTCATCCCCTGTGTCACTCTCTGCAGAGGCGACGGCAGCGATCAAGTCGTCGACCACGGCCTCGATCAGCACCTCGTCCTCGCCCTCCGCCATCACCCGGATCAGGGGCTCGGTGCCCGAAGGCCGCACCAGCAGCCGGCCTGACGACCCCAGCCGCGCCTCGGCCGCAGCCAGGGCGGATTTGACCCCGGAATCTTGGAGCGCCCGGCTGTCGGTACGCACGTTCTTGAGGCATTGGGGAAAGGGCTCGAAGCAACGCAGCACCTCGGAGGCCGGTCGCTCGGCTTCGACGATCACGGCCAGCGCCTGCAAGGCCGCAATCAAGCCGTCACCGGTGGTGACGTAGTCCGGCAGCACGATGTGGCCCGACTGCTCTCCCCCGACGTTGAAGCCCTGGCTGCGCATGTGCTCGACGACATAGCGATCACCGACTTGGGTGCGCACCAGATCGAGCCCCAATCCTTCGAGATAGCGCTCCAGGCCGAGATTGGACATCACCGTGGCAACCACGCCGTTGCCGCGCAGATTACCGCTTTCCTGCCAATGCGCCGCGATCAGAGCCATCAATTGGTCGCCGTCGATCAGGTCGCCGTGTTCGTCGCAAAGCACCAGGCGGTCGGCATCGCCATCCAGCGCCACGCCGAGCTGGGCGCCATGGGCCACCACCTGGCTGACCATGGCCTCGGGGTTGGTCGAGCCGCAACCCTGGTTGATGTTGAAGCCGTCGGGCTCAAAGCCCATTGCCACCACCTCGGCACCCAGTTCCCAGAGCACGGTGGGGGCCACCTTGTAGGCGGCGCCGTTGGCGCAGTCGATGACGATCTTGATGCCGTCGAGGGTGCGTTGGCGGGGAAAGGTAGCCTTGACGAATTCGATGTAGCGGCCTTCCACGTCGTCCAGGCGCTGGGCCCGGCCAAGCTGTTCGGGTTCCGCCAGGCCGGCGTCGAGGCGGTCGTCCATGTGGGCCTCGATCTCCAGTTCGACGTCGTCCGAGAGCTTGTAGCCATCGGGCCCGAAAAGCTTGATGCCGTTGTCCTGATAGGGGTTGTGGGAGGCCGAGATGACCACACCCAAATCGGCCCTGAGCGAACGGGTCAGCATGGCCACGGCCGGCGTCGGCATGGGGCCGGCCAGGATGACGTCCATGCCGACGGCGACGAAGCCGGCGGTCAGCGCAGGTTCGAGCAGGTAGCCCGAAAGCCGCGTGTCCTTGCCAATGACGACGCGGTGGCGATGGCTGCCGCGGATGAAGCGCCGGCCCGCCGCCATGCCGACGCGCAGCGCCACCTCCGCCGTCATGGGATGGCGATTGGCGGTGCCGCGGATGCCGTCGGTGCCGAAGTAACTGCGGGCCATAGCTGGGTTTTAGCGGAAATTGTGCGCCATGGGAATCGTCACCGACGCCGCCACGTTGCCCAAAAGCCCAGGAAACGGCACAATTGGTGAAACCGATGCAGGGAGTTGCGGCTATGACACGTGCGTTACCGCTATGCAGCCGGTCCGCGGTTCGGCTATTGGCACTCGGTTTCGGCCTGACGATGTGCCTGGCAGCACCGGCCGCAAGTGCCCAGCAGCAACTGGCCGTCGACATCTATTCCCAGTTCACTTACGTCAAGAAGGGTTTTCCGCTCAAGCTGGGAACCGGGCACACCAACGCCGGTGGTCTCGCCGGCAAGCCCTACGAGAATCTCAAGCGCCAGCCCGAGTATCTCTCTAAAAAGGTTCTTCACGGCTACCTGCCGCTGGGCAGCGGCCCCGACCGACGCATCAGCTTCGTGCTCGACGATTTGGACAACGCCAACTGGTCGATCTGGATCGACCGCAACAACAACGAGGACCTGACCGACGACGGCGGTCCCATACGCAACCAAGGCAGCGGCAAAATGGCGGCGGCCTTCGACGTCATGATCGATGTCGCCGGCAAGCGTGACACGCGCCAGCGGCCTTACCGGGTCTGGTTCTTCGTCAACGAAAAGGACGGCGAATTCCGGCCGCGCTTCTATGCCCGTTGTTACTACGGTGCCTGGATCCGCATCGGCGCCGAACGCTACCAGGCCATCGCTTTCGAGAACCGCGGCCACGACGGGCTGTTCAAGGGCGACGGCCTGTGGATCGACCTCGATCACAACGGCAAGCTGGACCGCGCCAGCGAGCATTTCCCCGACGGCGCCAAAGTCACCTTCGGTGACTACACCTACACCCTCAAGCTGGCTTATCCGTAGGTCTGGGTCGAACGCCTGAACCGCCGGTCATATTCTTCTCGTCCTCGTCCTGGTGGATCCTTTGGGTTAGAGCAGCGCCTCGGCCAGGGCCAAGGTGGCTGGCCCCGCGCCCTCGCGATCACGATAGTAAAGATGCAAGGGCGCCCAGCGCCGGCCGCCCTCGGCCAAGGGCAGCGGCCGCAGCAGGCCTTCTTCCAGGTCGCGGGCAATCTTGTCACGGGGCACCCAGGCGAATCCCGAGCCCTGGCGCAGCGCCTCGATGGAGCTGTTCAGCGAGGAAAATGTCCAGCGCTGCTCGGGCTCCAGCCAACCGACATCATAGCGCGCCATCCCCGAATCGCGCACCACCAACTGGCGTTGATGCTTGAGGTCGGCATAGCTCACCTCTGCCAACCGGTGCAGCGCGTGGTCGCGATGCGCCACGGCGATCATCTCGACCTCACCCAGCGGCCGGCTGTGAAAACCCGGAACGTGCAGGCCGCCCAGCGCGAGGTCGGCGCCACCCTGGCCCAGCGCCTCCTCGGTGCCCGACAACACTGTCTCCATGACTTGCACCCGGGTCTCGGGGGCCTGGGCGGCAAAGCGCTCGAGCCCCCGCAGCAGGAGCGCCATTGGAACGATGGTATCGACGGCAACCGTGACCTCGGCCTCCCAGCCCTGGGCCAGAACCTGGGCGGTCTCCTCCAAGGCCAGGGCGTCGCGCAGCAGGTAGCGGGCTCGGCGCAACAAGGCGTGACCGGCGGCGGTCAATTCGGCCCGTCGTCCGGCCAGCCGGAACAAGGGAACACCAAGTTGCTCCTGCAGGCGGGCGACGGCGTGGCTGACCGATGATTGGCTCTTGGCCAGGGAGCGGGCAGCCGCGGCAAAGCCGCCCTCGTCGGCCACCGCCAAGGCTGCCCGCCATTGCTCCAAAGTGACGCGGGTTCGTTGCACGGTTTAATAATATCAAAAAAATCGATGTTATTAAACGAAATTTCGATCTTTTCTGATATTATTTCGATCTTATCTTCAGGTCAGCAACGAAATTCGAACCTGGAGGCAATCATGACAACCATTCTTCATCTCGACAGCAGCATCTTCGGCAGCGAGGGCCAATCGGCGCAACTGGGCCAAACCTTCGTCTCGCGCTGGCTTGAAGTGCGACCGGAAACCCGGGTCATCCATCGCGACCTGGCGGCCGAGCCGCTGCCCCACCTCGACGCCGCCACCGTCTCGGCCTTTGCCAGCCCGCCCGAAGAACGCACCTCGCAGCAGGCTGCCGCCGTGGCCCGTTCCGATGTCCTGATCGACGAGATTCGGGCGGCGGACGTGCTGGTCGTCGGCCTGCCCATGTACAACCTTGGTGTACCGACACAGTTCAAGGCCTGGCTCGACCAGATCGCCCGGGCGGGCGTCACTTTCCGCTACACCGAAACGGGCGTGGAAGGCCTACTAACGGGCAAAAAAGGCCTATGTGCTGACGGCCCGCGGTGGCATCCATGCCGGCACGCCGACCGATACCCAAACGCCCTATATCCAGGGCATCTTCGGCAGCATGGGCATCAGTGACGTCGAATTTGTGCACGCCGAGGGCCTCGACATGGGCGAAGCCGCCCGCAACGCCGCGATTGCCGGTGCCGGCAGCAGGATCACCGAGCTGGCGGCCTGAGGGCAGCCCTCAGCGGCGGGGCAGTCGGGCCAGGTTGTCGGCGAAGCGGAAGGAAACCAGATCCCACTTGTCGTTGCGGCGGTAAAAGTCGAATTCCCAGACCAGCGGCAGGGCGTCGTGGCGCACGACGTAGGTAAGCAGAACAACCGCGCTTCCCAGTGGCTTTTCCGCCACCAGTTCGAAATCCTGCGCCGGGCCGTATACGGATTCGGCTTTCAGCATGGATTGGCGCACGGCCTTCACGTTGGCGGGATCGCGCCGGGCAAGCAGGGATTCCTTGACGATCAAGTTGTGAGCCGCGGCCGGCCCGGCCGCGATCAGCAGCCCAAGCAGTCGTTCAGCCCAGGCTCTGGGCTCGGCCGCCTGCTGGGCCGCGGCCGGGCTAGCGACGAACAGCCAGAGCGCCAGTGGTACGGCCATCAAGCGTTGCATGGCGTTCTCCTGCTTGCTGCCACCGGATACCGTCCTGTGACCTTGCCATCCCGGTCGCCCCGGGGCAACCATAAGGCCATGACTGCCCCTCCCAAAAAGGTGCCCGAGGCACCGCCCCAATTTCTGCGCCTGATGAGCAAACCCATGCTGACGATCTTTCTGCTCATCGGACTTGGCCTGACGGTGATCGCGCTTATGCGCATCAGCCTGGCGCTGGAGAGCGAGACTTGGCCGACGGTCGAAGGCCGCATCGCCGCAATGGGCGCCACGGCAAAAAGCGCCAGTATCGCCGTGGCTTATGAAGTCGCCGGCCAGAGCTACGAGGTCACCCTCGATTCGACTGCCATCACCGGCCGCGCACTTGGCCCTGAAGGCGAGTGGGCCTGGATGCAGGCGCACTACAAATCCGACCAGCAGGTCAGCGTCGCCTACGACCCCGACGATCCCGCCAGCGCCATCCTCGAGCCCGGTCTGACCGCTCACGCCGCCGTGCCGCTGGTCGGTGGTCTGGCGCTGCTGCTGGCAGGAATGTTTGGACTTTGGCGGCGTCGGCGGCGGAATTAACCTGGCCAGATTTCCAGCGCTTGACTGGTCTCAGCAACGTCGTGGACGCGTAGGATGTGGACGCCTTGGCTGGCAGCCCAGAGCGCCGCGGCCAGCGAACCCGGCAGGCGGTCGGCCGTCTCGGGCACGTGCGCCAGGTGGCCGATGAAGCTCTTGCGCGAAGCGCCGACCAGGACGGGACAGCCGAGCTCGTGCAACCGCGCCACGTCGCGCAACGCTGCTGCGCTTTGGGCCGCGTCCTTGGCGAACCCTATGCCTGGATCGACGATCAGACGGCTGCGCGCGATGCCGGCCGCTTCGCAGCGCGCGATGCGGGCCGCCAGCCAGGCCGCCACTTCGGTGCCGACGTTTTGGTAGCCCTGCCCGGCGTGCATGGCAGCAAAGTCGGGTGGGCAGTGCATGAGGATTACCGGGACGCTCGCGCCCGCCATGAGTTCGAGCGCCGCTTCGTCGGCGAGCGCGCTGATGTCGTTGACCAGGGCCGCGCCACGATCGAGCGCTGCCGCCATGACCGGGGCCCGGCGGCTGTCTATGGAAAGCGGGACGCCCAGGTCGGCAAGCTCCTCGAAGACCGGAACGATGCGCCCGAGCTCTTCATCGAGCGAGACGGCCTGCCCGCCCGGGCGGCTCGATTCACCGCCTATGTCGATGAAGTCGGCGCCCTCGGCGGCCAGTTGCCGGGCCCGCGCCACGGCCGCCTCGGTGGCAGCGAAGCGGCCGCCGTCGTGAAAGCTGTCGGGAGTGACGTTGACGATCCCCATCAGCCGGGGACGGTCGAGCGGAACCCCGGCCAACGATGGCAATTCGCGCCCCGACATGATTCGAATCAGCGCCCGTGGCGCGCGCTCAGCTTTCGGGCTGGGGCTCGGGGCCGAAGCCGGGTTTGCCCTTGGGTGAATTGCCGCCCGGGCCGCCCGAGGCCGGTACCGCCGAGGGCGGCATCTGGTCTTCAGGGGTTTCGCTGGGCTTCTGGCGTTCGATGTCGTGGCCAGCCATGATCTCGTTGATCTCGTCTCCGGTCAGGGTCTCGTATTCCAGCAGCGCCCCGGCCACCTTGTGCAGCTTGTCCATCTCGCCGGTGAGGATCTCCTCGGCCCGCTTGTAGCAGTCGTCGACGATGCGGCGGATCTCGGCGTCGATGGTTTCGGCGGTCTTTTCCGAGATGTTCTGGGTACGCGACACCGAGTGGCCGAGGAAGACCTCTTCCTGGTTCTCAGCATAGGTCAGCGGCCCGAGCTCCTCCGACATGCCGTAGCGCGTCACCATCTCGCGGGCGAAATGCGTGGCCACTTCGATGTCCTGGGAGGCGCCGGAGGTTACCTTGTCGTGGCCGAAGACGTGTTCCTCGGCTATGCGACCGCCCATGGCCACGGTGATGTCGGCCAGCATTTTCTCGCGGCTGACCGAAAGGCGATCGCGTTCAGGCAGGCGCTGCACCATGCCCAGTGCCCGGCCGCGGGGAATGATAGTGGCCTTGTGTATGGGGTCCGAGGCGGAGCAGCGGGCGGCCACCACGGCGTGGCCCGATTCGTGATAGGCGGTAAGTTTCTTTTCTTCGTCGCTCATCACCATGGAGCGTCTCTCGGCGCCCATCATGACCTTGTCCTTGGACTCCTCGAATTCTTCCATGGTGACCACGCGGCGGCCCTTGCGGGCCGCCAGCAGCGCCGCTTCGTTGACCAGATTGGCGAGGTCGGCGCCGGAGAAGCCCGGTGTGCCGCGGGCGATGGTGCGGGAGTTGACGTCGGGGGCCAGAGGCACCTTGCGCATGTGTACCTTGAGGATCTTTTCGCGGCCCAGGATGTCGGGATTGGGCACCACCACCTGACGGTCGAAGCGGCCCGGCCGCAACAACGCCGGGTCGAGCACGTCGGGGCGGTTGGTGGCGGCGATCAGGATCACGCCCTCGTTGGTCTCGAAACCGTCCATCTCGACCAGCAGCTGGTTCAGCGTCTGCTCGCGCTCGTCGTTGCCGCCGCCGAGGCCGGCGCCGCGGTGACGACCGACCGCGTCGATTTCGTCGACGAAGATGATGCAGGGCGCGTTCTTCTTCGCCTGCTCGAACATGTCGCGGACCCGGCTGGCGCCGACACCGACGAACATCTCGACGAAATCGGAGCCGGAGATGGTGAAGAACGGTACGTTGGCCTCGCCGGCGATGGCACGGGCTAGCAAGGTCTTGCCGGTACCGGGCGGGCCGACCAGAAGCGCACCCTTTGGAATACGCCCACCGAGACGCTGGAATTTCTGCGGGTCCTTCAGAAACTCGACGATTTCCTCCAGCTCTTCCTTGGCCTCGTCGACACCGGCGACTTCGTCGAAGGTAACGCGGCCCGATCGCTCGGTCAGCAAGCGGGCCTTGGACTTGCCGAAGCCCATGGCCTTGCCGCCCCCCGACTGCATTTGCCGCATGAAGAAGATCCAGACGCCGATCAAGAGCAGCATCGGGAACCAGTTGAGCAGAATGGCAAAGAGCGTCGGCGCGCCGTCGTCGGGTGGTGCGGCACTGACCTGAACGCCGTGCTGGCGCAGCAGGTTCACCAATTCCGGATCGTTCGGAGCATAACTGTTGAAGGCGCCGCCGTTCTGATAATGGCCGGTGATCGCATTGCCCTGGATGACGACGTCGCGAACCTGACCCTGCTCGACCTCGGCCAAAAACTCCGTATAGGCACGCGACATGCTGGAATCCCGCGTGCCCTGCCCCTGGAACAGATTGAAAAGCGCCAACAGCAACAGCGCTATGATCACCCAGAGAGCGATATTACGAGAGAAGTTGGTCACCCTATCACCTTTGCCCCTTATGCCTGCCCGTGTGGTCCGGAGGACGGCGAAGCCGGGGTCGATCGGGCAGCCTCGAAAGCGCCCTGACCCCTATAATATGCCACGTTCCCACGTCCCGGGAAAGATACCCGTTTGGCCACACCCTCTAGATAGTCTCGACCGGCGGCGAAGCAACCGTGAACGGCACCGGCGCGAGCCCGTGAATAGGCCGGAAGAGCGCCGAGAATTCAAGCCCATTGGTACCGCCGCGGCGAAAATTCAAATGCGGCACCAAAGCCACGCCCTGGCGATCGCGAAGCGTCGGCAGGGTCCGGACGACGAAGGAGGGCAGGCTGTCGGCCGTCCGAAACCCGACGCGCCTGACCTCGCACCAGCCCTCCTCGCCCAAGGCAGCAACGCTAAATTCCCTACGCGACTCCGTTGCCGCCCCCTTCAAGCCACACGCGAAACGGTCCCAGCGCACCCGGCACCCCGTTGCCATCGCCTCCGCCGGGGGCAGCCGTCGGGTCTCGCGCGCGATCACCAGCGTCCCTCGCCACGGCACCAGGCGACAGCCGGCCAGGGTCCGCCCGGCACCGAGCCGGTCCTGGCGCAAGGCCGACGCCAGGCGCATCAACGGCGCGCTTCGGGGCGGATACTCGGCGCCGGCCGCCGTCATCAACAACCGGCGCAACAAGGCCCGGCACTCCGCCTCTGGCGCGGCGGCGAGGGTGGTCCGATCCAGCAAGAAGAATCCGGCAGCCGCCGGGCGGACGGCACGCGCCGCCAGTCGCGCCACTGCCCGTTCCAAGGCGGCCCGCCCATGACCGGCCTGACCCGCCGCCTCCGCCAGCCGACCCGCGTCGATCCCCAGCCCAGCGTCCGCGAGGCGGCCGCGCTCGAAAGCCGGGTCCAGGTTACTGGGATCGTCGATCCAAGCCTGCCCTCGGGCCCGAAGCGTCGCCGTCAAGCGAGCCCGGGATACCGACAGCAAGGGTCGCAACAGCCGCACCCCGCCCTGCCCGCGCGAAGCCGCCATCGCCGCCAGGCCGTCGATGCCACTGCCCCGGGCGAGCCGCATCAAAAAGGTCTCGGCCTGGTCCTCCCGCTGGTGCCCGAGAAGGAGATGCGGCACGCCGTGCGCCCGGCACCAATCCCCCAGCAACGCATAGCGGGCTCGGCGCGCGGCCTCCTGGACGTCGGCCTCGGGCTTCGGGCCCCGCCATCGGAGAGTCCGCTGGGCGATTCCCCGGGTGGCTAGCCAGGCTTTGACCTGGCGGGCTTCGCCGCTGGAATCCGGCCGCAAGCCGTGATCCACCGTCAACGCGATCGCCTTGCCGCCCCGGGCCCGAGCCCATGCGTCGGCGAGCAAGGCCAACGCCATGCTGTCGCGACCGCCGGAGACGGCAATCGCCAACTCGGGTTCGGCTTCGAACGGCTCTAGGGGCCGCATCAGCGCTTCGAAGGCGGTCTCGTCGAGCGGCGCCAAGGCGCCCCTTGTCATTGGCACCGGGCGTTGCGTCGCTCGAGCTCGGCCTTCGGGCGCAACCGCCGCTCGTTCTCGGGCAATCGCGCCAAGAGTTCGTCGAAGGTGGCGCAGGCCTCGCCCGCCTGCCCCAACCTGGACAGTGTCAGGCCCAACTTGAGTAAGGAATCGAAGGCCTTGCTACTTTTCGGGTAGCGTTGATAGCCGGCGAGAAAGACCCTGGCCGCGTCCTCGTATTTCTGACGGACATAAAGCGTCTCGCCGATCCAGTAGTGGGCGTTCGGTGCCAGACGGTTGTCCGGGTTCGCATCGAGGAAGGCGCGAAAGGCTTGCTCGGCGTTGGCGTAGGATTTTTTTCGGATCAGGCTTTGCGCATATATATATTGCTCTCTCGGCGTGCCGGCGGGAAGCACCGCCGTCCTCGGCGTCGCCGGCGGCGGCGCGGCGCCGGCGGCTGGCGCCGGTATCGCCAGAGGCGGTGCCGTGCCGCCGGCTGGCGTGTTCGCGGGCGGCTGGGTCTCGGTACCAGCCACGTCCGCATTCGCCTGGGCACCCGCCTCCGCCGTGCCGTCCCGGCCGCGCTCGCCGATCAGACGCTCCAATTCCTTCAGGCGCTGGTCGACGTTGACGACCAGTTGATCCAGCCGCTTTGTTAGCTGACGGTTGGCGTGCTGGCTTTCTTCCAGCTGCCCGGTCAGACGGCGGTTGTCCTCCTCGATCTGCATCAGGCGAAGCTCGAGGTCCGTGGCCCGGGCCGGCTCGGCCCGCGAGCGAGCACCGGCCGAGGGCGGCGGAGGACGGCCCTGATAGACCTGTCGTTCCAGATCGATCGTGCGACTTTCCAAGCGCTCGATCTTATCGAGCAAGGCCCGAGTGTTCCTGCTCTGCGCCCAGGCACCGCCCGCGGACGCCAGAACCGCGCCGGCCAACATCAGCCCGGCCAGCGTCAGCGCGGCCAAACTCGGGGCGAGTGCGCCACGCACCGCCGGTCTTTTCGATGCCACGATCCTCATGCTCCCGACCTCGCCCGCGTTCGAACCGCGGGCATCTCTGTCAGCCGACGAAGGATGGCGGTGAATTGAGGCGAAAATGCGGTGCTCTCTCAACCGCCGCTCAAAAGTGAACGGGCCCGCGTGCCTCGGCGCAAATGCCGAAACGGACGCGGGCCCAGCCCATTCGATGTTCGTTCGCGGCGGCTAATTCACGATCATGTGATCGCGACGGTTCTGCGACCAGCACGCCTCGTTCGAGGTGGCGCAAACCGGACGCTCCTTACCATATGAAATGGTGCCGATTCGGCCGGCGTCGATACCGATAGCAACCAGATAGTTGCGGGCCGAGGTTGCCCGCCGCTCGCCGAGACCGAGATTGTACTCGCGTGTTCCGCGCTCGTCCGCATGCCCTTCGATGCTCACCGTCACCGAGGGATTCTGTTCCAGCCATTGCGACCAACGCTCGATCGTCGCGCGTGCCTCCGGCTTCAGGTCGAACTTATCGAAATCGAAGTAAATCAGGCTGCCGACGGCGAGGTCGAGTTCTTCCTGCGTGCCGGGCGCCGGCCCTTCCACCTTGGCGGGCTGTTGCGCCACAGCGATCGTCTGCTGCGGCGCCTGACCCTTGGCCCCGGAATCCGCCTGCTCTTCCGGCACCGTCTCACAGGCCGCGAGCAGCGAGACCGCAGCCACGACACAGATCCCTTTGATCCCAACGCTCCAAAACCGCATCTGCCCTGCTCCTTTCCGTCAAGGGGAAATTACTTCGATCAACATGACCTTTGAAGGACGAATAGACCGGTAACACCGGCAAACGCAACAGCGAATACCGTTTACCACCGTGAAATTCCCAAAAGCGTGCAAAATAATTACCGAATGCTTAATCGAACTTTAGCCAGCCGTCGTTTTCAATTCAAGGGCGCCAACGGCGACCAGGCCGGATCGGAGGCACCGACCGGGGTGAGAACTTGGCGCTCGTTATAGCCCGTAAGGTCGATCGAGCGCAGCTGCGCCTTGCCGCCCGAGCCGTCCGCCCGCGTCTTTTCCTGCCGGAAGAAGATCAACACCCGCCCGTTCGGCGACCAGGTCGGTCCCTCGTCGAGAAAGCTTTCCGTCAACAGCCGCTCGCCAGAGCCGTCGGGGCGCATGACACCTATGAAGAATAGCCCCTTGCGATATTTCGTGAAGGCGATGAGGTCGCCTCTCGGCGACCAGACCGGAGTCGCATAACGGCCCTTACCGAAGCTGATTCGCCTGACCCCGCCGCCATCGGCATTCATCACGTAGAGCTGCTGCGAGCCGCCTCGGTCCGAGTTGAAGACGATCCGTTTCTGGTCCGGCGAGTAACAGGGGGAGGTGTCGATAGCCGAATGCCGCGTCAACTGCCTCAGCTTACGGGTCTTCAGGGACATCGCGTAGATTTCCGAATTGCCGGCCTTCGCCATGCTCATGATCACGGTGTCGCCGTTGGGCGAGAACCGGGGCGCGTAGGTCACGCCTGGAAAATGTCCCAGCACCTCATGCCGTCCGGTGTCGATGTTGTAGAGGTAAACCCTCGGCTTGTCGTTGTAGTAGGAGAGGTAGGTGATCTCCTGTCGGCTGGGAGAGAAGCGCGGGGTCAGAACGAGATAGCTGCCATCGGTAAGAAATCGATGGCCGGCGCCATCCTGGTCCATGATCGCCAGGCGCTTGACCCGCCGATCGGCGGCCCCGCTCTCGGAGACGTAGACGACGCGGGTGTCGAAATAGCCGGCCTCGCCGGTCAGCCGCTTATAGATGGCGTCGGAAACGATATGGGCGATGCGCCGCCAATTGGTCGGCGTCGTCTTGTAGACCAGGCCCGTCATCTGCTCGCCGGCGAAAACGTCCCAGAGCCGAAATTCGACCCGGATCTGCCCGTCCGCCAGGGTCTCGACCCGGCCGGTCACCAAGGCCTGGGCGTTGATCTGGCGCCAATCGGCGAAGCGGGGCGGCGCTTGCAGGCTCTTGTCCTTTTGCAGGAAGGCCTTGCGATCGAGAGGGCGAAAGAGGCCGGAACGGCCCAGATTGTTGATGACGACGCCGGACATGTCGGCGCCGAGCCGCGCCATCTCCGCCGATTCACCCTGGAAATCGGTAACCGCGACGGGCAGCGGCTCGACGTTGCCCCTGGTGATGTTGATCTCTAGGGCGGCATGGGCCGGCGCGGTGGCGGCGAGCAGCGCCACGACCGCGAGGGCAAGCACATGTTTCAAGGCCTGCATCGCTCTCCGCTCCTTCGGGTTGATTCCCATAATCTCAGCCCCACTACCTCAACATGTCCTTCGGATTGAACGTCAACGTCACTTCGCGCCAGTAGTCGTACTTGTCCTGCGGCAGCTGGCCGAGCGGGCTGCAGCGCAGCACGGCGCGGCGCGCGCTCTCGGCCGCGGTGCGAAAGAATTCGCCACCCTCGGCCAACATCCTGGCCAGATCGACAACTTCCGGCGGCCGGACCAACGAGCCGTCGCGATTGAGCTGAAAGCGTACCCTGACGACCAGGTTCTCCGCGTCCCGGGCACCGCCCGGTACCCGCCAACAATCCTCGATCAGCTTTCGTATCGTCAGTACGAGAGCGTCCATCTCGCGAATGGTCAGCTCGCGCTCTTCGCTCTGGCTGGCGAGGGTTCGGGTCGGGACTTGTCGTTGGGGTTGGGTCCGGGGCCGGGTACTTTTCTCGGTCCGCTCGGCCGGCGCCTGGTGTTTCTCCTCGCTCTTGTCCAGAAGCGCCGAGATCCGGTCCAAGGTCTTGGTGAAATCCTTCTTCGGCGGCTTCGGCTTGGCTCTGGGACGAGGCGTCTGCGGCAACTTCGCGACCACCTTCTTGGGCGGCTTCGGCGCCGGCGCTTTCGGTACCTTGGGCAATGGCGGCGGCGCCTTTTGGACGACCGGTTTCGGCGCCGGCGGCGGCGTTGGCGGTGGTGGCGGCAGCTTTCTGGTCGCGGGCGGGGTCGCCATCGCCAGTTTCGGCGGTGGTGGCGGCGGCGGCGGCCGTTTCTCGATTTTGGGCAGCGGTGGTGGCGGTGGCGGCGGCGGTGGCTCGGCCATCTTCGGCTCGGGCGGAGGTGGGGGTGCCAGTTCGAGCTTCGGCGGCGCCGGCGGCAACGCCATCGCCACCTCGGGCGGTGGCGGCGGCTCGTCCGCTTCGGGCGGCGGCAGCGGCTCGTCCGGCGCCGCCGGCTGCGGCGTGGTCTCGTCCGCGATCGTCACCAGCTCGACCAGAAGCGGTTCCTCCTTGACCTCCAGCGGGGTCATCAACCGCGGCAAACCGTAGGCGGCGAACAGAATGATGCTCGCGTGCAGCAAGGCCGATATGGCGAGGCCGAATTTCAATGCAATTCCATTTGCTGGCTCAATTGCCGGCCTTGTCGCGCGGCCGTTCGGTAATCAGGGCGACCCGCTTGAAGCCGGCCTGGTTGATCGTGCCCATGACCCGCATCACCGCGCCGTAGTCGATGCTGCGGTCGCCACGAATGAAGATCCGGCCGGGATCGCCACCGCGAGCCTCGGTGACCGCGACCAGCCGAGGCACCAGTTCCTCCAGCGCCAACTCGGCCTCCTGCAGAAAGATCTTGCCCTCGCGATCGACGGTGATGGTCAACGGCTCCTCCGCGCCCTCCAGCGCGTTGGCCTGGGTCTTCGGCAGGTCCACCGGCACGCCGATCGTCAGCAGCGGCGCCGTGATCATGAAGACCACCAACAACACCAGCATGACATCGACGAAAGGCGTCACGTTGATTTCGGCCATCGGCGCGTAGGAACGCCGCCGGCTGTGCACGAGGTATCGGCCACCGCCGTTTATGTTAAAGCCGGCCATCAGCCCTGTCGTTCCTCGAGCTGGCGCGAAAGGATCGCGTTGAACTCACCGGCGAAACCCTCGAGGCGGTTGGCGTAGCGACCGAGGTCACCGGCGAACTTGTTGTAGGCGACCACCGCCGGGAGCGCCGCGACCAGGCCCAAGGCGGTCGCCAGCAGCGCTTCGGCAATGCCCGGCGCCACCACCGCGAGGTTGGTGTCCTGGGAGACGGCGATCGACTGGAAGCTGTTCATGATCCCCCAGACGGTACCAAAGAGACCGAGGAACGGCGCCGTCGAGCCGACGGTGGCGAGAAAGCCGAGGTAGCGCTCGAGCCGCTCCATCTCGCGGGTCAGGGTCACCTGCATCACTTGCGCGATGCGTTCGCGCATGCCGGCGCGAAGCGTGTCTTCCTGCGAAAGCCCGCGCGACGTCGAGCGCCGCCATTCCCGCATCGCGGCGGCGAACAGAATTTCCATCGGATGTTCTGGCCGCTCGCCGAGCCGGTCGTAAAGCTCTTCCAAGTTGCCGCCGGACCAGAACGATTCCTCGAACTCATCGGCCCGCGCGCTCAAACGGCGCAGGCGCAGAAACTTCTCGACGATGATCGCCCAGCACCAGATGGAGGCGAGGAAAAGCAGGACGATGACGATCTTGATAATCAGGTCGGCCTTCAAGAAGAGCCCCCAGAGCGAGAGATCTATCTCGCCCACCGAGCCCGCCAGCGTCAGAGCGTCGACCGCTTGGCTCTGCATGCTTCAACCTTCCATGGTCGTTGTGAGAAAAGGCTCCAGAGCCTGGCGCACCGGGCCTGGAATTCGGGTCGCACCCTCGGCGCCGACACAGGCCAGCCGGACCTCGGCCCGGACCAGCACCGTCTCGTCGCGGCGAACCACTTGCTCCAGATCGATCAGGGCGGCGCCGAGCCGGTGCAAGCTGGTCCAGACCTGGAGCTCGTCGTCGAGGCGGGCCGGCGCCAGATAATCGAGGAGGCAGCGCCGAACCTGAAAGGTGATGCCTTGCCGCGCCAGCAGCGCCACCTGATCGATGCCGGCGCCGCGCACCCAGTCGCTGCGGCCGCGCTCGATGAAGCGCAGGTAGTTGGCGTAGTAGACGATGCCGGCCGCGTCGGTATCCTCCCAATGGATCCGAAACGGGAATCGGTGTGCCGCTGGAGCCGGCTCAGCCATCCGAGTCCTCCGCGTCGCGCAAGAGGTCCATCTGCGCCATCATCGGCCGCGGCACCGCCAGCCCCAGATGCTCGAAGGTGGCGGGCGTCAGCAGACGGCCCCGGGGGGTTCGCTGCAGCAGGCCCTGCTGCACCAGATAGGGCTCGATGATCTCCTCGATGGCGTCGCGCGGCTCCGACAACGCCGCCGCCATGGTCTCGACGCCGACCGGGCCGCCGCCGAAGTGGGTCGCGATGGTCGAAAGGTAGCGTCGGTCCATGGCATCGAGACCCCGGTGGTCGACCTCCAGCCGGTTCAAGGCCGCGTCAGCCTTGACCGCGTCGATCCGATCGGCCCCGGCGACCTCGGCGAAATCGCGGACCCGGCGCAGCAGCCGGACCGCGACCCGGGGGGTGCCGCGCGCGCGCTTGGCGATCTCGGCGGCGCCATCCGCCGTCAGATCGACGTCGAGCAGGCGGCTGCCGCGGGCGACGATCTCTTCCAGCTCGTGCACCTCGTAGAAGTTGAGCCGGATCGGAATGCCGAAGCGCTCGCGCAAGGGTGTCGTGATCAGGCCGGACCGGGTGGTGGCGCCGACCAGGGTAAAGGGCGGCAGATCGATCCTGACACTCCTCGCCGCCGGCCCCTCGCCGATCATCAGGTCGAGCTGGAAGTCCTCCATGGCGGGATAGAGGATTTCCTCGACGGCCGGGTTGAGGCGGTGAATTTCGTCGATGAAGAGGACGTCGCGCTCCTGCAGATGGGTCAGGATGGCGGCCAGGTCGCCCGCCTTGGCGATCACCGGGCCCGAGGTGGCGCGGAAATTGACGCCGAGCTCGCGGGCGACGATCTGCGCCAGCGTGGTCTTGCCGAGACCGGGTGGGCCGAAGAAGAGGACGTGGTCCAGCGCCTCGCCGCGGGACATGGCGGCGTCGATGTAGACGCGCATGTTGCGGCGCTCGTTCTCCTGACCGATGAACTCGGCCAGCCGCTGCGGCCGGAGCGCGCCCTCGGCACCGTCGAGGCCACCGCCGGCGGTATCCACCAGCCTGGAATCCGCGCCCTCGCTCATCCGGCCAGCTCCATCAAGGCGGTCCTGATCACGTCTTCGAGCTCGGGCTCGGAGTCGAGACTACGGATTGCGGCGCGGACCGAGGTGGCGGCATCGATCGGCCGATAGCCGAGGTTGACGAGAGCCGAGACGGCATCGCCCTCGGGCCCGGCGGCGGCGGCCGCCCCGGCCTCCGCCGCGACCGGCGCCAGCGCGATGTCGGCCACCTTGTACTTCAGCTCCTGTGCGATCCGGCCGGCCAGCTTGGCACCGACGCCGGGGCCGCGGGTCAGCATCGTGCGCTCGCCCATCGCCACCGCCTGCACCAGCTCGGACGGCCCCAGCACCGAAAGCAAACCGAGCGCGACCCGGGCGCCGACCCCCTGGACACTCTGCAAGAGCTTGAACCAGTCCCGTTCCGCCGGCTCCTGGAAGCCGAAGAGGTTGATATGATCCTCCCGCACGTGGGTCTCGATATGGAGCGCCACCGCCTCGCCGGCCCCCGGCAGCGAGGCCAGCGTTCGGCCCGAGCAATAGACCAGATAGCCGACGCCACCGACGTCGACGACGACGTGGTCGGCGCCGATGCCGTCGACCAGGCCCTTCAGCTTGGCGATCACGAGCGCGCGCCCACGGCCGACACCGCCTCGGCGATCCGGCTTTGGGTCTGCCGGTGATGGGCGTGACAGATCGCGGTGGCCAACGCGTCGGCGGCGTCCGGGCCCAAGGCCCCCGCCCCCGGCAGCAGCGTCGCCACCATCATTGCCACCTGCCGCTTTTGGGCATGGCCGGTGCCGACGATCGACTTCTTGATCAGGTTCGGTGGATATTCGACAATGTCGAGTTCCGAGGTCGCGGCGGCCAGCATGACGACGCCGCGCGCCTGGCCGAGTTTCAGGGTCGAGGTCGGGTTCTTGTTGACGAAGGTCTCCTCGACCGCGGCCTCTTCGGGCGCATGCTCGGCAATGATCCGACAGAGACCTTCGTAGAGCTGACGCAGGCGCCAGGCCAGCGGCCGCTCACCATCGGAGGAGACCTTACCGTGGGCGACGTGGCCGAGCCGATTGCCGGCGACATCGATCACCCCCCAGCCGGTGTGGCGCAGTCCTGGATCGAGACCGATGATGCGCATGCCGGCGGCCCCTCAGGCGCTCAGCCGCGCGAAGATATCGTCGGCGATCTCGAAGTTGGCCGAAACCTGCTGCACGTCGTCGTTGTCGTCCAGCCCCTCCAGCAGCTTCAACAGGGTCTCCGCTTGGGCCTCGTCGACGGGAATACTGGCGAACGGGCGCCAGTCGAGCTTGGCGCTCAGGGGCTCGCCGAAACTCCCCTCCAGCGCTTCGCGGACCTGGTGCAGGTGTTCCGCGGCGCAGACGATCTCATGCCCCTCGGCCGAGCTTTCGACATCCTCGGCGCCGGCCTCGACCGCGGCCTCGAAAACCGCCTCGGCGTCGCCGGCTTCGGGCCCGAGGCGGATCGCGCCGACCCGCTCGAAGAGGTGCGCGACGCTACCGGTCTCGGCCAACTGGCCGTCGTGGCGGACGAAGAGGGCGCGGACCTCGGCCGCGGTCCGGTTGCGGTTGTCGGTCAGGGCCTCGACGATCAGGCCGACACCGCCCGGGCCATAGCCTTCGTAGCGGATCTCCTCGAAGCTCTCGCCCTCGCCGGCTTGGCTGGCCCGCTTGATCGCGCGGTCGATGTTGTCGCGCGGCATGTTGGCGCCCCGGGCCGCCTGCACCGCAGCCCTAAGACGGGGGTTCATCTCCGGGTCGGGCAGACCGGTCTTGGCGGCGACGGTGACCTCGCGGATCAGCTTGGAGAAGATCTTCGAGCGCTTGGCATCCTGCGCGCCCTTCCGATACATGATGTTTTTGAATTGTGAATGGCCCGCCATGGCTGCGGATGACCTCGTGTCCGACCCTGGGTCTCGTATGATTCGAGTCAGTGATTACCAGATATTGTGGCTCGTTGCAGCACCAAGCACCAGAATCCCGAACGATCACGGCACCCGACCCGACCGCCGGCCACCGCCGACCGACCCCAATCCCGTAACCAGCCAATGTGGCGATATTGAGGCGCCGGGTGGTGGGTGGTGCTCCCCCTTAACCCTTTCTTAGGCACCTCGATGCCATTCTGTCGGCCGACGACGGGGCCATTCGGGTGCCGGGGCAAGACGGAGGCTGGAACCGGTGAGCGCACTGAACCAATTGCAGGAAGCCGAGGCGGAGCTTCGAGCGCTGTTGCGCCAGCCGACCGGCGACGGCACGGGCGAGAACGAGATCCTCACGCAAATCACCGAGATGAGCAACGCCTGGAACACGCAGCAGTTGGACGCCCTGCTGTCGCTGTCCGGCGCCGGCAACGACGCCGGCTCGATCGAAACGGCTGGGCGCCTGGCGGAGCGTGCCACCCTGGCGGCATCGCGGGTGCAAAAGCAGATCGCCAAGGCCGCCGCCTGAGCGAGCGGCGCCAAGCAACTTTCAAATCAGACCGGCCAGGCCGTCTCGAGGCGGCCGCCGTGGCGTAGTGGCGCCACCTTGACGGGGCGGCCGTTGCGGTCGTCGGTCTCGAGGTAGACGCCGCAGAGGGTGGGCGTGCCCTGGGCCGGCTCGAAGCGGCCGCCAGAAATCTTGCGGGTGAAGCGCTGCAGCGGCTCGGCCACGGTCATCCCGATCACCGAGTTGTAGTCGCCGCACATGCCGATATCGCTCTGATATGCGGTACCGCCCGGTAGGATCTGCAAATCCGCCGTCGGCACGTGGGTGTGGGTGCCGATCACGGCCGAAACCCGGCCATCCAAATAGTGCCCCATCGCCATCTTCTCGCTGGTCGCCTCGCCGTGGATGTCGACCAGGATGAACTGAGCATCTCGGCCGAGGCGGATATCGGCCAATGCGGCATCAACGGCGGCGAAGGGATCGTCGAGCGGGTCCATGAAGATCCGCCCCATCACCTGTACCACCATCGCCTTCCGGCCACCCTTGACGGCGTAGTTGCCGATGCCGTTGCCGGGGGTGGCGGCTGGATAGTTCTGCGGCCGTAAGAGCCGCGGCTCGTCGGCGATCACGGTCAGGATCTCGCGCTGGTCGAAGACGTGGTTGCCGGTCAGGATGACGTCGGCGCCGGCGGCGTAGAGGTCCTCGCAGATCTTCGGCGTCAGACCAAAACCGCCGGCCGCGTTCTCGGCGTTGACGAGGACCAAGTCGAGGCCGAGCCGCTGGCGCCAGCCCGGCAACTTGTCGTAGACGGCCTGGCGCGCGGCACGGCCGACGATGTCGCCCAAGTAAAGAACCTTCAAGACCCCAACACCCCACTCACTGTCCGATGGCCCTGGCTCCGGCCTCGGTGACGATCCAATCCAGCCGCTGATCGTTCCCGCCGCGCGGCACCCGTGGCGCCTCCTGGCCGGCGAAGGCCAGTCCGACCGCCAGCACCGGGCCCTCGCCGTCCGACCTCAACGCCGCCAGCGTTCGGTCATAGTAGCCGCCACCGTAGCCCAATCTAAAGCCGTCGCCATCGAAAGCGAGCAGCGGCACCAGCAACAGATCCGGTCGCGCCGCCGGCGCCGAGGGAAGTGGCGTCTGGACACCGAAGCCACCATCCGCCAGCACCGCGTCCGGCGTCCAGCGGCGAAACAGCAATGGCGCGTCCCGCTGCCGCACTACCGGCAAGAGGCAGAGATGGCCTCGCCGGTGAAACGCATCGAGCAACGGGCGGGTATCGAACTCCGCCGCCAGCGGCCAGAAGGCGGAAATCGCCATCGCCGACTCGATTCCGACTTCGGCGTCGAGGTGCGCCAGTGCCCTTGCCGCGAACGAGGCGTCCGCGTTCGCCGCGATCTCGCGTCGACGCGCCGTCGCCGTCTCGCGCATCTGCCGCTTGGCTTGGTGGAGTTCGGATGAATCGACCATCGCCGCTACCACCGATCGGGCCCTGATGCCGGTGTCGGCTGGAATGGGCGTCGGAATGTAGGCTCGGGCGGGACCGCCACTATCGTCAGCGCCTCTGCTCCGCTGTGGCCTGCCATTGCAGGTGGGCGGCCGTGTACCCGGAACCACGATTCCAGGAGGGACAGCTCCCGTACAGTCGGTATCGGCCCAGGGATGCGTTACGCCCGACAAACAGGGCAGTACCCGCCCGAGATCACTATTTAAGACTTCTCCATGCGGGCGGCAACACGTTCCAGGCGATCGGTCAGTGCTTCCATCAACGAAACACCCGCATCGTCCTCGCCCTCGCCCGAGTTCGCCAACCCCTTCAGCTCGTCGAGCTCGGCATAAGCCTCCGACAACTCGTCCGCCAGCACCAAAGCGGCCATCAACAGCAGCCGCGCCTCGCCGACCTGGCCGACGGTGCCGACCAGATTGTCGACGTGGTGATTGATGTATTGCGAGAGGTAGGCGATGTGCTCTTCCTCGCCGTCCTCGCAGGCGATCTGGTAGTCCCGACCGTTGACGCTTATCGAGACCTGCGCCACGTCAGCCGTCCAGGACGGTTTTGAGCTTGTCGATCGCGCCCTCGAGCCGGCCCGAGACGGTGTCCGTGGTTTGGCGCAAGGCCGCATTCTCGGCGCGAATCGTCTGCAATTCGCCCGCCAAGCGATCGCGTTCCGCCTTCAAGGCCTCGACCTCCGAGGCGCGCGTGGCCAGTTCGGCCTTGGCTTCGCTCTCGGCCGCCCGCGCCGCCAGGGCCGCGTCCACCGCGGTCTCGAGGCGACGCACCGCCCCCTCCATACGTTCTTGGATCGCCTCGACCGTTGTCATCGTTATTTTTCGCCGTGCCTGTCGGATGCAAAAACCATCTTGGTATTAACGCAGGATACGTGGCCGCCGACGAGGCCGTCAACTACCGCCGAGCACCCGTATAGACCCCGCCTCGGGCCTGGCTCTGGCCGCTGCCCATTCGGCGGTTGACGGATCGCCGGGGGCCGGTCATGTTGGCGCCGCTATCGGCGCCATTCGCCCCGAGCCCTCGGATGTTCCAAGTCGTTCCACGGGGATCGGATCGACGCCGGCCCGAGCAACGCCGACCGAGAGCTCGCCGGATTCGAAAGCCCACCATGACAGTCACCGACGCGAAGGCCGCGACCGCCACCATCAGCCCTGCCGAGATGGCGAACGCGATCCGCTTTTTGGCGATCGACGCGATCGAAGCAGCCAAATCCGGGCATCCGGGCATGCCGATGGGCATGGCCGATGTCGCCACCGTGCTTTTCACGCGATTTCTGAAATACGACGCCGGCCTGCCCGACTGGCCCGACCGCGACCGCTTCGTGCTTTCCGCCGGGCACGGCTCGATGCTGTTGTACGCGCTACTCTATCTGACCGGCTATCCCGATATCGACCTCGATCAGATCAAGAACTTCCGCCAGCTCGCCAGCCGGACGGCGGGACATCCCGAACAGGGCCACGTCGCCGGCATCGAAACGACGACGGGGCCGCTGGGTCAGGGCTTCGCCAATGCCGTCGGCATGGCCATCGCCGAGCGCATTCTGGCCGACCGCTTTGGCGCCGATCTGGTCGACCATCACACCTATGTCATCGCCGGCGACGGTTGTCTGATGGAAGGGGTCAGCCACGAGGCGGCCTCGCTCGCCGGACACCTTCGTCTCGGCAAGCTGATCGTGCTCTACGACGACAACCAGATCTCGATCGACGGCCCGACCACGCTGACGCTGAGCGACGACGCCCCGGCCCGCTTCGAGGCCTACGGCTGGGACGCCAGCAGCGTCGACGGGCACGACGGGCAAGCCGTCGCCGCCGCGATCGAGGCGGCCAAATCGAGCGAGCGGCCTTCGCTGATCGCCTGCCGCACCACGATCGGCTATGGCGCCCCCAGCAAGGCCGGCACCTCGGCGACCCATGGCGCGCCGCTGGGGGCGGAGGAAGTGGCCGGCACCCGCGACGGCCTCGGCTGGCCGCACGGCCCCTTCGAGGTGCCGGAAGAGATCCTTGCCGCTTGGCGCCAGGTGGGCGGCCAAGGCAGCGGCCAGGCGGCGGCCTGGCACGACCGACTGGCGGCACGGGACACGGCCGACCGGGCCGAGTTCGAGCGGGTCATGACCGGCGAGCCGCCGACGGCACTGGCGGCGGCGATCAACGACTTCAAGCGCGAGATGGCAACGTCGGCACCCAGCCTGGCGACCCGACAGGCCTCGGGCAAGGTGTTGGAACGGATCAACGCGGTGCTGCCGGAGGCGATCGGTGGCTCGGCCGACCTCTCCGGCTCCAACAACACCCGAACGCCGGTGCATCGCGACATCGCCCATGACGACTTCGGCGGCCGTTATCTCAACTACGGGGTCCGCGAGCACGCCATGGCGGCGGCGATGAACGGCATCGCGCTGCACGGCGGCCTGATCCCCTATGCCGGCACCTTCCTGGTCTTCTCGGATTATTGCCGTCCGGCGATCCGGCTCTCGGCACTGATGGGCCAACGTGTCGTCTACGTCATGACCCACGATTCGATCGGCCTCGGCGAGGACGGACCGACGCACCAGCCGGTGGAGCATCTGGCGAGCTTGCGGGCGATTCCCGGCCTCGACGTTTTCCGTCCGGCCGACGCGGTGGAGGTGGCGGAATGCTGGGCCCTCGCCCTTGAGAACCGGGGGCGGCCTTCGGTGATCGCACTGACGCGACAGGCGGTACCGGCGCTCCGACTAAAGGACACCGGCGAGAACCTCTCGGCCCGGGGCGCCTACGAGATCGCGACCGCGGAAGGCGAGGCCCGGGTGACCTTGCTGGCCACGGGCAGCGAGGTCGGACTGGCGGCGGAAGCCCGCCGACTGCTGCAGGCCGACGGTATCGCGACGCGGGTCGTCTCGATGCCATGCTGGGAGCTGTTCGAGGCTCAGGACGCCGCCTACCGCGAGGCGGTGCTGGGACCGGGAACGGTGCGGATCGGCATAGAAGCGGCGATCGGCCAGGGCTGGGAGCGCTATGTCGGCGATAACGGCGGCTTCGTCGGGATGGCGGGCTTCGGTGCCTCAGCGCCGGCCAAGGACCTTTTCGAGCATTTTCGGATCACGCCGGCAGCGGTAGTGGAGTTGGCCAAGAGCAAGCTCTGAACCAGATTAACGGTGAGCGACACGCAAGACGGGAGGTAGAGAGAAGAGATGGCGGTTCGGGTGGCAATCAACGGCTTCGGCCGCATCGGCAGGCTGATCACGCGGGCGATTTACGAATCGGGACGCCGCGACATCGAGGTCGTCGGCATCAACGATCTGGGCCCGATCGAGACCAATGCCCATCTCTTGCGCTACGATTCGGTGCATGGCCCCTTCCCCGGCAAGGTCAAAACGACCAAGGCCGGCATGAACTTGGGCAAAGGTGCGATCCGCGTCACCGCCGAACGCGATCCGACGAAGCTGCCCTGGGCCGGGCTCGGCGTCGACGTGGCGCTCGAATGCACCGGCATCTTCACCTCGAAGGAGACCGCGGGCGCGCACCTGGCGGCCGGCGCCAAGCGGGTCCTGGTCTCGGCCCCGACCTCGGGCGCCGACCTCACCGTCGTATACGGAGTCAACGACAACAAGCTTCGGAAGTCGCACCGGGTGGTCTCCAACGCTTCCTGCACCACCAATTGTCTGGCTCCGGTCGCCTCGGTGCTGAACAAGGCGGTCGGCATCCAGCAGGGTTTCATGACCACTATCCACGCCTATACCGGCGATCAACCTGTCCTCGACACGCTGCATGGAGACCTGCATCGGGCGCGGGGCGCGGCGACGTCGATGATTCCGACCTCGACGGGTGCGGCCCGTGCCGTCGGCCTGGTGCTGCCGGAGCTGGTGGGCAAGCTCGACGGCACCGCGATCCGAGTGCCGACGCCCAACGTCTCGCTGATCGACCTGACCTTCCGGTCCGGCAAGGCGACCACCGTGGAAGCGGTCAACGACGCCATCCGAAAGGCGGCGGCCGGCAAACTGAAGGGCGTCCTCGCAACCTCGGACGAGCCCCTGGTCTCGATCGACTTCAACCACAACCCGGCCAGCTCGACCTTCGACTTGAACGAGACCCAGGTGATCGACGGCCGCTTCGTGCGCGTGCTGGCGTGGTACGACAACGAATGGGGCTTCTCCAACCGGATGGGCGATACCGCAGTGGCGATGGGCAAGCTCGGCTGAGCGGCTGAGCGCGATGGCGGCCTACCGTACGCTCGACGACCTGGAGGTAACGGGCAGGCGCGTCCTGCTGAGACTGGACCTCAACGTGCCGATGCGAGATGGCTGCATCACCGACATGACGCGGATCGAGCGGGTGCTGCCGACGCTGCGCGATCTCGTCGCGGCCGGCGCCCGTATCGTCGTCCTGTCGCATTTCGGTCGGCCGAAAGGCCAGGCCGTGGCCGGGATGTCGCTGACCCCGCTCGCCGACGCTTTGTCGCAGGCGCTCGACGGCATGCCTGTCGCCTTTGTCGAGGACTGCATCGGGCCGGCGGCCGAGGCGGCGGTCGCGGACATGCGGGGCGGAGAGGTCGTTCTCTTGGAGAACCTGCGCTTTCACCCCGGCGAGGAAGCCAACGATGCCGGCTTCGCGGATTCCTTGGCGGCACTGGGCGAGATCTATATCGACGACGCCTTCTCGGCGGCGCACCGGGCGCATGCCTCGATCGAGGGCCTGGCGCATCGCTTGCCATCGGCCGCCGGTCGTAGCATGGCGGCCGAGTTGGAGGCCTTGGAGCAGGCGCTGGGCACACCCGAACGACCGGTGGTCGCGGTGGTCGGCGGCGCCAAGGTCTCGACCAAGCTGGAGTTGCTGGCCAATCTTACGGCCCGGGTCGACCACCTGGCGATCGGCGGCGCCATGGCCAATACCTTTCTGCTGGCCCAGGGGCATTCCGTCGGCAGGTCGCTCGTCGAGGCCGAGTTGGCCGGGACCGCGTCCGAGATCCTGAAACGGGCGGAAGGCGAAGACTGCGAGATCATCCTGCCGCGCGACGTGGTGATCGCACACGCACTGCGGCCGCACGCCGACGTCGCCACCGTGGTGGCGGAACGGGTGCCGGAGGAAATGATGGTGCTCGACGTCGGCTTGCGCACCGTGCTGGACATCGTCGATCGGCTGGAGGCCTCGGCGACGTTGGTCTGGAACGGGCCGCTCGGCGCCTTCGAGACGCCGCCCTTCGACGAGGCCACGGTGCGCCTGGCGCAGGCAGCGGCAAGGCTCTGCCGCGAGGGCCGGCTGGCGGCGATCGCCGGCGGCGGCGACACCGTCGCGGCGTTGCGGCAGGCCCGGGCGATCGACGACTTCACCTATGTCTCGACCGCGGGCGGCGCCTTCCTGGAATGGCTGGAGGGCAAGGTCCTGCCGGGGGTGGCGGCGCTCGCGGCCTGAAGCGATGGCCCGGCGACCGAAAGCGCCCGAAGCGATCGTCATCCATCATCTGGCGCATGTCCGCGCGGCCCTGGCGGCGGCCGAGGCGGCGGCGAGCACCGTCCAGTTGCTGACGCCACCTGGTGGCGGCCACTATGCCGGCGCCGCCTTCTATGCCGAGATCGTCCGAATCGCCGCCGCCGAGCGGCCCGCCGCGACCTATCGTCTCACCCTGGACTGCGGCGACGACGCGGCACTGGCGATCCAGGCGCTCGAGACGGGCTGGACCTCGCTGGTGCTAGCCGCGCGACCGAAGGTACGGAGCAAGATTCGGGAGATCGCAAGCCGTTTCGCCGCCACGGTTTCCCCGAGCCGACCGGGCGCCCTCGACCTCGCCGAAAGCAGCGACCCGGAAGCTGCTTGCCAGGCCTTTTTGAGCGCACGATGAGCGCCGTTGATCGCCCATCGACATTGCGCTACGAAAGACGAGACAAGAAAACCCAAGAGGACACAACGTCATGACTGCGAGCGACCTTGCAGCCATTGCCAGCGCTATCGTGGCGCCGGGCAAGGGCATTCTGGCGGCGGACGAGAGTACCGGCACCATCAAGCGGCGGCTCGACGGCATCAACGTCGAATCGACCGAGGAAAACCGCCGCGCCTATCGCGAGCTTCTTCTCACCGCCGCAGGCGCGGCCGAGCATATCGGTGGCATCATTCTCTACGACGAGACCTTGCGCCAGAGCGCCGCCGACGGCACCCCCTTTCCGAAAGTGCTGGCCGATCAGGGCATCGCGCCCGGCATCAAGGTCGACACCGGCGCCAAGGATCTGGCCGGGGCCGAGGGCGAGAAGGTGACCGAAGGCCTGGACGGCTTGCGCGAGCGGCTGGCCGAATACGCGGCGCTCGGTGCCAAGTTCGCCAAGTGGCGCGCCGTCATCACCATCGGTCACACCATCCCGAGCGTCTATTGCATCGAAGCCAACGCGCATGCACTGGCGCGCTACGCCGCCTTGAGCCAGGAGGCCGGCCTGGTCCCGATCGTCGAGCCCGAGGTGCTGATGGACGGCAAACACACGATCGAGCGCTGCCGGAAGGTGACCGAGGCGACCTTGCAACGCGTCTACGACGAGTTGGCGACGCAACGGGTCCAACTGGAAGGCACGCTGCTGAAGCCCAACATGGTGGTCTCGGGCAGCGACTGCGAGACACGGGCCGGCATCGAGGAAGTCGCCCGGACGACGATTCAGACGTTGCACCGGCGGGTGCCCTCGGCCGTGCCCGGCATCGTCTTCCTTTCGGGCGGCCAAAGCGAGGAAGAGGCGACGGCGCACCTGAACGCGATGAACGCCCTCGGCAGCCAGCCTTGGGAGGTCAGCTTCTCCTATGGCCGGGCCCTGCAGCAATCGGCGTTGAAGGCCTGGGGCGGCGAGGCGGCGAACGTGGCGGCGGCACAGGCGGTCTATCTGCACCGGGCCCGAATGAACGGCTTGGCCCGCTCCGGCGGCTACAAGCCGGAGATGGAGCAGACGGCCTGACGGCCGCGAAGCCGGTTTGATGGGACACCCCCACCCAACCCTCCCCCATCAAGGGGGAGGGCTGACCAGTCATCGCCAAACGAATTTCCCTCCCCCCTCGTGGGGGAGGGTTAGGGAGGGGGGGCGAAACCAAGACTCCCTCCGGCCGGTCTTCGAGAGATGACGGTAACTGAGGAGCGCTGCCGGCTCTATCTGATCACGCCGCCGACGATCGATCTCGATCCCTTCGCCGACGACTTGGCGCGGGCCCTGGACGCGGGCGACGTCGCCTGCGTGCAATTGCGCCTGAAGGAAGCCGACGACGACGAGATCCGCCGTACCATCGAACGACTGATGCCGGTAAGCCAGGCCCGCGACGTAGCCTTCATCGTCAACGACCGCCCGGACCTGGCGGCCGAGATGGCGACGGACGGCTGCCATGTTGGTCAAGAAGACACCGCCTACGCCGAGGCCCGTCGCCTGGTGGGGCAAGACCGCATCGTCGGTGTGACCTGCCACTATTCGCGCCACCTGGCGATGGAGGCGGTGGACGCCGGCGCCGACTATGTCGCCTTCGGCGCCTTCTTCCCGACCGGCACCAAGGTGGCGAAAGCGAGCGCCACGCCCGACATCTTGGAATGGTGGTCGGAGATTTTCGAGGCGCCTTCGGTCGCGATCGGCGGCATCACGGCCCAGAACTGTGGCACCTTGGTGACGGCTGGCGCCGATTTCCTCGCCGTGGTGGCCGCCGTCTGGAACCACGAGAAAGGCCCGGACGCGGGCGTCCGGGCCTTCGACGAAGCGATCGACAGAGCCCGCGAGGCCGCGGGCGCCGACTGAAGGCGCTACTTCGCCGCCATCACCATGATCTCGACCAGGTAAGGCGGTGCCGCGAGATCGCTGCAGAGGCCGGCTCTGACCGGCGGATTGGCGGTATCGATCCAACCGTCCCAGACCTCGTTCATGGCAGCGAAGTTACGCATGTCGGTGACCCAGAGCTGAGCCCAGAGCAGCTTCGACTTGTCACTACCGCATTCCGCCAAAAGGCCGTCGATCTTGGCTAGGATCTGCCGCGTCTGCTCGGCGACGTCGGCGGATGAATCGTCCGCCACTTGACCGGCCAGATAGACAACGTTGTTGTGTTCGACCGCCTGGCTCATCCGGGGGCCGGTGTGATGACGTGTGATATCCATATAGCGCTCCTCCCATTTCCGTCTTCCGAAATTCGCCGCCATCTAGCCACGCGGCGCGGCGGTCGACAAGAGCGAGAAGCGAGAGTGTTCCACCCCCGTTTCGCCCACCGTTTCGCCATTGCCTCGAAGAGGTGGTGTTGATAGGTTCCGGCGGCCTGCAGCCGAGGCCATCAACGACATGGAACAGAGATGAAGATCAACGGCAACGCCATCCGTCCCGGCAACGTCATCGAGCACAAGGGCGGCCTCTGGCGCGCGGTCAAGATCCAGCATACCCAGCCCGGCAAGGGCGGCGCCTACTTGCAGGTCGAGCTGAAGAACCTGCGCGACGGCAGCAAGTTGAACGAGCGCTTCCGCGCCTCCGAGAATGTCGAGCGCGCCCGCCTGGAGCAGAAACAGTATCAATATCTCTATGGCGACGGCGAACAGTTCACCTTCATGGACAACGAGAGCTTCGAGCAGATCGAGCTCAACGTCGGGCTGATCGGCGAGCAGGTCGCCTATCTGCAGGAGGGAATGAACGTCGTCATCGAAAGCTTCGAGGAGGCGCCCTTGGGCGTCGCACTCCCCGACCAGGTGACGCTCGCGGTTGGCGAGACCGAGCCGGTGGTAAAGGGCCAGACCGCGGCCAATTCGTACAAGCCGGCCGTATTGGAGAACGGGATCCGGACCAGCGTGCCGCCTTTCGTCGGCGTCGGCGACAAAATCATCGTCAGCACCGAGGACGGCAGCTACATGCGTCGGGCCGAAAGCTGAGCGCCGAGGGAGCCACCGGGCGATGCCTCGAAAAACCGCACTCATCAACGTCATGGCGCAGGCCGCGCAGCGGGCCTCGCGCGGTCTGATCAAGGATTTCAGCGAAGTCGAGCAGCTCCAGGTTTCACGCAAGGGCCCGGGCGATTTCGTCTCGGTCGCCGACCTGAAGGCCGAGCGCACGATCAAGGAAATGCTCCAGAGGGCGCGACCGAATTTCGGCTTTCTGATGGAAGAAAGCGGCGCCAGCGCCGGCTCGGACACCAGCAATCGATGGATCGTCGACCCGCTGGACGGAACCATGAATTTCTTGCACGGCATTCCCCACTTCGCCACCTCGATCGCGCTGGAGCGGGATGGCGAGGTGATCGCCGGCGTCACCTACCACCCCATCGCTGACGAATTGTATTGGGCGGAGAAGGGCATCGGCGCCTATCTGAATGGCCGCCGGATCAGGGTTTCCGCGCGCTCCGAGCTCGCGGATTCGCTGCTCGGCACCGGCATCGCGCATGGCCATGGCGATGACTACGACCGCTTTCTCGGCGAGGTTCGAACGATGATGCCGCTGGTCGCCAGCCTGCGCCGCTTTGCTAGCGCCACCCTAGATCTCGCCTATGTCGCCGCGGGCCGCCTTGACGGCTTCTGGCAGCGGGGGCTCGGCGCCTGGGACCTCGCCGCCGGCATGATCTTGATCCGCGAGGCGGGCGGCATCGTCACCGACGTCGACGGCAGCCACCGCGAACTCGCCACCGGCGGCATCATCGCCGGCAACGACCGTCTACATGGCGAGATCTTGCGCCTGCTGCAGGATACGGCCCGCAAGTGAGCCGATCCGCCGGCGGAAGCGGCGGCGGCGCGACCCCGGTGCCGATTGCTCTCGTACGGCGCCTGGGCTATCGTTCCGCGCCAACGAGAAAGATAACGAAAGAAGTCATGAGTTCGCGTCGTCCGAAACTGCCCGGGGAGGGCAAGCGGTGGCTGTGGCCGTTGGCGGCGGCGATCGTCACCCTGTCGTCGGCCGCAGGCGAACGCGCCGCCCGGGCCGAGGGCACGGTCGTGATCGGCGGCAGCGGTAGACCCGGAGTCGAGGTCCGAGGCGACCTCGGTGGCGCTGGCTCGGGCGGCGCCTATCGCGGCTCCACCCGCGGAGGCTTGCTCTATCCAGGCCAGGACCCGGCCAACGGCGCTGTCTTCCAACTCCGCCCACCCGGCAGCTCAACAAGGGGCACGGCCGGGCGAGGCCGGGGCGCACATCTGAAGCTGACGCCACCGACGACGAAGTCCACCAGGCCAGCGAAACGACCGACGAAGGCGAAACTGACACCGCCTCTGCCGCCACCGACCGCGACGCGGCCGGCGCCGTCTCCGACCGCCAGCGCCCCGGCGCCGACCGTCGCCGCGCCACCACCGCCGCCACCGCCATCGGCCACGACCCAGCCGGCGCGGACCGCCACAACCAAGACCGCCGTGCCCAAGGTCACGGCACCGCCACCGCCGCCGCCACTTTCGACGGCGAAGGTGGCGCCGAAGGCCGAGGTGCCGGCACCGACGACGACAACCAGCGCCCTGCCCAGCGGCGGCGGGTTGCTTCTCGAGATCCCCTTCGCGGCCGCCAGCATGGAACTCGACGAAGCCGCGGCGGAGCAGTTGCGCGGCCTCGCGGCTCGGATGAAGTCGACCAGCGGACGTCTATTGGTAAAGGCCTTCGCCAGCCTCGGCGGCGGCAGCGCCAGCCAGGCGCGCCGGACCTCGCTATCGCGCGGCCTGGTGGTTCGCTCGTATCTCGTCGAAGAAGGCGTGCGCAGCACACGGATCGACGTGCTGGCCCGCGGCGTGCCGCGTGATGGTGGCAACGAAGACCGCGTCGACGTGATATTGACGACGCGATGACGCCTCCAACCCGCTATCTCAACCGCATGCTCCTCTTTCTGGGCATGGTCGCGGTCGTCGCCGGTTTGCTGGTCGGTCAACTGTACCGCACCTTCATGGCGAGCCCGATCCTGAACGGGCTGATCGGCCTGGTGCTGCTCTTCGGCCTGATCTACGTCTTCCGCCAAGTCATCATGCTGCGCGTCGAGGTCAACTGGATCGAGAGCTTCCGGCGCTCTGACCCGGCCCTTTCAGTGGTGCCGGCGCCGACCTTGTTGGCCCCGATCGTCGCCATGCTGGGCGAGCGCCAAGGCAGCATCTCGCTCTCGGCGACGGCGATGCGATCGCTCCTGGACAGCATCGGCGCACGCCTGGAGGAAGGCCGCGAAATCAGCCGCTACCTGATCGGACTGCTGATCTTCCTCGGCCTTCTGGGCACCTTTTGGGGCCTGTTGCAGACGGTGAGCGCGGTCGGCAACACCATCAACACGTTGTCGCCCTCCGGCGAGGATTTCAACAGCTTCTTCAGCGAGTTGCAGGCTGGATTACAGGCCCCGCTTTCGGGCATGGGCGTCGCCTTCTCGTCCTCGCTTTTCGGCCTCGCGGGCAGCCTCGTGCTCGGCTTCATGGAGCTGCAGGCGGGTCAGGCACAAAGCCGCTTCTATATGGATTTCGAGGAGTGGCTTTCGACGCACACCCGGCTCGCCAGCGGCGTCCTCGGCGGCGAGGGCGAGCAGTCGATACCGGCCTACGTGCAGGCTCTGCTGGAGCAGACCGCCGATAGTCTCGACAGCCTACAGCGCATCATCCAGCGCAACGAGGAAGGCCGGACCAGCAGCCAGACCTCGCTGATGGCGCTGTCGGAGAAATTGGCCACGCTGACCGACCAGATGCGCTCGGGGCAGGAACTCCTGGTGCGGCTGGCCGAGAATCAGATGGATTTGAAGCCGGTGCTGGAGCGTTTGGCGCAGGCCGGCGAGCAGAACCGCAGCGGCCTCGACGAGGCCAGCCGCAACCATCTGCGCAATCTCGACGTCTACGTCATGCGCCTCTTGGAGGAAACGACGCAAGGCCGGAACCAACTGATCGGCGAGCTCAGAAGCGAGATCAAGCTCTTGGCCCGCACCATCGCGGCCCTCGACGACGACCGTCGCTGACGGGGAAGCGGCCATGGCACGGGCGCGCTCCAGACCGACCAATGCCAACTACTGGCCGGGCTTCGTCGACGCGCTGGCCACCCTGCTATTGGTGATCATATTTCTGCTGGTCATCTTCGTCTTGGCGCAGGTGGTGTTGAGCCAGGCGATCTCGGGCAAGGATGCGGCCCTGGAGCGGCTGAACCATCAAGTCCAGGAGTTGGTCGACCTGTTGGACCTGGAGCGTCAAGCGAGCGCCGAGCTGCGCCTGAACGTGACACAACTGTCGGGCTCGTTGCAGGACACGGTGCGGGCGCGCGATCAGCTGGAGCAGCTTCTGGAGGCGATGACGGCACGCGCCAGCCTGCTGGAGGAACGCGCCGTCAAGGCGGAGCGGGCCCTCGTCGACGCCGAGAGCAAGATCACCGCCAACCGGGAGACAGTGGAACTCAGGGTTCGCCAACTGGAAAGCCTGCGCCGCGACATCGAAGCGCTCCGGCGCCTCAGGGCCGAACTCGAGACGGAGATCGCCGCCCTGGGCACGGCGATCGCGGAGAGCGAGACGCGATCCGACGAGCTGACGAGTACCCTCGACGAGACCCGCATCATCGTGCTGGACCAGACCCGGAAGGGCGAAGTGCTGGAGAAGTCGCTCGACGAATCGCGCACCTCGATCCTGGCGCTACAGGCGAGCGAGCAGGCACTAAAGACGCGCGAGGCAGCATTACGGGCGGACCTGGAGGCGGACCGGGCCCGGATCGCCGGCCTGGAGGCGCGCCGCACCGATCTCGAGAGCAGCATCGAGGAAAGCCGGCGCCGGATCATCATCCTACAGGCCGAACGCGAGAGCTTGGGGGAGGATCTGGCGGCCCGACATCGCGAGATCGGCGCGCTGCGCGACCGTACCAAGGAGCTCCAGGCCAAGCTCGCCAGCGAGGCGGAGCGCACGCTGCTGGCCCAGAAGGAGGTGGCGGCGCGCGAGATCAGGCTGGCGGAATTGATCCAGCGACAGAACGCGACCGAGGACGAGCTGAAGAGCGAGGCCACGCTTTCCGAGGAACGGCGCTCGCAGATAGCACTTCTGAACCTGCAGATCGTCAGTCTGCGCCAGGAGCTGGCCCGGCTCTCCGGCCTCCTCGACCTGGCGGAAGAGAAAGACCGCGAAAGCCAGGCCACGATCCAAAACCTGGGCCGGAAACTGAACCGGGCGTTGGCCCGCAAGGTGGAGGAGTTGGCCCGCTACCGCTCGGAGTTCTTCGGCCGCCTGAAGGAGGTGCTGGGCGAGCGCCCGGACATCGAGATCGTCGGCGACCGTTTCGTCTTCCAATCGGAAGTGCTGTTCGAGAGCGGCTCGGCGGAGCTGGGCGAGCCCGGCCAAGAGCAGATGCGCAGTCTGGCTCGAACCCTGATCGAGATCAGCGCCGAGATCCCGGCCGAGATCGACTGGGTGCTGCGGATCGACGGCCACACCGACAGCCGACCGATCCGCACCGCGCAATTCCCCTCCAACTGGGAGCTGTCGACGGCGCGGGCGATCTCGGTGGTCCGCTACCTAACCGAGAACTGGGTGCCGGCGAAGCGCCTGGCCGCCACCGGCTTCGCCGAGTTCCAACCGCTCGACCCGCGCCAGGACGAAATCGCCTTCCGCCGCAACCGCCGCATCGAGCTGAAACTGACCCAGCGTTAGTGGGCCGATTCCGAACTCCGCGGGACACTCGAGCCTGTCGTCATCGCGAGGCGCGCAGCGCCGTGGCGATCCAGGCTGGATTGCCGCGCTCGGCGAAGCTCGCTCGCAATGATGTCATGGAGCTTTCCTCATGCGGGGTTGTTTTCCTTCGGGAAA
>PVBE010267007.1_pt1 | contig 35950 bp, 30 predicted proteins | sample 1631181 | NCBI WGS metagenome assembly PVBE01 (sample SAMN08397723, study PRJNA350692) | Marine metagenome, whole genome shotgun sequencing project. | isolation source: water | place: Pacific Ocean | collected 2012-04
GCCAGCACGAAGAAGTGGTCGGAAAGCCGGTTGACGTAGCGAATTGCTTCCGGATTTACGTCCTCGACCTGGGAGAGTTCGGTCATCAGGCGCTCGGCCCGGCGCGAGACGGTGCGGGCGAGATGCAAATAGGCCGCGGCCGGCGTACCGCCCGGCAATACGAACGATCCTAGCGGCTCGAGGCCTTCGTTCATGCCGTCGATCTCGCTTTCCAACCGCTCGACCTGCGCCGCCGTTACGCGCAATGCCCCCTCGACATCGTCGCCCGGCGTACAGAGGTCGGCACCCAGGTCGAACAGGTCGTCCTGGATGCGGGCCAGCATGGCGTCGATGGCGCCCTCGGTGTGCAGGCGCACGAGGCCGACAGTGGCGTTGGCTTCGTCCACCGTGCCGTAGGCGGCGACGCGGGCATCGTGCTTGTCCACCCGCTTGCCGTCGCCCAGCGAGGTCTGCCCGGCGTCACCGCCGCGGGTGTAAATCTTGGTAAGCTTGACCATGGATTTGAGGGGCTCCGTCGCGTCGCAAAATCAAATCTCGTAGGCGAGAAAATAAACTAGCATGAGCAAAATCGTAACTGCTTGAACGCCGACCCGGTAGCGCATCAAGAGGTTGGCGTAGCGGTTATTGAAGGCGCCGCCCCGGAACATCGAGACAACACCTGTCATCAGCACCACGAAGGTGGCGGCCAGCCCCAGCACGACCAAAGCGCCGAGCACGGTTTTCATCATCCATCCCCCTTGTGCCTTTATAGCGCGGCGCGGTGGGCCGGCGGTAGGGGGATGGTGATACCGCTTGTCGCCCTCTAATTCGCCCCTTCGAGCAATCTTCTCGCAATCACCTGCGCCTGTATCTCCGCCGCGCCCTCAAAGATGTTGAGGATACGCGAATCGCACAGCACCCGACTAATGGCGTATTCCTGGGCATACCCGTTGCCACCGTGGATCTGCACGGAGTTGTCGGCGGTCGACCAGGCGACGCGGGCGGCCAGCAACTTGGCCATACCGGCCTGCAGATCGCAGCGCCGGTCGGCGTCCTTTTCGCGGGCCGCGAAGTAGGTGAGCTGGCGGGCTGCCATGAGTTCGGCGGCGGCCCAGGCGAGCTTGCCGTGGACGCGGGGGAAGGCGTAGATCTCCTGGCCGAACTGCTGGCGATCGCGGGCATAGCGGAGACCGAGTTCGAGTGCGTTCTGGCCCACGCCCAAGGCCCGGGCAGCCGTTTGTATCCGGGCCGATTCGAACGTCGCCATGAGCTGCTTGAAGCCGTTGCCCTCCTCGCCGCCCAAAAGGTTATCGGCCTTTACCTCGAAACCGTCGAACGAAAGTTCGAACTCCTTCATGCCGCGATAGCCCAGCACTTCGATTTCCGATCCCGTCATGCCCTCGGCCGGGAAGGGATTGTCGTCGTCGCCCCGGGGCTTTTCGGCCAGGAACATGCTGAGGCCCTGGTAGCCCTTGGTTTCCGGATCGGTGCGGGCCAACAGCGTCATGACGTCGGTGCGGGCGGCGTGGGTGATCCAGGTCTTGTTGCCGGTAACGCGGTAGACCTCGCCGTCCCGCAGCGCCCGAGTGCGCAGGCTACCGAGGTCGGATCCGACATTGGGCTCGGTGAAGACGGCGGTGAGCAGGATTTCGCCCGCGGCGATGCGCGGCAGCCAACTTTGTTTCTGCGCTTCGGTGCCGCCCAGGCGTACCAATTCGGCGGCGATCTCGGACCGCGTGCCCAGCGAGCCGACGCCGATGTAGGCCCGGCTGAGTTCCTCCGAGACCACGCACATGGCCATCTTGCCCATGCCCAGGCCGCCGAACTCCTCGGGCACGGTGAGGCCGAAGACGCCGAGCTCGGCCATCTGGTCGATGATTTCCATGGGAATGTAGTTGTCGGCCAAGTGCCATTCATGCGCCGCCGGCACCACCGCGTCCTCGGCGAAGCGGCGGAACTGGTCACGAACCAGCGTCATGGTCTCATCGAGATCGGCATCGCCGAACTGGCCGGAATCGGCGGCATCGGCGATCAGCATCGCGAGGCGGGCTCGTGCTGCGGCCGTGTTGCCACCGGCCGCCAGGGCCGCCACTGCCGGAGTCTGCAACGCATCGACCTCGGCCGGGGCCACGCCCAAGTCGGCCGGGCGTACCACCTCGCCCTGGCTCATGGCGATGCCGCCCGAAAGCTGGGCCAGGTACTCGCCGTAAACGAGCTGCAAGATCAAGCGCTCGAGCTCACCCAAGCGGCCATCGGATTCCAATCGCTCGGCCCAGCCAAGGGTTTGGCCCAACGCCTCGACGTATGTGGCCAGCCATGAAAAACCGTGGGCGGCGTACTGATTGACTTCCAGCCGGCCGGCGTCGATGCGGCCGTCGTCACGCCGCACCAGGGCGGCCACGGCTTCACGGGCGGCGCCACGAAAGCGTTCAGCCGCCTCAAGTGCTTGGCGGCAGAGCGGCAAAAGCTCGTCGAGAAGGGCGGACGGGGTTTCGGCTAGGGACATTGGAGGATCTCACGGTTTGCGGGTCGAATCTGGCTCAGGCCGCTCGCAATCACCTGAACTCGGTTAACATAAGAAAAGTTACCTTAACGCCTATTGCTCGATAACCTATTGAAATAGCAGAGAAAACAGAGCCGAATAAGAATCGACGCCGGCTCCCGACGGATCTCGGTTAAGAGGCCGCCCCTATGCTTGAGAATCCTCCCAGGCTTCCCGCACGTCCTCGATGGTGCGCAGGCCCGGCACTTTGGCCGAGACCAGTACGGCCATGTTGCCGGGCTTGTGCAGGTTCTGGTGCATTTTGGTGTGGGCCAGCGGGATGTCCTCCCAGGAGAAGACCTCCGACATGCAGGGATCGATACGGCGCTCGATGACCAGCTTGTTGGCCTGGGCCGACTGGTAGAGGTTGGCAAAATGGCTGCCCTGGATGCGCTTTTGCCGCATCCAGACGAAGCGGGCATCAAAGGTGATGTTGTAGCCCGTGGTGCCGGCGCAGAAGACCACCATGCCGCCGCGCTTGACCACGAAGCACGACACCGGAAAGGTCTGCTCGCCAGGATGTTCGAAGACGAAATCGACGTCGACGCCCTTGCCGGTGGTCTGCCAGATGGCCTTGCCGAATTCGCGGCACTTTTTCATATACTCGCCATAGGCCTTGGCGTCGTCGACCGGGGGCAACTGGCCCCAGCAGTCGAATTCGCTGCGGTTGACCACGCCCTTGGCGCCCAGTGACATGGCGAACTCGCGCTTGGCCTCGTCCGAGATCACGCCGACGGCGTTGGCCCCTGCCGTGGCGATAAGCTGGATGGCCATCGAGCCCAAGCCGCCGCTGGCGCCCCAGACCAGCACGTTGTGGCCGGGCCGCAGGATATGCGGCCGGTGGCCGAACAGCATGCGGTAGGCGGTGGCCAGCGTCAGCACGTAACAGCCCGATTCCTCCCACGTCAGATGACGCGGACGGGGCATCACCTGCTGGGCCTGGACGCGGGCGAACTGGGCAAAGCTGCCGTCCGGCGTCTCGTAGCCCCAGATGCGCTGGCTTGCCGAGAACATGGGATCGCCGCCATTGCATTCTTCGTCGTCGCCGTCGTCTTGGTTGCAGTGCACCACGACCTCGTCACCGACCTGCCAGCGGGTAACCTTGCTGCCCACTTTCCAGACCACACCGGAGGCGTCGGAACCGGCCACGTGGTAGTCCTGCTTGTGCACATCGAAGACCGAAATCGGCACGCCCAGCGAGGCCCAGACGCCGTTGTAGTTGACGCCCGCCGCCATCACCAATACCAGCACCTCGTGGCTGTCGATCTCAGGTGTGTCGACCACTTCCACTTGCATGGCCTGCTCCGGCTCGCTATGGCGTTCGCGGCGGATCACCCAGGCATACATCTTCTCCGGCACGTGCCCGAGCGGCGGGATCTCGCCAACCTCGTAAAGGTCCTTGATCTCGCCTTCTTGAACAATTTCGTTGGCTTCGGCTTCGGCTGTGTTTGTCATATCATCCTCGATGCGCCGGCCCGGAAAGGTTCCGACCATTTTTTTGCAGCGCAATAAGCGCGGTAGTATGATATTTCCGCGTGGCCATGCAACACGAAATATCCTAACGCTTTAGCCACCCCAATTGCAGGGATAGAGGCCCAAATGGCAAAGAAGTCGGAAAAAAGAACGGCAGTGCAACAAGACGGATCCGGTCCGCCAGAGCCCGTGGACGAAACTGCGGCGCGCATTCCCTGGCTGGTACGCACCTATTCGGGACACTCTTCGGCGGCCGCCTCGAACGAGCTTTACCGCACCAACCTGGCGCGCGGACAAACCGGGCTTTCAGTGGCTTTCGACCTGCCCACTCAAACCGGCTACGACGCCGACCATGTGCTGGCGCGTGGCGAGGTGGGCAAGGTCGGCGTGCCGCTGGGCCACCTCGGCGACATGCGGGTGTTGTTCGACCAGATCCCGCTCGAGCGCATGAACACGTCGATGACCATCAACGCCACGGCGGCCTGGATCCTGGCGCTATACGTCGCCCTGGCCGAGGAGCAAGGCGCCGAAAGGGCGGGCCTCGCCGGCACGGTGCAAAACGATATCATCAAGGAATACCTCTCGCGCGGCACCCACATCTTCCCACCAGCGCCGTCGCTCAGGCTGAGCGCTGACGTGGTCGCCTTCACGGTAGCCGAGATGCCGCGCTGGAACCCCATCAACGTTTGCTCCTACCACCTGCAGGAAGCCGGCGCGACGCCGGTGCAGGAGCTGGCGTTCGCCCTGGCCAACGCCTGTGCCGTGCTCGATACGGTCAAGAAATCGGGCCAGGTTGCCGAAGCCGACTTTCCCCGCGTCGTCGGCCGCCTCAGCTTTTTCGTCAACGCCGGTATCAAGTTCATCACCGAGATGTGCAAGATGCGGGCCTTCGTCGAGCTCTGGGACGAACTCACGCAAAAGCGCTACGACGTCGAGGAGCCGAAGTTGCGACGCTTCCGTTATGGCGTCCAGGTCAACAGCCTGGGTCTCAGCGAGCAGCAGCCCGAGAACAACGTCTACCGCATCCTGCTGGAAATGCTGGCCGTGGTGCTCTCGAAGGCCGCCCGCGCCCGGGCCGTGCAACTGCCGGCCTGGAACGAGGCGCTGGGCCTGCCCCGGCCCTGGGACCAGCAATGGAGCCTGAGGCTGCAGCAGATCGTGGCGCTGGAGACCGATTTGCTCGACTACGGCGACATCTTCACGGGGTCGGCCGAAATCGAATCCAAGGTCGTGGAGTTGGCCGATGAGGCCCGGGCCGAGATCGAGCGCATAGACGGCCTGGGTGGTGCCGTGGCGGCCATCGAGAGCGGCTATATGAAGATGAGCCTGGTCGAATCCAATGCGCGCCGGCTGCGCGCCATCGAGACCGGTGCACAGGTGGTAGTGGGCGTCAACGCCTTTGCCGAAAGCGCCGAATCGCCGCTTACGGCGGGTGATGGCGAGAGTTTTTTGGCTGTTGACGCGGGCGCCGAGGCGGCCCAGATCGAAAGTCTCAAGGCCTGGCGCGCCAGCCGTGACGAGACCGCCGTCAAGGTCGCGCTCAAGGACCTGGAAAGCGCCGCCCAGGAAGAACGCAACGTCATGCCGGCTTCGATCGCCTGCGCCAAAGCCGGCGTCACCACTGGCGAGTGGGCTGACTGCTTGCGCCAGATGTTCGGCGAATACCGCGCCCCCACCGGCATCGCTGCCGGCGTGGCCGTGGCGCGCGCCGACGACCTCGATGCCGCCCGCGCCAGGGTCGGCCGGCTGGCCGAGCAGCTCGGCGGCCCGCCCAAGATCCTGGTCGGCAAGCCCGGCCTCGACGGCCACTCCAACGGTGCCGAGCAGATCGCCGTGCGGGCGCGGGATTGCGGTTTCGAGGTGGTCTACGAAGGCATCCGCCTGACCCCCGAACAGATTGTCAACACGGCCCTGGAGGAAGGCGTACACCTGGTCGGCCTTTCGATTCTCTCGGGCTCGCACAACGCCTTGGTGGCCGACGTGGTCGAAGGTCTCGAGCGCCAAGGCCTGGGCCAGATCCCGGTCGTGGTCGGCGGCATTATCCCGCCCGGCGATGCGGCCGCGCTCAAGGCCAAGGGCGTTGCCCGCATCTACACCCCCAAGGATTACGCCGTGACTCGCATCATGGCCGACATCGCGGAATTGATCGGCGAGAAGGCGGGACTGGCGGCCTAACAACCACAAGAGACCCACACCCCCCGATGACACTCAGCCGCGGCCCCCTGATTGCACTGCTGGCCTCGCTGGTGGCGGTCGGCATGGTGGCGACCAACATCTACGTGCCCGCGCTGCCGGCCTTGACCCGGGACTTCGGCACGACGCCGCAGATGGTGCAACTGACGCTGACCGTCTATTTCGCGGCGGTGGCGCTGACCCAGCTCGCCTATGGCCCGATTTCCGACCGCATCGGCCGGCGGCCGGTGGTGCTGGCCGGCATCGGGCTTTACATCGTGGCCAGCCTGGGCTGCATGCTGGCGCCCTCGATCGAGGTGCTGATCGGCACCCGGGTATTGCAGGCGGCCGGTGCCTGCGCCGGGCCGGTAATGGCCAGGGCTATCATTCGCGACGTCTTCGAACGCGAGGAATCGGCCCGTGTCATGGCCACAATCGGCTTGGCCCTGGCCATCTCGCCGGCCATTGCGCCGGTGCTGGGGGCGCATCTGCAGGTCTGGTTCGGCTGGCGCTCGGTGTTTGCCGTGGTGGCCGGGTTTGGCACCGTGGTGATGATCATCATGCTGCGCTATCTGGGCGAGACCAGGCCGACTGGCCTGGCCCCGCCCAGCGGCATCATGACGGGCTATCGCACGCTGCTGGCCTCGCCGGCCTATCTCGGCTATGCGCTTTCCTCGACCTGCGTGCTGGGGGCGCTGTTTGCCTTCGTTACCGAGGCGCCCTTCATCATCATCGAGCTTTTGGGCGAGCCGCCGCAGAATTTCGGCTGGTATTCGCTGTTCACCGTCGGCGGTTTTGCCTCGGGCTCCTACGCCGCCAGCCGGCTTTCGCTACGGCTCGGCATCGACCGCATGGTGGCGCTGGGCATTGCCGCTGCGCTGCTGGGCGCCGGCTTGCTGGCCGGCCTGTCGCTCTCGGGTGTGCTCAGCGTGGCAGCGGTGATCGGACCCATGGCCTTCGTGGCCTGCGGCATGGGAATGGTTTTTCCCAACACCACGGCTGGGGCAGTGGGTGCCTTTCCCCACATCGCCGGCACGGCTTCGGCGCTGCTCGGATTCTTGCAGATGACGGGGGCGGCATTGGCCACACTTCTGGTGGCAAGGATCGCCGACGGAACGCAAGTGCCGATGACGATAGCGGTGCTTGGGTTCATTCTGGGGGCGGCGGGCACCTATGCCTGGGGACAGACGTACGGCAAGGAATAGGCATATGAAAATCGGATTCATCGGTCTCGGAAATGTCGGGGGAAAGCTGGCCGGAAGCATCCTGCGAAATGGCTTCGATTTGACTGTCCGTGATCTCGACAACGCCGTCGCCGACCCCTTTCTGGAGAGGGGCGCGAAGGGAGCTGCAAGCCCCAAGGAAATGGCCGAACTCTGCGACATGGTGATCACCTGTTTGCCGAACCCGGCGGCTTCGGCGGCGGTGATGGAGGCCGAGGACGGCATTTTGGCGGGGATTTCGGAGAGCAAGATCTGGGCCGAGATGTCGACCACCGACGCGGCCGAAGTCAGGCGTCTGGGCGACCGCGTCGCAGCAACCGGTGCCCAGGCCATGGATTGCCCGGTATCCGGCGGATGCCACCGCGCCGCGACGGGTAACATCGCCATTTTCGCCGGTTGCAAGCGCCAGATCTTCGAGCGCGCGCTGCCGATCCTGGCAACCATGGGGCGGCGGATTCTGCACACGGGTGAACTCGGGTCAGCCTCGATCCTGAAGGTCGTGACGAACTACCTGGCCAGCGCCAATCTGGCGACGTTGTGCGAGGCGCTGGTGACCGCGAAAGTGACCGGCATGGACCTGAATACGACCTACGAGGCGATTAGGATTTCCTCCGGCAATTCCTTCGTGCATGAGACCGAAAGCCAGGTAATTCTGAACGGCTCCCGCGACATCAACTTCACCATGGACCTGGTGGCCAAGGATATCGGACTTTTCCAGGCGCTGGCGGAACGCGCTGAAGTGCCATTGGAGATCTCGCCGCTGTTGGTCGATATCTTCAAGGACGGCCTGGCGCGCTATGGAGCCAGGGAATGGTCGCCCAACATCATCAAGCGGCTGGAAGAAGCCTGCGGCATCGATATTTTGGCCCCCGGATTTCCGCCGGAAATGATCGATATTGAGCCCGAGGAACCGGGCCACGAGGTGATCCCGACGGGCCGGGCCTAGCAGGGGATACGCAAAGTCATGGACACGCGGCAGTTCTATATCGATGGAAACTGGGTCGACCCATCTGAACCCCGGGATTTCGCTGTCATCAATCCGGCGACGGAGGGCGCCACCGCGACCATCTCGCTGGCCTGCGCGGGCGATGTCGAGCGGGCGGTCGGGGCCGCGAAGAAAGCGTTTTCCGGCTATGCCGCGACCACCGTCGACCAGCGCTTGGCATGGTTCGAGCGGTTATTGCAGATCTATCGGCGCCGCGCCGACGAAATGACGGAGGCCATGAGCACGGAAATGGGTGCGCCCCTGACCTTCACCCGTGACGTCCAAACGCCCTGCGGCGACGGGCATATCGAGGTCATGCTGGAAGCGCTGCGGGATTTTCGCTTCGAAGGCCGCTCGCCCCGTGGTGCAAGCCGCGTCGTGCATGAGCCCGTCGGGGTGGCGGCGCTGATCACGCCATGGAATTGGCCTATCAATCAGGTCGTGGTCAAGGCACTGCCGGCGCTGGCTGCCGGTTGTACCTGCATCTTGAAACCGAGCGACGAATCGCCGCTGTCGGCGTTGTTATTCGCAGAGATGATCGACGAAGCCGGATTTCCGCCAGGTGCATTCAATCTGATCAACGGCGACGGCCCTGTGGCCGGGGCCGGGCTTTCAAGCCACAAGGACGTGGACATGGTGTCCTTTACCGGATCGACCCGGGCCGGCATCGCGGTTGCCAAGGCCGCCGCCGACACCGTCAAGCGGGTCACCTTGGAGCTTGGCGGCAAATCGCCCAACCTGCTGTTCGCCGACGCCGATTTGCCAACGGCTGTCGAGTGGAGCGTGGCGGCTTGCTTCTCCAACTCCGGGCAGACCTGCGATGCGCCGACGCGGCTGCTGGTTGAGCGTACCGTCTATGAAGAGGCCAAGGAAATCGCCGGCCAAGTCGCCCGGGCCACCAAGGTTGGCGATCCGGCCAGGGAAGGCGATCATATTGGCCCGGTCGTCAACGCCCGGCAGTTCGAAAACATCCAGCGCCTGATCCAGTGCGGCATCGACGAGGGCGCGATGCTTCTGGCCGGAGGCATCGGCCGGCCCGAAGGCCTGGACGTGGGCTACTACGTCCAGCCGACGGTGTTCGCCGACGTTGCCAACGACATGACCGTCAACAAGGAGGAAATATTCGGCCCGGTGCTCTGCATGATGCCGTTCGATAGCGAGGAAGAAGCGATCCGTCTCGGCAATGACACCCGCTATGGCCTGGGCGCCTACGTCCAGACCACAGATCCCGATTGTGCCGATCGCGTGGCGCGCCGGCTGCGGGCAGGCAACGTATCCATCAACGGCGAGGCTTACGATTACGACGCGCCGTTCGGCGGTGTGAAGCAGTCCGGCAATGGCCGCGAAAATGGCGTTTACGGGCTCGAGGACTACCTCGATCTCAAGACCATTACGGGATAAACCCGAGCTCGCGCCGGACATCGCCGGCCGTCCAGCCATCTTGACGCAGCTCTGCCAGTTCCGTGGCTCGGTCGCGACTGGCCAGGCGCCGGCCTTCGTTGTCGGTGATCAGGCGGTGGTGATGATAGGCCGGCACGGGCAGCCCCAGCAGCGCCTGCAACAAACGGTGCACATGCGTGGCGGCGAAAAGGTCCTGGCCGCGGGTCACCAGGGTGACGCCCTGCAAAGCATCGTCGACGCTGACCGCCAGGTGGTAGCTGGTGGGTGTATCTTTTCGCGCCAATACCACGTCGCCGTGGCTGGCTGGATCGGCGACTTGCCCGTCAGCCTCGGCATCCTGCCAGGCGAGCGCCTCGGCGCCGACCCGGTCCAGAGATGCGGCCACGTCTAGGCGCAGCGCGTGAGCTTCAGTGGCGCGCCTTGCCGTCTTCTCGTCAGCACTCAATTTTCGGCAGATCCCGGGATAGACAGGCCCGTCGGCCCCGTGGGGAGCCGAGGGGCTGGCGGCGATCTCGCGGCGGATATCGGCCCGGGTGCAAAAACAGGGATAGAGGAGCCTGCGGTCCTCGAGACGCTGAAGCGCCCGGGCATAGTCGTCCAGGTGTTCGGACTGGCGTCTGACCGGCGTTTCCCATTCCAGGCCGAGCCAGGCCAGATCCTCAAGAATTCCCGCCTCGAACTCGGGCCGGCAGCGGCCCCGGTCGATGTCCTCGATTCGCAGCAGAACCCGGCCGCCAACTGCTTCGGCTTGGCGCCAGGTAAAGAGGGCCGAATAGGCGTGGCCGAGGTGCAGGCGCCCGGTGGGGCTGGGAGCGAAGCGCAGGATCGCGCTCACGTCGCGCCCCGAGGGAAGCCTTCCAGGTGCCGTCTGAGTGCCGCCGCCACCGCTTCGGGGTGACTCAGCGGGCTCATGTGCGCGGCGCCCGGGATAACCTCGCCGCGACTTTGCGGAATGGATTCGAGGACGATCTGGCAGAGGCGCACGTCATAGGCCGCCGTCTCGCCACCCCACAACACAAAGGTGGGCAGCGAGATTCCGCCGAGGTCGGCGCGACGGGTGGGGCAGCCATACATGGCGTCGTACTTGCGCCGAGCGCTGGCCGACATGGCGATGAACTCCTGGCGCTTGGCATCGCTCAACCCTTGCCAGGTGCCGGGGCCGTTGAAATGGTCGACGAAGAATTGCCAGCCCTCCGCCTTGCGCCCCTCATCGATAGGATCCAAGAAGCCCTCGCTGAGGGCTTGCTTGTCAGCCAACAAATCGGCTTCGCCGCCTTCCATAAGCAAGGGGTAAAGCTGTGGCTCGAGCAGAACCAAACTGGTGAAGGAAGGCTCCGCTGCCAAGGCGGCTTGCACCGCGACGGCACCGCCATAGGAATGCCCAACCAGATGGGCCGGACCAACTTCGTCCGCCAGCGCAATTACCAGAGCGGCGTCGTCATCCAGGCTCTGCGCCCTATGCTCTGGCCAAGGATCGCTGCCGCCCCGGTCGTAAAGGTCGATGGCCAGCAGGCGCCAGCTATCCTCCAGGTACGTAGTCATGGCGCGCCACTGGCTGCCGCTCGAGATGCCGTTGTGAATCAGAATGACGGGATCGCCCCGGCCGCTGTCGGAATAGTGGACGTGGGCGCCATCGACATGAAGCGAGGGCATATGGATCTCCGCCAGCTATACTACTGCCGGGCCGGAGCGGCCCCGGGAACAACGCTCCAAGTGCCGCCTGAGCGCCGCCGCCACCTCCTCGGGATGGCTCATTGGGCTCACGTGCCCGGCACCTGGGATGGCCTCGCCGCGGCTCCCGGGTATGGTCTCCAAGGCGATCTCGCAGAGCCGAATGTCGTGCGGCGCCGTCTCGCTGCCCCACAGCACCAGGGTCGGCAGGGTCAGGCGACCCAGATCGACGCCGCGGGTGGGACTTTGGTGCATGGCGTCGTAACTGTCCCGGGCCGTGTCCGACATGGCGATGAATTCCTGGCGTTTGTCGTGGCTCAAACTCTCCCAGGTGCCGGCACCGTTGTGCATGTTGACAAAGTCCTGCCAGCCCTCAGCCTGGCGGCCCTCGTCAATTTGCCCCAGAAAGCGTTCTACGTCGGCCTCCAGGGGAGCCAGGATATCGACCTCGCCGCGCTCCACCAGCAGCGGGTAGAGCGGGGGCTCGATCAGCGCCAAGCTGGCGAAGGATGAGGATGCGGCCAGAACGGCCTGTATGCCCACGGCCGCGCCCCAGGAATGCCCGACCAGGTGAGCCGGGCCATGCTTGGCGGCCAGGGCCATGACCAGGCCGGCGTCACCATCCAGGCTGACACCGCCGGGACCGGGCCAGGGATCGCTCTTGCCCCGACCGTGAAGATCGATGGCGAGGCAGCGCCAATTGGCCGCCAGATGAGCCGTCATGGCCCGCCACTGACCGCCGTTGCTGACGCCCGTGTGCACGAGAATCACTGGATCGCCGCGGCCCTGGTCGGAATAATGAACGCGGACGCCATTGACGTGAAGCGAGGGCATGGAGATCTCCACAGGCCGCACAGTAGCTGGGCGAAAATAGATGACGCAGTCGCAGGGGTCCATGGCGGCGCTGGATGGTCCGCGCGTTGCCCCGGCCAGCGGCCCGCCTGGACGCCTGATTGTCCTGGTGCACGGCTATGGGGCCGACGGCAACGATCTGATCCAGCTCGCCCCGTTCTTGGCGCGGATTCTACCCGATGCCACCTTCGTGGCGCCGCACGCGCCCGAGGCCTGTGAGCTGGCACCCATGGGCCGCCAGTGGTTCGGCCTGGGCGACTATGACCCCATGACGGCGGCCCGCGATCTGGAGGCCACGGAATCGCGCTACCTCGGTATGAGCGACCGGGTTGTCGGCGCCGCACCGCCGCTCGAGGCGTTCATCGATACCGAGCTTGCCCGTCACGGCCTCGACGACGAGCGGCTGGCCCTGGTCGGCTTCAGCCAGGGCACCATGATGTCGCTACATGTGGGCTTGCGCCGGGCCCGCCCGCCGGCCGCCATCGTCGGATTCTCCGGTGCCCTGGTGGGCGCCGACCGTTTGCCGGACGAGATCCGCGTCCGCCCGCCGGTGCTGCTCTGCCACGGTGAAATCGACGACCTCGTGCCGCTGCCGGCACTGCACCTGGCGGCCGGCGGTTTGGCCGCAGCCGGCGTCGCAGTCGACTGGCACGTCTCCCCTGGGCTGGGCCACGGCATCGACCCGGACGGCCTCGAACTCGCGGGCCGTTTCTTGGCCGAGGCTTTTGCCGGGCGGCAGGACTCCTTGCCACCGGAGCCCATCGCTGACGGCCGCTGAGCCAAGAAAAACCCCTCCCCCAGATTCGGTTTTGTGGGGGAGGGGTAAAAGTGTTGAAGGCCCGCTTTAGCCCCAGATGTCGGACGAGATACTGGAGTACCAGCCCTCGGCGAACTGGGCTTCCTTTCTGCGGAATTCAGCGTTGCCGTCCTTGGGGCTGACACCGCCCGAGCCCTTTTTCTTGGTGATTTTGCCGCCGGCAAAGCCGTAGACCATGGCCACCGAGATGCCGTAGTCGGGGCCCACCAGGCTGTAGCAGGTGTTGATCAGCGAAGGCTCGCCCGGCTGCTTGCCACTGAGCTGGGCAACAATGGCGGCGGCCGCCACTTTGGCCTCGCTGTTGGCCGAATAGCCGGACTTGGGCAACGGGCTGGCGATCGAGGCATCGCCGATGACGTAGACGTCCTTGAGGATGGTCGATTCGAACGTCTGCGGCTTGATCGGGCACCAGCCGGATTTGTCGGTAGCACCGGCCAGGAAGGCGATCTTGCCTGCCTTCTGGGCCGGGATGAAGTTGATGACGTCACCCTTGAACGTGTCGAACTCGGTGTGCACCTTCATGCCGTCGACATCGACCCGAGTGGCGCCGCCGCCATCCTTCTGGCTGACCCACTGGATCTTGCCTTTGTAGAGCTTGTCCCAGCCCTGCATGAAGAGCGGCTGCTTGGAGAACTTGGGCTTGGGATCGAGGATGATGATCTTGGCCCGCGCATTGTGCTCGCTGAGGTAGTGGGCCACCAGGCTGACGCGTTCATATGGTCCCGGAGGGCAGCGGAAGGGATTGGGCGGCGGCGCGATGATAAAGGTGCCGCCAGACGGCATAGCCTCGAGCTGCTTTCTCAGCAACGCGGTCTGCGGGCCGCCGTTCCAGGCATGCGGGATCTTCTGGCTGGCCGCCTGGCTGTAGCCCTCGACGGCGTCCCACTTGAAGTCGATGCCCGGCGACAGCACCAGCTTGTCGTAGCCGATGGTCTTGCCGCCGGCCGTGGTCACCGTCTTCTTGGCGGCGTCGACGGCGGTCGCCGTGTCGTGCACCACGGTGGCTCCATACTTGCCCTTGAGGGCGTCATAGTTGTGGGTGATGAAGCCGATGTCGTGGAGGCCGCCGATCACCGTGTTGCTGAAGGGGCAGGTGACGAACTGCGTCTTGGGCTCGATCAGCGTGACCTGGATGCCGGGATCCAGCTTGCGGATATACTTGGCCGCTGTGGCGCCGCCGAAGCCGCCACCGACGACGACCACGCGTCCCGAGGCGGCCCGTGCCGGTAGGATGTTGACCAGTCCCAACGCCCCCCCGAGCGCCGAAGTGGCGGTGGTGGCTGCGGCCAACTGGGTGAAGCGCCGGCGTGTGAGCTTGCTCATGATCGTTCCCCCCTATTTGCCGTATACCGAAGCCAGGACATCGATCTGGGCGTCGGTGTAGCCCTTGGCGATGCGCTGCATCAGCGTCGAAGGTTTCTTGCCGTCGCGGAAGTCCCTCAGGGCTTTGGCGATGAAACTCTTCGACTTGCCGTTGATGGTGGGCATGGCGCCCTTCGACTTGCCGTCGGTGCCATGGCAGCCGGCACAGGGGTTGGCAAGCATCAGCGGATCCATGCTGTCGGCCGCTGCCGGCGAAAGTGAGATAATAAACGCCGCCGCTGCCAAGGCTGCGACGACAGATGTCCGTTCAATCATTTGTCTTATCCTCCCATCACGATTTTCTCGTCTCCCTCATTCCACAATAACAGCATGTGAAATGCGGAGCAAGAATGGGAAGAATGTCCGGGCCACCCGCTCTCCCTACAGTGAAACCGCCATACCACCCGAGACAGCCAGCAGTTGGCCGGTGACGAAGGATGATTCGTCGCAGGAGAAGAAGAGCACGGCGTTGGCGATCTCGCCGGCCTCGCCCAGGCGCTTGAGGAGCGTCCGGTCCCGCAGATCATCGAGCTCCGCAGGATCCATGCGCTCGACCACCGAGGTGCGGATCAGGCTTGGCGCGATGCAGTTGACGTTGACCTCTGGTGCGAACTCGATGGCCATGCTGCGGCTCAGCGAGGCCACGGCGGCCTTGGCGGCACCATAGTCGGCTTGGCCCAGTTCGCCGGCGTAGGCGATCGACGAGATGTTGACGACGCGTCCCCAGCCGCGCTCGCGCATGCCCGGTACCAGGGCCCGGGCCAGATGCAGGCCGGCCCGCAAATTTAGCTGCAGGGTCTCGCCCCAGCGCTCGTCGGATATCTCCAGCAGCGGCACGTACATGTCACCACGCAGGCCGCCGACCAGGTTGATCAGCACGTCGACGCGGCCGAAGCGTTCCAGCGCCAGGTCGGCCACCGGCAGGATCTCGGCCGCCACCGTGGCATTGCTGCGCCGGGCCGCGATGTCGGCACCTTCGGCCAACGCTTCGTGGGTCAGCGTCACGGCCTCGTCCAGGCGGTTGGCCGAAATGTCGGTCAGCACCAGCGAGGCGCCTTCCTCGGCCAGGCGCCGCGCGATGGCCCGGCCCATGGGGCCGCCAGCCCCGGTGATCAGCGCTATTTTGTCTTTCATACGCATGGTTGGGCTCCGTGCCAGATGCCAGAGTTCAGAATTCAGATATCAGATCACCTCGCGGTTGCGCAGGCTGGCGATCTCGTCGGCGTCCAGGCCGAGCACGTCCGACAGTACCGCCTCGCTGTGTTCACCCAGCGTCGGCGGGGCGTGCGTATAGCCGACGGGTGTGCGGCTGAGATTCATGGGACTGGCGATCAGCGGCACCTGGCCGGCCAAGGCGTGGGGCAGTTCGATGTTCATGCCGCGGTGCTGCACCTGGGGATCGGCGAAGACCTGGTCGAGCTCGTTGATCGGGCCGCCGGGAATGCCGTCGGCCTCCAGCGGTGGGATCAATTCGGCCCGGTTCTCGATGCGGCCCTGGTTGCGTATGAAACGCTCCTCCTCGGCCATCTCGGAGAGGCCGAGAAGCTGACAAAAGCGGGCGAACTGGTCGTCGTTGCCGACGGCCACGATGATCCAGCCGTCGGAGGTCTCGAAGGGCTGGTAGGGGGCGACGTTGGGATGGCTGTTGCCGCTGCGCCCCGGCGAACGCCCCGAGATGAGATAGTTCATGCCCTGGTTGGCCAACAGTGCCGTGGCCGAATCCAATAGCGCCATGTCGATGTACTGGCCTTCGCCCGTGCGTTCTCGGTGATTGAGCGCCGCCAGGATGGCAGTGGCCGAATACATGCCGGTGATGATGTCGGCGACCGCCACGCCGACCCGCAACGGCCCTGCCCCGGGCTCGCCGTTTGCCGGGCCGGTGATACTCATCATGCCGCCCATGGCCTGGATGAGGTAGTCGTAGCCGGCCCGCTTGGCGTAGGGCCCATCCTGGCCGAAGCCGGTGATCGAGCAGTAGACCAGGCTCGGATTGAGCGCCGCCAGATCGTCGTAGCCGAGACCGTATTTGACCAACCCGCCGGCCTTGTAGTTCTCCACCAGAACGTCGGACTTGGCCGCCAATTGGCGCACCAGGTCTTGGCCCTCGGGCGATGCCAGGTCCAGAGTCAGCGATTTCTTGCCGCGGTTGATCGCCAAGTAATATGCGGAATCGGTGGTGTCGTTGCCGTCGCGGTCTTTTAGGAAAGGCGGCCCCCAGGTGCGGGTATCGTCGCCGCGGCCGGGCCGCTCGACCTTGACCACCTCGGCCCCCAGATCGGCCAGAATCTGCGTCGCCCAGGGGCCGGCCAGGATGCGCGAGAGGTCGAGGACACGGATATGAGCGAGCGGACCAGGCATAATTTCCTCAAATGTTGAAGTGCGGGCCGCCAGCATAGCCAAGCGGCTGGGACACGGCCAGACGCAGGACTAACGGGACGTCGGCGGACCTTTGAGCTCTACCGTGTTGCCGTCGGGATCCTGGATGTACATCGAGGGGCCGTCGCCCTGGGCGCCGTAGCGACGTTCGACCTTGCCGGGCTTGATACCATGGGCCCTCAAGTGGGCGCGCAGATCCTTTGGCCGGAAGGGTTCTAAGCGCAGCGCGAAATGGTCCATGTTGCGGCCGGATGGCGCCCCCTCAGCGATCGTGATCAGGTCGACCAAGTTGGCGCCCGCGCGCAATTGCACGAGCCCAATAGATTTGATCCGGCGTTCGACGCGCAGGCCCAGAACGTCACGATAGAAACCTAACGCCGCCTTCATGTCGCGCACCGCCACGACCACGTGATCGAGGTTCTGGACGATGAAGGGAAGGTCGGTCATGGCGTCGAAGGCCGGGTGCCTCACAGGCGCCGGATGTTGTGGGTCTTGCTGCGCCGGCTGCGGGTGCCGGCGCGGCCGCCGGTGGAGCGCGGCCGGTCCTTCTTCAGGCGGTTTCGCGAGCCTAGGCCGAGCTCGCTTTGGCGCAGGCGCTTGATCTCGTCACGCAGCCGCGCCGCCTCTTCGAACTCGAGCTCGGCGGCAGCCGCCAGCATGCGCTCGTCGAGCTCGCTCAGATAGGCTTCCAGGTTGTGGCCGATTAGGTGGCGGGTCTCGTCGTCGCCGGTATCGACGGTGACGTAGTCGGCCTCGCTGACGCTTTCGAGCACGTCGGAGATGGATTTCTGCACCGATTCCGGGGTGATGCCATTGGCCATGTTGAAGGCCTGCTGGCGTTCGCGCCGCCGGTCGGTTTCCTCCAACGCACCGGTCAGACTGCCGGTCATTTTGTCGGCATAGAGTATCACCCGGCCACCCAAATTTCGCGCCGCCCGGCCGATGGTCTGGATCAGCGAGGTGCGCGAACGCAAGAACCCTTCCTTGTCGGCGTCGAGGATGGCCACGAGGGCGCACTCCGGGATGTCCAGGCCCTCGCGCAGGAGGTTGATGCCGATCAGCACGTCGAAAGCGCCCAGCCGGAGATCGCGGATGATCTCGATGCGCTCCAGGGTGTCGATATCGGAATGCAGGTAGCGCACGCGGATGCCCGCTTCGTGCAGGTATTCGGTGAGATCCTCGGCCATGCGTTTGGTCAGCGTCGTTACCAGCACGCGTTCGCCGCGTTCGGCCGCCTCGCGGCATTCGGCCAGCAGGTCGTCGACCTGGCTTTCCACCGGGCGCACGATGCAGACCGGATCCATCAGACCGGTGGGCCGGATCACCTGGTCGATGAAGACGCCACTGGTGCGCTCCATCTCCCAGGGCCCGGGCGTGGCCGAGACGAACACGGTCTGGGGCCGCATCGTTTCCCATTCCTCGAATTTTAGCGGCCGGTTGTCGACGCAGCTCGGCAGCCGGAAGCCGAACTCCGAAAGCGTCGTCTTGCGTTTGAAATCGCCGCGGAACATACCGCCGAGTTGGGGCACCGTGACGTGGCTCTCATCGACCACGATCAGGGCCGATTGCGGCAGGTATTCCATCAGCGTCGGCGGCGGCTCTCCCGGCCGGCGGCCGGTGAGAAAGCGCGAATAGTTCTCGATGCCGGCGCAGCTGCCGGTGGTTGTCATCATCTCCAGATCGAAGGTGGTGCGCTGCTCCAGTCGCTCGGCCTCCAAGAGCTTGCCCTGGCTGTTGAACTCCTCCAGACGCTCGGCGAGCTCCGCCTTGATGCTCTTGGCGGCTTGTTGCAGCGTCGGCTTGGGCGTGACGTAGTGCGAGTTGGCGTAGACCTTGACGAAATCCAGCCGGTCGGTCTTTTCGCCGGTCAGAGGGTCGAACTCGGTGATCTGTTCGATTTCGTCGCCGAACAGGCTGAGCTGCCAGGCCCGGTCCTCCAAATGAGCCGGAAAGATCTCCACCGAATCACCGCGCACGCGGAAGGTGCCGCGCACGAAACTGGCGTCGTTGCGCCGGTAGTGGATCTCGACCAGGCCGCGCAGCAAGGCGCTACGCTCGATGCGCTCACCGACCTTCAGGGGAATAGTCATTTGCTGGTAGGTCTCGACGTCGCCGATGCCGTAAATACAGGAGACGCTGGCCACGATGATGACGTCGTCGCGCTCCAATAGGGATCGCGTGGCAGCATGGCGCATGCGATCGATCTGCTCGTTTATCGAGGCGTCCTTCTCGATGTAGGTGTCGGTGCGCGGGACGTAGGCCTCGGGCTGGTAGTAGTCGTAGTAAGAAACGAAGTACTCCACCGCATTGTTGGGAAAGAACGCCTTCATCTCGCCATAGAGCTGGGCCGCCAGGGTCTTGTTGGGCGCCAGCACCAGGGCCGGCCGGTCGACCCGGGCGATGACGTTGGCCATGGTGAAAGTCTTGCCCGAGCCGGTGACGCCAAGCAGCACCTGGTCGCGCTCGCCGGCCTCGAGCCCGTCGATCAGGGACTCGATGGCCTGTGGCTGGTCACCAGCCGGTGTGTAGTCCGAGACCAGCTCGAGCGGCTTGCCGCCCTCCAGTCGCTCGGGGCGCCGGGGCGCCAATACGGTTTCGCTGACCTCGCTCGCGCTCATGGTTCCTATATAGGGCGCGCGAGGGCGCTGGTATAGGGATCAGGTGGATTGGGGCCGGTCGAGTCTGTGGTCGCGCTATTCGATGACCAAGCGTTCGAACATGCCTTGTGAGAGGTAGATCGGATTGCCCGAGCTCAGCCAATAGGTGCCCTCGCGCACCGGCACGAAGGAAACGAAGGCCGAGTGGCCGGGCGGCACCACCACATATTCGACGGTAATGGCCTTCCAGGGCTCGGGCGGCGGTTTGGCGGCGTCCTCATCGTCCTCGGCGTCCTCGTCGTCATCGTCCGCTTCTGCCGCGTCGTCCTCATCGTCCTCGCCTTCGTCCTCGTCCTTGGCGGCCAGTTCTGATTCGCCCTCCTCCTTGGCCACGGGCCGCAGTTGGCTGCTCTCGCTCGAGGTGCGCTCGAAGGTCAGGTCGTCGTCATCGTCGAACTCGCCTTCGCTGGGCAACCTGAGAACCGGGCCCGATTCCGCCACCTTGGAATCACCTGCCCGGCCTGCCTTCGATTCTGCCGCGTCGTCCTTGGCGCCTTCTTCGGACTCGTCCTCATCGTCATCGATCTTCAGGGCCAAGGCGTCGTCGTCCTTGGCACCTTCTTCGGACTCGTCCTCATCGTCATCGATCTTCAGAGCCAGGGCGTCGTCGTCCTTGGCGCCCTCATCGACTTCGTCTTCGTCATCGTCGATCTTCAGCGACAAAGCGTCGCCATCTTCGGCGTCGCCATCGCCGTCGGATTCGCCCGCCTCGTCCTCTTCGTCGACACTGATCGTATCTTCATCGTCGTCTTCGATTTTCAGCGCGAAGTCATCGTCGTCTTTGGCACTCTTGTCGGCCTCTTCTTCATCGTCGTCGTCAATCTCCAGCACCAAGGCATCATCGCCCTTGCTCTTAGCCTTCTTGCCCTCGCCTTCGGCCGTTTCGCCATCCTCTTCAGGCTTCGCTTCGGCGTCTTCTTCGGCCTCCTCGCCTTCATCCTCGGGCTCGACATCCACCAATTTTTCGCCGGATGGCTTCCAGGCCCGGTCGGGATCGTCAAGGCCACCGATCTTGGCTGTCTCGACGATCTGCACGTCGCGCACGGCGATCGAACGGAAAAAGGCCCGGGCATCGAAAAGGTGTGTCACTTCGCCGGTGTTGCGCAACTCGAGGCGGTAAGGCACGCCTTTCTTGAAGCTGGGCTCGCCGGCTGCGAAGACGTATTCGGTCATGACAATGCGGGCCGGCCGGGCGCGACTCCAGTCGACGGCCTGATGTTCGGTGGCAACAACATGCTCGGGCAATCTCTCCAGCGGCAATTGTCCGGTGCAGGCGGCGATGGCCGCCCCCAATGTCGCCACTAGAGCCACACCGCAAATGCGGCGCAGAAAGACGCGCGAAAGCCTCATGGCCTCGTTCTCTCCACTTGTCAGGCCGCACTGATACCCAGCAACGGCACCTAACCATACAGTTTTTAACGATTTTTTCCAGTAACAAGCGGCATAACCGAGACCAGTCGTTCCCCGGTTGCACCTCCGCCGACAGCGGCCCAACCTGCTTTTCTCGCCGGGCCGTGACCTGGAGAGAAAAGCAGGCTAGGTTTGCGCCCCGCGTCCACAGCAGCCACAACGGGGGGCTCACATGTCCATCACCGCCGCCGCGCTTGACCGCATCAAGCCGTCGCCGACCCTGGCCGTCACGGCCAAGGCCCAGGAGTTGCGCGCCCAAGGCCGCGACGTCATCAGCCTGGGCGCCGGCGAGCCCGACTTCGATACCCCGGACCACGTCAAGGAGGCTGCCATCGAGGCCATCCGAAGCGGCGAGACCCACTATACCCCGGTCAACGGCACACCGGCGTTGCGCCAGGCCATCGCCGACAAGTTCAAGCGCGAGAACGGCCTCGACTACGGCCTCGACCAGATCAGCGTCGGCTGCGGTGGCAAACAGGTCCTCTACAACGCCATCATGGCCACCATCGATCCCGGCGACGAGGTCGTCATCCCGGCGCCCTACTGGGTCTCCTACCCCGATATCGTGCTGCTGGCTGGCGGTCAGCCGGTGGTGGTCGACAGCAGCCTGGATAGCGGCTTCAAGGTGACGCCGGATAGCCTGGCGGCGGCGATTACGCCGAAAAGCAAGTGGCTGATCCTGAACTCGCCCTCGAACCCCAGCGGCGCCGCCTATAGCCGCGATGAGCTCGCGGCGCTCGGCCGCGTGCTTCTCGACCATCCCCAGGTCTGGGTGATGAGCGACGACATCTACGAACACCTAGTTTACGACGGCTTCGAATTCGCCACCATCGCCCAGGTCGTGCCCGAGCTCCAGGATCGCACCCTCACGCTCAACGGCGTATCGAAAGCCTACGCCATGACCGGCTGGCGCGTCGGCTATGCCGGCGGCCCGGTCGAAGTCATCAAGGCGATGGCCAAGATCCAGTCGCAGAGCACCACCCACACCAGCTCGATCAGCCAGGCCGCGGCCGTCGAGGCGCTCAATGGAACGCAGGACTTTCTCACGGACTGGGTGGCGACCTTTGCCGAGCGCCGCGACCTGGTGGTCGGTATGCTCAACCAGGCGACGGGCTTGAGTTGCCTAAGCCCCGAGGGGGCCTTTTATGTCTATCCCTCCTGCGCCGAGCTGATCGGCAAAAAGACCCCCGAGGGCAGCGTTATCGCCAGCGACAGCGATTTCGTCACGTATCTTCTGGAAAGCGAGGGCGTGGCAGCCGTTCAGGGCGCCGCCTTCGGCCTCGAGCCCTATTTCCGCATCTCCTACGCCACCTCGACGGAGGCGCTGGAAGAAGCCTGCAAGCGCATCCAACGGGCCTGCGCTGCGCTGGTCTGAAGCCGGCGCATGACCAAACGCCCGAGCTTTGCTGTGATGGGGACCGGCGCCATCGGCGGCTATTTCGGCGGCCGCCTGGCTGCTGCGGGATACGATGTCGCTTTCATCGCCCGCGGTGCCCAACTGGCGGCTCTGCAGGCCGATGGGCTGCAAATCCTAAGCCCGCTTGGCGACGCCTCCATTGCGCCCGTCAGGGTCAGCGGCGATACAGCCGAGATCGGCCCCGTCGACATCGTCTTCTTCATGGTCAAGCTCTGGGACACCGAGGCCGCGGCGGCACAGTTGGCACCGCTCATGGGCCCTGATACCGTGGTCGTACCCTTCCAGAACGGCATCGAATCAGGTGCTCGCATCGGTGCGGTCATCGGCACCGACCGCGTCATGCCGGGCGCCGCATTCATCCCTGCCGCCATCGAACGCCCCGGCGTCATTCGCCACGCCGGTGGCTTCGCCCGCCTGGTTTTCGGCGAGGTCGACGGCAGCCAGAGCCCCCGCGCCGAAAGCCTACTGAAAGCCGTCGAGACGGCCGGCATCGACGCTACGCTCTCACCCAGCATCGGCGACGTGCTGTGGCAAAAATTCGTCATGCTGGCCTCGCATGCCGGCGTCTCGACCCTGGCCCGCCGGCCCTCTGGCGAAATCCTCGGCGATGCCGATCTGCGCGCCACGGTGGCCGCGGCAATGACCGAAGTCGTGGCGGTAGGAGAGGCCGAGGGCGCCGCTTTCCCCGACGATTTCCTCGATCAGCAGATGGTCCTGCTGGACAAGTTCCCGGCCGAGGTAAAACCCTCGATGCTGCAGGATTTCGACGCCGGCCGGCGTATCGAAATCGAGGGCCTGAGTGGCACCGTGGTGCGCCTGGCTGCCGCCCACGGCGTCGCAGTGCCGGTGCATCGCACCATTTACGCGGCCCTGAAGCCTTACAAATACGGCCCACCATCTTCCTTGCGTGCGTGAATCCGCTTGCAAGACGGCGCGGCGCTTGAAAACATAGCGTTCATAGCACAACACAGTTAACGCCGCCGCGCGGCCCCGGTGGGAGGGGCCCGAAGGGTTCGGCACTTCCGAGGCATTGATCATGAACGCAGGCAGAGAAACCGGGCCCCACAACGTGGCAATTGTGGGGCCATACCTATCCGGCAAGACGACTCTTATGGAGAATCTCCTATTCGTCTCCGGCGGCATCCACCGCAAGGGCAACATGCGCGACGGCAACACGGTCGGCGATTCTTCGACCGAGGCGCGTGACCGCGGCATGAGCGTCGAGGTCAACGTCGCTACCACCACCTTCATGGACGACCAATTCACCTTTCTCGATTGCCCCGGCTCGATCGAGTTCAGCCAGGAGATGGCCTTCGCCCTCAAGGGCGCCGACTGCGCCGTCGTGGTCTGCGAGCCCGAGGCCGACAAGGCGCTGGCCCTGGCGCCGATTTTCAAGCAGCTCGACGACCTCGAGCTGCCGCGTTTCATCTTCGTCAACAAGATGGACCGGGCGGTGACGCCGGTGGCCGATCTGGTGGCGGCGCTGGGCGATATCTCCTCGAAGCCCGTGGTGTTGCGTCACGTCCCCATTCGCCAGGACGAAGAAGTGACGGGCTACGTCGACCTGGCCAGCGAAAAGACCTACCACTGGGAGGAAGGCGCGGCCTCGTCGGCCACGGAGCCGCCGGCCGAGATGGCCGAGGAGTTGGCCGATGCCCGCTTCGCCATGCTCGAGAAGCTTTCCGACTTCAATGACGAGCTGATGGAGAAGCTGCTGGAAGACGAGATGCCGCCGATGTCCGACATCTATGGCCATCTCACCGAATGCACCCGGTCCGGCGACATCGTGCCGGTGCTGATCGGTGCCGCCGAGCACGAACACGGCGTACGCCGGCTATTGAAGGCGTTGCGCCACGAAACCCCGGCAGCCGCTGTCACGGCCGAGCGCCTCGGCGTTAGCGGCAGCGACACCATGGCCCAGGTGCTCAAGACCTACCACACGGCACACGGTGGCAAGCTCTCGGTGGCCCGGATCTGGTCCGGCGCCCTCAAGGACGGCATGACGATGAACGGCGAGCGCGTCTCGGGCATTTTTCACCTCAGCGGTCTAACGACCGAAAAGGTCACGGAGGCGCAGGCCGGCGAGATCGTGGCCCTGGGCCGCATGGAAAGCGTGGCCACCAACGACACCCTGGTCGAGGGCAAGGAGGGCGGCAACCTGGCCCGAGCCGAGATACCGCAGCCGGTCTATTCGATGAAACTTAAGGCTGCCGACCGCAACGACGAGGTCAAGCTTTCCGGCGCCATGAACAAGCTGCTGGAGGAGGACCCGTCGCTCACCTTCGAGCACGAAGACGATACCAACGAGTGGATTTTGGCGGGCCAGGGCGAGATGCACCTGCGAGTCGCCGTGCAGCGCCTGGAGAACAAGTTCGGCCTCAAGGTCGAAGGCACCCGCCCCAAGGTGCCGTACAAGGAAGCCATCCGCAAATCGATCGAGCAGCACGCTCGCTTCAAGCGCCAGACCGGCGGCCACGGACAATTCGGCGACGTCCACGTCGAGATCAAGCCGCTGCCCCGCGGCACCGGTTTCCAGTTCGAGGACAAGATCGTCGGCGGCTCCATCCCGCGCCAGTTCATTCCCGCTGTCGAGGCCGGCATCGTCGAATACCTGGGCAAGGGGCCGTTGGGCTTCCCCGTGGTCGACGTTGCCGTGAGGCTTTACGATGGGCAGTACCACGCCGTCGACAGCTCGGAATTGGCCTTCAAAACGGCCGGCCGCATGGCCATGTCGGAAGGCCTGCCGAAGTGCGATCCGGTGCTGCTGGAGCCCATCCTGCAGGTCGACATCTTCGTGCCCAACGAAGCCACGCCCAAGGCCAACGCCCTGGTCTCGAGCCGCCGCGGCCAGATCATGGGGTTCGATGCCCGCGACGGCTGGTTGGGCTGGGACGTGGTGCAGGCGCAACTGCCGCAGTCGGAAATCCACGACCTGATCATCGAATTGCGTTCGATTTCTGCAGGTGTCGGCAGTTACGGCTGGAAGTACGACCACCTGCAGGAGCTCAGCGGGCCGCTGGCCGACAAGGTCATCGCCGCCTACGCCGAAGAGGAGTAGATGGATCCGGGTCTAGACCCCGCCATAGCCAAGGCCGCAGCGGCCCTGGCGGCAGCGCGCCGGCGCCGGCGCCGGCTGCCGGGCCTCGACGAACATATCGAGCTCGACAGCCTGCTCGATGCCTATGCCATCCAGCACCGGCTGGTGCAGTCGTGGGGTGGCCGCACGGCAGGCTGGAAGGTGGGCTGCACAAATCCGGTGGCGCAAAAGCAACTCGGCGTGGACGAGCCCTTCCGCGGCCAGGTCCTGGCCCAAGCGGTACACGAGAGCCCGGCCACGCTGGCCGGCAACGACTTCATCATGCGGGTCATCGAGCCCGAGTTCGCCTTCCGACTGGCCCGCGACCTGCCGGCCCGCGATGCGCCATATGACGGCGACGGCGTGGCGGCGGCGGTAGGCGAGCTGGTCCCGGTCATCGAGATCGTCGATTCAGCCTACCAGGATTGGCTCAGCGTCGGCGCGCCGTCGCTGATTGCCGACAATGGTTGCTTCGGAGGGCTGGTGCTGGGCCGGGCTGTGAGCGACTGGCAGGGCCTGGATCTTGGCAGCCACACCGTGCGTGGCTTTCTCAATGGCAACCAGGTGGTCGAAGGCTCCGGCGCCAACGTCATGGGCCATCCCCTCAACTCGTTGGCCTGGTTGGCCAACGACCTGGCCAGTGTCGGACTTTCCCTGGCGGCCGGCGAAATCGTCAGCACCGGCGTCTGCAGCGGATTCTTCACGGCAGAGCCCGGCGACAGCGCCAGCGCCGATTTCGGCGAACTGGGCGAGGTCAGTGTCGCCTTTTCGGCCGATTGAGGTAGTACCCAATCGGCAGCGCGACTTGAACCATGGCCGGCTATCTCACGTTCGTTCTTTCCAACCGCCGCTTTCTCGGCTTCGGGTTTTTTCTGGCCTTCGCCGCGGCCTCGGGCCAGACCTACGTCATCGCGCTTTTCGGGGGTGAGATCCGAGCCGAATTCGGGCTCGGCCACGGCGCATTCGGCACGCTCTATTCGCTGGCCACGCTGGGCAGCGGGCTGTTGCTGGCATGGGCTGGGCGGCTCATCGACCAGCTCGATCTGAGGCTGATCACGGCGCTCTCCCTCGTTGGCTTCGCCGCCGCCTGTCTGGGCCTGGCGCTGGTCCCGGCGCCGGCCGTGGTGGTGCTGGGCGCGGCCATATTCGGCCTGCGCTTTTGCGGCCAGGGCCTGCTCTCGCTGATCGCCACCACCAGCATGGCACGCTACTTCGAAGCCGGTCGGGGCAAGGCCATGACCGTGTCGGCGATGGGATTCCAACTGGCTCAGGCGGTATATCCCGTCAGCTTGGTCGCCCTGGCGGCAATATTGGGCTGGCGCCAGGTTTGGCTGGCAATGGCTTTGGGCTTGCTCTTCCTGGCCTTGCCTGTGGCGCTCTGGCTGCTACGCGGTCATGGCGTCAGGCAACGCCGCCTGCTCGCCCGCAGCGACGATTCCACCGCCGCTACGCCGCGCCAATGGTCGCGCCGCGAGGCCCTTGGCGATCGCCGCTTCTGGTTGCTGGCACCGGCGATGATGGCGCCGGCCTATGTCTATACGGGGCTGTTCTTCCACCAGGTTCACCTGGTCACCGTCAAAGGCTGGTCATTGGCCTGGTTCGCCAGCGGGTTCCTGGCCCTTTCCGCTTCCTCGGTGCTGACGTCGCTGGTCTGCGGCAGCCTGGTCGACCGCTTCGGGGCGCGCCGCCTGGCCGGCTACTTTTTACTGCCCATGTCGCTCTCGCTGGTGCTGCTGCTGGCCTTCGACCATGCCGCCGTGGTGCCCTTTTTCATGTTTGCCGCCGGCGCCACCTCGGGCGCCTACGTGACCGTCATGGGCGCGCTGTGGGCCGAGCTCTACGGCGTGCGCAACCTGGGTGCCATTCGTTCGCTGGTCTGGGCCATGATGGTGGTGGCTTCGGCACTGGCACCCTTTTCGCTGGGCCTCTTGATCGATGCCGGCGTCAGCATCGATGCCATCGTCGCCGGCTGCCTGGTCTTCACCCTGATCGGCAGCGCCCTGATGCGCCCCGCCTTGACCGAGCCGTCCACCGCTCAACATTAGTGGCATAGTTTCAAGCAGCGATCACGGGGACGACATGCTGATCACCAGGAAAAAGGGCTGGGAGCTGCCCGAGGCGGCCGCCAGCGACGAGAGTCACTTTCTCAATCGCCGCCGCCTGATGCAGGGACTGGCAGCAGGGTCCATCCTGGCCGCGGCACCGCCCCTGATATCTGCAGCGAAGGCCGCGGGCGATCCTTCGGCCCACCTTTATCCGGCCGCAGGAAATTCCAAATACCCTGCCGGCCGGGACATCACGGCCGAGAAATTTGCCGCGCAATACAACAATTTCTACGAATTCGGCTCGCACAAGGAAATCGCCCGGGCGGCTCAGCAGCTGAAAATCCGGCCCTGGCAGATACGCATCGACGGCCTGGTGGAGAAGCCCTTTACCATCGCCATCGACGAGTTGTTGGCCCGTGTGGCGCTGGAGGAACGCGTCTACCGCCACCGCTGTGTCGAGGCCTGGTCGATGGTGGTGCCTTGGACGGGCTTTCCGGTGCGCACATTGGTCGATCTTGCGCGGCCGCTGGGCAGCGCCAAATACCTGGTCATGCAGACTTTCAAGGATGCAAGCGTGGCGCCGGGCCAGAAACAGTTCTGGTATCCCTGGCCCTATACCGAGGCCCTAACCATGGCCGAGGCCGCCCACGATCTGGCTTTCCTGGTTACCGGCGCCTACGGCAAGCCGGCCGCCAAGCAGTTCGGCGCGCCGCTGCGCTTGGCCGTGCCCTGGAAATACGGCTTCAAGTCGGTCAAGTCGATCACCCGCTTTAGCTTCACCGACAAACGGCCCAAAACCTTTTGGGAAAAAATCCAACCCCGCGAGTACGGTTTCTGGGCCAACGTCAACCCCGAGGTCGACCATCCCCGCTGGAGCCAGGCCAGCGAACGCGTGCTGGGCGCTAACAAACGCATCCCCACCGTCATCTACAACGGCTACGGCGACTGGGTGGCCGACCTATACGCCGGCCAAAAGGGCGAAAAACTCTTCATGTAGGCCGGCCGCACGGCGGCATTTTAGAAAGCGGACAAAAAGGGGACAGGTACCTTTCGGGGTAAAGGTACCTGTCCCCTTTTTGGTTTGATGCGGCAACGGTCCGCGAGCCAATCTATCGATCGACCGGGGTCTCGAAAGTCGAGCGAGGGGCTGGTTTGGGCTCGCTGGGCCGCAATCGGACGAGCTCATAGCGTGCGGCGGCGTGGTCGCAGACGTCGCTGGCGCGGATCTCCAATAGACGTTCAAGCAACGCCGTGGCGGCCTTGGGGTGGTCGCCCAGCAATAGGTACTGGGCAACGAAAAAGAGCGCTTGGCAACGCCGCTCCGGACGCGCGGTAACGTCGTCGGCGCCAGCCCGGGCCAACCCCGTCGGAGCTGAGACGTTGCCCAGATAAAGCGCATATAGCGGCCCCGGCCAGCGGTCGGGGGCGAGGCGCCGGGCCGCAGCCCTGAGATCACTGGTGCCGCCCTGGCGCCGCGTTGCCAGATGCTGCCACAGCGGCCACAGCGGCTCGGCCGGCGAAAACTTGGCCGCCTGGGAAAAATCCTCTGCCGCAGCAGCGAAACGGCCTACTGCGAAGGCCACCAGGCCACGGCCGCCATGGGCTTGGCCGAGGCTTGGGTGGCCCTTGACGATGGCATCGTAATCCGCCGCCGCGGCCGCCAGTTGGTCGTTGCGGTAGTAAACATATGCCCGGTTGACCTGGGCCGGGGAAAATCCTGGGCGCAGTTCCAGCGCCTTGCCATAGTCGCTGATGGCTCGCTCGTACCGGCCCAGCCGCCGCCAGGCCATGCCGCGGTTGATGTGGGCTTCCACCAGGCGGGGACGGAGCAGGATGGCTTGGGTGCAGTCGGGCACGGCGCGGCCCGGGCGCCCCGTCAGCGTCAGTGCCAGGCAACGATTGGCATGGGCCACGGCCAAGTTGGCTGGGGCCAGCCGCTTGCTGGCGATGGCCCGGCCGAGCAGGCGGATGGCCTCGACGTGCCGGCCCTGGCGGCTGGCCTTGAGCCCGGATTCGATGTCTTCCAGCGGGCCGGCCGTGGCGAGGTCCGACCAGAGCAATGCGGCAGCGATGAAGGCAATCAAGCGTATGGTTCTTCTCCGCATCCCCTTGACCTCGGCCTGGTGGCCATCGAGTGTAGCGCCCGACATGCCTGATGCCCACGGTAGCAAGATCGAGCTGGTGATCTTCGACTGCGACGGCGTGCTGGTCGACAGCGAGCCCATCGCCAATCGCACCCTGACAGCGGCCCTGATCGCCGAGGGCCTGGATATTTCCGAGGCCGAGGTGACGCGTGTCACCACCGGCCTCTCACTGGCCTCAGTGCTCGACTGGCTGGCGGCGGACCACGGCCTGAGGCTCGGCGAGGACTTTTTGGCGGCGCTGCAAGACGTCACCTTTGCTGCCTTCCGCCGCGATTTGCAGGCAGTGCCGGGCGCCCCCGAAGCGGTGGCAGCGATCCAGAAAAATGGCCTGAAGGCCTGCGTCGCCTCTTCCGGCGAAATTGCCAAAATGACCCTGACGCTTGGACTTTGCGGTCTCTACGAAGCCTTCGCCGGACGCCTTTTCAGCGCCACCTGGGTGCCGCACGGCAAGCCGGCGCCCGACGTCTTTCTTTTTGCCGCCCGCGAAATGGGCGTGGCGCCGTCGCACTGCCTGGTGATCGAGGACAGCCTGCCCGGCATTGCCGCCGCCCAAGCCGCCGGCATGGCGGTGCTGGGCTACGGCGGGAACGAGTTGGCCGCCGCCGGGGCGCAGGTATTCGCCGACGTGCGCGAGCTGCCGGACCTACTTTCGTGCCTGGCCGACGGCTAGATTTTCCAGGTCATTGAAGCCGCGGCGCCCGAATAGCCCTGGATCGGCCAGGAAATCCGCCGCCATGTCGATAGCATCGAAGCCCCAGAAGAGGCCGTCGTCGATGGCCAGGGTCGGCACGCCGAAGATGCCGGCGGCTACAGCCTCCTCGGTGTTTTGGCGCAACGTCGCCTTGACCGCCGGGGCGTCGGCGATTTCCGGGTCGCAGCCGAGATCCCGGCAGAGGCCGGCCCAGGCGGCGCTATCGCTGATGTCACCACCTTGGGCCCAGAGGTAGTCGAAGATCCCGGCGATCGCGTCACGCCGGCAGTCGAGCGCCAGCGCCAGGCGCAAGGGCGGCAATGGGTTGAAGGGATGGGCCGGCGGCATGCGGAAGGGAATGCCGTGGCGTTCGGCCAGCCACACCCACTGACGGTAAGTAAAGGTGCGTTTGGCCGGTATCTCGGCCGGTCCCAACTGTCCATGGTGGTTCAAGAGCCCGGCGAACAGCACGGGCCGAAAGCGGATTTCCAGCCCCTTCAGGCGCTCTAGTGTGGCGAATTGCAGATAGGCGAATCCGGAGATGAAATCGAAGTACCAGTCGGCTGTTTTCATGGTGATCCCGGGCGCCGAGCGGATAAGATCGGCGCCTGCTTCTGGAGGGTGAGGTCTTCATGAGATTATTTACCGCCCCGGTGCCGGATGTCGAGACCGGGCAAAGCGTCTCAGCCATGATTGCTCGTCATGCCGCGGAGCGGCCCGACGACCTGGCGCTGGTTTGCGATGATCTGCGCCTTTGCTGGCGCGACTTCGAGGCCCGCGTCAACCAGGTGGCCAATGCACTTAACGCCATGGGCATCGGCCCCGGCGACAAAGTCAGCATGCTGGCCCGCAATTCGGCCGCATACGTCGAGATCTTCATCGGCACCATCCGGGCCGGCGCCTGCATCGTGCCGCTCTCGACCATGGCGGCGGCAGACGCGCTCGAGCGCATGGTGGTGGATTCGGGCTCGAAGGCGTTTTTTCTCTCGGACGACATGCGGCCGCTGGCGGCCCCTTTTGTGGACCGCCTCGAGGGCCTGGTGGCCGGGGGCCGCATCGCCCTGGATTTTGCTACCGAGGGCTGGCAGGACTACCCGGCCTGGCGCGATGCTGCCGCCAGCCGCAACCCGGGACACGTCATCGGCATCGACGATCATTTCAACCTGATCTATTCGTCGGGCACCACCGGCGTGCCCAAGGGCATCATGCATTCGAACGGCGTGCGCACCCAGCTTTGCAAAATCAGCGAGGCCTTCGGCTATGGAACGGACTCCGTGACCATCCTGTCGACGCCGCTCTATTCCAACACCACCATCGTGGCGCTGCTGCCGACTTTGGCCTGGGGCGGCACCGTGGTGGTCATGCGCAAGTTCGACGCTGCCGGCTACCTGGCGCTGGTCGAGCACGAGAAGTGTAGCCACACCATGCTGGTGCCGGTGCAGTACAAGCGCATCATGGATCTCGACAACTTCGCCGACTTCGACCTGAGTTCCATGCAGGTCAAGCTCTCGACCAGTGCTCCGCTACGGGCTGCCCTCAAGAGCGACATCGTGGCCCGCTTTCCGGGATTGATGATCGAGATCTACGGCGCCACCGAGCAGGGCGGCTCGACCATGCTCAACTGCAACGAATTTCCCGACAAGCTGGCCTCGGTGGGCCAGCCCGGCCTGGGAGCCGACATTCGCGTCATCGACGAGGACGGCGTGGAGCTGCCCCAGGGCGGCATCGGCGAGATCGTTGGCCGTTCGCCCAACATGATGGAGGGCTATTTCGGCCGCGACGACCTGACCGAGGAGCTCTTGTGGCGCGACGCCGAGGGCAACGTCTTCTTCCGCTCCGGCGATACCGGCTATTTCGATGAGGGCGGGTTCCTGTTCCTCTCCGACCGGCTCAAAGACATGATCATCTCGGGCGGCCTCAACATCTACGCCAACGACTTGGAACTGGTGCTGTTGGACCACCCGGCCGTCGACGACGCCGCCGTCATCGCCGTCCCCAGCGAACAGTGGGGAGAGACGCCGCTCGGTATCATAGTGCCCAAAAAGGCGTCCAAAATGTCCCCTGAGGCGATCTGCGACTGGGCCAACCAGCGCCTAGGCAAGGGCCAGCGCCTGTCCGCCGTGATCTTCCAGGACGAGTTGCCGCGCAGTTCCATCGGCAAGATCCTCAAACGCGAACTGCGCGAACCCTATTGGCGGGAGACCGGAGGGGAGACTTAGCCCCGCGGCGCCTTTCGCCGCTTCGGCGATTCCGACATACTGGCGGCCCTTTTTCCCGGAGTTTTCCTATGAACGTCGACGGTACCCCCTATCGCACCATTTGGCTGGCCGAGGACGGCTGGCGGGTGGGCATCATCGATCAAACCCGGCTGCCGCACGAATTTGTCACCATCACCCTGGAAACCCTGGATCAAGCGGCCGAGGCGATCTCTGTGATGCGGGTGCGCGGCGCGCCGTTGATCGGGGCGACGGCGGCCTATGGCCTGGCGCTGGGGGTGCGTCAGGACGATTCCGACGCTGGCCTGGAAACGGCATACCAGACCCTCTTTGCCACGCGGCCGACGGCGGTCAACCTGCGCTGGGCGTTGGATGAAGTATCGGCGGCGGTGAGCGCCGCTGCGGCCGGTGACCGCGTTGCCGCTGCCTACGCCAAGGCGGCCGAGATCTGCGAGGACGACGTTGCGACCTGCCGCTCGATCGGCGAGCACGGCGCCGAACTGATCAAGGCGGCGCACGAAAAAACCGGCGAGCCGGTGAATATTCTCACCCACTGCAACGCCGGTTGGCTGGCCACTGTCGACTGGGGCACGGCGCTGGCGCCGGTTTACGTCGCCTTTGATGCCGGCGTACCGCTGCACGTCTGGGCCGACGAGACGCGGCCGCGCAACCAGGGTGCCAGCCTGACGGCCTGGGAGCTCGGTCAGCACGGCGTGCCGCACACCGTGATCGCCGACAATGCCGGTGGCCATCTGATGCAGCACGGGCGTGTCGATCTTTGCATCACCGGCACCGACCGCACGGCGGCCAGTGGCGACGTCTGCAACAAGATCGGGACCTATCTCAAGGGCCTGGCGGCGCGGGACAACGGCGTGCCGTTCTACGTCGGACTGCCGCATTCGACCATAGACTGGACCATTCATGACGGGGTACGTGAGATTCCCATCGAGGAACGCGACGCGGCGGAGGTGACACACATCAGCGGCCGCAGCGAAGGCGGCGAGGTCGTCAGCGTGGCGCTGACGCCGGCCGGCTCGGCGGCGGCCAATTTTGCCTTTGATGTCACACCAGCGGCCCTGGTCACAGGCCTGATCACCGAGCGCGGGATCTGCGAAGCCTCGACCGAGGGTTTGCTCGGGCTCTATCCCGAAAGACGATAACGCCATGCAAAATCTGTGGCGGGACGACACGGCTAAAGCCCTGGTGGGCGAGCTTGGGGTGACGTCCGAGCTCGCTGCCTGCATCCAGGCCAGCAGGCTGTTGGGCGGCGATGCGGCGCTTGTTCTGCACGGCGGCGGCAACACTTCGGTCAAGCTTTCGGGCCGGGATGCCCTGGGGAACGACATCGAGACGTTGCACGTCAAGGCCAGCGGTCACGACATGGCGGATATCGGGCCGGCGGGGTTCGCGCCGCTGGCGCTGGCGCCCCTGCAGGCACTGGAGCGCATAGAAGAACTCGACGATGCCAAGGTGGCCGCCCAGGTGGCCGCAGCGACGCTGGATCCCGAGGCATCGAAGCCATCGGTCGAAGTGCTTTTGCATGCCTTCCTGCCCGGGCGCCACATTCATCACACCCACTCCAACGCGCTGCTGGCGCTTTCCAACCAGCCCGACGGCGAGGACCGCTGCCGGGACCTCTATGGCCCTCGCGTCGTGGTGCAGGAATATGCCAAATCGGGACCCAATCTGGCCTTGGCGGCAGCCCGGGAAGTGGCGGCGAACCCGGCTGCCGAGGGCCTGGTGCTGTCGCGCCACGGCTTGGTGACTTGGGGCGATACGGCGGCCGAGGCTTATGGCCGCATGATCGAATTCGTCAGTCTGGCCGAGGCCGAGCTCGCCCGGACCGAGACGGAATTCTCCGCAGCCGAGTTGCCGGAAGAGTTGGCGTCGTTGGCCGAAGTGGCGCCGATCGTTCGCGGTGCGGTTTCGGGCGCGGCGCAGCATTTCCTGGTAACGGCCGTCTCCAGTCCGGACGTCAGCCGCTTCGTCAACGCTGCCGAACTCCCCCGTTTGGCCGGCCAGGGCCCGGCGACGCCCGATCACGTCATCCATACCAAACGCCTGCCGCTGCTGGTGGCGCCGCCCGAAGCCGGCCGGCTCGACGATTTCGCGGCTGCCCTGAGTCAGGCGGTAGCCGACTACGAAGCCGACTACGGTGCCTACCTCGAACGCCACGGCGGCAGCGCCGAGGATGTGCCGGATCTCAAACCGCGGGTAATTCTGGTGCCGGGGCTGGGTCTGCTGGGTCTGGGTGCGAGCAAGGCCAAGGCGGACATGGCAGCCGATCTCTATGCCGCCACCGTCGAGGTCATCTCGGCGGCCGAAGCGCTGGGGTCCTACCAACCGGCTGACGAGGCAGCGATTTTCGCTATAGAGGCCTGGGCACCGGAGCGGGCCAAGCTCAAGCGGATGAGTCCCGGAGCGGCCCGCCTGGCCGGTCACGTCGCGGCAGTGACGGGCGGCGCTTCGGGCATCGGTGCCGCCACCGCTCGGGCCTTTCGCGCTGAGGGTGCCGAGGTGGCGGTGCTCGATCTCGACACAGACGCGGCAGCCGGGCTGGCGGCCGAGCTGGGCGGCCTGGGGCTGGCCTGCGACGTCACCGATGAGGCTTCGGTCGAGGCGGCATTTGCGGCCATCGCCGAGCATTTCGGTGGCCTCGACATCGTCGTGTCAAACGCCGGTGCGGCCTGGCAAGGCGAGATCGGCACTGTCGACGAGGCGCTCTTGCGAAAATCCTTCGAGCTTAATTTCTGGAGTCACCAGAAGGTGGCACAAGCGGCCGTCGGGATTATGCGGGCGCAGGCGATGGGGGGTGCGTTGCTGTTCAATACTTCGAAGCAGGCGATCAATCCGGGCCCCGACTTCGGCCCCTACGGCCTGCCCAAGGCGGCGACACTATTTCTCATGCGCCAGTACGCCGTCGATCACGGCAAGGACGGCATCCGGGCCAACGCCGTCAACGCAGATCGCATTCGTTCGGGGCTGTTGACCGACGAGATGATCGCCGCCCGATCCCAGGCCCGGGGGCTGAGCCAGGGCGACTACATGGCGGGAAATCTCCTGGGCCGGGAAGTGACGGCCGACGACGTGGCCAAGGCTTTCGTCGACCTGGCGCTTTCGCCCAAGACCACCGGCGCCGTCATCACCGTAGACGGCGGCAACATCGCGGCGGCGCTGAGGTAAGGGAGGATCGATTCGACCGCGACCCGCCGCTACTGCGGCGCGCCCGCGCCGGCAGCGGAGTTTTTGTAGTCCCTCACCGGGCGGGCGCTCCGCGCCCTTGGCCTCCGCCCCCCGGATGGGGCTAAGGGATGCACACATCTCTGAGGGCCCAGCCGTCAGCGATTGCGTGGAATTGATTTATGCCGTTGACCATGGTGATCGGACCCGGCGGTTTTGAGGAGCGATAGCCGTTCCAGCCGCCGAGGCGGCCGATGATCC